>Ga0209608_1003259_pt1 | contig 10376 bp, 9 predicted proteins | sample AD_UKC130_MetaG_FD_184428 | JGI IMG/M metagenome (GOLD analysis project Ga0209608, IMG submission 184428) | Active sludge microbial communities of municipal wastewater-treating anaerobic digesters from Canada - AD_UKC130_MetaG (SPAdes) (version 2) | ecosystem: Engineered > Bioreactor > Anaerobic...
TGGGTCAAGTCCATAATTTTCTGTCAAATTACCCCCTGATTAAATCTGGAGGTTAAATTCCCGCCATTACTGGAGCTACTTCACCTATTTCACAATATTGCTTATGTTTTTGTCTCTGTTCCTGTTTTTTCCATTCTCGAAGTACTTCTTGTCTCATATCCTTTCAGGTTAATTCCCAATCATTCACTAAATAACCACAAGCTACATACAGTTGTCGCTCGTGTTTAATATCCCCTGGCTCAGTAGCTTTCCTATCTTGGTATCTAAGTATTTAGGTATCTAAGTATTTATTTCCCCCGAATTTATTGCCATTTAGAGGGATCATTTGCCAGTGTTTATAACCTTTAGTCGTGGTGTAGGAGACTTCTTTTTAAGTAGTTTGGACGGCTCTTGCTATCATTGTATTTTTACGTCATATTTTCACGCTGAAGATTAAAGATTATAGAGAAGAAATGCTTGACAAAAGATACTTAGTATGTATACTTGGATCCGGGATCCAAGTATACATACGCTTGAAAGTAGTCATGATTTTCAAATTTAAAAAATGGCTAACTTTTAAGGGGGGAATAATAACAAATGGAGAGCTTTAAATTCATTGAACCAATACAATACAATGACTTCCGTCCTGTCAGAGAACTGGTTCTTGAACGTTTACGAGAAGCCATATTAAATAGGACCTTGAAACCGGGAGATCGCATAGTTGAGGCCGAACTAGCTCAAGTATTTAACGTGAGCCGCACCCCAGTAAGAGAAGCATTACGTGTGTTAGAAGCTGAGGGGCTTTTAAGGAGAATTCCAAGGAAAGGTCTCTTCGTCAGGGGCATCACGAGAGAGGATGTGGTTGAGATTTACTCCATACGAATTGCCCTTGAATCGCTGGCTGTATCTATAGCCGTTGAGCGCATAACTCCTGTTGAAATTAGCAGGTTAGCTAAGCTGGTCGATCAGATGAAAAAATATACGGAGTCCAAGGAGTCCGACAAACTGTTTTCGGTGTGTCAGGAATTTAACGATATTTTGGTGAGGGCTTCTAGAATGCCAAGGCTCATTAAGCTTGTGAAGGTTTACATGGAATATTTAGAGCAATTCCGTGCTATTTCGATGGCAAAACACGAAAGGCAAGTGGCAGCCTTGAGAGAACATGAAGAGATTTTGCGAGCTGTGGTCAATAGGAATCCACAAGAAGCTGAAATGGCTGTTAAAAGACACCTGCGGGGTGCTTTAGAAGCGTTCTTGAAAGAAGAGAGAATTTGCGATACTCAGAAATTAACGGATAGGCGGTGAAGTGGTTATTATGAGAGAGCTTCACATTCTCGCCCCAAATGGAATGTTGGGTTACGGCTTCCCTGTCAAGTGGTTTAAACGGGCTTTATCCATGAACCCTCATGCGATAGCCGTAGACTCCGGATCTACCGACAGTGGACCTCACAAGTTGGCGATGGGCGTCATGACCTGTTCTAAAGAGGCTTACACCAAAGACATATCGCTCCTCTTAGATGCCGTAAGCGAAAAGAAAATACCTCTTTTTATCAGCTCTGCAGGCGGAGCTGGTACCAACGCTCAGGTTGATATTTTTTTGGATATCATTGAGAAAATATCAAGACAGAGGAATTATCACTTCAAGATTGCTGCGATATATAGCGAGATCGATAAAAACCTAATCAAAGAAAAGTTAAAAAATGGTCAAATTGCCCCATGCGGTCCTGTTCCCCCTCTTTCAGATGAAGAAATAGATTTAGCCACCACTGTAGTCGCTCAAATGGGAGTCGAGCCATTTCTGAAAGTATTAAAGGAAAATGATGTGGATATTATTGTTTCCGGAAGAACCTACGATCCGGTCGCTATAGCGGCAATGCCGATAAAGGAAGGATTCGATCCGGGACTTGCTTGGCATATGGGAAAAATTATGGAGTGCGGGGCCCTTTGCGCGGAACCGGCAGGCAAAGTGATGCTTGGAGTAATACATGAAGATCATTTCATATTAGAACCGGGTAGCCTAGAAGAACGCTGCACTATATCGTCTGTTGCAGCACATACATTGTATGAAAAATCCCATCCCTATTTCTTACCTGGTCCTAGCGGTGTGCTGGATTTATCAGATGCGCGATTTGAGCAACTTGATGATCGCCGAGTTAAGGTCTCTGGTAGCAAGTTTGTGGCATCCGATAAGTACGCCGTTAAACTTGAAGGCGCCAAAAAAGTTGGTTTCCGCTCCATCTTTATCGGAGGAGTAAGGGATCCCATCTTAATAGGTCATATTGATGAAGTACTGACAAGAGTTGCTAAAGACGTGAAAGATTATTTCAAAGATATACCCCTCGATCAATATCAAATGATATATCACGTATATGGTAAAAATGGAGTTATGGCAGAACTTGAGCCAGTAAAGAATGCTACCCCCCTAGAATTGTGTATTATTCTCGAGGTTGCTGCACCGACTCAGGAATTGGCTACGGCCATATGTTCAAGGGCTAGGACGGAACTTTTGCATTGTCCCTACGAAGGGCGAATAGGTACTGCAGGAAATATAGCTTTTCCATTTACACCTCTTGAAATTTCTTTGGGAGAAGTCTGTGCTTTTAATGTGTATCACCTGATGGAAATCGATGATCCTGTAAATCTTTTCCCGATTAGATATTTGGAGGTATAGAAATGAATATAAAATCTGTCAAACTCAGAGACATAGCGAAGGTAATTAGAAGCAAAAATGCAGGCCCATTTGAGCTTACCTTTGATGTCATATTTAAAACCAAGGAAGACTACGAAAAGGTAAAAGCCTCCGGTGTTCTCAACAAAAGGCTTATAGCCAGTTTATATAACCTGGATCCGCAAAATATTTTAACATTCGTCTTTTATGATGCCGCTAATGCTGTGAAGATTACCATACCTCGCATGCGACCCCAGGGATCTATAGGAGAGGTCGATATGCATGGCGCTCAACAGTATGTACCTCTTTTCGATATAGATATTCCGATAGACTTGTAATTTGGTCTCATAGGGCATTGGCCCCTAATTTCAAATACTCAAGAAGGAGGTAATGGCAATGAGAGGGAAAGCGGTATGGATCGTGGGGATCATGGCGTTCGTTCTTTTCATAAGCGGGATGGCAATTGCGCAGCAGGACTATCCCAGCAAACCCTTCGAATTTATAGCACCGGCCGGTCCGGGCGGCGGATGGGATACAACTATCAGAATGGTCGCAAGGGTTCTGCAGGAGGAAAAGCTAGTGCCCGTACCAATGCCGGTCATCAATAAGCCAGGAGGGGGCGGTGGGGTGGCTCTTGCATATTTGCAACAGCGGAAGGGAGATCCCTATACTGTTGCAGTTTATTCTCCACCACTTTTGCTCATTAACTTAACTGGTCAAACTAAACTTTCCTTTAAGGATACTACTCCTATAGCCAGGCTTATCAGCGATTATGGCGCTTTTGCCGTACCGAAAAATTCTCCCTATCAATCCATTAGCGAAGTAATGGAAGCGCTGAAAAAGGATCCCAAAAGCGTTAAGGTTGGTGGCACTTCCTCACCAGGATCAATGGACCACGTTCAATTTCTTATTGCAGCAAAAGCAGCTGGAATAATCGACTTGGATAAAATTGTGTATATCGCCTTTCAAGAGGGGCAACAATTGGCAGCCTTATTGGGAGGACACATTGATCTTTTGAGCACAGGCTTAGCAGAGACGCAAGGACCCATGATGTCAGGTGACATTAAGGTGCTTGCGATTTCAAGGCCAGAGCCATATGATGAGGGGCCTTTCGCGAATGTTCCTACCTTGCGTCAAGGCGGCGTTGATGCAGAATTTATTAACTGGCGTGGTTTATTTGGTCCTCCTGAAATGCCGAATTATGCTGTAAAGTATCTCGAAGAAAAACTTGCTCAGCTGGAGAAAACTCAATTGTGGGATGAGATATGCAATACCAATGGTTGGGATAAGAGTTTTTTACCTGCAGAAGAGTTCAAGGCGTTCTTAGCTAAAACGAATGAAGAATACAAGGAAGTTTTGAAGGCAATTGGTTTCTATAAGGGAGAATAACTTTTAGGCAACCAAAGAGGACAGCTTTGAACAAAGCTGTCCTCTTTGCGAAAGGAGGCAATATCGCATGAACTCTGATGTAATTATTGGAATTGCAGGTCTTACTTTAGGAATATCTTATTTTATTCAGAGCTTAAATCTTCCAAAGGCGTTTATAGGTAATCCGTGGGCACCCATTTACTTCCCGTTGTCTTTGGGAGTGCTTATGATTCTGTGTAGTGCAATCCTTTTAGTTGAAAGTTTACGGCGCAGGAAGAAAAGTGAAAAGTTCAGTGCTCGAGTTCCATGGTTTCTGATTATAGGGACAATGTCAATAGGATCTGTATACGCCGTTTTATTCAACAGAATAGGTTTCATCCCGTCTACAATTATATTTATCGGAGCGATGTTATTTTTAGTTAATGGTACAAGGGGCTGGTTGCTGAACATCATACTTACGGTTTGCTTAACATTGAGCGTTTGGTATTGCTTTGAAAAAGTTTTGTACATCTCTATGCCATAACAAGGAGGTGAACTACGTTGGAGGCAATTAATAATTTATTATATGGATTAACGATCGTTGCCAAGCCAGTTAATATTATTTTTATGTCAGTAGGATGTATTCTTGGAACAGTGCTTGGAATGTTACCTGGAGTCGGTCCAGCAACCGGCGTAGCTTTATTGCTCCCTTTGACATTTACGATGAAGCCGGAAACCGCGTTAATTACCATGGCAGCCGTTTATTACGGGGCTATGTTTGGAGGGTCGCGCAGTTCGATATTATTAAACGTTCCTGGCGATGGTGCCGCTATAGCCTCGTGTTTTGATGGTTATCCTATGACGTTAAAGGGAAAGGCGGAATCTGCTTTGGCCATATCTGCAGTTGCTTCTTTCATTGGAGGCTTAATCGCGGCAGTTATTTTCCTGTTTTTGGCAATGCCCGTTGCTAGATTTGCCCTGCGTTTTGGACCGCCCGAGTACTTTGTGTTGATGGTCTTTGCCTTGTCTGCTACGGCATCTTTAACTGAAGAAAGCCCCGTCAAAGGTTTTATGTCGTTGTTGTTTGGTCTCATGGTGACAACTGTAGGCATTGACCTTCAATCCGGAGTTTTGCGTTTTACTTTTGGAATTCCAGAACTTCAAACGGGAATTGATTTTGTAGTGGTAATTGTAGGAATATATGGTATTGGAGAGGTATTTAAAAACTACGAAACGATCAAAGAGACAGGCATATATGCTTTAAAAACAACTTTTGGTCGTATATGGTTCACATTGGAAGAGTGGCGCAGGTGTATATGGCCTATCTTAAGGGAGTCTATAGTTGGGTTCATTATAGGTGTATTACCTGGAGCTGGAGGCACTATTGCAGCGATGATGGCTTACAGCAACGAAAAGCGATTGTCAAAAGAACCTGAAAGTTTTGGCACAGGCGTGCCAGAAGGGTTGGCAGCTCCTGAAGCTGCCAACAATGCAGCTTCTATCGGGGCAATGATACCCATGTTGACATTGGGAGTTCCCGGCTCAGGAACTACTGCAGTTATGCTAGGAGCCCTCATGATTTACGGCTTACAGCCCGGGCCTCTCCTTTTTGAGCAGCGTCCGGAAATTGCATGGGGAGTAATAGCAAGTTTATTTGTAGGGAATCTGATTTGCATAATAATTAATCTTCCACTGGCAGGGCTATTGGTCAGGTTATTATCAGTGCCTGGACGTCTACTTTATCCCCTTATAGTAGTAATTGCTTTTTTTGGGGTATACACTATAAACTTTTCGGTTGTAGATTTTTATATGCTCCTTATTTTTGGATTTGTTGGATACTTCATGAGACGATATAAAGTCCCCATTGCTCCAATGGTGTTGTCGGTTGTTTTAGGATCTTCCATGGAAAATTCATTCCGTCAGTCATTAATGCTTTCTGATGGAAGTTTGAAGATTTTCTTTAGATCGGGCATAAGTATAGCCCTTATCATACTAACTTTGCTTTCGGTAATGTGGCCTATATTTTCAAAAAATATAAAGATGCGACGTGTTTCGACAAAAAGCGCAAATTAAGCTAGCATTAACCTTAACAATGATACGGGGGTACTTATGATGGGTTTAACTATAACTGAAAAGATAATAAAACAACATTTAATCAAAGGGGATATGACCAAGGGATCTTCTGTGGCTATTAAGATAGATCAGACATTGATTCACGATGCCACAGGAACTATGGCCATGTTGGAGCTTGAAGCCACAGGAGTTAAACGTGTGAAAACGGAATTGTCCGTAGCTTATGTTGATCACAACATGATTCAAGAAGATTTTAAAAACCCAGATGACCACAGGTTTTTGCAGGATATGGCTGCTAAATACGGGCTAATGTTTTCAAGGCCTGGTAATGGTATTTGTCATCATGTTCATCTTGAGCGTTTTGCAGTTCCGGGAAGGACTCTCCTTGGCAGTGACTCTCATACCCCTACAGCAGGCGGTATCGGCATGCTTGCTATTGGTGCCGGTGGTTTGGATGTAGCTATGGCAATGGCGGGCGAGCCTTTTTCTGTTATAATGCCAAAAATTATAAGAGTTTATCTAACGGGAGAGCTTTCTCCTTTTGTATCTGCAAAGGACGTAATATTAGAGGTCTTGCGGCGTATTTCGGTTAAAGGCGGAGTGGGAAAAGCCCTCGAATATTGTGGTCCCGGTGTTAAATCCTTAAGTGTAAGTGAAAGAGCCACGATAACTAACATGGGAGCTGAAACAGGTGCTACTACATCTATATTCCAAAGTGACGAAGTGACACGAGAGTGGCTAAGAGCCCAAGGAAGAGAGCGAGACTGGGTGCCTTTGTATCCAGATGAGGATGCTATCTATGACGAAGAAATTAATTTAGACTTGTCTTCATTGGAGCCAATGGTCGCAAAACCCTTTTTGCCCGATAACGTAGTGCCAGTTAAGGAAGTTGCGGGTACTCGGGTAGATCAAGTAATGTTCGGTTCATGTACGAACTCCTCGCTACGGGATATTTTAACCATAGCGCATATGCTCAAGGGCAAAAGAATTCATCCCAATGTCGATGCTGGGCTTTCGCCTGGGAGTAGGCAAATTCTGTTGCAGGCGAATGTGGAAGGAGCCATCGAGGACTTAATTGCAGCGGGTGTGAGGATTTTAGAGGCAAGTTGTGGAGCATGTGTAGGTATGGGATTTGCACCTCCTACAGATGGCGTTTCCGTGAGAACGATAAATCGTAACTTTTACGGAAGGTGCGGGCATACCAGCGGAAAGGTATATCTTGCCAGCCCTGAAGTGGCCGCAGCAGCTTGTATCACAGGGGTGATTACTGACCCTAGGGAGATTGATGTAGATCCATATCATTTTGAGACGCCTTCAAATCTCGTAATCGACGAAGGAATGTTCATAGCTCCCTCGCCTGAGCCGGAGAGAATTACTGTTCGAAGAGGACCTAATATCAAACCATTGCCTGAAATGAGTCCGTTGCCCGACAAACTTGAAGGGAAGGTCTTGATAAAGGTAGGAGATGACATTACGACGGATCATATAATGCCTGCAGGAGCTAAATTCCTGCCGTTACGATCCAACATTCCCGCTATTTCAGAGCATGTCTTTGAAGTTGTGGATCCAGATTTTGCAAAAAGGGCCAAGGAGCTTAAAGGCGGATTTATCGTAGCGGGGGTGAATTACGGTCAAGGATCAAGCAGGGAGCATGCCGCTTTAGCGCCAAGGTATTTAGGCGTTAAGGCCGTTATAGCTAAGAGCTTTGCCCGCATCCATCTTGCGAATCTGGTTAACTTCGGTATATTGCCCTTAATTTTTGTCAATATAGAGGACTACGAGAAAATAGATCGAGATGATAAACTTTTCTTCAATGTCGGTCAACTGAATGTCGGATCTCAAGCGGTTTTGCGGAATTTAACGAAAAATATAGAAATTCCAGTTATATGTCCATTGAGCAGCGATGATTTAGATATCGTTAAGGCAGGCGGCAAGCTCAATTGGATTAGATTAAATGCTTCTCTTGATTAGGAGGTAGCTTAAATGACAGATTTTCCTGGGCTCAAGCTGACAAACATAGATATGCCTTCTTCTGGTTCCCCCATTACCATGAGAGATGAAGGCAAACTAATTGTACCGAACGATCCTGTTGTTCCCTTTATTGAAGGGGATGGAATCGGACCCGATATAACTCGGGCCATGAAAATGGTTACGGAAAATGCTGTTTACAAGGCATACGGAAGAAATAGAAAGATTTACTTTTGGGAGATATATGCAGGCGAGAAATGCAATAAAATATTTGGCAACTGGCTTATTGACGATACCCTTGAAGCTATTAAGTATTTTAAAGTTGCGATAAAAGGACCTTTGACAACACCTGTAGGCGGTGGGATTCGAAGCATCAACGTCAGGCTCAGGCAAGCACTTGAGCTGTACGCCTGCATCAGGCCGGTTCGTTATTTCGACGGAGTACCATCTCCCTTAAGGGATCCCTGGAAAGTTAACATGGTCGTATTTAGGGAGAACATGGAAGACGTCTATGCTGGGATAGAATGGCCGAAGGGCAGCGTCGAATGTATGAAGATCAGAAATTTTTTGACGGAAGAAATGGGCGTTTCTTTGCGGGAAGATATCGGGCTTGGCATTAAGCCCATTTCGGCTTTCGGGTCTAAGCGAATAATGCGCAAAGCGATTAAATATGCAATCGAACAAAATAGATCCAGCATAACAATAGTGCATAAGGGAAACATCATGAAATACACCGAAGGATTATTTAGGGCATGTTGTTACAAAGTGGCAGAAGAAGAATTTTCAGGTCAAGTCATTACCGAGGGCGAGGCTAGAGGAAAAACAGCGGAGAGCTTGCCGGATAACAAGATATTAGTAAAGGATAGAATTGCCGATGCCATGTTCCAGCAGATTTTGCTCAGGCCGGAAGATTACGATGTCATAGTCACTCCCAACTTAAATGGAGATTACCTTTCCGATGCGATAGCTGCTACGGCAGGAGGATTAGGCATGGCTCCTGGTGCTAACGTAGGAGATGAAGCGGCTGTGTTTGAGGCTACTCACGGCACAGTGCCAAAGTATGCAGATTTGGATAAAGTCAATCCTACTTCTTTGATCCTCTCGTCCGCCATGATGTTAGATCATATTGGTTGGAAAGAAGCAGCTGAACTTATAGTTTCGGCTGTAGAAAGGACCATACAGTCTCGTGTTGTGACCTATGATTTGGCAAGACAAATGGAGAAAGCAACGGAAGTATCGTGTTCTAAATATGCGGAAACACTATGTCAAAATATGTAGTATTGACTTAAGACCATCCTTGCGAAGTTATAAAAGCTAAATACCCTTATAATCTCTTTTCGTAGCATGGCGTCTCGCCTTGTACGACGAGACTGCCTATTTTTTATATTTATTTGGCAGCGCTTTCTTTTGTAATATGTTGACGAAGCGACCCAAAGCGCTACGCGAGCTTGCAGCTATGGGGTTAGTGCTTACAGATGTATATCATCAAATCCCCTTGAGCTTCGGGAGAAATTTAAAGCGCTCCAGAAGTTTGGAAGAAGAGGCATATTTTCATTAACTAATGCTGCTAGAGCGTAAAAATGAAGCTAAAGGCGGAGAATATCACTATGGGTCTCGTGGATAAAAAGAATTCTCGGGTAAAAAGAAAAACTGCAGAAGCGCCAATGACCATAAAAACTGGCGGTATCATATAAACGGGCTGCTTCTACAGGCACCCTAGTAGCCCTAGCAACACTTGGCGATTCCTTCCTTTATGCTGCCCTGCCTGTACACTATCGAGAAGTTGTTATCAGCTCCTCTTCCATGGCGCTGCAAAAGATCTGCATCGGGAAAATGATGCCAAGACACCTGCCTCTAGAAATTTTCCACACTATTTGAAATAGAGCCGCTATCAACTTGACCGAGCAAAATATGTATGTTAACATAATAAAAGTGACTGGGCTACCATGGTATACCAGATACGAGGTGTAGCTGGATGACGAGAAAGGAACTGGCCATTAATATTTACAATTTGATAAAAGAAGGCAAACTCGGTCATAATGGTAAGCTGCCTAGCGAACGGAAGTTAGCTTCTATGTGTAATGTTACCCGTCCATTGATAAGAGAAGCCCTGGCGATACTCGAAGCGTTCGGTATAATCGAGGTTCGTGATCGACAGGGCATTTTTATAAGAGAAAAGTCCTGGAGCGAAATTTCGTTACCCATTTCTTTTTTAGTAGATTGGCCGTTAGATATCCTTCCTCAAGTCTTCGAGGCAAGGCTTATCATTGAACCAAAAGCCGCCGCTTTAGCGGCAAAAAGGCGGACTGAGTCGGATCTCGAAAAGCTACGAGAGACGCTC
>Ga0209608_1003266_pt1 | contig 10351 bp, 5 predicted proteins | sample AD_UKC130_MetaG_FD_184428 | JGI IMG/M metagenome (GOLD analysis project Ga0209608, IMG submission 184428) | Active sludge microbial communities of municipal wastewater-treating anaerobic digesters from Canada - AD_UKC130_MetaG (SPAdes) (version 2) | ecosystem: Engineered > Bioreactor > Anaerobic...
CAGGTCACCGGCGGCAACCTTGCTGACGCCATCGGCCAGCAGCAGCAGCGGCCGCACGATCTGGTTGCCCAGCACCACGGCAAGCAGCACGGCGCCGAACACCGCCAGGAACAGGCTCAGCGTCAGCGTGCCGATATACATGCGCTTGAGCCCTTCGCGCGCCAGCGAGCGCTCCTGGTACTCGCGGTAGGCCTGGGAAACAGCCATCGCATTGGTGACCAACGCCCCCGGCAACGCCTGGGTGACCAGCAGAAAGCGCGGCTCGGCCTGCAGCGCAAAGCTGGGGTTGGGCACCAGCACCAGCACCTTGATACGCGCATCGTTGACGGTGGCTGCCGTAGCCTCGTCCAGGCCCTCGACCCAGGTCACCGAGCGCGAGCCTCGCGCGCTGCGGAACTGTTGCGCGGTCGGACGCGCAGTATTGAGCTGGAACTGCGACTGGCTGGCGGCCGTGATCAGTTGCCCCGACGCCGTGAACAGCCCGACATCGCGCGCACCGAGCTGGTCCCGCAGCCGCTCCAGCGGCAGCGTCAGGGCGGCATCGGGCAGGCTTGAGAGTTGCGAGACCGACAGCCGCACCTTGTTGGTCAGGTCGTCGGAGAGCGTCTCCAGCGAGACCCGGCCCAGATTGAGACCGGCGTCGAGTGCGCCTTCGACCTTGACGTCGAACCAGGACTCGATCGAGCGCGACACGAACTGGTAGGAGACAACGTAGATCAGCATGCCAGGGGCAAAACCCGCGAGCGCGAATACCGCCGCCAGCTTCACCAGCAAACGGCTGCCGAAGCGCTTCTTGCGCAGGCGCACCATCAGGCGCACGCCGATCCAGGCGATCACCAGCAGCAGTGCAGCCGCCACCACCACGTTGAGGCCGAACAGCAGGGCATAGTTGCGCTCGTACAGCTCCCGGTTGTTGGTCGCCTGGGTCAGCAGGAACAGCAGCACCAGTCCGATCGCCGACATCGCCGCCAGCGCCACCACCACGGTCCAGCGCAGGCCGCGCTGGCCGTGCGCCGGCGCATGGGCGGTTGCGGCAGGTGCCGGTTTTTCGCCGCTCACTTGGGACTCTCGGGACCGAGCTGGCGCGTGGCCGAGGCGGAGACTTTCCAGTCGGACTGGCCGAACGCACCGATCTGGAACGGCCGGGGCAACTGCGAGACATCCAGGCCGAAGCGGAACTCCACCTTGTAGTTGCCATCGGGCTCGATCTGCCCTGCATCGGCGATCTTCCACGCGGAGATGCGCTGCACCGTGGCCATGGCCTCGTCCAGCGAATCGAAATTGAGGTTCAGAGCCAGGCCCAGGTTGTTGTTGCTCAGCGGCCCGGACGCGACGTTGAGGCGCCAGCGCCGGGTCAGCGGCTGAAACGCCAGACGCATGTGGCGCTGTGCACTGGCCACCTTCTTGTCGGCCCAGAACCAGCGGCTGCGCGTGATCTCGGCCTCGGCCAGAAACACCATGGGAATGCCTTTTTCCAGCGCATCGGCCACAGCGGACGGCAGGTCCAGCCGTACCGTCGCATACAGGTCTATGCCCTCATGGGTACGCTCCAGGCGCAGCAGGCTGACCTCGGACGTGGCTTGCGGATCTGCGGCCAGCGCCGGCATTGCCCCCAGCAAGAACGCAAGAAAACACGCGGCAACCAGGTCAAGTCGCGCGCTTCTCCAGCAAAGCGTAAAAAAATCCGTCATGGTCACTGTCCTGATTGTCCGGGACAGCCATGCCATTTGCGGCCAATCCGGGTCGCAAATGGCCGGGAGATGGCAGCAATGCGGCGTCGGTGTTGTGTTCAACAAACGTTTGTATCTGGATGTCACCCTCGGCGCGGAACACCGAGCAGGTGCAATACACCATCCGGCCACCCGGCCGCAGCAGCGGCCACAGGCTGCGCAGCAAGCGCGCCTGCACCTCGACCAGCTGTGCGACATCGCTGGCACGGCGCAGCCACGGCACGTCCGGATGCCGCCGCACGATGCCCGAGGCCGTGCACGGGGCATCCAGCAGGATGGCGTCGAACGGACGACCATCCCACCAGGTCTCGACCCGCGCGGCATCGGCGACGCGCACATCGGCCTGCAGGCCCAGCCGTTGCAGCGTCTGGGTGATGCGCTGGCAGCGGACCGGGTCGACATCGAGCGCCGTGAGCTGGCAGTCGGTGCGCTCCAATAGATGGGCCGTCTTGCCGCCGGGCGCGGCGCAGGCGTCGAGCACGCGCAGCGGTGGGGACTGCTGCCCATGGGCATCACCCAGCAGCAGCGGCGCCGCCATCTGGCCCGCGGCGTCCTGTACCGATACCCAGCCGGCGTCGAAGCCGGGAATGCGCTGCACCGGCAGCGGATGGCGCAGGCAGACCCCGGATTCGCCAATCGGGTCGGCCGCAATGCCCAGACCCGCCAGCTGCGCGAGGTAGTCGGCGCGGCTGAGCTTGCGCGTATTGACGCGCAGCGTCATCGGCGCGTGCTGCAGGTCGGCACGCAGGATGTCCTGCCAATGGTGGGGGTGGTCCTTGCGCAGACGCTCGATCCACCACTGCGGATGGTTCCATCGCGCGAACGGATCCTGCTCTGAGCGTGCCACCAGTGCGTCGCGTTCGCGCAGGAAGCGGCGCAGACAACCATTGATGAAGCCAGCCTGTGCCTGGGTCGCCGGTTGGCGCTTGGCGGCCTCGACAGCCTGGTTCACCAGCGTGAAGGCCTCGTAGGGTGCGCCCTCGGCGCGCCAGCCCAGTGCCAGCACGGCACACAACAAGGCATCCGCCTGTGCAGGCGGCGCACGTGCGGCCAGTTGCCGGCGCAGATTCTCGGCCCGAGCCAGTGAGCGCCAGACCTGGTACATCAGGGCCTGCACCGCCGGGCGCAGGGGTGCCTGCACCTTGTCCAGTGCGGCGGTGCCGGATTGGCCACCGCGCACCGCCAGCAGGCAGGCGGCAAGCGCCTGCAGCAGGCGCCACAGCGGAATGGGCGCTGCACTGCTGCCCACGGGTTCGGTTGCTACCGGAGCCATCATGAAAACAGGAAGGGTCGTGCCACCGCTACAAGTCCTCGGCCGCACGAAAACCGAAGAAGTACGCCAGCACGCCAGCTGGAAACTGGGCAATCGCCCGGTTGTAGCCGTGCACGGATTCGTTGAACGTGGCGACGGCCTCGCGCGTCGCCTGCCAGTGGTCCTCCCAGGCACGCTGGTTGGGCGCCAGCTCCGCAGGTGGTGGCTCGGCTTGCAGTCGCTCCCAGGCGGTCTGCAAGGTGGCACTGGCCGTTCGCATGGCGGCCACCGACAGCGCATCCAGAGGAGACCGGCGGGCCACGCGCAGCGCAACCTCCAGCTGGGTGGCCGCGCCGCGCAGCCCCTCGACCAGTTCCTGCTCGGAAGGACGTGGCGCCGCGTCCGGGCCGCCTTCGGCGGGCGCATCCAGGGTCGCCCCTTGCAGGCTGACGCGTTCCGCCACCAGCGCCAGCGCATGGTTCAAACGGTTCTCGACCCCCCCGAACGTGCTGATCACCGCGGCGCGCAGACGCACCATGCGGTTGTAGGCGCCCAGCGCCCAGAAGATCAGCACGGCCAGCGAAAGCCAGAAAGCAACGGTAGGAGTCATGGTGTGCAAACAAAACGCCCCAGGCGCCGTCGCGTGACGGTACCTGGGGCGCTGTGATGCGACATGGCTGTGTCTTATTCAGCCACAGTGCCGGTGTCCGACGCCGGCTCGGCAACGTCGGCGTCACCCTCGGCCACGGTCGCCTCCTCGGACTGGCCCGAGAGTTCGGCCTCTTCGGCTTCGGCGATGGCACGGCGCTCGGCTTCGTCCATGTTCTCGCGCACCTTGCGTGCCTCGTGGTACGCCATGCCGGTACCTGCGGGAATCAGGCGACCGACGATGACGTTTTCCTTCAGGCCGCGCAGTTCGTCGCGTTTGCCCATGATGGCAGCCTCGGTCAGCACACGGGTCGTTTCCTGGAACGACGCGGCACTGATGAAGCTGTCGGTGGACAACGAAGCCTTGGTGATACCCAGCAGCAGGTTGGTGAACGTGGCTGGAATCTTGCCCTCGGCGCGCAGAGCGTCGTTGGTATTGAGCATCTCCGAACGTTCGACCTGTTCACCACTGATATAGCTGGAATCGCCGACGTTGTCGACCACGACCCGACGCAGCATCTGGCGAACGATCACCTCGATGTGCTTGTCGTTGATCTTCACGCCTTGCAGGCGGTAGACGTCCTGGACCTCGTCCACGATGTAGCGGGCCAGCTCCTCGGAGCCCAGCAGTCGCAGGATATCCTGCGGGTCGGCCGGACCGTCGACGACGGACTCGCCCTTGTTGACCACCTGGCCTTCGTGCACCAGGATGTTCTTCTCCTTGGGCACCAGTTCTTCGAAGACCTTGCCTTCCGGATCGGTGATCTGCAGGCGGATCTTGCCCTTGGTCTCCTTGCCGAACGACACAGTACCGGTCATCTCGGCCAGCAGGCCCTTGTCCTTCGGCGAACGGGCTTCGAACAGCTCGGCCACCCGCGGCAGACCGCCGGTGATGTCGCGCGTCTTCTGACCTTCGATCGGGATACGGGCCAGCACTTCGCCAGGGCCCACGTCCATGCCGTCGCGCACCTGGATCAGCGCGCCGACCGGGAAGCCGATCGTCACCGAGTGGTCGGTACCCGGAATCTTGACCTCGCCACCATTGGCATCGATCAGCTTGACCTGCGGACGCACGATCTTGGCCGAGCCACGGCGCTTCGGATCGATGACCACCAGCGTCGACAGACCCGTGACCTCGTCCACCTGGCGTGCCACGGTAAGACCTTCTTCCACGTTCTCGAACGCGGCCTTGCCCGCGAACTCGGTAATGATGGGTCGGGTCAACGGATCCCAGTTGGCCAGGATCGTACCGGCCTTGACCGTCTGGTCGGCCGTCACCGTCAGTACGGCGCCATACGGCACCTTGTGGCGCTCGCGCTCGCGGCCGTGCTCGTCATGGATGACGATCTCGCCGGAACGCGCAATGACCACCAGTTCCTTCTTGTTGTTGGTGACGTAGCGCATGGTCGCGTTGAAACCGATCGTCCCGTTGGACTTGGCTTCGACGCTCGATGCGATCGCCGCACGCGATGCCGCACCACCGATGTGGAAGGTCCGCATCGTCAGCTGGGTACCCGGCTCACCGATGGACTGCGCAGCGATCACACCGACCGCTTCGCCGCCGTTGATCAGGCCGCCACGGCCCAGGTCGCGTCCGTAGCACTTGGCGCAGATGCCGAAACGGGTCTCGCAGGTCAGCGCGGTGCGGACCTTGACCTCGTCCACTCCGACGGACTCGAACAGGTCGAGCACATCCTCGTCGAGCATTTCACCGGCCTTGGCCAGCACTGCGCGGTTCTCCGGATGCACCACGTCTTCGGCCGCCACGCGACCCAGCACGCGGTCGCGCAAGGACTCGATCACCTCGCCGCCTTCGACGATGGCACGCATCAACGAGCCGTCGGTGGTGCCGCAATCCTGCTCGGTCACGACCAGATCCTGCGTCACGTCGACCAGTCGGCGGGTCAGGTAACCCGAGTTGGCGGTCTTGAGCGCGGTGTCGGCCAGGCCTTTTCGTGCACCGTGGGTCGAGATGAAGTACTGCAACACGTTCAGACCTTCACGGAAGTTGGCCGTGATCGGGGTCTCGATGATGGAGCCGTCAGGCTTGGCCATCAGGCCGCGCATGCCGGCCAGTTGCCGGATCTGGGCCGCGGAGCCGCGGGCGCCAGAGTCGGCCATCATGTAGATCGAGTTGAACGACTCCTGGTCGACTTCCTTGCCATGGCGATCGATGGTCTTTTCTTTGGCCAGCTGGGCCATCATGACCTTGGAGACTTCGTCACCGGCCTTGCCCCAGATGTCCACCACCTTGTTGTAGCGCTCGCCGGCGGTCACCAGACCGGACGAGTACTGCTGACCGATCTCCTTGACCTCTTTCTCTGCGCGCTCGATGATGCCGTGCTTTTCCTTGGGCACCAGCATGTCGTCGATGCAGATCGAGATACCGGCCTTGGTGGCCAGACGGAAGCCGTACTGCAGCAACTTGTCGGCAAAGATGACGGTCTCTTTCAGACCGCACTTGCGGAACGACACGTTGATGAGCTTGGAGATTTCCTTCTTCTTCAAGGCCTTGTTGATGTTCGCGAACGGCAGACCCTTGGGCAGGATCTCCGACAGCAGGGCGCGGCCAGCCGTGGTTTCCCACAACTTGGTCGACGGCACCAGCTCGCCGGTTTCCTTGTTCTTGTCGTATTCGGTCAGACGCACATTGATGCGTGCGGTGAGTTCGACCTCGCCCGCGTCGAAGGCGCGCTGCACTTCCCCGGTGTCGGAGAAGATCAGGCCTTCGCCCTTGCCGTTGATGCGCTCGCGGGTCGTGTAGTACAGACCCAGCACCACGTCCTGAGACGGCACGATCGACGGCTCGCCGTTGGCGGGGAACAGCACGTTGTTGGAAGCCAGCATCAGCGTGCGTGCCTCCATCTGTGCCTCGACCGACAAGGGCACGTGGACGGCCATCTGGTCACCGTCGAAGTCGGCGTTGAATGCAGCGCAGACCAGCGGGTGCAGTTGAATGGCCTTGCCTTCGATCAGGATCGGCTCGAAAGCCTGGATACCCAGACGGTGCAGCGTGGGCGCACGGTTGAGCATCACCGGGTGTTCCTTGATGACCTCTTCCAGGATGTCCCACACCACCGGCGTGCCGGATTCGACTTCCTTCTTGGCCGCCTTGATCGTGGTGGCGATACCCATGGCCTCCAGGCGCGAGAAGATGAAGGGCTTGAACAGTTCGAGCGCCATCAGCTTGGGCAGGCCGCACTGGTGCAGCTTGAGCGTCGGGCCGACCACGATGACCGAACGGCCGGAGTAGTCGACGCGCTTGCCCAGCAGGTTCTGGCGGAAGCGACCGCTCTTGCCCTTGATCATGTCGGCCAGCGACTTGAGCGCGCGCTTGTTGGCGCCGGTCATGGCCTTGCCACGGCGACCGTTGTCCAGCAGCGAGTCCACGGCTTCCTGCAGCATGCGCTTCTCGTTGCGCGCGATGATCTCGGGCGCCTTGAGTTCGAGCAGGCGACGCAGTCGGCTGTTGCGGTTGATGACGCGGCGATACAGGTCGTTCAGGTCGGACGTGGCGAAACGGCCACCGTCCAGCGGCACCAGCGGACGCAGGTCTGGCGGCAGCACCGGCAGCACGTCGAGCACCATCCACTCGGGCTTGATGCCGGATTTGCGGAAGGCCTCGAGCACCTTGAGGCGCTTGGCGTTCTTCTTGATCTTGAGTTCGGAGCCGGTCAGGTCGTTGCGCAGCTTCTCGATCGATCCGTCGATGTCGATGCCCTGCAGCAAGTCCTTGATGCCCTCTGCACCCATCTTGGCCTGGAACTCGTCGCCGTATTCCTTGAACTTGGCGTCGAAGTCGTCCTCGGTCATGATGCTGTACTTCTTCAGCGGGGTCATGCCGGGGTCGGTCACGACATAAGCTTCGAAGTACAACACGCGCTCGATGTCGCGCAGCGTCATGTCCAGCACCAGACCCAAACGGCTTGGCAGCGACTTCAGGAACCAGATGTGCGCGCAGGGAGCGGCCAGGTCGATGTGGCCCATGCGCTCGCGGCGCACCTTGGTCTGGGTCACTTCAACGCCGCACTTCTCGCAGATCACGCCACGGTGCTTGAGACGCTTGTACTTGCCGCACAGGCACTCGTAGTCCTTGATCGGGCCAAAGATCTTGGCGCAGAACAGGCCGTCGCGCTCGGGCTTGAAAGTGCGGTAGTTGATGGTCTCGGGCTTTTTCACTTCGCCAAAGGACCAGGAACGGATTTTTTCCGGCGACGCCATGCCAATGCGGATGGCATCGAAATGCTCATCCGGCGTGAACTGCTTGAACAGGTCGAGTAATGATTTCATGTTTCTCTCCAGTATCTGATCGGTTCAGGCCGGGTCTGCGCGTCTGGCACGGACCCGGCCCGCAAGGCTTCGGATTAGCTGCGCTCCAGCTCGATGTCGATTCCGAGTGACCGGATTTCCTTGACCAGCACGTTGAACGACTCCGGCATGCCGGCTTCGATCGCGTGTTCGCCCTTGACAATGTTTTCGTAGACCTTGGTCCGACCTTGTACGTCGTCGGATTTCACCGTCAGCATTTCCTGCAAGGTGTAGGAGGCGCCATAGGCTTCCAGCGCCCAGACCTCCATCTCGCCGAAACGCTGTCCGCCGAATTGCGCCTTGCCGCCGAGTGGCTGCTGCGTGACCAGGCTGTAGGGGCCGGTCGAGCGTGCGTGCATCTTGTCGTCCACCAGGTGGTGCAGCTTGAGCACGTGCATGTAGCCCACCGTGGTCGGACGCTCGAACGCCTCGCCACTGCGCCCGTCGAACAGGTTGGCCTGCGTGCGCGTCGCCGTCAGGCCCTTGGCCTTGACGATGTCGTCCGGATACGCCAGCTTCAGCATGGCGCGGATCTCTTCTTCCGAAGCCCCGTCGAACACCGGCGTAGCGAATGTGGCGCCCTTGCTCAGGTTCTCTGCCATTTCCAGCACTTCGTTGTCGCTGAGCTTGGACAGGTCTTCCTTGTGGCCCGAGCCGTTGTACAGCTGGTCCATGAAGGCGCGCAGCTCGGCCACCTTGGCCTCCGCCTGCAGCATTTCACCGATGCGCAGACCCAGGCCCTTGGCGGCCCAGCCCAGGTGCACTTCCAGCACCTGGCCCACGTTCATCCGCGATGGCACACCCAGCGGATTGAGCACGATGTCGCACGGCGTACCGTCGGCCATGTAGGGCATGTCTTCGACCGGAACGATCTTGGACACCACGCCCTTGTTGCCGTGGCGGCCGGCCATCTTGTCACCGGGTTGCAGGCGGCGCTTGACGGCCAGGTAGACCTTGACCATCTTGAGCACACCCGCGGGCAGCTCGTCGCCTTGCGTGAGCTTCTTGCGCTTTTCCTCGAACGCCAGGTCGAAACTGTGGCGCGTCTGCTCCAGCGAGTTCTTGATGCTTTCCAGCTGGCTGGCGACTTCGTCGTCGGCAGGGCGGATGTCGAACCAGTGGAACTTCTCGACCGAGGCCAGATAAGCCTTGTCGATCTTGCTGCCCTTGGCCAGCTTCTGCGGACCACCGTTGGCGATCTTGCCGTTCAGCAGTTTCTCGATCCGGTCGAACGCGTCAGCCTCGACGATGCGCAACTGGTCGTTCAGGTCGAGACGGAAGCGCTTGAGCTCGTCGTCGATGATCTGCTGGGCGCGGCGGTCACGGGTGATGCCTTCACGGGTGAACACCTGCACGTCGATGACCGTGCCTTGCGAGCCCTGGTCGACACGCAGCGAGGTGTCCTTCACGTCGCTGGCCTTCTCGCCGAAGATGGCGCGCAGCAGCTTCTCTTCCGGCGTCAGCGTGGTCTCGCCCTTCGGCGTGACCTTGCCCACCAGCGTGTCGCCCGGCATGACTTCGGCGCCGACGTAGATGATGCCGGACTCGTCGAGGCGGTTGAGTTGCTGTTCGGACAGGTTCGGGATGTCGCGGGTGATCTCTTCGGCACCGAGCTTGGTGTCGCGCGCCATGACCACCAGTTCCTCGATGTGGATCGAGGTGTAGCGGTCGTCGGCAACGACGCGTTCGCTGATCAGGATCGAGTCCTCGAAGTTGTAGCCGTTCCATGGCATGAACGCGACCAGCATGTTCTGGCCCAGGGCCAGTTCGCCCAGGTCGGTCGATGCGCCGTCGGCGATCACGTCGCCCTTGGCCAGCTTGTCGCCCTTCTTGACGATCGGACGCTGGTGGATGTTGGTGTTCTGGTTGGAACGCTGGTACTTGATCAGGTTGTAGATGTCCACACCGACCTCGCCCGCCTGGGCTTCGTCGTCGTTGACACGGATCACGACCCGGGTGGCATCGACATAGTCGACGATGCCGCCGCGGGTGGCCGTGACCACCGTACCGGAGTCGACCGCGGAGACGCGTTCGATGCCGGTACCGACAAATGCCTTCTCCGGACGCAGCACCGGCACCGCCTGACGCTGCATGTTGGCGCCCATCAAGGCGCGGTTCGCATCGTCGTGCTCGAGCGAGGAACGGAACCAGCGAGGCCGCCACCGACACGATCTGCGCAGGCGACACGTCCATGTACTGGATCTGGTCAGCGGCCACCAGGATCGACTCGCCCTTTTCACGTGCCGACACCAGGTCACCGGTGAGCTTGCCATTCTGGTCCAGCACCGCATTGGCCTGGGCGATGATGTACTTGCCTTCCTCGATGGCCGACAGGTAATCGATCTGCGTCGTGACATGGCTGTCAACGACACGGCGGTACGGCGTCTCGATGAAGCCGTATTCGTTCGGCGCG
>Ga0209608_1003270_pt1 | contig 10344 bp, 7 predicted proteins | sample AD_UKC130_MetaG_FD_184428 | JGI IMG/M metagenome (GOLD analysis project Ga0209608, IMG submission 184428) | Active sludge microbial communities of municipal wastewater-treating anaerobic digesters from Canada - AD_UKC130_MetaG (SPAdes) (version 2) | ecosystem: Engineered > Bioreactor > Anaerobic...
GCTGGTCCAGGAGGCCAAGAAACTGGGCCTCGACAAGAACCCCGATGTGGCGGCACAGGCTGACCTGGCACGGCAGGCGATCTTCATTCGGGCGTTTGTCCAGGATTTCGTCAAGAAGCATCCGATCAGCGACGAACAGCTCAAGGCGGCGTACGACAAGATGAAGGCCCAGATGGGCAACACCGAGTACAAGGTACGTCACATCCTGGTGGAACAGGAAGATGACGCCAAGGCGATCATCGCCAACCTCAAGAAGGGGGCCAAATTCGACGATCTGGCCAAGCAATCGAAGGATCCGGGTTCGCGGGAGAAGGGAGGCGACCTGGGCTGGAGCAGCCCTGCCAACTACGTGAAGCCGTTCGGCGATGCGGTCGGCAGTCTGAGCAAGGGGAAGTACACCGAAACCCCGGTGAAGACCGATTTCGGCTATCACGTCATCCTGCTTGAGGACAGCCGCCCGCTGACCCCGCCGCCGTTTGACCAGATCAAGCAACAAATCGCGCAACGCCTGCAACAGGAGCAACTACAGAAGTTCGTCGGCGAACTGCGCAGCAAGGCCAAGGTCGACTAGGTCCTGCTGCTGCCGCAAAGGCACAGGCGCTGCACCGCGCGGCGCGCCTGTGTTGCCTTCCGGACGCTATTCGACTGAGGTTCCGCTTTGCGCAATTCCCGGAGGGCCGGGTAGCCAGCCGGGAAGAACAGTCTGCAGGGGACGATACACAATCCTGTTGAAATGGGCCGAACTGGGCGCAGGTGATCGTGCGGCTGTGCCCGTGTCCGTCGCTTACCCCACCCATCGCCGCGCATTGCGGAACATGCGCAGCCATGGCGAATCGTGCCAGCCGCGTGCGTCCCAGTCGGCCGGGTGCCAGGACATCTGAACGCTGCGGAAGACACGTTCGGGGTGTGGCATCATGATCGAAAAACGTCCGTCTGGAGTCGTGAAACCGGTGGCGCCGGCCGGTGAACCGTTCGGGTTGCAGGGATAGACCTCGGTTGCCTGGCCAATGTGGTCCACATAACGTACGCTCACCAGTGCCTCCGCTTGCTGCGCTGGCGAAGCATACACCGCCTGACCCTCGCCATGCGAGACGACGACCGGCAGGCGGCTACCGCCCATGTCGGCAAAGAGGATCGACGGTGAGGCGGGCAGTTCGACCAGCGAGAAGCGCGCTTCGAACTGCTCGACGCGGTTACGCACGAAACGTGGCCAGGCTTCGGCGCCGGGGATCATTTCTTTCAGGGCACTCATCATCTGGCAGCCGTTGCAGACCCCGAGGGCAAAGGTGTCCGGGCGCCCGAAGAACGCCGCGAAGTTGTCGCGCGCGCGTTCGTTGAAGAGGATGGTCTTTGCCCAGCCCTGGCCGGCTCCGAGCACATCGCCGTAGGAAAAACCACCGCCGGCGACGGCGCCCTTGAAATCGGCGAGCGCGACGCGGCCGGCAAGAATGTCGCTCATGTGCACGTCGATGGCGGCAAAACCGGCGCGATCGAAAGCGGCAGCCATCTCGACATGGCCATTGACGCCCTGCTCGCGCAGAATCGCCATGCGCGGTCGGGCGCCGGTGTGAATGAACGGGGCGGCGATGTCGGCGGCAGGATCGAAGCTCAGCGTCACCGACAGACCGGGGTCGGTGGTGTCGAGAATCCGGTCGTACTCCTGCTGCGCACATTGCGGGTGGTCGCGCAACTGCTGCATGTGGAAACTGGTTTCCGACCAGGCGCGCTGCAGATCGATGCGCTTCTCGTTGAGCACTGCCCTGGCATTGCGGATGACGCGGATCTGATCCCAGGGGTTGGGGGCGCCGATGAAGTGGCTGCACGCGCCCAGGCCGGCCGCGCGCAGAACCTGCATCACCCGGTGGCGTTGGCTACGTCGAATCTGCACGACGGCGCCGACTTCCTCGCAGAACAGCGCTCGCATCAGCAACTCGAAGGAGCGGCCGCCGAGCAGATTGGGCCGCTTCTCGTTGCCGTCGACGTCGTTGACCAACGGGTCGAAGCACAGTCCGTCGGTATCGATCGAAACACCACAGTGGGCGGCAAAAGCCATCTCGCAGAGAGTCGCAAAGAGACCTCCGTCGGCACGGTCGTGGTAGGCGAGCAGCAGATCTTCCGTGGCCAGTTGTCGTAGCGCGGCGAAGAAGGAGCGCAGGCGCTGCGGATCATCGACGTCGGGCGCCGCGCTGCCGGTGGCGTTATACACCTGCGCGAGCGCCGAACCGCCGAGGCGATTGCGGCCAGCGCCGAGATCGATCAGCAGCAGGTCGGTTTCCCCGGCGTCGAGCACCAGTTGCGGGGTCAGCGTACGGCGGGCATCCTGCACGCGCGCAAAGCCGGTAACGACCAGCGAGAGGGGTGAAACCACCTGCTTCTGGCGGCCACGTTCGGCGCCCTCGGTTTCCTGCCAGGCGCTGCGCATCGACAGCGAATCCTTGCCGACCGGAATCGCAACGCCGAGTTGCCGGCAGAGGTCGGAGACCGCTCGGACAGTGTCGAACAGGCGCGCATCCTCGCCCGGAAAGCCGGCAGCGGCCATCCAGTTGGCCGAAAGTTTGACGTCGCCGAGAGTCGCGATGTCGGCGGCGGCGATATTGGTCAGCGCCTCGGCGACTGCCATGCGGCCTGAGGCCGGGGCATCGACGACGGCGACCGGCGTGCGCTCGCCGATCGCGAAGGCCTCGCCAAGGTAAGTGTCGAACCCCATCAGGGTCACCGCCACGTCGGCGCAAGGCACCTGCCACGGGCCGACCATCTGGTCACGCGCGGTCAGGCCGCCGACGCTGCGATCGCCGATGCTGATCAGGAAGGTCTTGTCGGCGACCGCCGGCAAACGCAGCACGCGATAGGCGGCTTCCCCGAGGTCGACCGCAGTGGCATCGAACGGCACCGTCAGTGAAGGCTGGTGTGCCACGCTGCGCGTCATGCGCGGCGGCTTGCCGAGCAGTGCGGCCAGATCCATATCGACCGCAAGGTTGCCGAAATGACTGTCGGCGACCTGCAGTCGCTGGTCGCTGGTGGTCACGCCGACGACTGCGAAGGGGCAACGCTCGCGCTCGCAGAGCGCCGAGAATTCCGCGAGGCGGCCCGGCGCGATGGCCAGCACGTATCGTTCCTGGGCTTCGTTGCACCAGATCTCGGCAGGCGACATGCCCGGTTCCTCGATCGGCACGGCGCGCAATTCGAAACGGGCGCCACTGCCGGCGCCATGCGCCAGTTCGGGCAGGGCATTGGAGATCCCGCCGGCGCCGACGTCGTGTATCGACAGGATCGGATTGCCGTCGCCTGGAGCAGAACCGTCCGCGGTCGGTGTACCCATTTGCCAGCAACGGTCAATGACTTCCTGCGCCCGCCGCTGGATCTCGGGGTTGCCGCGTTGTACCGAGGCAAAGTCGAGATCCTCGCTGTTGGTGCCGGTGCTCATCGAACTGGCGGCGCCGCCGCCGAGGCCGATCAACATCCCCGGGCCACCGATCTGGATCAGCAGCGTGCCCGCTGGCAGCTTTTCGGCCTTGAACGACTGCCCAGCGGCGATGTTGCCGACGCCGCCAGCGAGCATGATCGGTTTGTGGTAGCCGCGTACGATCTGCTCGTCGCCACTGCCGGTCAACTGTTCATAGGTGCGGAAATAGCCGGCGAGGTTCGGGCGGCCGAACTCGTTGTTGAATGCGGCTGCGCCGATCGGTCCTTCGAGCATGATCGCCAGCGCCGAGGCGATACGTCCCGGGCGGCCATACGCGGCGCCTTGCATTTCCCAGGGCTGTGGAAAATCCGGGATCCTGAGGTTGGAAACCGAAAAACCGCACAGACCGGCTTTCGGTTTGGAGCCGCGTCCAGTGGCGCCCTCGTCGCGAATCTCGCCGCCCGAGCCGGTCGCCGCCCCGGGGAAAGGCGAAATCGCCGTCGGGTGGTTGTGTGTCTCGACTTTGGCGAGAATGTGTGTCTGCTCTTCCCGATAGCCGTAACAGCCATCGGCACCAGGATGGAAGCGTGCGACCTGGGCGCCTTCGATGACCGATGAATTATCGGAATAGGCGACAACGGTGCCCGCCGGGTGTGCCTGGTAGGTCTCGCGGATCATTCCGAACAAGGTTTCGTCGCGCATTTGTCCGTCGACGATCCAGGACGCGTTGAAGATCTTGTGCCGGCAATGTTCGGAGTTGGCTTGTGCGAACATCATCAGCTCGACGTCGGTCGGGTCGCGCTGCATCCGCAGGAAGAGATCGACGAGGTAATCGACTTCATCGTCGGACAGCGCCAGCCCCAGGCGCTTGTTGGCGTCAATCAGTGCTGCACGACCGCCGGCCAGCAGGTCGACACTGCCCAGCGGCTTCGGCGCAAAGTGGTGGAACAGCTCGGCGACCTGTGCAAAGTCGCCGAGAACGGTTTCGACCATGCGGTCGTGGAGCAGGGCTGCGACGCGGCTCTGCTCGGTCGCCGATAATTGACGCCTGGGTACGTGCAGCCGGTAGGCAATACCGCGTTCGATGCGGCTGATGGCGCGCAGGCCGCAGTTGCCGGCAATGTCGGTGGCTTTCGACGACCAGGGCGAGATCGTCCCGATCCGCGGGGTGACCAGAAACAGTTCGCCGCCTACCCTTTCGTCTTCCTGGCGCTCTTCGAGCAACGACGAAAGCTGGCGACGTTCGATTGCGCCGAGCGGCTGCCGGCAGGCGGCGAAGTGCCAATAGTCGGCGGCTGCGATGCGCGCTCCGGGAACGGCAATGGCCACCGCCTGCTGCAGGCGCTGCAGACGGAAAGACGAAACGGCGGGAGCGCCGCGGATAAGGAGGATATCGGCCATGATGGGCTGCACAGAAGGACAGGTTGAGCTGCGTTGGGGGAACAACGGTGAGCAACGATTATAGCCGACGCAAAGGGCATGCAAAGTCGAGCCCGTTGGGCTAGGATCCGGCAATGAAAACCGCTCTCCGATCAGAGGCGCTCTACCGCGCCGCCGAGTTGCGCAGCATCGAGAGCGCCGCCACCGATCAGCCGCTGATGCAGCGCGCGGGGCTGGCGGCGGCCGATCTCGCGACTGCCCTTTGTCGTGTCCAGGGGGCGCCGCTGCTGATCTTCGCCGGGCCGGGCAACAACGGTGGCGATGCCTTCGTCGCCGCACGCCACCTGCGTGAAAGGCGTTTCGCGGTGCATGTCGTTTTTGCCGGTGAGGGGAGTCGCCTGCCGAAGGACGCCGCCGCCGCGTACAAGCGTTTCATCGACGATGGCGGCAGCGTGCTCGAGAGCATCCCCACGGGTCAGCGCTGGGCGCTGATCATCGACGGCCTCTTCGGTATTGGTCTGCAACGGTCGATCAGCGGACGTTACGGCGAGTTCGTATTGGCCGCCAACGCGCTTGCCGCTCGCGATCGCTGCCCGCTGCTGGCCCTCGACTGTCCCAGCGGGCTCGACGCCGATACCGGAAGACTCTGTGGCGCGACGGTTCGGGCCAGCCACACGATCACCTTCATCGCCGGCAAACCGGGCCTGCACACCGCCGACGGCCCCGATCACTGCGGCAGCATTTCGCTGGCTACGCTCGACCTCGACGCCGAGCGCCTGGCGACGGCCAGTGCCCGGACGGTCGGCAGTGACCTGTTCATCGACTGGCTGCGTCCGCGCAGCAGAAACAGTCATAAGGGCAGCAACGGCAGCGCCGGCATCATCGGGGGCGCGCGCAGCATGGTTGGCGCCGCGTTTCTGGCCGGACGCGCAGCGCTGCGGCTCGGCAGCGGTCGCGTCTACCTGGGGCTGCTCGATGGGCTGGCGCAGGCGATCGACCCGCTGCAGCCCGAACTGATGCTGCGGCAGCCCGACGCCTTGCTGGCTACTACGCTGAACGCGCTGGCCTGCGGCCCAGGGATGGGCAGCGGCGAGGAAGCGCCAGCCCTGCTCGAGCGCGCGTGCGCGCTCGACATTCCGCTGCTGCTCGACGCCGACGCATTGAACCTGCTGGCTGCGGATCAATCCTTGCAGCAGGCGGTGCTGGCACGCCACGGGCGCAGCGCGGCGACGCTGCTGACGCCGCATCCAACCGAGGCCGCGCGCTTGCTGGCTTGCGACACGACACGGGTACAGGCCGACCGTGCCGGTGCGGCGCTGCAGCTTGCCGCCCGGTATCAGGCGCTGGTGGTACTGAAGGGTTGCGGCAGCATCATCGCCACACCAGCGGGTCGCTGGTTCGTTAACACCAGTGGTAATCCCGGTCTCGCCACGGCCGGCACCGGCGACGTGCTCAGCGGCTTCGTCGTCGCGCTGCTGGCGCAGGGCTGGCCGGCGCTCGAAGCGGCGCTGGCCGCCGTACATCTGCACGGTGCCGCCGCCGACGAGTGTGTTGCCGGTGGCTATGGGCCGATCGGGCTGACGGCTGGCGAACTGATCGACAGCGCGCGTGCCTGTTTCAACCGTTGGGTGGCGAATGGCCGGTGAGCTAGGTGTCCCCGTCAGTCCAACGACCGAGCGCAAACGCTCCGTCGTGGATCGCGATCTCAGGGTTGATTATGCACCGGTGCTTTTCTGCTGGCGGCGGCGAAGCGACGCACCGATCAGGCCGAAGCCGCCGAGCATCATCAGCGCCAACGACGAGGGTTCGGGGACCTCGCCCCAGGCGACCTCGCCGATCGCGCAGGAGGCAAAGGAGCCCGGGAGAGGTTGCGGGCAATCGCGCATGACCAGCGTGTACCAGCCGTCAGGAGTGACCTTGCCCCCCCATTGTTGCGACAGGTACGTTCCGCCGGAACTGACATCGGCGTTGTCGGTGGGGTTGATGTCGTAGAGCAGCAGTTCGCCCGTTGGCGAGTACAGATCGAAGGCGCCGATTCCGGAACTCTCCTCATTCCAGAGCGCAAACGCGTTCAGCCTGCGCCCCGGTGCGGCTTCGACATAGAATTGCACCGTTGCCGTGGTCGAGCCCAACTCGCTGAACCATTCAAAGCCCGAAAAAATGTTGGTGTGCGTCGGCAAGGCATCGAAATAGGTGTTCCAGCGGGTGCCGTGGCTGACATAGTCGGGCGTCAGGCTGGCATGGCTGTAAGTGTCCGACAGCAAACCGAAGCCGGGGCCGCCCTCGATGATCCGTGAATCGAGCGGGGTGACGACATATTCTTTCCAGTTGCGAAACTCGGGCCCTTCCCAGACCGGGCCTGTGATGGCAGCCATGGCCGAGGTTGCCGTGCCGACGAACACGCCGGCGACAATAAGTGCAGTATAGGTGCGCGACATCCTGGTCTCCTCTTCTTTGGTGAAGGCGCCGCCACCACTTTGTTTCGGCGCTATTCGCGACATGACATCGTCGCTTCACAGTGAGGACGCATGTTTCATGCCAAATTTAAATAATTATTTAATATCAATATTTTGGTTGTAAATTGTGGGTGCATTGCGAGGGTGTTTGTAAAAAATCCCGACACTCTCAAGCAGGGATCATAGGCTTTTCTGGGGAAACACCTTTGCCGTTTCGTTCGCACCCGCGCATCGGCGTTCGCTTGCCCCGGAAACGCGAAGGCCGGGCTGGAACGAAGCTGATGTCGTCCCAGCCCGGCCTTCATCGGCCCTGACGCAGGCGTCGGGGCCTTATTCCCGCAGACTACAGATTACACGGCTTTGCGGCGGCGGCTGCCCACCAGCCCGACGAGGCCGAGGCCCAGGAGACCCAGCATGGCGGGCTCCGGAACGTCGGCACTACGGAAGGCGACTTCGCCAATCGCGCAGGACGGGTAACTGCCGGGATTGGACTGCGGGCAATGCGACATGTCAAAACGAACGTAGCGTGCCGTCGCGCCCACGGAGAACACTTCGGCCGGGTAATCGGCCAGGGGGTTGTCGAATGGGGTCACGCTGGCCAGTGAGGTGAAGGTGGTGCCATCAACCGAGGTCCACAGGTCGAGCAGACCGATACCCGAGGATTCTTCGTTCCACAGTGCCAGGCGGTCGAAGGAGCGAACCGAGCCCAGATCGTAGGTGACACTGGCGGTTGTGGTGCTGGCATTGCCGAACCACTCATAGGTGGAGAAGGTGAGGGTGTGCAATGGGTTGGTTGCGATATAGGCGTTGAAATTGGTGACGTCGCTGGTGTATCCCGAGGACAAGCCGCGCTGATTCAAGGTGTCGTTGATCGACCCGGAACCCGGCCCGCCTGCGTTGATGGTTGCGCCAGTGGCACTGAAGATTGCGCCAGGAGCCGCAGTCGCGTTCTGGACGGTGCCGGCGAGCGCCAGAGCGCCCATCAGGAGTACTGCGGTGGAACTCAATTTCTTGTTCATGAGGATCTCCAAAAAGTGGTGTGACATATTCGATCAGACTGCTGCGCACTTGGCGAAACAACGTCAGGGGAAAAGTCGATCAGGACTCGCAGGTCATGCCCCTCGTTGCGCCCATTCAGTCAAGGCACTGGGCTGCGGGTTTCAGGGTGAGCCCGCACACTTTCAAAACCTTGTGAAAATCATTTAGCAAGAGGTGTGCCAGTTATCTTTTAGCCAATTAAAGCGCATGCATAGCGATTGCCTGCAGAGCTTGGCCCGGTCGACTGTAAGTTTTTTCGACAGCCTTCAAGGCCCTGTTGCCAGGGTTTGGTCATGGCCATTCCCTGTGCGTGACTTGCCGGGGTGTTGATGGGTTCACGTGCTCGGTGCCTTCTGTTACCTTGACAATTCTACAAAAACTTGTGGGAGAAGGCATGGACGAGACGAACGAATCGCCGATTCTTGGTGGCTTTCGGGCAAAGTTTCAGGTGGATGAGCACCTGGTGCTCAGGACCACCGCCTGGTCGTGGTCCATCAGACCCGCGCAGGCGACTCTGGGCTCCGGGGTCCTGTCATTGAACCGTTACGCCGCCCGGTTTTCCGATGTGACCGCGTCAGAAATGGCCGACCTCGCCGCGTTGCTGACGAAACTGGAGCAGGCGCTCCAGTCGGCGTTTGCCTGCGAGGCGATCAACTACCTGATGTTGATGATGGTCGACAAGCACGTGCATTTTCACGTCATTCCCCGCTATCCGGCCGGCCGTCGGTTTGCGGATCTGGAGTGGCTGGATTCCGGCTGGCCCGCGATGCCGGCACTGTCTGACCAGCAACACCGTGAGCGGGCGGATGTTCTTGTATTGATCCGCGATCGCTTGCAGGCGGCCTGCGCCGACTGATGGCCCGGTCGGCGGTCGGGCCGGAGGCGGCGACCCCCTGGTGGGTGTGGCTCTCCGAAGGTGCCGTGCCAGGGTCATTGCTCGTCGCTCGACTGGCGCTGCCTTTCTTCGCTGCGCCAGTCGCGAAGCGTTTCCTCGCGCGGCAAGGGGGGATTCCTGCCGGCACCACGATCCCTGACCAGGGGAATGGCGGCGCCGAGGACGAAGATGATGCAGATGACAAAGATGATCCAGCCCGCGTTCATGGCACCTCCCGATCCGAAAAAGGTTGCGCCTGCACGTTCTTGGCGACGCGCTGGAACAGGCCGCGCAGAGTGCTTTGCAGGTCGGCAGGCAGGAGGATGAGTTTGGCGTTGTCGGACTCGGCCAGCCGGCCGAGGCTGGTGATGTACTTCTCGCCGAGCAGGTAGAGCATCGGCAGTTCGTTGTCGCCAAAAGCACTGTTGACCTTGCGGATAGCCTGCGATGAGGCTTCGGCAAGCGTGACCTGTGCCTGGGCATCGCGTTTGGCCGATTCGAGGCGGGCTTCGGCAGTCAGGATCATGGCCTGTTTTTCGCCTTCGGCACGGGTCACCATGGCCTTGCGCTCGCGCTCGGCCGAAGCCTGCATTTCCATCGCGCGCTGCATCGACTGCGAGGGCTTGATGTCCTGGATCTCCACCGATTTGACGGTCAGGCCCCAGTCCAGCGCTTCGTCGGCGACCCCGGCTTTCAGGCGGGCCTTGATGGTGTCGCGCGAGGACAGCGCCTGGTCGAGTTCCATGTCGCCGACGATCGAACGCAGGGTGGTCATGATCATGTTGCGAATCGCCTCCGAGTAATCCTGTACGCCATAGACGGCCTTTACCGGATCGGTCACCTTGATGAAGGCGATGGCGTTGACCAGAATCACCGCGTTGTCGCGCGTGATCACCTCCTGCTCCTGGACATCGAGAATGATGTCCTTGGTGGTGACCTTGTAGGAGACGACGTCGATGTAGGGAATGATGAAGCGCAGACCCGGCAGCAGCGTGGTACGGTATTTGCCGAGGCGTTGCACGATCCATTCTTCGCCCTGCGGGACGATGCGCACACCCTTGGCGACGGTGACTGCGACGAAGACGAGGAGGACGATCGAGAATACGGTCATGCCGGTCATTTTGCTGGCTCCACTCTGATGTAACTGCCTTCAACGGCGACGATGCGTACGCGCTCGCCGGCCTTGATGCGGG
>Ga0209608_1003271_pt1 | contig 10342 bp, 4 predicted proteins | sample AD_UKC130_MetaG_FD_184428 | JGI IMG/M metagenome (GOLD analysis project Ga0209608, IMG submission 184428) | Active sludge microbial communities of municipal wastewater-treating anaerobic digesters from Canada - AD_UKC130_MetaG (SPAdes) (version 2) | ecosystem: Engineered > Bioreactor > Anaerobic...
TTACTCGTATAGTACACACCGTACTCCTTATTAAAATCTCGTTCCTTCTTCAATTCCAACATCTTAACGTATTCATCGAAATTCTCTTGTCTAATTGCATTGAGCTTTTCATATATCTTCCCGAGTAATTCAGGGTCCAATGCAACCTCTTTTTCAAATGGTTCTTCCTCACTGACTGTGAAAGCATATCTATCGAATACATCTATTATTCCATTCTTATCAGCACTAGAAAATAACTCATTTGGCAGCAGAATATCCGTATGCTGCCAATCGTAATCATTCATTGGCTCGAAGAGTCCACCATTGAGAAATGGAATCTTGCAACCAAATCTAACGTAATAATCACCTTCAGATCGTCTATCACTCCTCAGTGCCTCGTAGAAAAAGGGCTCAAGGACATCGTTGTAGAAATTAACATAACCACAAAACCTGCGCTCATACAGCTGTCTCAAAAAATTTCTTGGCCCAGTTCCCCAAGACTGACCTTTTTCAACTCCAAACCAGCCCTTCTTCTGCAAAAAGTATAGAAACGTAATCTGACCAAGCAACTTCTTGGCAAAATCAACCGTTGTTATATCTTTCTTTGCAAATTCTTTTCTTACATTTTCATCGTTCTCTACAATTCTATCTAGCTCTATCTTCGTTCGCACAAAAAGGTCCCTATATTCTTCGAAGAACTCTTTTGCCATCGTCTCAACATTGAACGCCTCTTTCAAATCAGAGAGTGTTAATCTCCCATTCTCATCTTTCAATAACGGCAATATCCTATTTTGCACTGTACTAATGCACTCATTTGGTCCAACAAGGAATGACCAGTGAATTGCATTCTCAACTCTTCCATTTTCATTATCATTTTCAACATTTCGACTTGACGTAACAAACGAAAAGCGCCAATCGTCCATGCATTCAGGCACAAAGGCAACAACTGCTCCATCTCTCAACAAATTGCCACCGTATCTTCCCGCCAAATAACATGCGACAAAATTACGTTCCATCGCTTTCGAATAATCGATATCGATGCCTTCACCATCGTGCAAATAGACGACTAGCACATCTACTTCACTGTCATCATGCAGCTTGCATCGTGCAATCACTTCATATCTCGATATATACTGTTGAAAAGCAAGAGGCACATATGCCTCTTGCCAAGGCCCTTTGGTTGTATTCTCTATCTCTTCTCTGCTGAGTTTGAAAAGATGCATGACAAACTCTATGAACTTCTCCCTATCAAACCTCGAATTAAAAGTATCATCTATCAAACCCCTTGCCAACTCTTCATCCATCGAGATGGACTCCTCTCTGTGGGAGGTAAGAAGACCCTGGTCAGATCCGCAAAATAATCAAGTGCTTAGATCACTTTGATGGATAGTAAACCGACTGATCCAATTTCCTTAGTAAGAATGAAGTCAGACTTAGCAAATCAAGGCAATCTTGCTCGTTTATTTCTAATTTGTTAGCTGGCTCATGTGCTGTAGGATTTCTTCCTACTTTGATCAGACCAACTGATAAATTCTTCAAACCTTCCTGTATATCCCTTTCTGTTGTCGTCTCACATTTCGTTACCTTAAGAACTCCACCTTTGCATGACCAAACCTCTTCCATCAGGTTTACCCCGGTAATTGATTTCTTTGACTTCTCTTTTACCGCATGTTCGTAAATCTTTACTGCCTCAAATACGGCATGAAAGAAATCTCCCTGTAGGTAATAATCAAGACAGTTCTTAATAATCTCCTCATGGAATCCCATTGAATAGAACTTTTTAATTGGCTTGCTAATGGAAATGCCAGCATTTGCTTGTTCCAATATTTTTTCAACTTTCGGTATCTGCTTTTCACTGACCAAAAGGATCAAAAACTTCTTCAGTAGATCATCTCTTCGAACAGGGTCCATTTTCTGCTTACCAAGAGTCATAATCCACTCATAAATCCGCTTTGCACGCTTTGATGTAATAGCAGCTACCTCTGGAAAATCCTCTCGTTGAAAACTGAATACGGGCATTGCAGCTCTGTCAATTTCGTTTAATGAAGTGTCATACTTCAGTATGTCACCAATTCGAATAGCAATCATTTGATAATTTGGTCTATCACCCATTGTTACTCGCCTCCATTTCAAAGACATCTTGGAGAAACGAATTTCTCTTAATTTCATTATCATTAACGCTATTTCGAAGTTCAAATCCTGTGTTTCTTACATGGTTAATGCTTCCTAATTATTCGCCTTGTAAAATGCGGATTAATCTATCAATCTCAGCATAGCAGTTATCGAAATACTCTTCATCATTCTCTGTAGTATTTTTCGAATTGACGTCATCAAGTAATTTTTCCAACTTTCTTAATATCTCTTCTTTTCTTTCATCAATATGAGGAGGGTAGAACTTTTTAAACTCTTCAACTATTTCGGGCTTGTAATAAAACTTCGAGGATGTTTTTGGATTTCTCGGATCAAGCTGACGCTCATAGGCTAGCTTGTCCTTGTATCGGACTCGTAGGTATGTTTTGATTTTTTCAAAGCATGAATGCTTAATATTAGGAATCTGTTCTTTCACAGCCCTCCATAGTTGATTATAATCCAAAGTGAAACCTTCTCGAATATCATCTCGAAAGATAGTTCTGTTTTTGATTCCAACGATGTATCTATTTTGCTCATCCGTCAGTTCTTCTTGTTTTATAAACTTAATTGGTATTGCATCCCCACCCTCATGATTTTTGAGTTCGATCAAAACTAGTTTAAGCGCGTACTGGGATGAATCACGAATATCGTTCGAAAGAGAAGATCTAAATTGATTTATGAACTCAAAAACCTCACCAGCTGTACCCTTTTTCAATTGCGTTTGTATCGCATTGAGAACATTTTTCGAAGATCCGGCCAGTTGCAGAGAAAACGATAATAGATAACCTATGTTGTGCTTTTCTCCAAAATGTCCTACTAGAAAATCGTTGAAATTTAGGAGGCAAGCCTGACATTCACCATAGACATTAAGGTCTAGATACTCCGATTGTGGCACGTTTCTGTGCACTATGCGATTACGAAGAGATATTACGAATTCTAGATTTTTTCTAACTGGATTAGACTTATCATCTTTATAAAATTCTTTCAAGCATGTCGATAATTCCCACCATTTATATTCCTTAAATTCTTGACCGTTTACATGTTCAACTATCTTCTCGTAACGTACTCTCTTCATACCTGCAGACTTCTTTGCATAGTAAGGTTTGATTGAGTTCTTAATAAAATATGCGTGGAACAAGCTTGTCCATGCAATGCACATTATCGTTATAAAACCCTCGGTTCTAAAAAACGTACCAGGCTTGTTGTATAATTCGATAGCTAGCATTGCTGAATCAATTGACTTTTTGAGTAACTGCTTTACTATACTTTTCTCTCTCCCCATATAGATCACTCTTCTGAAGAATGAACGATGCTTGCGAGTATCACAAGATGTAGAATATTTAGAAAGTCGATCAACGATCTTTCGTACTCTACTCAGCCGTCTACTTTACCTCTTTCGATTATTTCTATCTCCTCATCAGTCAATTCATAAAGCTTGTAAACTAACTGATCTATTTCACGTTCGTAAGCACTCGTATCCTCTTGCGGATTTTGTTTCTTGATCGATATGATTTTGCCGACTAAGGATTCTATCTGATGAACTGTTTCCAAGTTATCTTGAGTAACAGGTGGAATCCTAACTTTCTCAACATATTGTTTTTTCCATTCATAGGCATTTCCCAAGAAGATGCCAATTCTTTTAAACTCCATGTCAAATACTCTTGAATTCATAGCACCACAAAGGTACTTTATGCTTTCATGATCAGATACTAAGAAGTTTGCTGGCGCGTTTATTACAACACTGTGATCAGCGATCGCGAACTGACTGTCGTAGGATATGTTTCCCCACACTACTTTTTCCTTCTCAAACTCATAGTAATAGGCAATTTGATCTTGGGTTTCAAACCACTTATTGCCAGTTTTCTTTCGTGCACTGAATCCAAATTCCGAATATTTCTTACCTGTTTGTTCAAGTTGCCTAATATCAAAGTTATCAAGGAAATACTTCCTTAATGCAGGATAATCGTTTATGTCCAATCTCAAAGCAGGAAATGTTCCAATCACCCACAGCCCTGCCCATTCATAATAGTACCGTTTTATGTCTCTTCCACGTAGGATTGGTTTTATAATTTCTTCTGTCTTCTTTCTTTCTTCCTCATCCTTGCAGTTTCTAAGTATCTCCTCACGCTTTGCACTGTCTATGATGAATGCTTCATTAAGTCCGGTCTTAATTCCGTAATAAATTCTTACATCCCAATCTTTCAATGGTTTTCCAATTCTTTCGATCTTCTCTTTCAGTCGTTGTTCAGCGTTGCTGCCAATGAACCAGGTATTCTTTGTCAAGTTTGTTAGCACAACACCGTTCTCTTTCAGTTCTTGAACTATGTTTAAATGGTCTCTATTATTCCCTGTGATCGTTACAGCTCTTGTTCTTTTCTCATTTGTTGCTCTTTGAATAATTACTATGCATGTATCGACAGTTGCATTCTCAAACACATTTGGTCCTAAATCTATAAGCACTTTAGGATTGTATCGACTGAAGAATTCTCTTAACTTTTCACCGTAACCTGCCCTCATCCATTTGTTGGATGTGATGAAAGTTAGATGTCCTTTATCTTTCAGTATGTTCATTCCTCTTTCGTAGAAGAGACAATATATATCTCCCATCCTGTCAAATACTTCATATCCAAGATTCTTATACAAATCGGCATACTTATTTGTACTGTCTAAAGCTTTCTGTAATTGAATATAAGGTGGATTTGCGATTACTATGTCAAACCCACCCTTTTCGTGAAATGCTTCAGAGAAGTAAATTTTGAAATCGAATTCCGTATGACCATTGGTTATTTCCTTTATCAAATTGTCTATTTCTGCCTTACGTTCTTGCTTCTTTTCAGGATTGGTCTCACTAAAGTACTGATGTTTTAACGTTTCAAGCCTATTAATCAAATCAAAATTGAATAAATAGTTCTCTATAGCAAGTAGCGAATTTCCACAAAGTATTTTGTAGTCGAGATTTGGAAGTGGTTTTATATTGTAAAAGTCATCTTCGTCTACTATTAGAGAAAGCCAAAACCGCAATTTGCAAACTTCCACTGCGCCCGCATCTATATCAACTCCATAGAGCGAATTCTCTATTGTATGACGTTTCAGATCATACTGTGTGATGGTATTTCCCATGCATGTTGGTAGCAAGGTCCTCAATTTTACAATCTCATGCATCATACCTATCGGGAAAGCACCAGAGCCTACGGCAGGGTCACAAATCTTGACGTCTGCAAGGATTTTATCAATTGTGCCAGCGTTTTGCCTTATGAATTCTGGAAGTTGCGATTCGTATTTGGTTTCTCTCTGCAGGCCATTATCAATTGCTTGGAGTTTTTTGACCGAAGTTCTCTCCCATTCTTGGAAAGCCTCAGCTTTGATGACGAAATCCTCTATTTCTTGTCTTAAATTCTGCTGACTTGGAAAGAGCAGCGATAATTCTGTTTCAAGGTATTCCATCAAGGTTTGTTGGCACATAAAATGTACTATTTCTCTTGGCGTATAATAGACTCCGTATTCTCTGTTGAATTTTGATTCCTCTCCTGTTTTCAATGCTTTGAGGTATTCATCAAAATTGTCATCTCTAATGGCATTTAATTTCTCGTATATCTTACCGAGCAATTCGGGGTCAAGTGCCACTTCTTTTTCTAATGGTTCTTCCTCACTGACGGTGAAGTTGTATCTATCGAATACATCCAATATTCCATTACCCGTATCTCCCTCTTTGGTCCTGTTTTCATTTGAGAACAGCTCGTTTGGCAGTAAGATCTCTATATTTACCCAGTCATATTCGTTCATTGGATCGAACAATCCACCATTGAGAAATGGAATCTTGCAATCGAATCTACTGTAATAGTGATCATATACACTTCTGTCGGTTGTGAGAGCTTCATAGAACAATGGCTCGAGTATATCGTTGTAGAAATTTCTGTAGTCTCCAAATCTTTTTTCGCATAGCTGTCTCATGAAGTTCTTCGGACCCGTTCCCCAAGACTGGCCCTTCTCAACACCAAACCAACCTTTCTTTTGTAGGAAGTACAAGAATGTGATCTGGCCCAGTAGTTTCTTTGCAAAATCAGCCGTGTGTATCTTTCTTTTCTCGAATTCTTCCTTCACTTTTTTGTCATTCTCAACAATTTTGTCAAGCTCAATCTTTGTTCTTATGAATAGGTTCCGGTATTTTTCAAAAAACTCTTTCGTTACTATCTCAACGTCAAATGCACGCTGTAGTTCATCAAGTGTTAGCTTTTTAGCTTCAGACGTGAGAAGTGGCAACATTCTACTCTGAATTGTATGGCCACGTTCGTTTTTACCAACCAAGAATGACCATCGTTTTGCTGGTGTTACCTCTTCCTTAACCTTAACTTTTCCATCGGATGTAGTTTCAAGAATGTAATTTGTTCTAACAAGAGAAAATCTCCAATCACCTGTGTCAGGCGATACAAACGCAACAAGTGCAGCATCTTTAATGCTGGTACTTCCGTATTTTCCAGCAAGATAAAAGGCTACAAAATTGCGTTGTGTAGTCCTTGCTCGTTGCAGATATTTTGCATCTTTTAGGTGCACAATAAGTATGTCTACCTTCTTTTCGTCCTCAGTTATGTATCTTGCGATCCTTTCATATTTTGATATGTATTCCTGAAAACTTTCTGGTATGTAGCTACCTTGCCACGGTCCCTTTCTTGTTCTTTCGATATCATCCGTGGTTAGTCTCAGAAGATTTACTATGAATGACAGGAATTTACTTCTATCAAATTCGGACTCAAAAGTTTCATGGATAATTCTTCTTGCAGCTTGTTCATCCATTACATTTTCCCTCCTGATTCCTTATGCTAAAGTTGTGTATAGTGATAACACTACTTCTCTTTTTCCTTTAGCTAAAGCAGTGCTGCTAGAATAATGGGGCTTAAAAAATTCATCAGGTATTTCTCTTTGCAAAACTGAAATTGCTTTAACCGGGTTTTCTAAATCCTTTCCCATCTTTTCAAGTTCTCTAACAACCTTGTCTATGGTAACTTTTGGTAGATCTCCGTTTTCGATTACATCTGTCAGTTTTTTTAGTTTTTCTTCTTGATCTTCTGTCAATTGTTTAGCATTGCTCAGTATGGCTTTGATCATCTTTATAAGTTTTTTGGCATTACCGCCGCTACCTTGTTGCGGAACAAAGTCTTCGATTATTGAATTGTAGAACGCTGTCTTGTTGACGTCGAGCAAATTATAGTATTCTTCTAGTGGCAATATGATTTTCGGCTCATTTTCGGAACATTCAAATATCTTTGCTGTTGTTAGAAAATCTATTTCCCTTGAATTGTTTCCACTCGACAAGAAAAATTTCATCAGCTTACCTTTTCTGAAGAATGTTATGAGTGAATTTTTTAGAAGTGTGTCGGCAATAAGTTTTGTTGGTTCTCCATTTATATTCCTACTTGAACGTGCTTTTTTTGGTAGACGTTTCACTTTTTCAAAAACTTCTGGATCATTGTCACGAACATTTTCAATCACTCTCAGGTATCGAAGTTCACTCTCTTCGATCTCCCCATTTTCTGTAAGCGTTTCTTTTGATATCAACTTGTTGAAGAGTTCGTGTGACGAAACAGGCTCATTCTCGGTGAGTATGGCACTGTCTCCACCGAGCAAATTCAAAAATTCTTCTATCTTCTTTTGAGCTATCTTGCTCAGACTTATTTCATCATCAGCTTGTGCAGTCGGGAAAAAGTTGAATGTGTATATTCTGTCGAAAGATGTATCGATACGATTGACCCTTCCTACGCGTTGCATCATTCGCGTTGGATTCCAAGGTATGTCGTAGTTTATCACTATGTTGGACCTATGCAAATTGACGCCCTCAGCGAGTACTTCCGTAGAGATCAATATCTTGTACTTATTCTCTTGTTCTCTTGCCCTTGCATCGAAATTTCGTATGATAATTTCTCTCATAGTTTCTGAAGAACTTCCATGGAAGCAAATTGCGACTTCCCCAAACTGTTTATTTATCTCGTCGGTCAAGTACTCAGCTGTCTCTTTTGATTCTGTAAATATGATTATCTTGCTCTTCTCACTTTTCAAAACTTCATGATGGCGTAAATTGTGAATGAGCGTTTCTAATTTTGGGTCTTGCTGTATATTTTTCCATGTCGATATTATTTGCTGTAGGATTTTTAGATCTTTTCTAAGGTCAACGACGAATTGTGGCCTAAAGTCCTCACTGCTGTAACGTTCTGCTTTATTCTCATCAATAAGTCTTTGAACACCTTCTTCGTCATCTTCTTTAATGAGTTCAAATATCTTGTTGAAATACTTCTTGCTTACGTATACCGTCCCGCTCTCGTACATTTTGATAAACTTTTCGTACGAATCAGCGAATCGTTCTACGGTTTTCCTGAATGCATAGAAACTGCTTTCTAAGCGCTTGACAAGGAGTACCTTCATAAACCCGCCCATGTTACGTTGAGATTGTGCCTCAAAAGCGGTAAGTTCATCTCTTAAATAAAGAAGTGGCATGTATCTCGAGTATGTGAGTTCCTGTGTAAGTAATTTGAGTGTCTCGGTGAACGCTCTATCTTCTTGATCATCCAATTCATAGAAGAGGGGCTTGGGAGCCTCTACTTCCGGGAATTTAATCTTATTGTTTTTGAGATCGTCTGCGAAATACTTTTCGATCTCTGACCTCGTTCTTCTTACCATGATATATTTCAAAACCTTGTCACGAATTTCTTTTGCATTTTCTCTAGTAACCGCTAAGAATTTATCATAGTCTTGTTTCTTATCTATTCCCTGTAACTTTTCATCAAGCTTGTTGAAAAACGCTTCAAGATTTGGAACACCCGGAATCGTACTATTTCGTGGACTTTGGAAGAGCTTTATGAGATTCAGTATGTCCCTTGGTGAATTATTGTAAGGCGTAGCAGAAACCAGTATAACCCGCTTTCCACGACATATCTTGGACAATTTGTCATAGCTTTGTGTATCCTCCGATCTAAATCTATGTGCCTCATCTATAATTATGTTTTTGTATTCTCTTTCTCTGACCATCTTAAGTGCTTCACCAAGCTTACCTACTGATATCCAATCAGCAGGTACCTTGAAATCAGAGAGCACATTCGGCCAAGAACCGGGATTTTCTCTTTCAATCAATGACGGAGGAGCTATGATCAATGTTCTACCATCAAGTTGACTTGCAAGCATCGTTGCTACATAGGTCTTACCAAGTCCAACGACATCAGAAATGAAAACACCGCCATACTCTTCCAAAATTTTTTTGGCATTTAGTACTGCTTGTTCCTGATACTTAAATTGTTTAAAATTCTCTGGAAAGTATATCGCAGAGAGTTTCTCATCTTTATTTAATTCATCTTTGAAGTACTCATACAAGAGCTTCAAGTACAACTCATACGGGCGGACGTTTTCGTTTAACCAAGTCTTCTGTGTGATGGTCTGAACGTAATCGTCTGTAACATCAACTGCATCCTCCCAAAGCTTATTAAACTTTGCTCTTGCAAATTCGTAGTCGGATCTGTTCTTGAGTTCCACGTTAAATTCGAGATTGTCTTCAAGGCCCGATTGCGTGAAATTACTTGAACCTGTTATAACCCTTCCTACGTCCCTATCTCCTTCTTTGAAAGTCATGATGTACAACTTCGCATGTGTCTTCCGAGAAGGATAAGCCTTTATTTTCAACTTGCCAGACCTTATCCAGTCGACAAATTTCTGAATTCCTTCCTCTACTTCCAGTTTGTCGTTGGAATTTGAAATTTCATTTTCGACGGCTGTGCCGATTAACTCTTTCGTTTCATAATCTGATGGACGCAGACGCATATCTTCTTCGTGCTCTTCATGCGATGTTTCTATGAGGTTATACGTTTCTTGATCCGTTGAAATGCCAATCAATATCCGAATCTTCTCAGTGTTTTCAAGAGACTTGTACAACGCATGAAAACCACTTAAATAAAAATATCCAACCAATACGTCAAAATTCCTTGAGTCCTTTATAAGCTGATTGAATCGGTCTTTTAGAGTTTGATTTTGCTCGTTTGTTATAAAGGTTAAATCCGTGCCTTGAAATAACGGTAAAAATTCGCCATCTTGACCCAAAAAATATGCGGACATTATAGCCACCTGCCATGATTGTTTGTAATTCAATTATATCCTTTTCTTGACAAATTTTGACCATATTTTTCGAAAATATCAGAAAAGGTTGATTGAAAAAACTCGGCCGTTATTTCTTGCTTAACAAACAATTTATACAACA
>Ga0209608_1003274_pt1 | contig 10333 bp, 8 predicted proteins | sample AD_UKC130_MetaG_FD_184428 | JGI IMG/M metagenome (GOLD analysis project Ga0209608, IMG submission 184428) | Active sludge microbial communities of municipal wastewater-treating anaerobic digesters from Canada - AD_UKC130_MetaG (SPAdes) (version 2) | ecosystem: Engineered > Bioreactor > Anaerobic...
AATAATGACACTGTCCCCGGATTGGAAGAGATGCAGAACAGCATCGATTGCCGCCATACCGGAAGAAAATGCAAATCCTCCGGCTCCTCCCTCCAACTCTGCAATCAAAGCCTCCAAAGCTGCCCGAGTGGGATTTCCCGTTCGAGAATATTCCCAATTTGAGCGGGGCTTGCCCAAACCGTCCTGCTCAAAGGTAGAGGTTTGATAGATAGGGGTACTTACCGCACCGGTATGGAAATCTCCATATATGCCTCCATGGATAACTGCCGATTCAATATGCTTATAATGTGCCAAATCAATCATTCCTTTCAATATTAGTAATCTGGGCGTATTAACTCCGGATGCTTCGCCTATGTTTCCTTCTAACAAAGTTTTTTTTCGATGGGATTCTTCAGATTCTTAGAAGTTATGGACATACCTATTACCTCCATTTATAGAAATTTATTATTCCTATATGTTTTATATGAATTATCATAAACCCTTATATTCATATTGTCAATATAAAATTTATTATTTCTATATGTTTTATTTGTTTAAATATGGGTATATATTAATAAATAAAGTACTGAAAAGGATTATGAATCAAGTGGTGAAAACTGTTCCTACGAAAGGAAAATGACTTAAGGAAAGGCCTATTGACAATACAACTTTTTCCCATTATCATAATTACATACTATTTATATATGAAATGAGTGATAAGGATGAGAATATCAGCAAAAGGAAGATATGCCCTGGCAGCGGTAATCAGTATGGCACAACAATATAACAATGGAGAATATATTACGGTAATTAGTATTTCTGAAAAACTGGGAATATCTAAAATCTATTTGGAGCAGGTATTCTCCTTGTTAAAAAAAGCAGAAATTGTTAGTTCCACCAAAGGGACTCAGGGCGGCTATCAATTAACAAGAAAACCAAGCCAAATAACCGTACTGGATGTATTGTTGTCCGTCGAAGTATCGTTATTTGAGCAAGCACAGGAAACAGTTTCGGATAAAGCCCCCGATATTGAACAAGCCCTCCGGTTATCGGTTTTTGATGTTTTGGATAAAAACGTCAGACAAACTCTCAGTACAATCACAATTGCAGACTTGGTTGTAGAAGCAGAAAAGCATAAGGACTATAATGCCTTGATGTTCTACATTTAATAAGTTCAGTATTCAGGCTAATTCAACAAAAATTTGTGAATTAGCCAAATTTATTATTGACTTTTTTGCTTTTAATTCATATAATTTATATATGATTAATATGTTTTGATCTGGGGTATTTTGAAAGAAAGGATGCACAGTATGAAAAACACAATTCATCTTATGCTAAATAATAATATGATCTGTCGTATGAGTATGTGGGTTATCTGTATGCCCAAATTTCCTACCGGTGGATAAGTCTACCCTTCTGTACATTTTGCAGTCGGGATTGGAGTTATCCCGGCTGCTTTTCTGTTATTTGGGAAAGACAGAGAATTTTGATTCAGTAGTTTCATAAAAAACATCATTTAACTTACGATGATGATTTTATAATTTCAGCGGAAAGGAGAAGCACGGAATGTCGAAACCGACGCTGTGCAAAATGGGTGTTATGGATAATTATATTCAGATTTCAGGCGTACATAAAACCTTCCGTACACACAACGGCCCGCTTCAAGTACTGAAGGGAGTTGACTTAACGGTGCACAAGGGTGAGATATTTGGGATTATTGGATTCAGCGGTGCAGGAAAATCCACACTTGCCCGATGCATCAACCGGCTTGAAGCGCCGGATTCAGGCAGTATCAAAGTGGGAGGTGTTGAAATACTCAACCTTTCAAAAAAGCAACTGCTTCAAGAGAGAAAAAAGATTGGCATGATTTTTCAGACCTTTAATTTGTTTGAAGCCAAAACCGTTTATCATAACATTTCCTACCCGTTGGAAATAAGCAGAATTCCAAAATCGGAAATTCGTAAGAGAGTCTTGGAAACAGCCGAGCTTGTGGGTCTGTCCGATAAGCTGAACGCTTACCCGGGAGGATTATCCGGAGGTCAAAAGCAGCGTGTAGGAATTGCCCGGGCACTGGTTAACCGTCCGAATCTTTTGCTAAGCGATGAAGCAACCTCTGCCCTAGACCCTCAGACTACCCTGCAAATTCTGGACTTACTTAAAGAAATTAATCGAGCTACCGGTATTACCATTTTAATGATTACCCATGAACTGGATGCCATACGATATACCTGTGACCGGATGGCCGTTCTGGAAGACGGTAAAATCATTGAAGTGGGATCCGTTCGGGAGATTTTCAGCAATCCCCTTAGCCGTACCGGAGCCCTGTTTGCTAAAGTATTTACCGAATTTCAGCGGGTAACGGAATATGAAAACGGTGGCGGTATTTAGCAATCGGTATTTAGCAATGTAGACTTAATAAATCCTCGTAAAATAAATCATCGTAAAGGAGTGATAACATGAGTTTACTGGATACCCCAATTTGGGAGGTGATAAAAGGTTCTTTTGCACCGGATATATGGGTACGGCTGGTGCCAGCTATTGGAGAAACACTGTATATGACATTATTGTCTTCAATCATAATGCTGGTGTTTGGCCTTTTACTGGGCATTCTGCTGACCGTAACCAATCCGGACGGTTTGGTGCCCATGAAAATTTTATATACCGGGTCAGGCTGGGTGATCAACTCGCTGCGTTCCCTCCCCCAAATGATCATGATCATTCTAATGATTCCGGTGGCACGGCTTTTTTTCGGGAAGTCTTACGGGACCAACGCCTGTATCATATCCATCGCCGCCAGCTGTATCCCCATGTATGCACGAATTGTTGAAAGCAGTCTGCTTGAGATTTCAAAAGGAAAGATTGAGGCAGCAAAGTCTATTGGCAGCACTAATTTTCAAATAATATTTCGCATATTGCTTCCTGAAACTTTACCTTCCTTAATTCGTGGGTTTACAGTGGCTGTAATTGCCGTAATTTCCATGACCGCACTTGCGGGTATGTTTGGAGCCGGAGGCATCGGAGATATAGCAGTAAGGTTCGGCTACCAGCGTTTTCAGCATGATGTTCTTTTTGCATCCGTCTATGTTTTGATTGTTCTTGTCCAACTGGTTCAGTGGATTGGAAACTTTACATCCAAGCAAATCTTGAAAAAGAGAAATTTAATTTAATTAATTGGAGGAGATTGAAAATGAAAAAACATAATGTGATTTTTATTATTCTTGCATTGGCATTAGCATTAAGCCTTCTTGCCGGATGCGGCAAGGAAGGGGATTCGAAAAAGTCATCTGCTTCTCAAGATAACCCGACTTCTAACAGCAATACAAATCCATCACCCTCTAAAGAAACAATAACAATTAAGGGTATCGCCGATTTGGTTCCCCACTCCGAGCTCATTGAATTTGTGACTCCCAAGCTTGCGGAGCAAGGCATTATTGTGAAATTGGTTGCAACAGCTGCGGATAACACCACCAATGAAAAACTTGTAAAGGGAGAAATTGATTTTAACTTTTTTCAGCATGAGCCCTATCTTAAGGAGTGGAACGAGGTAAACGGATACAACCTTGTAAATGCCGGAGATATCCATGTAGAACCCATCACTGCATATTCCGACAAATACAGCTCAAAAGAAGACATACCGGATAATGCGGTTGTAGCAATTCCCAATGACGGTACCAATGAATACCGGGCCTTGCGCATTCTCGAAGAAAACGGGTTTATCAAGCTTAATCCCGAAACCGCAACCTCTCTTAGCGCTTCGGTTTCGGATATCGAAGAATATCTGCGTCCTATAGAGATTATTGAGCTCGACTCGGCACAGATTATCCCTACAAAGGACGACTATGATTTCTTTATCACCAACACAAACAAGGCCTTGGAAGCTAAAATTACTTCAGCAAAGCTCTTCAGCGAAGGCAGCGACAGTCCTTATGCCAATATCATCGCCGTTCGGGAAGAAGATTTGAACAATCCTGCCATTGTCGCTTTGGTAAAAGCTTTGCAGTCGGAAGATGTCAGGCAGTACATAACGGATACTTATAACGGCGCAGTGATTCCTGCAAAGCTAGACAATTAACCGCTCATTTTCGGGAGGCCGCAAATATCTTATGAGGCCTCCCGCAATAAAATTTCTGAATAAGTAAATTTATTTCAAAGTATTGTCCGATAAAGCCCGGCAAATTGCTTACCGGGCTTTATTATATGAAGGAAAGCACATTATTTCGTTCAAAATTTTGAAAGATCTCCCACAGCAAATACCATGATTAAAATGTAAACGTCTTCTGAATATGGTACAAAAGTTAAAAGCAAGCCTACTTGAATTGAATTCCTATTATTCATATAATATAATAATGATAAGATGTAATAGATAGGATGTGATGTAATGAAGATTTCAACCCGTGGGAGATATGCCCTTCGAATGATGCTTGATTTGGCTATGCATAACGATGAATATTCACCTATTAAAGCGATTGCGGAACGCCAGGAAATTTCCAATAAGTATTTGGAGCAAATTATAACTGTTTTAAGCAGAGCAGGATATGTCAAAAGTATCCGTGGCCCCCAAGGAGGTTACAAACTGGCCCGGCCGGCCAACGAATATACTGTGGGTATGATTTTAAGACTTATTGAAGGCAGCCTTGTTCCCGTAGCTTGTATGGAGGATAACCCCAATGAATGTCCCCGCAGTAAGTTCTGTGCAACTCTGGATGTTTGGAAGCAAATTGATGAAGCAATCAGTAACGTAGTTGACAATATTACATTGGAAGACCTCGTAAATCGACAACTCCAAAAACTTCAAGACCAGAAATAGCGTTATAATAACTTGTACCTTTAATACTCCGGAAGTATTTTCTCCCTTATTGTTTATCCAATAACTAAATAGAAGTAATTACTGTTTTAGAATACACTCAAAATCATAACATAAGTTGCACAATTAATGAGACTTATCCTTTTTCACAACACATATTGGAATATCTGATAACTTATCTCATTTTCTTAGTAAGTTTAGGATGCCCTCAACCTCACTTCTTAATTCCGGATTAAGTTTTACGGCTTCCTCCAAATGTTGTCTTCCCTTTTCAACCTCTCCAGCATAAATATATATTCTGCCAAGTAAATAGTGTCCGTTGGAAGGATCCACATCAATTAAAGCATTGGCATGCTCTATCGCTTCGTCAGTTTTATTCTGATTCACTTCCGATATGGATAAATACCAAAGGCAATTTGACAATATAAATTCGTCCTTAGTACCGGAATTAATTATTTCTTCTCCAGCCCTTTCAACCTCTTCCCATTTTTGCTGTCCGGTCAACCGTTCCATTTCATCAATTTTGATCAATAAACGGTTTTGAGGATTGTTAAAACCGTAGTAAAGGGAAAATACTGTAACAACCAATGTAATTACGATAAAAGCTATGCGAAGTCCGATTTTTTTGAAAAAGTCCTTCACACCAACAACTCCTGCCGCTAAAAATCCGCCTATCAGACCTCCGATATGTCCAAAATTATCAATTCCTGAGACAGAAAAGCCATAGACAAGGTTTATGGCAATAGTAATTATAATGCTACTTCCAAAACCCCTTCTGAATAATTCGGGATTCTCTATTCCGTAGTATATCAAAACACCCAAAAGCCCGAAAATAGCACCCGATGCACCTGCCGCACGGTATGTGGAAAACATAAAGCTCATAATACACCCCATAATACCGGCAGTAATATAAGTAAACAACAACCGGGGCCTTCCAATCAATCTTTCAACTGTAGTGCCCAAAATATAAAGGGAATAGGAATTTACTAAAAGATGTGCTATGTCGTTGTGTAAAAAAATCGGAGTCAAAAACCGCCAATACTGTCCCGACATAATCAGGATATTGTCCTTTGCACCGAAAACGGTTACCAAACTGCTCTCGGGAACCCCTTTATAAATCGCATACAGCTTCATCAGAAGCCAAATCACTACATTAATTGAAATCAAAACATAGGTTAGCCATACCTTATTTGTTTTTAAAACTATCCGATTGGCTTTTTGCCTTTTATCCATTAACTCCTCATAGCTTTCATTATTGTAGGGCCCCTCACTGTATTCAAATTCCCCCATTGAATTGTCGTATCTTTCCTCCGGACCTTTTTCTATCAATTATATAATACTCCTTTCACTCTTTAGGTTGTTTCTATTATAACCAATATACCACAAAAAATCATTATTGTCTGGAAGTTTATTTATTAGTTAATTTAAAAAATCAAAGGCTAAGGCTTATCTGTGATTTTACCGCAACTCATCTTCATAAATCAAGAAAAGTGACAACGGCCACAATCCGCAGCCGTCATCACTTTTTAAGTAATACCTATTAACTATCCAATATGAAACCTATCTTTCAAATTGCATTTAGCAAATTAAAACTTATCAATTTTGCGAAGAACATATCTTTTTAATAATGTTAGGTCTAACGAATCTATACTACCGTCATCATTTACATCGGCACAATATTCGTCAACCGGAAGAGTAGTCAGTTTTCTTAGTAAGTATCTCTTTAAAATGGTAACATCCAATGAGTCAATAGATCCGTCTCCATCTAAGTCTCCTTTTGCTTTTTCTTCCTCCATTAGTATAATGTTTTCAGGGTTTATGATGTTTGAACCTTTATTTATTAATCGTCTTACATAAACTTTTGTTGCCATTTCTACTCCCTCTGCCGAGGAGTTCGTTATCTCCAGTATGTTGAAATATGAGTCTCCTGGATAATCAAAATGTACTGTTTGCTTCTTTTCTCCACTTAATATAACCCTGTGTCTCCTTCCCGGTGTGAAATTTTCTAGTGCATCAGTATAATCACTAACCTGCTTATTCACTATAAAATCTCCCTTTATTTCCATAATCCCCGCATCAAATTGGCCTGGCATAATCTTATTTAAATTAATCTCAAAATTGCCTCCTACATACACATAATCCTTATCATTTGTCATAAATATTCCCGCAAAAGAAGACATCTCATAATTACCTTGTATTCTCAATTCTCCATTATTTACATTTATTGTTCCTTTCTCTTGTATTAAATTACCGTGTATATTTAGAGTTTTATTATTTAAATCTATTATTCCACCATATACATTCTCTTCACATTCATATACATTTCCTTCTATTGTTTGATCTCTTTGTAACTTCCAATGGTATATACTTAAATCATACTTCCAATTGCTTTCACCTGTTTTAGCTTCTTCACTTATTACCACCTGTCCATTTATTACTATGTTCTTTGAATTTTCTATTTTTGATGATGTCGCTACAAGTTCTTTTATTACATATGCTTCTGTTAAAAATTCTACTCCTTCTTCTGAGCTGTTCGTTATCTCCAATATGTTGAAATATGAGTAACCTGGATAATTAAATGACACCGTCTGCTTTTCTTCTCCACTCAGTATTACCCTGTGTGTTCCCGTCGCTGTGAAATTTTCCAGTTCATGTATATAACCTTGTCTATCAGTATCATAATTTGTCTTCTTATTGTCTATGAAGTCTCCTTTTATCTCCATAATTCCCGCTTCTAATCGAGCCTGGGTACTATCGTTTAAATTTATCTCAAAGTCCCCTTCTACATATACATAATCTTTATCATTTTTCATTATTATCTCTGAATTATTTGATATCTCATAATTTCCCTTTATCTTCAGTTTACCCCTATTTACATTCATCTCTCCACTACTTTGTAAAAAATCACCTTCGACTGTCAATGTACCGTAGTTCAAATCTATTTTTCCACCTGATTGATCAACTTTACCTTTAACCAGTAGTTCCCCATTTCTTATATCAAGGGAACCACCAGTAATAATTAAATTTCCCTCAATTACTAATAAGTGATGTCCTAAATCAAGCACTCCTCCTGCTATTTCAACATCTGAGTAAGCTATTCCAGGATTAAAAAGTATAAATACACCATCATCATAATATAACGGTATTTCGTCCATTCTAGGAGGGTCAAATAAAATCATATGTTCTTCCTGCAATGGCTCATTATCATTATTTGCATATACACTTACACTTCTACAAATACACAAAGAAGCAACAAGCATTACAGCCGCTAAAACTAAAACTTTTAAAAAAATCCTTCTAAACCTAAATTTGTAGCCCTACTACTTCTTAATCTTCTTATCATTTAATATACCCCCATTCATTAATAAAATATTATATTATGAAAATATAGAATAAAAGTGTAATAATAGTAACAGAATCCATTTAATATAATATCTAATAAATGAAATATTGTCAATATGTAGTTTAAAATTATTTACTCTTATTTGTCAATATATTAATTATAATGAAGTATGGTTTAATTTAATTGATTTAATAATAAAAAGTGATAACAGCCACGTTTCAAAGCTATTATCACTCTTTAATATAAATCTATATCAAATACCTAACAAATAAGTATAAAATTATATCTGAATTAAATCACTAAAACTTATCAATTTTACGAAGAACATATCTTTTTAACAATGAAAGATCCAATGAATCTACACTGCCATCGTCATTTACATCGGCAAAATATTCATCAACCGGTAAGGCACTCAGTTTCCTAAGTATGTACCTCTTCATATAGGTAACATCCAATGAGTTAATTTCACCATCTCCGTCCAAATCACCTTTTTTTCCTACAGGAGTAGGATTCGGTAAACCGGTAAATACAGTACAAAGCTTTGATGTTTCCTTCAATCCGTTGGGTCCGTTTACTACAATATTTCCATACTCGGTTAAGCTCTTTCCTGCCCAGTCATTTGCGAGATCCAGGTATTCAACACCACCACTGTTACCCTTCCATGACCATGCCAGCCATCCAACATTCTTTTCCCGGCAATAGCTCATAATAGTAGCTTCATCTACATCTCCGTCAGTGTGTTTCCATCCAAACTCACCGATACAGAGAGCCAGTCCCTGATTTATTACTCCGTCGATATTGTTTTTTACCATTGTTGCGTTTCCACCGGAATACTCATAAAAATGAATGGAAAACATAGTGTTTTTCAGAGGATCAGCTTCAAATACATCTTTCCCATAGTCATGGATAGATTGAGGATACTGTCCCCATCCGGCACAATCCACCATTATGGTATGAGTGAGTCCTGCATTTCTTATAATCGGGATTGCCTTTTTATAGCCTTCTGCCCATGCTTGTCCACCCCAACTTCCGAACCATTCGTTAGCTATGTTTATAATTACTTTGTCTTCCCTTCCGATAAGAACATCCTTTATTTCAGCAAAATATTTGGCTGCATCAAGCAAAGGCTGCTCCTGGTCCACTCCAAGTGCGTCGTGAACTTCAAGTACTGCAATTAGCTTGTACTGTTCACACAAATCAAGAATTCTCTTCACCGAAGCCGCATCATCCTTTTGCCACTTTGATCCGTTTGAAAGCACTATTCTAACGGTATTACATCCTATTTCGGCCAATGCCGGTATAGTAGTTTCCAATTCTCCTTTATACCATGTATGAGCATGGTTAACTCCCCTCATAACAAAAGGATATCCGTTTGCGTCAAAAAGGTGCCCTCCTTCTACCTTAAACTGTCCGGGTGCGGGAATGGGAGTGGGATTCGGATTATAAGATCCCCCTGTTTGTGCTTTTCCAAGACTCCAATTTGTAAATATAACTTTACCCGTAACCTGGTTTCCCATTACCTTCAAATCCAGCTTCATTACCTGGTTCAGATCAGCAATAGTCGATGTATTCTTCCAGTTAGTAGCTTCCGTTTTCCATATGGCATCCTTAAGGTTAAAGGAAACATCCTTGCTCTTTCCCGGAGGTACTGAAGTTGTCGGCGACTCATGCCAATACCAGTTAGATCCGGTGCAAATTCCAAGACCCACTTGAATCTCTGCCGTTGATTGATTGGTAATTGTAAAGTTTACTGCTTCGTATTTTGTCCAGTCCTCATTAAGAGGTTTGGCTCCTCCACCTGCTGATGTGGTTGAAGCCCCTGCCGCGTTATTATCATAATTAATATTCCGAAAACTAATCTCAAGGCTTTCAGCTGTTGACTTTACCTCTGTTGTGCCCAAATAATATCCGGAAATCTTTTGCCATGGGTAGCCCCCAAAACCTTCGCTCTCAGCAGCATTTATTGTTGAAATACCCATAACTCCCAATAGTAATAAAAATACACATACAAGAGCATTAATTCTTTTCATTTCTCCTCACCTTTCTGAAAAACATTAAATTAATGTACGTACAATGGTCAAAAACATGTAAAATCTTGATACAATAAGCTAAAGCTTCTGACCGTTTGCAATTGATAAACCTTTAAAATAAGAACCTGACATAAATCGAATTACCGGATAGTTTGGAATAACAAACCGAATAGATTG
>Ga0209608_1003286_pt1 | contig 10290 bp, 13 predicted proteins | sample AD_UKC130_MetaG_FD_184428 | JGI IMG/M metagenome (GOLD analysis project Ga0209608, IMG submission 184428) | Active sludge microbial communities of municipal wastewater-treating anaerobic digesters from Canada - AD_UKC130_MetaG (SPAdes) (version 2) | ecosystem: Engineered > Bioreactor > Anaerobic...
AGGCCTCCCCCGCACTGGATCGGTACCGGTTGGCTCCGGCATCACCGGTGAGTGCGTAGTCGATACCGGCCCTGCGAAGATACTCAGCGATCTGACCTGCAGTCGGTCCCGCCGCGAAGTCCACTGCTCCGGCTCGCCGCGTCAGGCGCGCTGCGCGCCCCGCACGAAACAACAGATCCGCTTCCTTCCCGGCGACCGCCCGGCCGTCGCCATCGATGAGTCCGATGCGCGCCCAGCGCTGCCGCCACAGCGCGACGCCTGCAGTCGACGCCACGCCAAGTTCCGGGTCGAGCGCAAGGCGTGCGGTTGCGATCGCACCGACGTCCGCGGTGCCCGTGAAGCCGATCGGTTCCCCCAATACCGTCAGAATCTCCTGCGCGAGGTCGAACGACGGGCTCACCGCACCGGACTCAATCCGCGTGACGGTGGTCGGGGCAACGTCAACCAGCGCCGCGAGTTGACGAGCGCTCAGCCCGTTCACGCGGCGCAGCGTCGAGATGCGTTCTGCCAAGTCCATGCCCAACATTCTACGAGGCTGTTGCAAATACGCAACACATGAAGAAACTGCCCGGAAATCAATATGTTTTCGAGACGTGTCAGGTCCTTCAATACGTCGAATGGGATGGTCAGGGGCCCTAAGCGCCAAGCGCTTTCTGGACGGTGCCTCGAGCGACTGTAGAACACATTTTGCAGTAAAATTTTCCAGTAGAAGCGATGGATGCCGAAGGGCAGGACTACCTGTCGGGCCTCAGCGCCAGACAATTGGTCTCGGCAATAGTCGTGTGCGAGCGCGTATCAAGAAGATACGAAATAGCACATGCTTCGAGGGAACTTCGGCGACCCAAGTGATGCAAACAAGTGATGCAAACTTTCCTGGAAACTGTGTCCAACGGCGATACGGCGTGACACACCGCGGCAAACCAAACCCGCTCTGACCTGCGGTTTTGTCGAAAACCGTCAATGACCGTCTAAGCGGCGACGTTTTGAAGGCCATACAGGCAGCACAGGCACCGCCACGCTTCACCCAGAAATTCCTCGAAGGCATCGGCTATCAGAACTCAAATGTCCGGGCAGTCATCAACGTCCTGAAGGCCCTCGGATTTCTGGATGACTCGGGCGTACCCCTCTCGCGTTGCCACCGATACCTTGACCAGACCCAGTCTGCACTCGTACTGGCAGGGGCATCCGAGACGCCTACGAGGACCTGTTCCGCGTCAACCGCAGTGCCCAAGAGATGTCGATCTCCGAGGTCAAGAACTGCACCATCGCGACGCTTCGCGGGTCGGGGGCGAACGACGACCTAGATGCCACGGCGGTTGCCGAGGCAAGGCGCCTGGGCGCAAAGGTGGTCGACCTAGACCAAATTGAGGTCAGCAAGCTATTCGACGAAGACCTGTTGAAGCAGGCAAGGCTGATGTCGACCGTGTATACCGCAATCTCTGCGTTCGAGATGTCGGTGAGGCGGTTCATCAAGAAGGTCCTGATGGACACCCACGGTGAGGATTGGTGGGACAGGGGTGTCTCCGAGAAGATCCGCAAGTTCGTGGATACCCGCCGCGCCGACGAGGAGAAGGTCAAGTGGCATGGCGTCCGCGGTGATGACCTCCTGAGCTACACCGGTTTGAGCCACCTCCCGCAAATCATCCAGCAGAAGTGGGAGCACTTCGAGGCCTACGTGCCGCGCGTGGACTGGGCGACGGCACTATTCTCCACCTTGGAGCGATCGCGCAACGTGATCACGCACAGCGGGTTCCTGGCGATGCCAGACGCCGAACGGATCGGCATGCATATCCGAGATTGGAACAAGCAGGTTTCTCTCTGAGCAGCACTGAGCCAGTTCGGCCAAACTCCCCGACTCAATCGTCGTCGCGAACTGAAGGCAGTTCTCGCCGGGCCAGCCGCTCACGCGCGTCGCGGAGGATCGTCCGGAGACGCTGCTCCAACTCCTCCCGCGACGGCAACTCGGTCCAATACTCAGCTACGACGATGCCGTCCTTGTGCATCTCCAAGAGTTCGACCTGCTCACGGCTGGCCTCGGTGCACAAGATCAGGCCGATCGGCGCTTCTTCGCCTGGTTGACGCTCGTAGCGGTCGAGCCACTTCAGGTACAACTTCATCTGGCCCTCGTAACGCGGGTCGAACTTGCCGGTCTTCAGTTCGACTGCCACGAGCCGCTTCAGCGGGCGGTGATAGAGCAGCAGGTCCAGGTGGAAGTCGGTGTCGTCGATGATCATGCGCTTCTGGCGCTCGACGAAGGTGAAGCCTCGACCGACCTCTAGGAGAAACGACTCCAGCTCCCGGAGGATCGCTGCCTCCAGGTCGGCCTCCAAGAAGTCGTCGTGGAGGCCGAGGAAGTCGAGCAAGTACGGATCGCTGAAGGTGTCGGCTGGGACCAACGACCCCGGCCCGACCTGGGAGTCAGCGATCTCGCGCCGTTCGAACGCCTTCCGCTGGATAGCGCTCCGAAGCTCGCGGACGGTCCATCGAGAAGTAGCGGCCTGCTCGGCGTAGAAACTCCGCGCCTCGGGGCTCCGCAGCGGCAAGAGCGCGAGAATGTGCGACCAACTCAATTGTCGTGACAGCGTCACGACAATCTCAGGGTCCGGGAACAGCCGAGCGAACTGGACCATCCGTCGCAAGTTCTTCTCCTCGAAGTTCATGCCGTAGCGGTCGACCAATTCTCGTGACAGCGTCACGACAGTCTGAGCTCCGTAGTCGGCGCGCTCCCGGTCGAGGACCTCCCCATCGACCAGGACACCCACGCGCCAGTAGGCGAAGGTGGTGGTTGCATTGGCAAAGGACGCAACCGCCTCACGGGCCTCGTCGACAAGAGCCGACACCCGCTCGACCAGATCCAACGCGACCTCGGGCTCGTCTTGGCCCCGTCGCGCTGGATTCCGGTCACGCTCGCCATCTGGCGGAGTCGGCTCAGTCATGTCTCGAGTGTTCCAGCAGACACCGACATCAACCGGGAGGCGGGCGCCCGAGTGATGCAAACAAGTGATGCAAACTTTCCTGGAAACGGTGTCCAACGGCGATACGGCGTGACACCCCGCGACAAACCAAACCCGCTCTGACCTGCGGTTTTGTCGAAAACCGTAAATGACCGCCTAAGCAGCAACCTCGTGGCACCAGTGGCAGGCCGCGTAGCCGACGCTCAGCAAGATCGGCTTGTCTTGGTCCTTGGCCGCCGCCAGCGCCTCTGGCCCCCACTGCCACCAATCGACTGGGTTGTCGGCGTGCTGGCGAAGGTAAGGACTGGTCGCGGCGGCGAGACCTTTCACTCCCCCAGCCTAAAGTCGACGGCGATGGCGCATCGCGCGAAGCCTGCGGTGGGCCAGAATTGCAACCTCACGAGACTTCGAGTTCTATCAGGTTCAGTTCGCTCGGTAACCCATCCTCGAACGTACGTAACATATATGGTACGCTCTCCAATTGGAGAGGAGTTATCGACATGACCGGCAGCAGCGCCTTCTGGGATGACCTTGCACGCGACCTTGAGGACCCTGAGTTCCTCCGGGAGTTCGTCGTCGAGTCCATGCGCATCGCCACCATCGACAAGGTGGTTAACGCGCTCGATGACGCCCGCGATGCAGCTGGACTGTCCAAGGCCGAGCTTGCTCGCGCCATCCAGGTCGAGCCGGCGACGATCCGACGCCTCTTCGCCTCAGACAAGTCGAACCCCACTCTTGGCACATTGGCCGAGGTCGCAGCAGCTCTCGGGATGAGGATCACCATCGAACCACTCGGTGACGACGAGCGGACGAAGGTCACCGAGCCTCTCTTGGCTGGACGGGCCGCTGACCCGGCGGGGCTTGCCCGCCACCTTCACGAGTTACGGACCCGATCCAAGGTTCCGGCGTAGCCTCAGCCGATCGAGCGCGGGTTGCGGCTCAGGTACTCCTCGCCCATCGAGCACACCGACGCGTAGTCGGCGTGGTTCAACGTCGTACGGAACGGCTTGTCACGTCCGTCGACCACCACGAGCAGCGGCTTCTTCTGCCCGTTTGCCTCGTAGTCGAGTAGGCAGAACAAGCGATAGTGGTGGCGTCTCGGTCCGTCGATGCGGACCTCGAACCATCCGCTCATGTCGCCCTTCATGGCCTCCCAGTAGCCACCGCCGGCGAACCGTTTCGGCGGGGCCGCGGCAACGGCGATGAGGATGGCGTTGGCCTTCGCGCGGACCGAGGTCGGCCAGGAGCGCAGCGCATCGCGACCGGGCTCGGCCTGATCGGGGTCGTTTTTGACGTGACGCTTGCAGTAGACGATGTCATGCACGTCGTCAGGAGAAGGCCCCGTGCGCACACTCGGCGCCGGGGCGTTCTTCCGTTTCTTCGAATTCACCATCGGCGCAAAAGATATCGACGGCGACCGACACCACGAGGGCGCGGACACCCGAGAAATGCAATCAAGTGATGCAAAGTTTCACGGAAACGGTGTCCCGCAGCGATACACCATGAACCGAGGTGGCACGCCTACCACGCCTGACCTGCGGTTTCGTCAAAACTCGCCAATGACCGCCTACCCGGCTCTTTCGCGGCGCAAATGGCAGGCGGCGCGTAGCCGACGCTCAACAAGATCGGCTTGTCTTGGTCTTTGGCCGCGGCCAGCGCCTCAGGACTCCACGGCCACCAATCGACCGGATTGTCGGCGTGCTGGCGCACCCCTACGTCAGGTACCTCTCGGCCTATGCATTGAGCCTACGGCGACCTCAACCGAGACGCCCGTCCGAGCGCCCTGCATGGACAGGGAATCCCGCGTAGACTCTGGTGCCATGACGAACACCGTGCCCGGCTTTGACCGGCTCACCGTGGAGCCGGGAAAGCTGGGCGGGCAGCCGTGCATCCGCGGCCACCGATTCAGCGCTCAGCAGTTGCTTGAACTCCTGGCCGCCGGCAAGACGTTCGACGAGATCCACACGCACTTCGACTTCCTTGAGGTTGAGGACGTTCATCAGGTTCTCGGGTACGCGGCGGCTCTAGCCGATCGCGACTTCTACCTGCCGACTGCAAAGCCAGCGTGAAGTTCCTCGTCGACCAGAATCTCCCGGCGTCGCTCGCTGGTCGACTCACGACCGCTGGCCAGGATGCACAGCACACCAGCGCTCTCGGGATGGAACGCACCGACGACGAAGATCTCTTCGAGTGGTGCAGGCAGCACAACGCTGTCCTCCTCACGGCCGATAAGCGGCTGACGAAATATCTCGCGTCCCAACGCGCGACCAACCCGTCGGTGATAGTTGTTCGGGGCTACCTGCTCGACTTCGCCAAGCTTGCAGCTGACGTACTCGGAAATCTCGACGCCATCGCGCAGGTAATCGTCTCCGACGGCCATGCAGTGTTTTCGATGGGCCCGGACCGGCCGACTAGGGCACAGCTGCTGCCACTGGTCTCAGAGGCTGGCTAAAGCCGGCCGCTAGTAGCGAACTCTTGATACTAATTCGTCGGGAACCCGTGTCAAGCAGCGTCTTCAGCCGATCATAAACGGCCTGGATCCGGCTCAAATCAAGCTTGTAGTGACCCAAGGAGTTGCGACCCGAGAGCAACCCCGACCTATTGGCGCCAGCGGCAGGCGGCGTAGCCGACACTCAGCAGGATCGGCATGTGTTGCTCTTTGGTCTCCGCCAGCGCCCCTGCTCCGCCGGCCAACAGTCGACCGGGTTGTGGGCCTGCTGGCGCAGATACGGGCTCGTCGTGTTGGCGCATCAAACCTCCCCCCGCAGCCCAAACGATGGCAGAGAGCGGAGTAATCCAGATTGTTGCGTCAGTGTCGCAACAATCTGGAGGACCATTCGGGAATGCTCGGAAGAGAGCAGGAATCCACAACACCGTGAGGTAGCGGGACGCAGCGAGGTAGCGCCAGAAACCGAGGGTCAGTTCAGCCACGACCTTGCCGTGCTGTTCGGACTGGTTCGTAGGTCGCCGAGCACGTTTACGCGCCTTCCTAATATCGTCCTGTCCTCGCCGGTCGAGAGGCGCACCGTCGAACCATGTCGACCAGCCGCGCACCCCAGCTAGAGATTTCAACTCCCTGTCCATCGCATTGCGAACGATGACCTCCACCATCCCGGTGGTGTGTGTAATAGCCGCGGCCGCGGCCATGTTCCACTCATAGAGCGCAAACGCCGCAGCGACGTCGCCACCACTCCACTGCTGGTAAGAACCAAGTCGCTCGGATGTCAGCAGTTGGGAGAGTCCGGCATAGTCACGGGTTGCAGCGGCATCATTACCGGTGTTTCCTACCTGATTGGTCACACGCTGCTCTTCCGGTAATATCTTCTCCGAAGACCCCGGAACGATCACTGGCTTCGGCCACATCGCCGGGGTTTCGCCTTTCCCTCGACCGTATCGGCGACAGCAGACACCAACCGAGATACGGATGCCTACGTGATTCAAAAAGGGAAATTCGACAACCCAAACGAGAAGTGCCAACTCATGTCAATGGGTCGCTGCATGCCGAAGCAATCTCAACCGTGCTGAACCTGCACGAGGACATTGAGTGCAAGTGCATGCTGGACAAGTGCCATTAGCAGGGTCAACCTAGACCAATCGAGCAGAAATTCACCTAGTTTTGGTCCGGCGCCGAGACGATGTTCCTAAGCGATCTATGCTGTCACAAAGGGGCATATTTCCAGGAATCCTCTGGCGCAGCACCGGAGTCCGTTTACCCGGCATGAACAGCCAACCGAGGCATCGCGGCACAAAGTGCACAGCACGCGGCCCAACACTTGAACTACTGCAGTATTTCGGTACCAGGAAGCAGTACCCAAGCAACCCGGCCTACTGAACCTGAACTACGTAGTCGCCGATCAGTCTTCGAAGATCTGACTCAATTCATCGCGCTTCTTTTCGATTTCCACCTGATAGTAGATAGCTTGCGCGAGTGTGAGCGCCATGAGTATCCCCAAAATTGCCGAGATGATGACCCGGCGTTTCGTGGCCAGCCCCAGCACAAATGCAAATACCGTCACGCCCGCACAAGCCCAAACTGTCCCCATCCCACTGAGAAGGCTTACTTCAGTGACCATAGACACGAGAGCAGCGATAAGCGACAGGGTCACAAGACCAATACTCAAGGCGGCTGGCGGAATCGACGGAGTACTTCCGTCGGAAGTGCCAGGAGAACTGGGTGGAGTCAAACCACTTTCGCTCATTGGCCCAGCCTAGCGATTTTCATCCGTGCAGATTGCCAAGTTGCCAAAACCGCTCCGAACCAAACGCTCAGAATGGCTCTTCGAAGATCGCCCTTGTTTGAATCTCCCACGACCAACGGATTTGGCGCTCTCCACCTAATCCCGTCGGCTACCGATTGCTAGGCGGCGGCACAATAATGAAACCGAACCAACCAAGTTCACCCCAGTATCCGGCAAAGGATCGCCATGTTGCCTAACCGACTCATCGCCACCTCCGTTGTGCCGGGATGGCGATCGCGGCTGCGGGAAGCGCGGCCGCGACAAGCAAGCCAGCCACCAACCCGTTCCCACCCAAGACGCACCGCATTTGCTAGGCCAACGGCACCCAAACCCAACCGTACGGATGGACAAAGTAGTTGCACAATTTGTTGCCGCGAAAGGGTGACAAACTGGTACGCGACCCCGGCTTTCCAGACGAAATACTGCTCGATACCTCTACAAGGGCCAACGCAAAGCCAACTCATATCGGCTCCGACCGGTGGTCACCAGATCGTAGACACCCGGAACTCGAGGAGCCTTGGGCCTGCCGACCCCAAGACGCCCTGGCCCTTCATCCAGTTTCAGGACCCGACCGGTCGGCATTGCAACAAACGTGGGTAAATGATCGGCATGACCACGACTCGCGCATACGCAATCGCCGGGGTTATCACGGGCGCACTGCTGTCGCTCACCGGTTGCGGCGAAGTGCCTGCCGAAGGCCCACCCGTGGCCCTGGTCTACCGGGGACCAGCAAGCTGTGACGGATGCGCGGAGTCGGTGGCGGCGATACTGGCCTCGTCAGACCATGATTTCGAGGTGCAGTTTGTCGGCCCCGACGAAGAGTCAGAAGCTACCCACGAGACACTTTCGGGTGCCGACCTTTATGTACAGCCGGGCGGCGGGGACGACGTGGCCGAGGCGATGGCCGACCTGGGTCAACCTGCGACGCGCGCGATCCGCGACTTTGTCGAAGGCGGCGGGCGCTACCTCGGATTCTGTATGGGCGCCTACCTAGCTGGCTCCGACCCCGGCATGGGCCTGCTCCTGCCGGGAAACACCGACTCCTACACCGCGCTGCCGGACGCAACGACCACGACGGTTGACGACACCGTGCTGCAAGTGACGTGGGGCGAAGGCACCCGGTTGCATTTCGCGCAAGATCCCCCGTATCTGATCCCTTCGGGGGTGCCCGGCGAGAAGATCCTGTCTCGTTTTGCCAGCGGACAAGTCAACGCGTTGGTTAGGCCACTGGGCGAAGGCACGGTTGGAGTAATCGGCACTCACCCTGAGGCCGAACGCGATTGGTACAGCGACGAACTTTGGGAACTCGACACCGATGGGCTCGACCATGAAAACGCGCTCGAACTTGTCGATGCCGTGATGGGCTCACCTGCTGAACCGAGCAAAGCTAGCGGCCCAAAGCCGAAGGACTGAACCAGCAAGCACCGCACCGGAGTCGCACATCACGAAACCCAAACTGTCGCCCAATAACGGCCGAAACGACCCCTGTCGCGAAAAGTCGGAAAACTGGTTTGAGATCCGCTCTGGCCAGAAGTACACCGTCGAACTCGGAACCACCGACAAGAAGAAAAACAAGTTCGCCGCCCGCGAAGTCAGTCTGGTGTCGATCGCGCCAGCGTCAGTGTTCGCGTTGGAAGAGTCTCCACGCCCAAGCTGTTGAACCCCGAAACCAAGCGTGTGCGGCAATTGCGAGCAAGACAATGACAGTTGCCTGAGGGAAATGGCTCTGCCCGCGGTCGTCATAGATGGGGATAAAAGCGACGTCTGCCAACCACGAACGGACAACTAGTAGACCTAGGTATCCAACAAAAGTAATTACGCTTCCCAACGCTGGACCAATGAATGCTGCTAGGAGCAAGGTGAGCCCCCCGATTACCATCGCATTGCTGTAAAGCGGGCCCGGATCAAAGTCCACTCTGCTACTGGCAGGGACTGTGCCGATGAGGTAGAGGTGTTGGCAAGCGACAACTAGGACCGGCGCGAGACATGCGACGGCGGCAAAGCATCCCGCGACGATTTTTGCTCGGCTGTTTGGTTCGCGTTCCCATTCCCAAAAACGTGGCCTCAAAAGAATCGCGCCCGCGATCGCAATAACAAAGAGGACCAAGATTCCCCAGACTACATATTGGGGGCTTCTCATCGAATTGAGTTGTATACCGAATCCAACATTGGCGAAAGCCACTGAGGCGCAGCACAGCACGAGTGCGACTAGATAAATGGAAACTTGGCGAGTCTTGAGAATAGGGAGAATCAGTTTCATCTGGGCAGGTCCTCGGCGTTTACTCTGCAGTTTCGCAGGCGCTCACCGTTCTTCGCGAACCAGTTGTGAATCTGTGACTTTGTCATGGTGCCGAACAACTCTGGCAGGGGCGAGCCACCCCCGTCGTAGTCGGGCGTCGCTGTCTGTCCATCGACCCCAGCGCTTAGCCAACTCGTGACGAACCGTTGCGCTTGCGCTGCCGATGAGGAATTCTGCCCATTTTCGCAGGCCTCAGTGGTGGTAAGTGCAAATGCAAGATCCGTGGCGGCAGACTCACTGGGGGCTTGCATGGGCGGTGGGGCGATCGCCGTCCAGAAGGTGGTGTCGGGATCTTGCGGAACCGTGCCTCGCAGGCCGGTGTCATAGATGGCGGTCAACTGAGGAGGCCGAGTCGGCGAGTAGCGCGCGAGGACCGTCTGACTGGCTTGGATTATCGGGGTGAGTTGGGCCCGATTCTCCTGGTGGACGCAGTACAAAATTCCATGCACGGTTCTGCACGTCTTGGGCGGACTGGTTTCGTAGGCAACAAGCGGAATCGGACGCCAGATTGGCGCGACGGCGGCTCCGACTGCCAATAGCGCCAACACGATCAAGGTGACTGGAGGACGCGCCTTAGCCGTCGCACGCAAGTACCGTGCGCCATGCCAAGCAGCTAATCCGATCAGGCAGTAGATCACGAACCGGTAAACCACACTTCGTGTTGTAATCACTTGACCGGGCACAAGATCGAACGGCAGGACAACTGCACCGACGTAGGATTCTGTGCCCGCAAGCGCCAAGTAGAAGAAGACAGCCGCGAATGACACCGGTGCCCATAACGCGCTCCGACCGAGAAGGC
>Ga0209608_1003292_pt1 | contig 10281 bp, 7 predicted proteins | sample AD_UKC130_MetaG_FD_184428 | JGI IMG/M metagenome (GOLD analysis project Ga0209608, IMG submission 184428) | Active sludge microbial communities of municipal wastewater-treating anaerobic digesters from Canada - AD_UKC130_MetaG (SPAdes) (version 2) | ecosystem: Engineered > Bioreactor > Anaerobic...
AAAGAATATTGGTATCGCGCCCATCTCAAGCACAAAGACGGTACGGTTCTTGCGGTATCGAAGATGGTTAAGAACGTAAGACAGTGTGTCGTAGATTACTTGCATAAGCTGCCAATGCTTTTATCCGATAAGACCTACGGGGACAAGCAGAGAACAGGCAGACATAGTACGCTGGCTACTCTGCAGAAATTTGCAAGAGAAACCTTCGTAGCAAGGTACAGAATTCCTTACGAACAAGTACCTGCCGATTTGAAGAACGCAATTCAGAAGACTGTGGAGGACGCCTACTACGGCATGAAAGAAGCAAGGCAATACGAATAGCTGAAAGGAATAACCCTGTCGGTTACGGCAGGGTTATTTTGTGCCTTTATAAAAGCATGGAGTAAGGGAGGTAACAATGTATTATATAGTTCTGGACTTGGAGGCGACTTGTAAAGAGAACGATAGAAGCTTCCCGAACGAAACTATTGAAATTGGAGCTGTAAAGCTGGATAGTGATTTCAATATCATATCCACCTATAACAAGTTTATAAAGCCGAAGTTAAACCCGGTGTTGACGCAGTTCTGCAAGGATTTGACATCAATTACGCAGGCAGACATCGACACAGCACAGACTTTCAACGAAGTAATCGAGGACTTCAAGAAGTGGGCGGGTGTCGGAGAAGAACCTTATATCTTATGCTCTTGGGGTCACTACGACAAGCACCAGCTGGCGAGAGATTGCGAGCTTTATAAGCTTCCTAAGGAGTGGACGGAAAGACATATCAGCTTGAAGCACCAGTTCGGTTTTATCCGCAACGAGCGTCCTTGTGGTATGGCGAAGGCATTAAAAATACTTGGACTTCCGCTAATCGGAACGCACCACAGGGGAATTGACGACGCAAAGAACATAGCACAGATATTCATAGCTTATAAAGACAAATGGGATTTCAGTAAGGTTAAATAATTGAGGAGGTTGGCAGGATTATGGAATTTGTAAAAGCAATACCTGCAAGTGAGGTAAAGGTTGGGAATGTATTTTATGCAGATGGTTTTGGATACGCAGTTATAGTGCTTCTTGTTGGAAGCAAGATGGCAAAGGCGTATACATCTTACGGCAGACCGATGGTTTTAATTGCCGATGAAACAGGGGAGTTTAAGGTATATCCTCAGTTAGATAAAGACGTGAGGGAAATCGTACAGGTTAATGGGGAGTATGTAGGCGACATCCGCATTAACGAGGACGGCGACGAAGTGGTTTACTCTAAACAGGGCAAGTGCCTTGGCTACTTGGCGACAGACGGCGATAACGAGGTTATCCTTAAAGACGGCGAAGTAATCTACAAGAACATCGAGCGTGTTGGCAATGTTGAGCTTGGACCTGTTTGTGATAAGGTTGAGTATGCGGAAACAGGCAGAGCGTTGAACATTGAGCTTGTGGACAACTGGAAGGAGCTTCTTGGAGATAATTACGCTGTGAAGTTGAAACAAATACTTATCGAAGTGCTGAACAATACATTACACGCCAGCCAGCTCAGCAGAGAGGACAGAAAGTGGGCTAAGGAAGTTATTGAGTTCAGAGCGAAGCAGAAACCGTTGAGAGTAAACGGTAAGATGTTTAAGCCTAAGGCTTCGAGGTTTGTATGTGGTTTTATCCGTGACAATGTGCTTCACCTATACTTTATCAAGAAGATTACGGACGTAATTTACAAGGTTACGCTGGATAAATCCAACCCTGACGCTAAGTATGTTATTGAGGAGTGCGATGACGAGGTACTCAGAGGCGAAATTCAGAAGGCAGTTCGTGAAGGACTTATTCCGATGGCAGCTTACGACGCTATGTTTGGTAAACGTAGCACACGTACTACGCAGGTGAGCGGTCGGATACCTGTGGAGCTTCACGAGCGTATGAAGTGGGGCGGGTATTCCCTTCCTCAGGTTATCCACGCAGGTATTCAAGCACTTGAAGATAGAGAGCGTAATATCGGCGATGTAGCGAGTATTCCGAACATCGTTAAGGGCTACGCTTGGGTAGAAACAGCACGTCAGCTTTATAAGGCTATTGTGCTGGACGAAGAAATATAAGGGGAGGCTTTGGAAATGGAGAACAATCAACCACGCTTTAACTCAGGAACAGAGCGTATGGAGCATTTTATCAGGATGTGCAAGAGGTTTGGTATTCAGGTAGACATCAAGCGTCTTGACGAAATGGGCTTTTTCGACGCTCCATCATCCATCAAATACCACGGAAACTATGCAGGCGGGAACTACGACCACTCTGCAGAAGTAGCTGATTTCCTTATCAGTATGACCGAAAAGGATATCATCACTTGGCAAAATCCGAGGTCACCGTGGGTAGTAGGTATCTTCCACGACCTATGCAAGACCGACTATTACAAGGAGTTGCCGATGGAAGAAGGTCAACCTAAGCGTTGGGGGTACAATGAACAGCAGGTTTTATCTGGACACGGCGAAAAGTCTATAATGATGTTATCCCAGTTCTTACAGCTTACTGAGGAAGAAGTTCTCTGTATCCGCTACCACATGGGGGCATACAATAAGAACGATTGGGACGCTTACGATATGGCTATTAGGAAGTACGAAACTGTTCTCTGGACGCATACTGCGGATATGTATGCTGCGAAGGTTAAGAACATATAAGGTAAGTGATTAAGCAAAAGGCTCTATACATTGGGTTGTTGTATAGAGCTTTTTCATGCTTTGATATACAGTCCGAACCCAGTATACCTGTGGCGTAAAAATTCGTATGTTTGAAAAACGACCTTAAAAGTATATGGATACTGGGTAATGTGCAGGTAAAAATTAGTGAGTTTGAAGTCCGATACGATTTTATCGAACTTTTTTCATTTTAGGTGTTGACAACTTGTAAAAAGTTTGCTATACTTGTTAATAGAAAGGAATAAGTTTTATAAACTTGTATATAATATTAGTGAAGGGGGATATTACTAATGAAACTGAATAGAAGAACAAGAGTGGTTAAGATGATACTTGGAGTTGTTGGACTTACAGCATTTTTCTACGCCGTAGGAGTTGCAGGTTCAGTAGAATTTGATAGGATGGGAGTAGGCGAAGGTTTTATCAGAGGAATGGTAAGTGTCCTTACCTTCGGAGCTTGCGTAGGATTGAATAACTGGATAGACGCAGAACTTGAACGAAAGCGAATACGAATACTTAGAAGACAGCAACGCCAGGCCTTGCAAGCTAATCGCATAAACGGATATGTTAGAGCTGAATATTAGTGGTTTAAGTTGGCAATAATTGATTAAATATTGATTAAGAAGGAGTGTAAACATTATGATGAAGAAACTTGTAACTTTTATGTTGGCAGTGGTTATGGTTGCGACACTGCTACCTACACAGGCTTTTGCAGATGATGTTAAAAAATATACTTATGTTGATGTAGGATATGAAAAAAGATTAGAACAGAATAAGAAGTGGCTTGAAATTGAGAGAACAGATGAATATGCACTTGACTTCTATTCTTTAGATTTTGATTTTTACAATCGTACGAATGAGGTAACAGGGTATGTGGGTGAAATGGATAAAATGGATGCGATTGTAAAAGAAATTACTGCTGGAATTACGGACGAATACGAAAAGGCAAAAGCTATTGCAGAATGGTTGAGTAGAAACATGGTTTATGTTAGGCCTACAACACCTAAGGAAAGATATGCTCATTTACCTTCATGGCAGTATGGAACTTGTGGGAGGTTTGCAAGCACGGCAACGACTTTTTATCGGTTGGCAGGTTTTCCTGCAAAGACTGTAGAGGGTGAGGCTCGCGGAGGCGGTAGTTGGGGAGGACACGCATGGAATCATGTGTTTGTGAATGGGCGCTGGGTATATGTTGATACAACTTGGGGGGAGTTTGACCTCCCTGTTGAAAAATGGTCACATGACCATGCTTTAGGTCATGTCGAGGATTTTATTAGCTTGGGAGATTGGGCCGGAACTATCACAGTTTACGATAGTAGTTCTCGTGAGAAGATTATGACTGTTGGACCTTTTCCTATTGGAACTCCTTTCAGCGAAGTATTCAAACAAGTACCTGAACTTGCGAATATTAAGTTGTCTGTATACCCAGAAGGTATGTATCCTGTAAGACCTACAGATAAGTTCAGTAAAATGTATTGGAGACTTTATGCAAGAACACACAGAGTGTCCTTTCTAATCCAGCTTGACAACGAATACAAGTCATTAGTTCCACACTTTGTAAGAGAGGACGAAGATGACGGCCTTTACGCATACATCACAGTTCCACCTGAGTCGAAACTTCCACAGGTTAAAATTCCTGAGAAGGCTGGATACACTTTTATCGGCTGGCGTGACTTTAACAACAGCAAAGCACCTATTTGGAACGAATACACTGATAAGGTGACTAAGGATATGACTCTGATAGCAGTCTTTCAAAAAGGCACAGTGAACTACACAGTCAGCTTCAATACCAACGGTGGTTCTGCTGTAAAGGCTGTGACTGTCAAGGCTAACACTAAGGTGACTAAACCTGCGAACCCTACGAAGTCTGGCTATAAGTTTACTGGCTGGTATCTTGATAAGGATTGCACAGAGCCTTGGGATTTCAACACCAATATCGTGAGAAGAAACACTACTCTTTATGCGGGTTGGGAGAAGGTCATTACCGCCAACCCTATTTCTTCTAAAGTCCTTGTAAATGGCAAGGCAGTGACTTTCGAGGCATACACTATTGACGGCAACAACTATTTCAAACTTCGTGACTTCGCACAGGCCGTGAACAAAACAGAGAAGAATTTTGAGGTAAAGTGGGATAGCGAGAACAACGCCATCAACCTCATATCCAACACACCTTACACTCCTGTTGGTGGAGAGTTGGCTAAGGGCGATGGCAAGGCAAAGGTTGCTAACCTTACAACCTCAAAGATTTACAAGGACGGCAAGGAAATATCCCTTACAGCTTATATTATCAACGGTAATACCTACTTCAAGCTCAGGGATATAGCCAAAGCGTTCAACATTGGTGTGTTCTGGGATGGTACGACGAATACAACCACCATCGACACCAGCAGAGACTATATTGATGAATAAGAGGAGGAGCAGGGTCAAAGGCTAAACGTTAGCTATTGATATGTACCCATACGTTAGTGGGGAATTTAAGCCTTTGGAGTGTCAAATAAACATGAGTAGGTTTAACCGAAAGTGGACACGATGAACAAGGAAGGAAACATAAACTTTACAATGTTTTATAGATGCCTTGTAGAGTTTTATAAGTTTTCTGTAACGGCAATCCACGTAATCTTAAGTGTAACTGTCTCGCTCCGTTAATATACTGCGAGTGGATTGAAAGAAAGAAAAATCAAGTAATATCAGGCGTGCATTGAGGACACTTGCAAATTTTTGCGGGTGTCCTTTTTACAAGGCAGGCCTATCCCTCCTAAAATCTATAGTTACATTCAAGGAGGGAGTTTTATCCGTGAAGATGCCAATGTTTACCACGTTAAAAGATAAACTGCGGATGTACGACGGGATACTCGCCAACCTCGTGGCTAAGGGTACGATAGTAGAGCCAGAGGAGCCTTTGACTACCCAGCAAATACACATTGGGTTTAGTTCAGTGGCGTCTGCATCACGTATATTCAAATATTACATCATAAGCAAATATGGGGATTGGGTCCCTCCTGCTTTATTTGATGAAATCAGGAGGCTTTGTTCTGTCGGTCGAGTACGTATAGACTTCACTCAATATATTCAACCTCACACAGTTGACTGGTCCAGTCCAACAATGCGTAACAGGTTGAAAATATGGGCAGATTTTACGGCAAATCAGACCGATACGTCAGCGTTCCAGTACCGTGATAACAGGGAAGAACAGTTGCGTAAGGAGCGTATTGTACGCTCTACCAAGTTCTTGAACGAATCCGAGCTGGACCACAGACGTTCCTTTGCTAAGATGTTCGTACTTATGACTGTGAGCGGTGAGCGTACCGACGTAGGGCTATCAGACCTTGAGGATACGATAGCAAACATTAAGACCTATTGTGCTGCGGAAGAAATCAAGATACGTGAGCTAAAAGTCAATCTGGTAGAGTGGCTTCGTACTCTTGTACCGACTTCTCTTGCTTACAATCCGATGATAGATAAGCGTACATCCAGAAAGATAGTAACCGACGATATTCTTGCACATCTGACACCTTTCAGACAGGGTGTTGTAGGCTATAATGGCGTGTCCTTGGGAGTTGACGTACTGTCGAGAGTTCCAGTGCTTCGTAAGTTCAAGGAAGACCCGGCGAAAGCTGAGAATATGCTGATATGTGCGGAATCAGGTGGCGGTAAGTCTTACTACGTTAAGACGCTTGTGACCTATTTATTGGCCGAAGGGTTCTGCGTAAGTATTCTTGACTACGAGGGTGATGAATACACCAACCTATACCGTTACATTGCTGAGGGCAATCCAGACGACGCTGTACTGATTTCCTTTGGTAAGGGCGGTAGTGAGTATTTCGACCCAATGCAGTTCCCGGACCTTGTAGGTGACCCTGATATAGACTGTGACCTTAAAGAAAACTCAATCAACTTTACCCTTGCGATGTTCAACATTATCGTAGCAGGAGCCGATGGCGTAATGACTGACTTGGAGCGTAGAGTTGTATCTGAGGCAATCAGCCGTGTGTTTGACTCTATTGGTTTGACAGACGACCCGGCAACTTGGAAGAATTCCAGACTTGCGGGTATCACTATCAAAGACGTGTACGATGAAGTGAAGACAATGGTTGTGCGTAGGGAGTTCTCTGGCTTGGACGATGGCGGTGCTAAGCAGAACGCTGCACTACACATCATGGAATCAGCCAGTATTTACTTTGAGGAGGGCGAAGCTCGTTACGGTTCATTTGCTAAGCCTTTATCCGCAGAATCGCTGTATCGTGCTAAGCTTACAGTGTTCTCCTTTGGTGCGAAAGGTCAGGCAATGAGTACTCAGGATAAGGACATCATCGCACTTCGTCAGCTTGGTGTTGCTTATATCAATACTGCGAAGTCCAACTATGCGAAGTCTGTGCTTAAAACATTCCACGCAGTAGTTTATGAAGAATTCCAGCGTTGGGGAGATATTAAGGGTGCAGAAGAAATCCTTGCGAATTCAATCACGGGAGGAAGAAAAAGGGGCGAGTGTGTATTCGTTATCACTAACGACCTTTCTTCAATCCTCGACCAGTCCAAGGTACTTAACGCTCGTCTGCGTCAGAACATACAGAACTATGCAATCGGGAAAATCCGTGACAAGAGCGTTCGAGAGAAGTTCTGTGATTTATTCGACTTGAAGGAGTGTAAAGGTATTCTGAACCAGATAGCCAAGGCGACCGGGGATACTAATGGCTTCAACTATAACAAGGCGTTTTGTGTAATCCTTGATAACGGAAAGAAAGCCGTTGTTAAAGCGTTTCTACCGCCAGCTATTGCGAAATCCAAGCTGTTCGCAACTGGTGTTGATGTTGAGGAAGCAAAGAATAAACGATAACACATAAGCTCCGTAGATAGGTTTTATCTGCGGGGCTTTTTCTAAAAGGGGAGGTGCATTATTTGGGCCAAAAGCAAAGGTATCCAGTGTACGCAGTGGCAGGGGTGTGCGTAGTTGCGTATATTCTGGGGTGTATTACGGGCATAGAAAAACAGATAAGGCCTTTGGGGAGTATAGGATAATTATACCGAACGAGGTGTTGGAGAGAAAATGATACATGAGTGCAAAGGATGCTCTACAAAGTTTGAATCAAAGGTATCAAGGGTTAATTATTGTAATGATTGTCGAGAAAACGGCGTGAGTTTTATTTGCGTGGTTTGTGGTGAGAAAGTTACCCTGAAAACAGAGTCTCACAGGATTTATCTTAGAAAACCTAATCATATTTGGAGATGTCAGAGATGTGCAGCTACTTCAGCTGAGGCGAAAGCGAAAAGAAAAGCGTCAGTACAGGAGACTTACGCTAATATGCCCGACGACCACCCAGTGAAAGTCAATGCACGAAAGCGTATGAAGTCTATACACAAAGACCCTGACATACAGGCTAAACGCCTTAAAACAGTAAGGTCTGACGAGTTCAGAGAGCATATGCGTAAGAGTGCTATAAAGCAGTTTTCAGACCCAGCTAAACGAGAACAGGCACGTCAGACTTCACTAAAACAGTGGGAAGACCCAGAGTTTAGAAAGCTTCAGGCTAAAATAAATGAGGAACGATGGGCAGAAGGCTCACCGTCAAGAGTCAAGGCTTCAGAGACAAGATTAGCCCTGTGGCAAGACTCTACATATCGGGCTAGGATGGAAGAATCTATACGGAAGTCGGTCAGACGCCCGGAGGTTAGGGCTAAGATAGCTTCTGCAATCACCGAGCTTATGAAGGACCCTTCCCGTAGAGCCGAGTTATCCAAGACATTGACAGAGTATTGGTCGCAGGAGGAAGTGCGTGAGGAAGCCCGTAAACGTATGGCAGAGTATTACGCAAGTCCAGAGGCTAAGCTGAGAATTGCCAAGGGTAAGATACAGGCGTTTGTTGATAAAGAAGTAGACGAAAAAACTCTTGAAATAGTAGAGGAATCTATCGCCAAATACAGCTACGAAGGAGGTTTTATCCGCAGATACTCTGAACAAGGTGCTGAGGAGTTTATAAAAAATGTAAGGTTAAACTCTAGAAATTCTAAGATGTGGCACTCACTAATAGCTGATATTGTGGCAGTAAAAGGGGCTTGTACACGGCACGACTTAGCTAAGCTCACAGGTTATGCTTATTCTAGTATTGTAGCTATTGTAGACGAATTAGCCCTTGACGGAGTAGAAACTATATACAGTGAAGTACAGAGCAGTGTAGCCGATTTTGTGCGTTCTATTTATGCAGGCGAAATTTTAGAGAACTGTAGACCTGAGTTTATGCGTGGGGATAGTGGTAAAAGCCAAGAACTTGACATATATCTACCTGACGCCTCTCTTGCAATAGAAGTCAATGGCACTTATTGGCACAGTGAGCAAGCAGGTAAAGGTGAGTACTATCATTTCGATAAGTCAAAGTTATGTAGAGAAAACAATGTACGACTAATCCATGTATGGGAGCATGAGTGGTACGACGACAGGCAGCGTCCTATCTTAGAGTCTATAATCCGTTCAGCCCTAGGCTTATCAAAGCGTATTTACGCAAGAAAGTTAAAAGTAGAGTATAGACCGTCAAGGTCAATGCGAGAGTTCTTTGACACTAACAACATACAAGGTTTCCGTGGAGGAAAGTTCTCAATATGCCTAGTAGACCCAGACACCGACCAAGTAGTTATGGCATACAACATAGGTAAGGGTAACCATATGAGCCGAAAATACCAGTACGAGGTCATTAGAGGGGCGTCGCTGCTTAATCACACAGTCGTAGGAGGTTCTTCAAAGCTTTTATCCGCCCTGTTCAATAGTAAAGAGCATGATGTTAGGGAGTTAGTCTACTATATAGACTACAACTACTTCGACGGCAGGAGTTTAAAGAACGACCCTCGTTGGGAGCTCAAGTCCGAGCAGGTAAGTTTTAAAAACTACTGGGTAAAAACAGGAGAAGTAAAGAACCGAGAGCCTAAGAGGCATAAAGAGATAACTGAGAAGTATAAAACAGGTGAGGTATTAAAGCTGTGGAACGCAGGGACAGCGACATACTTGTATAGAAAGGACTGGCAGGTAACTTTCCAGTTGTTGTAGAGTCGAGTGTAAAGATACCTCTGGCAAAGCAACATATGCAGTTACAAACTACAGGCCATTATCAAACACATAGGACTGAGAGGCGAAATACTGATTTGGATTTGACTTAAAGTTCATATGAGGTTATTATAAATACATGAATTTTATAAAAAGGCCTGAAAAAGAGACACATAGGGAATTAATAAATACAATAATTTCCACATAAATATCAATATTTATAACTTAAGTACATTAATCGTTCTAAAAATCCCGATAGTTAGAATTTATAACTTTTGAGTTAATAAAACTATATAAATATAACATTAGAAGAGGAGGAGTTAACTTTGAAAAAATTGGAGTCTATCATTGTTATAGACGAAGAAAAATGTGTAGGATGTAATAAATGTATCAGACATTGTCCTGTATTTGGGGCAAATATAGTTTATTATAAAGGAGAGGAGATGAAAGTACGAAGTAATGAAGAAGGGTGCATTTATTGCGGGAAATGTATAGAAGTTTGTGATCATAATGCTAGAGATTATATAGATGATACAGAAAGTTTTTTTGAGGATTTAAAGTCAGGTAATCAAATTTCAGTTATTGCAGCGCCGGCT
>Ga0209608_1003294_pt1 | contig 10277 bp, 6 predicted proteins | sample AD_UKC130_MetaG_FD_184428 | JGI IMG/M metagenome (GOLD analysis project Ga0209608, IMG submission 184428) | Active sludge microbial communities of municipal wastewater-treating anaerobic digesters from Canada - AD_UKC130_MetaG (SPAdes) (version 2) | ecosystem: Engineered > Bioreactor > Anaerobic...
TCCTTTCCCTAAGTAGTTTCTTGACCAGAATAGTTGTTTCACTTACGATTATATTATAGCATATATGGTAAGAATGTAAGTATTTGCCAATTCATCTCCCACCTATAGAGGCTGGGAGACTTCTTGGCACTTGTGTTAAATTCGTGAACCATTCGTGAAATTGCGTGGCGTATAGTTGTGCGATTTCCTCATTAGTCTTGCCATTCCAAAGTCTGATCTCACATTCTCTCAATCTATTATCTGTGATTATCCTGTCGCTGTCGTATCCTATTTTTGATGCAATGATGTTAGCAGTTTGACGAGCTCTCTTCATCGGACTTGAGAAGATTGCATCTATCGATTTATTCTTGAAAAACTCTGATACCTTCTCTACTTCTTCTATACCTCTACTTGAAAGTTCAGTATCTACAACACCTTGCCATATTCTCTTTTCGTTCCACTCGGTACTACCATGTCTAACCAAATATATATTAGTCATTCTAAATTTCCTCCAGTGCTCGTATACTCAGATGAACGTTCCAGTTCAAGTTTCGAAAAATATTCAGTGAAACTCTTCTTAAGTTTCTCAATAGTATCGAGATTCATTACACTCGCTCTAAATTCCCTTGCACCAACTAAATTCTTTGTATATCCGGCAACGTATTTTCTAAACACAACTGCACCGTAGTCGCCGTATTCAATTTCAAGGTAATCCAAGTGCCTCAGTACAACGCTCAGTCTCTCCCTTTCACCCACATGTTCATTCCTACCAGTATCGTTTAGTGATGAAAAGATCCAAGGATTTCCTATACTACCGCGTGCTACTATGACTCCACTTGCGCCGGACACTTCGATCGCCCTCTTGATATCTTCCCGTGTGTAGATATCACCACTCAAGTACATCGGCACATCTCCGTGATTGTAGATATTCCAGCTAGCCTTGCCAGCATACATCTGCCTCGCTGTCCTGCCGTGTACGAAGATTGCGTCGACACCTTCCTCTACAAGGATGTTATAGATGTGTTCAAATTCATCTCTATCCCATCCTATGCGAGTTTTCACGGAAAGTCTCCGTGTTACCTTTTTCATTTCCCTCACAACTAATCTAAAATGCTTCAAATCTTTAAGTAATGCAGCACCTGCATTTCTCTTAACGATCTTAGTAGCTGGACAACCCGCATTCAAATCCACCCAAAGTGCCTTATCTTGCACCATCTGAGCAGCCTGGGCCAATTCAACTGGATCATAGCCAAAGAGCTGAATACCTATACGTTCCCTTTCATCACTCCTTGGAAAGTACTGCTCGTTGACTTCAAGATTGAGTAACACACTTTTTGCACTTATCATCTCGGTAAATGCAAATGGAGCACCGTATTCAAAACAGATCTTTCTGAATGGATAATCCGTTATACCCGCCATAGGTGCCAATCCCACTTTACCGGGCAGAAAATTCTCTTTCAATGTTCCTTTCCTCCCTCAAAAAATCTTGTCACTGAGTAAACCATCTCAACGTCCTTTCTTATACATTCTGGCAGCAATCCCACGACACTCTTTCCCTCTCTGATTCTTTCTCGTATATCTGACGATGAAACCTCAAATAGTGGGAAATTCAATTCTACGACCCTCGAATACAGCTGACCGAGGACTGATTTACCTCTTTTGTAAAGACTGCCATCTCTTGTTCGAGGGTAGACTGCCAACTTTGCTAAACTCAACAACTTTTCATATTCATACCAACTCTCGATGTTCCCAAGCGCATCCTCACCAACCAACAAAATCACTTCTTCGTAATATTGGATGAAATAATCAACGTTCTTGATTGCATAGTTCATTCCCTCTATGTGATTTTCCATGTCTGTCATAAACAGATTATCATTCTCAAATGAACTGAATACCTTCGATGCCCACCTGAAACGTTCTTCAAAAGAAACATGTACCTTCTTGTGTGGAGGCATTCTTGTAGGAACGATGTAAAAATCTGCATCAAAGAAATCGAAAGCATAGCTTAGTATGGCAATGTGGCCAAAGTGCGGTGGATTGAAAGAACCACCGTACACGACAGCGGTCTTACTCTTTGAAAGTGAATTCAACTCCCTCAAGCCATACAGTATCTCCATCTTTCGCACCAGCCCGTCTCAATTTTTCATCTAAACCACTCTTCTGCAGCATCTCCAATATATCGTCTAAGAGATATTTTGCATCCATCCTGTATTTTTCCATATACTTTTTCACATATTCACTTACGACCTCGAACTCATCATTCCCATTTCGCACAATTTTCACATCTATCCTATCTGGCATCGTGATCCTGACAGGTTCTGGCCTTACAAATTCGATCTTAGAAAGGTCTAACGTGCCTGCAAATAATTTCTTGCTCTCGCGGATGATATCCCAAATAGCATATTTAAGATCATCTAATCCACTTCCAGTAACTGTTGAGACAAGTATCAATTTCTTCCCCAATTTGTCTTCTATCCTACTTTTTGCAATTTGCAGCTCGTCATCGCTAAGTAAATCACATTTATTTCCAACTATGATCTCTGGCTTTTTTGCGAGGTCTTTATTAAAAAACTCCAATTCCTTACGTATATCGTAATAATCTTGCAGCGGATCCCTTCCATCACTACCGGATAAGTCTAACACATGTACTATAACCTCGCAGCGTTCTATATGCTTCAGAAATATATTGCCCAAGCCCTTTCCCTCGCTTGCACCTTTTATAAGACCTGGCACATCTGCTACCATGAAAGAAGTACCAGATGTACTATCGACTACAACCACACCAAGATTTGGTACTAACGTTGTGAAAGGATAATTTGCAATCTTCGGATGAGCATTACTGATACGCGATATTATTGAACTCTTGCCAACGTTTGGATAACCTATCAAACCTGCATCTGCAAGCAGTTTCAATTCAAGGAGGATAGTCTTCTCCTCACCTTTTGCACCTTGTTCAGCGAATTTCGGTGTCTGATTCGTTGCAGACTTGAAATGCGTATTACCTTTCCCGCCCTTCCCACCACGTGCAACGCAGCAATATTTTCCAGGCTCATCGAGGTCTGCGAGTATTTCTTTGGTCTCGAAATCTCTTACTATTGTTCCCACGGGAACACGTAATATTACATCGTTACCATTCTTCCCACTCTGTTTCTTCTTTCTACCGTTTTCTCCATTCTGTGCAATGTATCTTTTCTTTTCCGTCAAGTGATACAGCGTAGAAAGTGTTGGATCAGCGATCAAAAAGATAAAGCCGCCATCTCCGCCATCTCCACCGTCAGGACCACCGTACGGTATATACTTCTCCCGACGAAACGTTAATGCACCATTTCCACCATCGCCAGCTTTCACTACGATATCGACTACATCAATAAAATCGATCTTTTCCACTGTAGACACCTCTTCGCGTTCTTACCTATTTTCTTTTCCGTATTTCAGTTCCATCCAATATTATACTATATTGTAGCCAATATAATTGAAGCTATTGTTAAATCAACTTCCGCGTCATCTACAAATAACAGTTTCAAAACGCTTTTGTACGCCACAAAGTTTTGTGAAATATCGCGAGAGTGCAAAAAATAAGGGACTCACTCAGAGTCCCAAATCGATTGTTCTGCTATCTTCTTTTACCATCCATACTTTGCTGGAGCCAGCGGAGGGACTTGAACCCTCAACCTACGCATTACGAATGCGTCGCTCTGCCGGTTGAGCTACGCTGGCTTCGTGAATTACAAAGCCTAAAAAGTGGTGGCGGCGAAGGGACTCGGACCCTTGACACGATGATTATGAATCATCTGCTCTAGCCACTGAGCTACGCCGCCACTTGTACTGCTCATTCACAAACAGCGGTAACATTTTATCATAGTGAGGTGGTACTGTCAAGAACCAATTTTGGCACGGTAATATCAATCACACTAACACCAAAGAATTGTATTACAAAAAAGGAAGTGGTATAATAAAGTACTACGGATAACGTATTAACCTATTAATGATGTATCTAAATCAAAATTACAAATAAAAAGGGGGACGCTGGTTATGAAACGATTGTCATCTTTAGTCATCATGTTATTTTTAGTTGTCGGGACAATCTTTGCAGAAAGTACATATCAAGTCAACTACACCGATTATACCATATTTTATGGAAATTTGCACTCGCACACATCCTATTCGGATGGCAAAGGAACACCTAACCAAGCGTATGCACATGCGTCCGACTTTGGAGATTTTCTCGCAGTTACGGACCACTGCTATTTCATGAAAATTCCAATCGATGGGCAACAGAAAACTAAGCTGGTACAACAATCTGCGAGAGCTGCAACAATCGCTGGAAAGTTTGTGGGATTGCAGGGTTTTGAATGGACTGCAGGTTCTGGCCACATCAACGTATACGAAACACTCGATTTTATAAGCAGAGATGATAACGGCGACTTAAAAGATTTCTACAAGTGGATAGTCGAACACAAGAAACTTGCACAATTCAATCATCCTGGTGTTACATTCGGTAACTTCCAAGACTTTTGGTTTGTGCCAGCGGCTGATAGGTATGTAAACCTCTTGGAAGTCGGTAATGGTAATTCCTCGAATAACGATACAATTTCAGAGGAGATGTACAACAACTACATATTGGCCCTAAACCGAGGTTGGCATGTTAGTGCTACTGCAAATCAAGACAATCACAAAGAGAATTGGATTAGTGCAAATGAATCGCGGACAGGCATACTTGCTAATGCGCTGACTTACGACGATTTGATGGATGCACTTTGGAATCGCAGAACTTTTGCTACTGAAGACAGAAATGCAAAACTCTATTTCTATGGCAACAATTCAATCATGGGCAGTGTGATAAGCGATGAAACGGCAGTAAAATTGTACGTCCACTACGAAGACACCAAAGACCCCGTAGCAAAGATGACGATCGTCAGTCAAAGTGGTATCGTCGATGAATTGTCGAGTTTAGGAGACAAATTCGATTATTCCAAAGAATTAACTGTACCCGATGGATTTGAATGGTATCTTGTCCACATATTCCAGAAAGACGGTGATGAAATAGTCTCCGCACCTATATGGGCGGAAAGTTCAGAACCACTCAAAGTAAACCATCTCAGAATAGGACCAGACAAACCAAACATAAACCAAAACGTGACAAGTGTATTCGATGTTTACAACGCATCAGATAAAGCAATAAACTCGACATTGACCGTACTATTGGATAAAGTACAAATTCACTCTGAGACATTCGAATTGGAGCCGTACGGTATAGTGTACGATAAAGAGTTGAACATAGGAAAATTACCATCAGGAACACACAACTTAGAATTTGTTGTAAACGGCAAAGTTATACAATCAAAGAAGATTGACATTGCCGAAAAGACTGGTCTTACCGTCCTTGTTGACAAACTTCACGAGAATGATTTGAATTCCGCTTTAATGGAATTCTTAACTGCTTTAGAGAAAGATGGTAACAGTGTCGTATACTCAGGTACGATGTTGACAAATTACGAAGGAATTGATGCAATTATAATTCCAACACCGAAAGAAGACGGATTGAGCTTTTTCAAAGACCTTCTGCCAGATGAAGTTGAATGGCTTAACTCATTCCAAGGGAAGATATACATCGTTCCAGGTAGCGATAGTGAGTATCTAAAGATTTACAGTGAACAGATCAAGAATGGCATCAATGTAGAAAGTTTAGACAAGTTGTACGAGGCATTCAATTTGAAGCCAGTGATAACATCCTCCGTTAAAGAGTTCAAAAAGATTGTATATATAGACCAAGGACATGCCAACGATTATGGCCCAAGTAATCTAAAAAAACTTGAAAATGCACTGAAAAATAACGGATTTGTGGCACAATACATAAATAAAATCGACAATATAGATGGCAAATATTTAGTTATCATGAACGGTAAAGGCTTTTCGGATGATGAACTGAAAGAAATCGCAGATTTTGTCAAGAGTGGTGGAACATTGATACTTACATCCAAGAGCGACTATAGTAATGGCGGTTATACGGAAGACATGAACACGATACTTGATTACCTCAATGCACCAGTTCGATTCAACGATGATCAGGTCATAGACGACGCAAGCAATTATGGGTCGAATTTTAAAATCTTAGCTCAGCACTTGAGATTTTATTCAACTTGTTCTATAATATTGTATGGAAATGCAGATGTACTTGTTTCATCTGACAGTGCAAAGACGATGGATGCGGACAACAAAAATGATGCAGCACCTGTTGATAAAGTTGTATTGGCAGCGAGATTCAGTTATGGTAACGGCAGTGTGTATGTACTTGGAAAAGCAATATTCTCAGACTACGATTATGACTACAACAAAGAATTCATTGAGAAAAAAATATTTAATTTAAACTAAGTCTTTTGAGAGAGGCGATTTAAGGCTCATTTAGTATAAAGTTTGAAATTATTATAAAATTAGCGGGGGTAAACATTATGTATACCTTCGCATTATTTTTTTGATTTGATATGGTATAATTATAAATGAGTTAGGAGGTGAGAACGATGTTTGACAGATTTTCTGAAAGATCCGCAAAAGTATTTGTAACAGCTCAAGAAGAGGCAAAGGACCTTGGCCACTCGTATGTTGGGACTGAACATCTCTTGTTGGCAATATTGAAACTCAACGATAAACCATTATCCACAATTCTTGAGAAGTACGGTTTAACATACGCAAGAGTAAAGAACGAGGTAATATCAATAGTGGGCATGGGAATGCGAGGATTCATCATGTCTCCTCAAATGACACCAAGAGCAAGAAAAGTCACAGAAATAGCGTTTGAAGAGGCAAGAATGACAGGAAACGAAAAGATAGATCCTGAGCATTTACTGTTAGGTATCCTTCGAGAAGGTGAGGGTATCGCTATTCATATCCTCAAAAAACTGAATGTAAACGTTCAATCATTAAGGAAAGAAATCACAGATAACACCTCCGATGAAGATTTCACTGAAGATGATGCTCAACCACTACCGTCCGTTGAGGAACCTACAGCGTCTCCAGTGGCACGTCAGTTGGAAGGCTTCGGAATAGATTTAACTGCCGAAGCTATCAAAGGTGAGCTCGACCCAGTTATTGGGAGAGAAAGTGAAATTGAAAGATTAATGCAGATACTTGTTAGAAGAAAGAAGAATAACCCTGTACTAATTGGTGAGCCTGGTGTAGGTAAGAGCTCCATAGTTGAAGGATTGGCTCAGCGCATCGTCCAAGGTGAGGTCCCGGAACCACTGAAAGGTAAAACGATATTTTCATTGGATGTAGCTGCTTTAGTTGCTGGAACGAAGTATCGTGGCGAGTTTGAAAAGAGGATGAAGAAATTACTCCAAGTGGTAAAAGGGAATAAAGATATCATACTATTCATAGATGAGCTACACATGATCGTAGGTGCAGGTTCTGCAGAAGGGGCAGTCGATGCTGCAAATATCCTTAAACCTGCACTGGCACGTGGCGAACTTCATTGCATCGGCGCTACAACACCAGATGAGTATAGGAAATTCATAGAAAAAGATGCGGCACTTGAAAGAAGATTCCAAAAAATCTACGTACAAGAACCGACACCGCAGATGGCAGTCGAGATTTTGAAAGGGTTAAAATCTAAGTACGAATCACATCACAAAGTGTCGTATACAGATCATTCTTTGGAAGCGGCCGTTTATTTGTCACAAAGGTACATAACAGACCATTACTTGCCAGACAAGGCAATAGATGTACTCGATGAGGCAGGAGCAAGGGCAAGATTGAAGCTATTCGTCATGCCAAGCGAGCTTCAGCTTTTGAAACTGCAAATTGAATCCGCGAAGAAAGAGAAAGAACAAGCAGTTTCAAGTCAAAATTACGAATCGGCTGCGGAACTTAAAGCAAGAGAACAAGAACTGAGAGAAGAGTACAGTCAAAAGTACAATGCATGGATGAAAGGAATAGAAGACCAAATTGTAACGGTAGACGTACCTGATATAGAAGAAGTAGTAGCTGGCTGGACCGGTATACCACTGAGAAAATTGGAAGAGACCGAAAGAGAGAAATTACTCAAACTCGAATCTGCTTTACATGAGCGTGTTGTAGGTCAAGAAGAAGCAATAAATGCCATAGCACGTGCTATCAGAAGGGCAAGAAGCGGACTCAAAGACCCAAGAAGACCTGTGGGAGCATTCCTGTTCTTGGGACCAACTGGAGTTGGTAAGACCGAACTTGCGAAGGCATTGGCAGAATATCTATTCGGTGACGAAAAATCACTCGTTCGATTCGATATGAGCGAGTACATGGAAAAATTCTCAGTTTCAAGATTGATTGGTGCGCCTCCGGGATACGTTGGATACGAAGAAGGCGGTGCATTAACTGAAAAGGTTAGAAGAAGGCCATTCTCTGTTATACTTTTCGATGAAATAGAGAAGGCACATCCAGATGTTTTCAATATATTACTGCAAATCATGGATGATGGAAGACTGACTGACTCACAAGGTCACATCGTCGATTTCAGAAACACCATCGTCATAATGACGAGTAACATCGGTGGTAGTGAGATCGTATCTTCGAAGAAAAATTTGGGATTCGTTGAAAACGAAACGTACGAACAAGACTTCAGCGAGATGAAAGATAAAGTCATCGATGAAGTGAAAAAAGTATTCAGGCCTGAATTCATAAATAGGGTAGATGAAATAATCGTCTTCCATAAGCTTACAAAGGAACACATTGAACAAATCATAGAGATATTGCTCAGAGACATAAGAGCAAGACTTTCAGAGAGAGAGATAAATCTTGTCTTATCACCTGAAGCAAAGGAATTTCTAGTGAACGTCGGCTACGATAGTGTCTATGGTGCAAGACCATTGAAGAGGGCAATCCAAAGGTACATTGAAGACCCACTTGCAGAAGAATTGTTGCGCGGTGATATAGAATCTGAAAGCGAAGTTCTTGTAGTTCCAGAAGGTGAGAAACTTACGTTTATCAGCCAAAAGAAAGAGACACAGAAAGTCTAATAATCTAAAAATCTATAAACTTTTTGAAACTGTTCAATAACGTATGAATGTAACATATGAATTTATAGATTAGATTTTTGGAAAGGGAATCAAATGGCAAAACAGAAGACTGTCTATGTCTGTGATAAATGTGGATATGAGTCACCAAAATGGTTTGGCAGATGTCCTGTTTGTGGAGAATGGAACACAGCAAAAGAATTTCAATTGAAGAATGTTGATACTGAATCCAAATCGATAAGAAGCAATGAAACGGGGATGGATGAGCCTCATCCCCGTTTTGTTGATGTAAATAAGGCTTACGAGACATTGGAAGAATCACGAGTTAGGACAAATTTGCCTGCATTAGACGACATCCTTTCCGGTGGAATAGTCAAAGGGCAAGTGATGCTTTTAGGTGGCGAGCCTGGTGTAGGAAAGAGCACGTTGGCACTGCAAGTGTGCGCATCGATTGTTAAAGATGAGAAAGAGAAGGTCGTATATTATATCTCTGGTGAAGAAAGCATAGCACAAGTAGCACTTAGAGCAAAGAGACTCGGCATAGCAAATTCAAACATCTTACTCTCATCAGAAACGCAGATAGAAGAAGTTCTCAATGGAATAGATATTGAGAAGGCAAAGATGATAGTAATAGACTCCATTCAGACGTTGAGTAGTGTAGACATAGATTCCCCAGTTGGTGGAGTTGTGCAGATAAGAGCCGTCGTAGAAAAAGTAAGGATCTTTTCAAAAAAGTATGGCATACCATCATTACTCATAGCGCACGTTACAAAAGAAGGTGCCATAGCAGGTCCAAAACTCGTTGAACACGTCGTCGATACAGTTGTATACTTTGAAGGCGAGAGAACGACAGATTACAGAATATTGCGAGTTCAAAAAAACAGATATGGGCCAAGCGGTGAGATATCAGTCTTTCAGATGACTGAAAATGGTCTCGACAGCTTATCAGACGATGCACTGGTAAACCATTCACAGACACCTGGGAATGTCTTAACTAGTGCTTACGAGGGCAGCAGACCAATTAACGTTCAGATACAAGCGCTCGTATCTCGAGTGAAAGTAGCCTCGGGAAGAAGGATATCGCACGGTGTTGATGTAAGAAAGGTCATAATCATCTCGGCGGTATTATCAAGACATTTAAACATTCCACTTGACTTTCACGATATATACATAAATGTTTCAGGTGGCATAAATATTACGGACTCCGGTTGCGAACTCGCAATCGCAGGTTCAATCCTTTCATCTTTTCTCGATGTATACGTTGGTGATACATTTATGGTAGGCGAGATTGGATTAGATGGAAGTGTGAGACCA
>Ga0209608_1003297_pt1 | contig 10270 bp, 9 predicted proteins | sample AD_UKC130_MetaG_FD_184428 | JGI IMG/M metagenome (GOLD analysis project Ga0209608, IMG submission 184428) | Active sludge microbial communities of municipal wastewater-treating anaerobic digesters from Canada - AD_UKC130_MetaG (SPAdes) (version 2) | ecosystem: Engineered > Bioreactor > Anaerobic...
AACTCGCTTACGCTCGCCCTTGACATCCTCTAATAGAATGCATAAATGTTAAAATTTACTAATTAGAAGAAAGGAGGACCTAACTAAAAAAAACGAAAAATCTGTCTTGACAATGGGGAGCACTATATATAATTAAATAAATTTAATTTTTTTATTGCATTATTATTTTGCTTCAATGGCTGACCTCCTGGTTGTAAGTTATGTTTTTCTTCATTATATGACACAAAATTACAAAATTCAACACAAAAAATATTCTAAAAATATTGTTGAGCTTGACATTGTAGTAAAGTTTATAATTGAGTTACAGTTAACTGTAGTAATTTGTTTAGGAGGTAGCAGATGTATACCATAGGAGAATTCTCCATTATTGCCAAAGTGACAACCAAGATGTTAAGACATTATGACAAAATAAGTTTACTTAAGCTAAGCTTCATTAATCCCGAAAATGGTTACAGATACTATACTAAGAATCAAGTTCACACGATTTTATTGATTAATAAGTTGAAAAAATATCATTTCTCTTTACAGGAAATTAAGGATATTCTTAATAATTACAATTCTGAACAATTAATAAAACTTTTGGACCAAAAGATTAAGGAGATTTCTAAGCAAATTTATGAAAATCAGGTTTTGATTGCACAGTTGACAGAAGAAATTGATAAATTAAAGAATGGAGGAGATATGATGATGCCAAAACGTGATTTTGAAGTGAATATTAGTGAGCAAAAATTAATTCATGTTGTTTCATTAAGGAAGACGATTAACATGGATGACATAGGAACAGTTGTAGATAAGGTGTTTGAAATCATTCACACAAATGGATTAGAGGCAACAGGAGAGATTATGACAAGATATTTTGATAAAGATTTTGATCATGATAACGCAGATATTGAAGTGTGCGTTCCAGTCAATACAAGCCTGGAAAAGGTTACAAAAAAATTTGGCGCTTTTACTTGTGCCCATACAACTTTCACAGTTACTTATTCAGAATTAGGAGAAGCTTATGCTTATTTAATGGATTGGATTAAGGAAAAGGGTTATGAAATAATAGAAGCACCTTTTGAAAAATATATAAAAGGGCCAGAATCGAGTGCTTCTCCTAAGGAATATATTACTGAAGTTTATTTTCCAATAAAAAAATAAGATAATAAAAGATAAGCCTGTTACTTATTAAAGTAACAGGCTTATTTTTTAAATTACCTTTGAATGGTTGATATATTTTGAAAACAATAGTAATATTTTTAGTGGAAGTACAGATTAGATAAAATATTGGAGGAAGCAACATGTCTGTTGAAAAAGTGAGAGATTATTTCAGACAATGGAATATGGAAGACAGAATTAAAGAATTTGATGTTTCCAGTGCAACTGTGGAATTGGCTTCTTTAGCAATAGGATGTGATCCTAAACAAATAGCCAAGACTTTGGCTTTTAAGGTAAAAGAAAAACCTATTTTAATCGTGGCTTCCGGAGATGCCAGAGTAGATAATAAAAAATATAAGGCACAGTTTTCCGTAAGGCCCAAAATGCTTAGTCCTCAGGAATTAATTGAGATGGTAGGATACGCTGCAGGCAGTGTATGTCCTTTTGCCGTAAAAGATGGTGTTACAGTTTATTTAGACGAGTCTTTAAAGCGTTTTGAAAAAGTATTTCCTGCCAGTGGCAGTAGTAATAGTATTATTGAGCTAACCATTGAAGAACTTGAAAAATGTTCCAAATACGTGGCTTGGATTGATGTATGTAATGGTTGGGAGTAATTTTCATTGAGCATAGGCAATAAGAAATAGAAGAAGGAGGGCGTTTATGGGAAACAAAATGATATCCGATGAAACTAAACAGATTATCCTCAAACTTCAGCAAAACGAAGTGACTGAACAAGCGATTTATTATAATTTATCAAAAAGGGTTAAGAAAGAGTCGGAGAAAAAAATACTAAAAAGAATTGGAGATGAAGAAGGCAGTCACAGTGAAATTTGGTTTAAGTATACTAATAAAAAGTTAAAGCCACAAAAATTAAAGGTATATTTTTATTTATTATTAAGCATTCTATTAGGCTATACTTTTGTCATTAAAATTATGGAAAAGGGCGAAGAAGATGCACAGGATGTCTATTCAAGGCTTGCTCAGGAAGTGCCGGAAGCTCAAGAAATATATGAAGATGAGCAAAAACACGAACAGGCTCTTATTGCCTTATTAGATGAAGAGAGACTTCAGTATGTTGGTTCTATGGTATTGGGTTTAAATGATGCCCTGGTAGAATTGACAGGAACTCTGGCTGGTTTGAGTTTTGCCCTGCAAGATAATAAATTGGTGGCCCTTTCAGGTCTGATTACGGGCATATCTGCTACCTTATCTATGGCATCTTCGGAATACTTATCTGCACGTTCAGAGGGCAATCAGAATGCAAAAAAATCTGCCCTTTATACAGGTATCATGTATATTTTTGCAGTGTTTTTATTGGTACTTCCATATCTTCTATTGCCAGGAAAACAGTATATTTTTGCTTTAATTACGATGTTAGCAATTGTTGTGCTGATTATATTTGCCTTTACATATTATATTTCAGTGGCAAAAGATTTACCTTTTAAAAAGAGATTTTTAGAGATGGCAGGGATTAGTTTATCTGTGGCAGCTCTTTCATTTATAGTGGGTATCTTGGTAAAGCATTTCTTAGGTATAGATATATAAAAGTATTTTAAAGTTATTATTTATTCAAAATAATAATTTTTAGATCCATCTTTTTAGGTGGATTTTTATTTTATGGTTTACTCTTTATTTGTTTTTGATTATGATTATGATATAATGTTAAAAATCATTAAGAGAGGAATAAATTAAATATTGAAATATTAATATATTAATGAATACATTATTTGAAATAGTTCTTTATGCGGAGGATGATATGGAAAATTTCGTGATTGATATGATTAACCGTTATGGTTATTTAGGAATTTGTTTGCTTATTGCTATAGAAAATGTTTTTCCGCCAATACCTTCTGAAATTATTTTAACTTTTGGAGGTTTTATGACAAAATACAGTAGTATGAATCTCTGGGGGGTCATTATTGCTGCAACTATAGGTTCTGTTATCGGAGCTATTATTTTGTATTCCCTTGGACATTGTCTGAAGGCAGAAAGACTGGAAAAATTCTTCGATAGCAAATTAGGAAAAATGCTTCGTTTAAAAAAAGAGGATGTAAAAAAAGCAGAAATCTGGTTTAATAAGCATGGTGCCAAAGCAGTCTTTTTATGCAGATTTGTTCCTATTGTCCGTAGTTTAATTTCTATTCCTGCTGGTATGGCTGGAATGGAACTTGGTTCCTTTTTCGTATTAACTTTGCTGGGCACATTTATATGGAACATTGTTCTTGTTTATCTAGGAAGATTTGCAGGGGATACCTGGGAAGTGGCCGTTACTTATATTGATGCATATTCAATGGTAGTGTTAATTATATTTATTATTGTTATATTATTATTTGGATTTTTAAGTTTAAGAAAAAAATTATCAAAAAATGGAAGCTAAAGTCAAGACCTTATGCCCGCAACGGGTATAAGGTTTTTTTATGTGGTAAAAAGTCATTATATTAAAAATTTATTTTAGCCTTTAAAAAGTATAAAAAATATACTATTATATAATAAAAAAAGCTTATATCAACTACAGGGGGGATATTATGCTTAGAAAAAAAAGCAATTCAAAGTCAATGGGGGATGGTAATAAAAATAAGGGAAATAAGAAAAGCAGGAAAAAAAGCTATACAATATTTAAAAATATGACAATTGGTCAGAAATTAATTATTTCTTTCCTTATATTAATTATCATTCCTTTAGTTTTTTCAAATATGTTTTCTTATACGAGTGCTGAAAAAACTATAAATGATAAAGTAGGCTTTTATTCTAAAAAAATGATTGAGCAATTAGTTATCAATTTTAATTCGAAGTTGAGTGAAATAGAAAGTATTTCAAGTTTAGCAGTATCTGATGGAGAATTATTAAAACTGATTGAAAAAGATAGTTTTGCAAGTCTGCTGGAAGAGCAAAACAGCAGGCATACTATAGAAAATCAGCTTTTCTCTATGTCTTTGGTTAATGATGGAGTTAATTATATTACTATTATTAAGAAAAATGGAGAGCCCTATAATTCACTGTCAGGTTCAAAAGATGGAAGTCAAGAAATTATTCAACAATTTCAGGAACAATACGATGAATTATTAAAAAAATCAAATGGTAAGCCCATTTGGATTAGTGGTTTTAATGATTCTTACAAAAATGTTTATTTAATAAGGTCATTAAGAAGCCATATGGGTTTTCATGATATAGGTCTTATGATTATTTGTGTTAATGTTGAAGAATTTAATGCTGTATTAGGGGAAGCCAATACAGAAGCTAATATGGATATTACAGTTATTAATGAAAATAAAAAGATCGTATCTCACTTAGATAGAGAAAAACTTGGTACGGAGTTAAACGAACCTTTTGTTGATGAATTGATGAATGAGCCTTTACCTGGCAATATGAATCAGGATGATTATTTGATAAGTTATGCTACGATTCGAAATGGCTGGAAAATTATTTCCATGGAATCTAAAGATTCATTAATGAGTGAGATGAAAGTAGTTAGAGACGGCGTTATTGTATTTGTTAGCATTTGTATTATTATTGCTGTGTTAGTGGGTTTGATTATTTCTTTAAGTATTTCAAAACAATTAAAAAATTTAATGCATTTAATGGGAAAAGTTGAACAGGGTGATTTAACTGTAAATGCCTCAATTAAAGGAAATAATGAGTTAGGAAAATTATCTCAAAGCTTTAATCAGATGATAGGAAACGTCAGAAATCTTATTGTTAAGACAGAAGAAGTGGTAAAAGAGGTGGAGGAAAATACCAATATCATTAGAAATAGTTCTAATCAGTCCGCACAAGCCGCGGCTCAAGTTGCAAATGCTGTAAACGAACTTGCGGAAGGTTCAACCGAGCAAGCAAGGCAGGCAGACAATACAAATGCATTAATGGAAAAACTGTCAGAGGAAATTAATCGTTCTGTCAGACGGATTAATGATATTATCAATACGATTCAGGAAATGGAAAAATCCAGAGATTATCTGAATAACACGATTGTTCAGTTAAACGATAAAACAAAAATTGTTATAGAATCATCCAATATTATTAATGAAAAAATAAATAACTTAAGTGAAGAAACAAAAGAAGTGATAAAAGTTGTTCAAGTGATTGATTCTATTAGTGAACAAACCAACCTGCTGGCGCTAAATGCTGCTATAGAAGCGGCAAGAGCAGGAGAGGCAGGCAAAGGATTTTCTGTAGTGGCAGATGAAATCAGAAAATTATCTGTTGAAACAAAAGCTTCTACAGAAATAATTAGAAAAATTATAGCGAATATTGGTGAAAAGACCCTTAGTGCTGTATCGACTGTAGAAGATTCTGAAAAAATATTTAACGAAGAAAAAGCCATTGTTTTGAAGGCTCAGGATGCTTTTGAAGAAATGGCAGTATTGATTAAAAAAGTTGTTGAGCAAATTGAGGATATCAATCAAAATCTGGCTGTAATAGAAGAACAGAAAAATCAAACCATTGAAGCAACAGGGCACATAGCAGCTATAATTGAAGAATCTGCAGCTTCAATAGAAGAAGTTACTGCTACCAGTGAAGAACAAACCAGTTCTGCGGAGCAACTGGCTTATTTAGCAGAAAAGTTGACACATGCGGTGGAAAATCTCAAAGACACTTTATTAATGTTTAAAATTAAATAATATTTCTTTTTCATTATAGGAAAGCAAGAAAAAAGTTGATACGGATTTATAATAAAGAAAAATTAAAGCCGGTTAGGGAAGAAATTTTCTAACCGGCTTTTAATTATACCCTATTCACTTTTACATGAATGAGCAGTTAATTTTATTTCATTCCTTTCAATAGAAAGACAGTCTTTCACTTTGTTTTTTGGAATTTAATGTTTTGGAGGCACAAAAAGTATTTGGTTTAACGCATAAATTTTATATAAAAAACCCTATTTTCAAAACATACTACCGAATATCAAATCAATTTGATATATCTGTAATAAGTGAATAGGGTATAAAAGGAAGCAGCTAAGGCTACTTCCTTTATCATATTATATCATTTATGATGAAATTGTAAATAAGCTTAATTAATTGGCTTTTTTTGAAGAAAATTTCATAATTAGAGTAGTTTCCATAGGGATCTCTAAATTGCCTTCGATACCTAACTTACTTAAGTCCATAGCTCCAAAATCCATATTACTTTTTATATTTTGTGTGATTTCACCTTCAAAAATGAAACCATTATTAATATCTGCCTGAATATTTCCTTCAATATTTCCTTCCAGATTTACATTAGCTTTTAATGCATCATAACTAATCTTAGAAGGCTCATTGGTTGAATATGTGCCGCTTATTATAATATAAGCAATTTCATCTTCTAATTTTTCCAGAGTATAAGTGATTTCAGCATCAATTTTTATATTTGACTTATCAATACTTTCTTTAATAGTCCAGGAATCTCCTACATTTACTTTTTTCTTAGGCATGTATCTTGTAATAAGTCCCATGTCATTTTTGATGGATTCTTCACTAAAATGGCCTGAAAGGGAATCTTTTAATTGATTTAAATAGTCTAAACCAAAAATATCAGTATTGCCAGATTTAAATGGTTCAGTTAATGTATCAAGAAATTCATCCATGCCTTTAACTTCTTTTATTTCACCGTATTTTGTCATTATAACATTAAATTGTTTTCCAATAAAACTTTTATATATTTTACTTATTTCATCGCCTGAAGTAGCAGAGTCAGAATCAAATGAAACTTCTATATCATCCATATTCATGTTAAAACGGATTCGGTCATAGGTGTAAGTTAATTCTAAGTCACCATTTGATTTAACATCATCCACATTAACAGAATAATCATAGGATATGGTTTGTTTTGTTCTCGTTTCCAGTCCCAAAATTTCAGATTTTGTTGTTTGATCTATGGTGACATTGTATGTATAGTTGTCCCCTGTTTTAGCATTGATAAAAAATTGCAATTTATTTGGGTCACAAGCAGATAACAAAAGTGTTGCCATCAGGATCAAAGGCAATAGTTTTGTTATTTTATTCATATTACTCACTCCCATTTTTTTTCTACTTTGATTATATAAGATATAAAAAAATAGTCAATAATTAGCTTAAGATTCAAAAGATACAAACTAATTACAACGATTGGAATCTATTATATTACAAGTTTATTTTCAGAGACTTAAAAAATTTACAAGATAATATGGAATACTAAATTTTTTGCAAACATAATTTTTATTAAGCATAAAAGACTAGGATGATGGTTTTATAATAATGCTTACTTTATTGATAAAAATTTAAACATTTTCTAAACATGATGGATTACGCATTTTGAAAAGATACTTGAATTATTTACTAGGGGGTGCTATGATTTTTATCATAATGTTAATAACGGTATTTTAATCTAATTGTTAAAAGCAGGAGGGTCAAAAATGTTTTTTGAAATCATAAAAGTGATTATTATCGGAATTGTCGAAGGAATTACAGAGTGGCTGCCTATTAGCAGCACTGGTCATATGATTTTACTGGATGAGCTTATTAAACTAAATGCTTCTGATGCGTTTAAAGAAATGTTTTTAGTAGTTATTCAATTAGGAGCAATATTGGCTGTTATTCTTTTATATTTTAATAAATTAAATCCTTTTTCAGTAAAAAAGACAGCTCAGGAAAAGAAAGAAACCTTGCAAATTTGGTATAAAGTAATTATAGGTGTTATACCTGCTGCGATATTTGGTCTAATTCTTGAAGATTGGCTGGATGAACATTTTTATAATTATATAACCGTTGCAATTATGTTAATTATATATGGAATTCTTTTTATTGTTATTGAAAATAAAAATAAGGATAAGAAGTCTACAATTAATGATTTTAATCATTTAAGTTATGGTACGGCATTTTCTATTGGTTTATTTCAAGTATTGGCCTTAATTCCCGGAACTTCCCGTTCAGGTGCTACGATTCTTGGAGCGATACTACTGGGTACATCCAGATATATTGCAGCAGAATATTCTTTTTTCTTATCTATTCCTGTCATGTTTGGAGCCAGCGCATTAAAACTGATAAAATTTGGATTTGACTTTAGTACGATGGAAATCGTTTTATTATTAACAGGAATGAGTGTAGCCTTTTTTGTATCTGTCATTGCAATTAAGTTTTTACTTGGATATGTTAAAAAGAATGATTTTAAAGCTTTTGGCTGGTATAGAATTGTTTTAGGTCTATTGGTAATTGGATATTTCTTCTTATTCAAATAGATATTTCAATATTTTGTTAAGTTTTTTTATATTTTAATAAAAATATGCTTGCTTTGAGAATTTCTTGCATGATATGATTATTTTTAACAGATAAAAAAGGAGGCGATAATATGGCGAGTTATATAAAAGGATTAGATAAGGATAAAGAATTATTTATTAGTAAATTAAGTACGCAAGCCAAAGAAAATAATTATATTGATCCTGCACTGTATGCTAAATATGAAGTGAAAAGAGGCCTTCGTGATATCAGCGGAAAAGGAGTTTTGGCAGGTCTTACTGAGGTGGGAGAAGTCCATGCCTATGTTCTTGATGAAAATGAATTAATACCTGTTCCTGGCAGGTTAATTTACCGGGGTATAGATATTTATGATTTAACAAAAGGATTTTTAGAAGAAAACAGATTTGGTTTTGAAGAAGTTGCATACTTGTTATTAAGCGGACAGTTGCCTTCAGAAGAAATTTTAAAAGAGTTTAAAGCATTCCTTGAAGATTCTCAGGCAATGGATGATGTTTTCCTCAGAAATACAATTTTAGAGATACCAAGCAAGGATATAATGAATACTTTAGCCAGAGGTGTATTAACTTTATATAATTATGATAATAATCCAGATGATATTTCTATTGAAAATGTTATAAGACAAAGCCTGGAGTTAATTGCAAAATTACCTTTAATAGCTGTTTATGGTTATCAGGCCTATGTTCATAAATATTTAAATCAAAGTTTAGTGCTTCATAGTCCCAAAGCAGGTTTGAGTATTGCGGAAAATATTTTGCATATGTTGCGTCCGGATTCTAAGTACTCAGAACTCGAAGCAGTTATATTAGACTTGTTATTGGTTCTTCATGCTGAGCATGGAGGAGGCAATAATTCTACATTTACAACCCATGTGGTTACTTCAACTGGAACAGATACATATTCTGCTATTGCAGCTGCCATTGCTTCCTTAAAAGGACCAAGACATGGTGGAGCCAATATTAAAGTAAGACAAATGTTTAATGTAATGAAAGAAGAATTGAAAGATTGGGAAGACGAGGATGAAATCAGGCATTATCTGCTTAAAATTTTGAGAAAAGAAGCTTTTGACCGTTCTGGTCTTATTTATGGTATTGGACATGCAGTTTATTCAATTTCTGACCCAAGATCTGTAATTCTAAAGGGGTATGCTGAGCAATTGGCAAAAGAAAAGGGTTATGATGAAGAATATCAATTATACGAAAGAGTAGAACGTTTGGCTCCGGAAGTAATTTCTAAAGAGCGTAAAATGTACAAAGGTGTTTGTGCTAATGTCGATTATTATTCCGGACTGGTTTATAATATGTTGGGTATTCCAGGGGAATTGTTTACACCGCTTTTTGCTGTTTCCAGAGTAGTAGGCTGGTGTGCTCACCGTATCGAAGAATTAGTAAACCCTGGTAAAGTAGTCCGTCCGGCATTTAAGAGTGTTGCAGAAAGAAAAGAATATATTCCTTTAAAAAACAGATAATAAGCACATTTAGCTTGTTTTTCAGCAGTTATGATTTCCTAAAGAAACATCGGCATAGCTGGGTATATTACCGGTTATGCCGTTTTTTTAAGCAGAATATTTGTTTTGAGCAAAGTACAATGCTTAAGAATAGTTCATAGCTTATGATTAAGAGAATGACTTAATAAAAAAGTGATATAATAATACAAAAATATGTTATTAATATTTATTGTGCGATAGAAATATGTTTGATAGAATCAACAATAAGAAAATGGATTAATATTAAAGCTTACGAGTCAAATCTTATCTAAAGGAGGCCTTTTACAAGTATTGAAAGACTTAAAGATTTGGATTTATGTCAATATAGTAGACACAAAAACTCAAATTTTTATGCAGTTTTTCTTAAAGCATCTTCAAGCTGTTGAGGAGTCATATAACCGATACTGCTATGAAGCCTTTTTCTGTTGTACCAGGA
>Ga0209608_1003298_pt1 | contig 10267 bp, 10 predicted proteins | sample AD_UKC130_MetaG_FD_184428 | JGI IMG/M metagenome (GOLD analysis project Ga0209608, IMG submission 184428) | Active sludge microbial communities of municipal wastewater-treating anaerobic digesters from Canada - AD_UKC130_MetaG (SPAdes) (version 2) | ecosystem: Engineered > Bioreactor > Anaerobic...
GCAGTTGCGTTTGCCGGGCTGGCCGCCGTAGTTCTGCCGATGGTGATGGACGAGGAGCCCAAACAGCAGGTGCAGGATGTCCAGATTCGCATTCCCGGACAGGAGCAGGTGCCGTTCAAGCCCAAGGAACTCGCTGCCAAGGCGACATCTGCGACGTCGGAGGCGGTGGTGAAGAGCGTGCCGGATGGCGAGCCGCCGAGCAACGCTGCCGGCGGCGACGTCCCGCCAAAGGTGGCCGTGCCGGCAGCCAAGGTGGCCGCTGTCGCTGTACCCAAGGCAGGTGAAAAGCCTGCAGAAAAGAAGGTCGTCAAGCCGGCGGAGAAGCCGCCTGAAAAGGCCGCCGAGAAGAAGGTTGTCAAGCCGGCGGAAAAAGTACCCGAGAAAACGGCCGAAAAGAAGTCCCCCAAGCTGCCTGAGGCACAGCCCGAGAGGGCTGTGGAAAAGAAGACGGCAAAACTGCCGGAAGCGCTGCCCGAGAAGGCGGCTGAAAAGAAGGCGGCCAAGCCACCTGAGGCGTTGCCGGAGAAGGTGGTCAAGAAAGAGGCCGGCAAGCCCGCAGACCGGGTGCCGGAGAAACCGCTCGACAAGAAGGTTGAAAAACCGGCTGAAAAGGTCGTCGAGAAGGCAGCAGAGAAGGCGCCGGTGAAGAAAGTCGACAAGCCCGCGGAGAAGTCGCCCGAGTCATCCTCGGATGATGCGGGCAAGCCAAGCGCGGAGGAGGCGCCGCATACCGCAGCGCCTCCCTCCAGCAAGTCGCCGGAAGCAGCGCTGGCGAAATCCGGCGGACAGCAGGTGATCGTGATCGGAGCCTTCACCAATCCCGAAAACGTCAAGCAATTGCAGGGCAAGATCAGCGGTGCCGGTGTCAATACCTATACCGAGGTTCTCGATTCACCGGAGGGCAAGAAGACCCGCGTGCGTGCCGGTCCCTTCCCAAATCGCGAGGCCGCTGACAAGGCGCTCGAAAAATTGAAGAGAATTGGCGTCAGCGGAGTCGTCGCCGGCAGGTAATGACAGTCTTTGATTACTTCGTGGTGGTGATCGTCGCGGCTTCGCTGCTGCTGGGCATGTGGCGGGGCGTGGTTGGCGAGATCATCGCACTGGTCGCCTGGGTGCTGGCCTTCTTTGCGGCGAGATGGTGGGGGGCGTACGCCGCACAGTGGTTCACGGCGATTGCCGACCCGACACTGCGCGTGGTCGCCGGCTGGGTGGCCGTGTTCGTATCGGTGCTGATCGCCATGGCGCTGCTTCGCCTGGCGGTGCGTGGCCTGCTCAAGGCGCTGGGAATGACCCTCAGCGATCGCTTGCTGGGAATTGTCTTCGGTGTGGTCCGTGGCCTGGTGCTCGTGCTGGTTCTCGTGGCGCTGGGTGGCATGACGGCGCTGCCAAAGGAAAAGTGGTGGAGTGAGGCTTACTTCTCTGCCCCTCTCGAAACAGCCGTGCTCGCCAGCAAGCCCTGGCTGCCTTCCGACGTGGCTAAACGAATCAGGTTTGGGTGACAAAGACTATGTGCGGAATTCTCGGAGTTGTTGCCACCACGCCGGTCAACCAGTTGCTTTACGACGGGCTGATGGTCCTGCAACATCGTGGTCAGGACGCCGCCGGAATCGTCACCGTCGAGGACGATGCATTCCACATGCACAAGGGCTCCGGGCTGGTGCGCGACGTGTTCCGTACGCGCAATATGCGAGCCTTGCCGGGCAACATGGGGATTGCCCATTGTCGCTATCCGACCGCCGGTTCGGCCTTTGACTCGGCGCTATCGCAGCCCTTCTACGTCAACTCGCCGTTCGGGATCGTGCTCGGACACAACGGCAACCTGACCAACGCCGAGCAACTCAAGGAGGAGATGTTTCGTCAGGATCTGCGACACATCAACACCAATTCCGATTCGGAAGTGCTGCTGAACACTCTGGCGCATGAACTGCAGGCCACTGCCCGGGGCTGTCGGCTGGACCTCGATACCATCTTTGCTGCGGTGGCTGCGGTGCATCGCCGTTGCCGGGGAGCCTATGCGGTGGTGGCCATGATCGCCGGCCACGGCCTGCTGGCCTTTCGCGATCCCTTTGGCATTCGGCCGCTGGTTTTCGGTACCAACGAGACGGCGCAGGGCACGGAGTATCTTTTTGCCTCCGAGTCCGTGGCCCTCGATACCCTGGGTTTTCAGGTGCTCCGCGATGTCGATCCGGGTGAGGCGATCTTCATCGATCTCGAACATCGCATGCATCAACGGCAATGTGCGAGCAACGCCGTGCTGTCGCCCTGCATCTTCGAATTCGTGTATCTGGCTCGCCCCGACTCGGTGATCGACGGGGTGTCGGTGTATGAAGCACGCCTGTCGATGGGAGAACGTCTGGCCGACAAGCTGGTGAAGCACATTGCCGTCGAGCAGATCGACGTGGTAATCCCGATTCCCGATTCGAGCCGCCCATCGGCGATGCAGCTCGCACAACGAATCGGGGTTCCGTATCGCGAAGGTTTCGTCAAGAACCGCTACATCGGCCGCACGTTCATCATGCCCGGGCAGGCTACGCGCGCACGCTCGGTGCGTCAGAAGCTGAACACCGTGGCGCAGGAATTCAAGGGCAAGCGCGTCCTGCTGGTTGATGACTCGATCGTACGCGGCACGACCAGTCGCGAGATCGTCGAGATGGCACGCGCAGCTGGCGCGCTCAAGGTCTACTTTGCCTCCGCCTCACCGCCAGTGCGCTATCCCAATGTTTATGGGATAGACATGCCGACGCGTAGCGAACTGATTGCCACCGGTCGCACCGGCGAGGAAATCGGCTGTGAAATTGGCGCCGATGCCCTCGTCTATCAGGATCTCGAAGCCCTCAAGGCGTCGATTCGCGACCTCAAACCGTCGCTCTGCCACTTCGATACCTCATGCTTCGATGGGTCGTACGTCACCGGCGATGTCAGTGCCGAGTATCTGACGGCCATCGAAAGGGCACGCGAAGGCCATCACGCAATCACCAAGGACGAGCGCCGGGCGTCCAAGCAATTGCAGTTGAACCTGATGTCGGAAGGCTAGGAGCATGCGGCAGAACCAGGATTATTCGCTCGAAACGCTGGCGGTGCGTGCCGGTCAGGAACGCAGCCAGTTCAACGAACACAGCGAGGCGCTTTACCTGACGTCAAGCTTCGTCTTCACGAGTGCGGCGCAGGCCGCCGCACGTTTTTCCGGGGAGGACGAGGGCAATGTGTACTCGCGCTTCACCAACCCGACGGTTACCGCCTTTCAGGATCGTCTGGCCGCGCTCGAAGGTGCCGAGGCGTGTGTGGCCACCGCCTCCGGAATGTCGGCCATTCTGTCGCTGGTGATGGCGCTGTGCAGCAGCGGTGACCATATCGTGGCTTCGACAGGTTTGTTCGGCGCCACCCAGCAGCTGTTGGGCACCCTGATGCCGCGCTTCGGGATCCAGACCAGCTTCGTTTCCCAGACCGATGCCGCGGCATGGGGAGCGTCGACGCGACCACAAACCAGGCTGTTCTTTCTGGAAACACCCTCCAACCCGCTGACTGAAATCGCCGATATCGCCGCCCTGGTGGCGATCGCGCACGCACAGGGCGTCCTGGTCGTCGTCGATAACTGCTTCTGCACGCCGATTTTGCAGCGACCGCTCGATCTTGGCGCCGATCTGGTCGTGCACTCGGCGACCAAGTTCCTCGACGGGCAAGGGCGGGTCCTCGGAGGTGCCGTCGCCGGGCCGAGAAGACTGACCGATGAAGTGTTCAAGTTCCTGCGTACGGCCGGACCAACGCTCTCCGCTTTCAACGCCTGGGTATTGTTGAAAGGCCTGGAAACGTTGCAGATTCGCCTGCAGGCACAATCGGCACGAGCACTGCAGTTGGCACAGTGGCTGGAAAGCCACCCGCGCGTGGCACGTGTGCATTACCCTGGGCTGCCTTCGCACCCGCAGTTCGAACTCGCGCAGCGGCAGCAAAGCAGTGGCGGGGCGATCGTCTCCTTCGTCGTCAAGGGGGCGCGTGCCGAAGCCTGGAAGGTTGTCGACAGCTGTCGACTGTTGTCGATCACCGCCAACCTCGGGGATACCAAGACCACCTTGACGCATCCCGCGTCGACCACCCACGGTCGCATCACGCCGGAGCAGCGCGCCGCAGCAGGCATCACCGAGAATCTGTTGCGTGTCGCGGTTGGCCTCGAAGCCGTGGTCGATCTGCAGAACGACCTCGAAAGCGGATTGTCGTCGATCTAGCGGTCGTTGACAGCCGGTTCCCGGCGCCTGGGTCGGGCGAGGTCCTCGCGCTCGCTAGCGGCCTTCCTGAGCGCCGCCTTGGCAATCTCCGGCATCATCGCGTAGGTCATCATGCTCGAGCCAATACAGACCAGCCAGAAGAGAAAAAATCCCGTCGAGTAGGTGGCCGTTGCCGACCATTCCACCAGTTCTCCAAAAAGATACAACTGCGCCGGATCGATCATCGTGAAGAAGATCGTTTCCGCGATACCCGCGGCGATGAACGCGGGCCAGAGGACCCAGATGACGTGTTTCATATGTTCTCCATGGTTCTTGTGTAGGTCACTTCAGCCGCGGGTACGCCATGACGGCCTCGATGTTGGCAATGTGGCATAGAGTGCGCAGCGGTTCAAGCGCAAATACAGGGTCGTCACGATCGATGGCTGGTTCTCTCCTCGCCAGGAGGACCCAGTGGATGGCCATTGCCCGGCGCGCGCCGAACCCATCAGCGTGACTTGCCAGGTGCCGCGACAAACAGTTCCGGATCGACCATGGCGCCGTTGAGCACCACACTCCAGTGCAGGTGAGGACCGGTGGCGCGGCCACTCATCCCCGAGAGGCCGATGCGTTGCCCCTTGCTGACCGGTTCTCCGGGTTGTACGTCGATGCGTTCCAGGTGGCAATACAGGCTGATCAGGCCGTTGCCGTGATCGACAAAAACGCTTCTGCCGTTGAAGAAATAGTCATCGGCGGCGAGCACGATACCGTGTGCATTGGCCCTGACAGGGGTACCACGGGCGGCTGCGATATCGAACCCGGCGTGTGGTGCGCGCGCCTCACCGTTGAAGAAGCGGCGGAGACCAAAGCGCCCGGTAAGCCGCCCGGTCGTCGGCAAAAGGAACCCGGTGTCGGTATCGTCGGCTTCGCGCCAATGCCGCTTCAAGCGCTGAATGGTCGTGATCTCGCCTTCGACGCGTTCCAGGTCGCTGGTCGATAGCTGTACCTTGCTGTTGTCCTTGAGCGTGATCCGCTGTTCCGGGTAGTCCTTGGGTTTGACGCTGAATCGCACGCTACGCGTCACACCGGCTTCGTCCACCCGCAGCTCGTGTGCGCCGGGATGGGTGTCCAGCGCCAGCCCAACCACGGCAACCCATTGCCCTCCCTCGGCAGCGACCAGGACCTGCTGTTCACCGAGCCAGGCGCGCGGCAGCCTGGCCGATACCGGACCAAGGTACACCAGAGCCACGCCGCCGGGAACGCTGGCCGCTCTCGGCAAGCCGGCGCCTGCGAGCGAGGGCAGCGCCAATGCGAGTACGAGTTGTACGCAAAAGAGAACGAATATACGGGGGATGTGCACGCTTGCCATCCGACTACAGCGCCGCACTGCTGAAAGTGTCGCATTGGCGGATGTCACCGCTGTCCATGCCTCGCTTGAACCAGCGCACGCGCTGTGCGGAAGTGCCGTGGGTGAACGACTCGGGAACGATCTGGCCCTGCGTCTGGCGTTGCAGACGATCGTCCCCGATTGCCGACGCAGCGGTGAGTGCCTGTTCGATTTCGCCGGGTTCGAGGATCTTCTGCATGCTGTCGGCGCGATGACCCCAGACGCCAGCGAAGCAGTCGGCCTGCAGTTCGAGCCGTACCGACAGCGCATTGGCTCCAGCACGGTTGCTGCTACGTTGTTGCGCCGCGTGCACCTTGTCGGAAATGCCGAGCAGGTTCTGCACGTGATGACCGACTTCGTGAGCGATGACGTAAGCCTGCGCGAATTCGCCGGGAGCGTGGAAGCGTTCCCGGAGGTCGAGGTAGAATGCCAGATCGATATAGACCTTCTGGTCCGATGGACAATAAAAGGGTCCCATCGCCGAGCGTCCCGTGCCACATGCCGTCGGGGTGGCGCCGGTGAACAATACCAGTTTCGGCTCCTGGTAGCGGCGCCCTGCCGCGTCGAAAATGCTGCGCCAGGTGACCTCGGTACTGCCGAGTACCTTGGCGACGAAACGCGCCATTTCGTCGTTGGCGGCCAGCTTTTGTGCGGGTCGCTGCACAGCAGGTGAGTGGTTGCCGCTCGACGCCAGGCCGAGGATCAGCGCCGGGTCGACGCCGAAAAAATAGCCAGCGGCAAGCGCGACGAGCAGCGTGCCGATGCCGATGCTGCCGCGCCCGATGCCGCCATCTCCCCCCCTCCGGTCCTCGATATTCGGGCTTTCACTCTGATCCTCCAGGCGCATGATTTGTCCCCCAGACGTGCTTCCTATGCTGCCGATGTTAACAGAACGTGGACATCTTTTCATTTTTGTGCATAATCGGCACACTTTTTACAAGAAGAGGGCCGCGGGGGCCCTTTTAAAAAAGGGGGCGTATGGAAAATTTGTACTGGCTGGCCGTAGCCACAGTGGTGATCGTGCTGTTCTTCGACTACACCAACGGCTTTCATGATGCGGCAAACATCGTTGCCACGATCATCGCTTCGCGGGCGATGACCCCGGCACAGGCGGTGGTCGTCGTCGGCGTTTTCGAGTTTCTCGGCCCCTTGCTGGGAGGGACGGCGGTGGCCAATACCATCGGCAAGTTCGTCGACCTGTCGACAGTCGACGCGAGTCTGGCGGTGTTGATTCTATTCTGCGGTCTGCTTGGCGCCATCGTCTGGAATCTGGCGACCTGGTGGTTCGGCATTCCGTCGTCGTCGTCGCATGCCCTGGTCGGTGGCCTGGCCGGTGCGGTGGTCGCGGCCGTCGGATCCGAGTACGTGATCTGGGGCTGGACGCCGCTGATGCACGACGGCAAACTGCTCGGCGTGATGAAGGTGCTGGTTTCTCTATTCCTCTCGCCGTTGCTCGGGTTCTGGGTTGGCTTCGTGGTCTTCCGCATCGCGCGGAAAATGATGGCCGGCGCCAAGCCAACCGCCAATGACAAGCTGCGGAAGCTGCAGTTCCTGAGCGCGGCTACCCTGGCCTTTTCGCACGGCGCCAACGACGCGCAGAAGAGCATGGGTATGCTGACGCTGGTGCTCTTGCTCGGTGGCTTCATTCCGAAGTTCGATGTGCCATTCTGGGTGGTCCTGGCCTGCGCGACGGCGATCACGCTCGGCATTCTCTCCGGTGGCTGGCGGATCGTGCGTACGCTCGGCTTTGCCATCTATCGCGTACGCCCACTGCATGCCTTGTCTTCGCAGCTCACTTCCGGGGTGCTGATTCTCTCCGCCTCGTTTCTCGGCGCGCCGGTATCGACCACGCACGTGGTCGCCACCTCGATCATGGGCATCGGCTATTCCGAGCATCCACGCGCCGTACGCTGGAAGAAGGCCGTTGACATCGCCAAGACCTGGGTGATCACCATCCCTGCTTCCGCACTGACTGCTATCGTTTGCTATGCCCTGGCCAGAATCATGCTTGGCCACCACTAACTGAGGAGATGAATCATGGATAACAATCAAGCCGAAGACAACAAGCCAATTTTTCGCCGTCTGTATGAGCGGGTTTTCCCGACCGTCGCCGACTTTTTCGGCATGCTCGCCGAGCAAAGCGCGAACGCCGCGGAAACCACCCGTCTGCTGGTCGAGTTCATGGAAACCGGTGACGTGACGGTGAGCCAGAAGGTGCGCGACGACGAGCATGAAGCCGACCGGATCAAGGCCGCCAACCTCAGCGTGTTGAGCGACGCCTTCTCGACGCCGGTCGACCGCGAAGACCTCTTCCGCGCGATCACCACGCTCGACGACATCGTGAACTACTGCAAGTCCACCGTCGTCGAGATGGACATGCTGGGCCTGCAGCCCGACAAGCACAGCCTGCAGATCGCGCTGCATATTCGCGAAGGCACGGACGCGCTGGCGAAGGGTTTCGCGCGTCTGGCGACCGACCCGGCGGGTGCTGGTCTTGATGCCAATGCCGCACGGAAGGCCGAACGCACTGTCGAAAAGTCGTATCGACGGGCCATTACGGAACTGTTCCAGGGTGACGACTACCTGAACATGTTCAAGCGCCGCGAGACCTATCGCCACCTGTCGAACGCGGCTGACCGCGTCGCCGATGCGGCGCGGGCGCTGGACAACATCGTTGTCAAGCTGTGCTGAAAACCACTTATGCAATCAAGGTTGTATTTCGCAACCGTTCGGCCTAGAGTGGCCTCGCCAATATCGGCAGCCACAAGGAGAAGCGTATGGGGAAACTGATCGCCGGCCTGATGGCCTTGGCTCTGGCGCTATCAAGTGCACATGCTGTCGCCTGTTCGGCTGAAAAAGCCAAGGATGGCCAGACGGAAATGAGCACCCCGGCCAAACCAAAAAGCTGACTTGTCGGTGTTTGCAGAACGCGCGGCGCGGTACCTCTGGTATCGCGCCGCGTCACGTTTCAGGCGTGTATGCGTGCCTGCGCTTTTGTTGATGAGCCTCAAAAAATGGGGGCCGACAGCGAACTCCTGATGGAGGATTCGGCGGGACATCCGGAGTGGTGTAGACTGCGCCGCTCCAACCTCATTGTCGCCCGGCTGGCATGCCAGGCGCGGGATATTGTGTATGGCTCAGCTCGTTATTCTGCCTGGCAAGGATCGCTCGCTGGTCCGTCGCCACCCCTGGATTTTCGCTGCTGCGGTCGAACGACTGAGCGGTCGTGCGCGGCCGGGCGATACTGTCGACGTTGTTGCCGCCAACGGCCGGCCCCTGGCGAAGGCGGCGTGGAGTCCCGAGTCGAAGATCAGGGCCAGGGTGTGGACCTTCGACCCCGAGGAAGTCATAGACGACGCTTTCTTCAAGCGTCGTGTCCAGGCGGCGGTCGAACGTCGTGGAATGCTGCCGGAGTTACGCGGACAGGACGGCCTGCGGCTGATCCATGGCGAGTCCGACGGTCTGCCGGGGGTGATTGCCGACCGCTATGGCGACACCGTGGTATTGCAACTGACCGCCACCGGCCCCGAAAAATGGCGACGGGCGATCATTTCCGCGCTGCATCGGGCAAGCGCTTGCGCACGCATCTACGAGCGATCAGATTCAGGTGTCCGCCGACTGGAAGGTCTGGATCCGGTTACCGGTTGGGCGTTCGGCGAAGCTTCGTCAGAGCCGCTGGCCATCGTCGAAAACGGCGTGCGCCTGCGTGTCGACATCGTTGCTGGCCACAAGACGGGTTTTTACCTTGATCAACGCGACAACCGGATGCTGACACGGGTCCTCGCAGCCGGTCGTGCGACACTCAACTGCTTCTGCTATAGCGGCGCCTTTTCGCTGCAGGCGCTGGCTGGCGGTGCGAGCAGCGTGCTGTCGATCGACTCGTCCGGCCCCGCGCTGGCTATGGCGGCAGAAAATCTGGCGCTCAACCCGCATCTCGACGCGCACCGTGCCGAATGGCGAGAGGCGGACGTTTTCAATGAACTGCGGGCGTTGAATGATCAGGGGCGACGCTTCGACCTGATCATTCTCGATCCGCCAAAGTTCGCTCCTTCGGCCGTACACGCCGAACGCGCTGCGCGGGCCTATCGCGACATCAACGTCTTCGGGTTTCGCCTGCTGAATCCCGGTGGTCTGCTGATGAGTTATTCGTGCTCGGGCGGCATCAGCAGTGAACACTTTCAGCAGATCCTTGCCGAAGCCGCGCTTGGTGCCGGGCGCGAGGCGCGTATCCTGCGCCGTCTCGGGGCCTCTCCGGACCACCCGGTGGCCTTGAATTTCAGTGAAGGTGAATACCTCAAGGGTCTGCTCTGCCAGGTGGAATGAGTACGCGGCGAGCCAGGGCGACTAGCTGCTCCCCCAGATCTGCTTTACCCGGGCGTCGCGGCCGCAACCCTGGCGGTAATAGGCATAACGGATCGGGTTCTTCTTGTAGTAGTCCTGGTGGTACTCCTCTGCCGGGTAGAAGGTGGCGGCGGCGGCGATCTCGGTTTCGATATGCGGTAGCTTGCCGCTGGCTAGCAAGGCGTCACGGCTACTTTCCGCCGCCTTGCGTTCGGCCTCGTTCTGCCAGTAGATGCCGCTGCGGTATTGTGTGCCGACATCGCAGAATTGTCGGTTCCTGACTGTCGGATCGATATGGCGCCAGAAGTAATCGAGCAACTGCGGATAGCTCACCCGCTGCGGA
>Ga0209608_1003300_pt1 | contig 10264 bp, 8 predicted proteins | sample AD_UKC130_MetaG_FD_184428 | JGI IMG/M metagenome (GOLD analysis project Ga0209608, IMG submission 184428) | Active sludge microbial communities of municipal wastewater-treating anaerobic digesters from Canada - AD_UKC130_MetaG (SPAdes) (version 2) | ecosystem: Engineered > Bioreactor > Anaerobic...
AATCTCATCGCGAGCAAGCCGATCGGTGAACTGGGTGCCAAGACCGTGCCCACCACCGCCGGAACCACCGCCCTGCATTGCCAGCGCGCCGGCAATGAGCGTTTGCGGTTGCAAGCGGTCGATCGTCTGGTAGCCCGACCAGCCGGCCGTGGCTGTGTCAGGCTGGCCTACGTTTCCTAGGAAATCTACTGCGATTTCAGCGATTTGTTGTAACGTCCGCAGGTCCCGATCGGCCAATGCCAACATCAGCAGTTCACGCAGGTCTGCTGTGCCGGTGATTTCCTCCATCGTCCGGGCGGCCTCAGGTACGCCTACGGTAGTTGGAAAAAACAGGTCGAAGGTCTGATCGAAAACGTCGCGTTGGCCGCCGCGTCGCACCAAAGCCGCAGCCAACCCTTCGCGCAGGAGTCCACGATCGGTCAGCCCAAGCACTTCAATGACCGCCGCCGCGTCAATCGACTCGCTCGGCCCAGCGTTGATTCCCTTGGACCGCAATGCGTCGACGAACTCGACCAGACGCGTTGCGACCGCTTGACTTCCTTGAGGTTGGGTGGTGGGCGCACTCATGACAAGATTTCGGCCAAGTCCAACTTCGTGCGAGCTTTTTCGATGTCGTCGGCGTGCTTCAAAATCACACCAAGGCTTTCGGCGACGACCTCTTCGGTAAGTACCTCAGCTCCCAGGGCCACGAGCGTATTGGCCCAGTCGATCGATTCTGAGACCGATGGTGCTTTGCGTAGCGGCATTTGGCGCAGCGCATTCACCACCTGAATCACTGAATCGGCTAGGGCCGCATCGAGATTCGGTACTTTCAGTGCGATGATGTCGCGTTCGAGTTCGGCACTGGGGAACTCAATATGGAGGAAAAGGCAACGGCGCCGCAACGCCTCAGACAACTCTCGGGTGGCGTTGGAGGTCAACACGACAAAGGGGCGCCGAATCGCTTGGACGGTGCCAAGTTCGGGGATGGTGATTTGGAAGTCGCCCAAGACCTCCAACAGCAGGCCCTCAATCTCGACGTCGGCCTTGTCGGTCTCGTCGATCAGCAGAACCGTCGGGTTCTGGTTTCGGATCGCGGTCAGCAGTGGGCGGGCCAACAAGAACTCTTCGGAGAAGATGTCTGACTTGGCTTCATCCCAAGATTCGTCTGATCCGGCCGAAATTCGCAGCAACTGCTTCGCATGGTTCCACTCATAAATCGCGCGCGACTCGTCGACGCCCTCGTAGCACTGCAGACGCACCAGATCAGCGCCGCAGGCCTGCGCGACCGCGCGAGACAACTCGGTTTTGCCCACCCCGGCGGGACCTTCAACCAGTAACGGCTTACCAAGTTCGCTAGCTAGGAACACGGTCGTGGCGACAGCATCCGAAGCCAGATAGCCGGCGCCAGCCAACTTTTGCTTCACGTCCAGAACCGATTCGAACCCCATCGTGTTGGGGCGGTTGTCAACAGCCATGGGTCGAATCTAGTTGGCTCACCTATGGTGGGGTCATGGGCGTCCGGGCTGAAACCGAAGTAACCGAAATCTGTCGCGATCTGATCCGGATCGACACGTCGAACTTCGGGGACTCCTCCGGACCCGGGGAACGCGCCGCCGCCGAATACGTTGCCGCGATGCTCGCCGAGGTCGGCATCGAATCGAAAGTCGTCGAATCGGAGTCCGGCCGCGCCAGCGTCCTAGCCAGGTGGGGTAACCAGAACAGCCCCAGACCGGGCTTGGTCATTCACGGGCACCTCGACGTCGTTCCGGCCCAAGGCGCTGACTGGTCCGTTGACCCGTTCGCGGCCGAAATCGTCGACGACTACATCGTCGGTCGCGGTGCGGTCGACATGAAGGACTTCGATGCGATTTTGTTGGCGGTGGTTCGCGACCGTCAACAGTCCGGCCGAATCCCGGACCGGCCAATCACGCTGGTTTTTACAGCCGATGAGGAGGCCGGCGGTGTCCTTGGTGCGCACTGGCTGGTCGAACACCACCGCGAATGGTTCGAAGGCTGCACCGAAGCGGTCGGCGAAGTCGGTGGCTTCTCCACCGAAGTGGCCGGGAAGCGTCTCTATTTGCTGGAGGCAGGGGAGAAGGGCATCGCCTGGTTGCGGCTAACCGCAACCGGGACCGCCGGACACGGGTCGATGCGCAACACCGATAACGCGATCACGAATTTGGCCGAAGCGTTGGTGAAGATCGGCGAGTACCAATGGCCGGTTGAGCCTGGCCCGTCGATGCAGCAACTCATCGCGAAAGTTCAAGAACTAACTGGGGCAGATGGCACAGCCGACGAACTGTTCGAGCATTTCGGGCCTGCGGTGCGGATGATCGGTGCGGGACTGCGCAACTCCACCAACGCGACCATGGTGCAGGCCGGCTACAAACACAATGTGGTCCCCGGCGAAGCGATCGCCTATGTGGACGGTCGTCCACTTCCGGGCCAGCACGTCGACTTCGTCGCGAGGGTCCAACAGATCGTTGGCGAGAAGGTTTTCGTTGAGCCGTACCACGAAGACATCCCGCTCGAATACGCCTTTGAAGGCGACCTCGTCGACGCCATGACAACCTCGCTACTGCGTCACGATCCCGAGGCGCACATCGCGCCGTTCCTAATGTCTGGTGGCACGGACGCGAAAGCTTGGCACAAACTCGGCATTACCTCCTACGGCTTCACGCCGCTTCGGTTGCCCGCAGATCTAGACTTCACTGCCCTGTTCCACGGGGTTGACGAGCGAGTACCGATTGAGGCATTGAAGTTCGGCACCCGAGTATTTGATGAGTTCCTAGATCTGGCCTAAAACCGAGAACTTAGGCACCGTCAGAAACATCGGTGAGCGCGGCCACGATTTCGGCCGGCATCTCGAGCGACTCTGACGCGAGCGATTCGGTCAACTGGGCGGTCGTGCGCGCACCAACAATTGCGGCGGAAACGGCCGGCTGATCACGCAACCAACCAAGCGCCACATTGGAAATCGGCACCCCCAACCCTTGAGCGGCTGCGGCAAGCGCGTCCACAACTCGCGCCTTCGAGGCAGTCAGATGAGGCGCCACGAACGGCTCCCAGCGTGAATCGGCCGCCCGGGAATCGGCCGGGATGCCACTTCGGTACTTGCCGGTGAGTACTCCTCGGCCCAGCGGCGACCATGCGAGCACACCAACGCCAGCGTGTGCGGCAGCCGGCAGCGTCTCGATCTCCGGTTCGCGGTGCACGAGCGAATACTCGATCTGGGTGCTGACCAGCGGCACGCCGCCACCAAGCCGGCCATAGGAATTTTGAGCCGCCACCGTCTGCCACCCGGCGAAATTGCTAATCCCGGCATAGCGAACTCGGCCGGATCGAACTGCTTGATCGAGCGCAGCCATCGTTTCGTCGAGGGGGACCGTCGCATCCCAACGATGAATCTGCCAAAGGTCCAGATGGTCGGTACCTAAGTCTTTGAGGGATTGATCCAGTTGCGCTAGCAAGGAACGCAGTGAGCCATCGGTGACGACTTGGCCGCCGCGTCGCACCACACCTGCCTTGCCGGCAAGAACGATTCGATCACGGATCGGATGCTTGGCAAGCAGAGTGCCGATCACTTGCTCGCAAAGGCCGTCGCCATAAATTGGCGCGGTATCGAGCAGCGTTCCACCAGCATCGACAAAAGTGGCTAACTGTTCTTCGGCGACATATTCGTCGACCGCCGCACCCCAGGACATCGTCCCGAGTCCTAGTCGCGAAACTTCCAAACCCGATCGACCAAGTCGGCGTACCTGCATGCGACGAGGCTAACGTCTCGCCAAACTGATCGTGTGTAGGCTCGCACGGTGGATCTGCTGCATTCTATCTTCCTTGGAATCGTTCAAGGGCTTACCGAGTTTCTGCCCATTTCGAGCAGCGCCCATTTGGCGATCTTGCCCCAACTTCTCGGTTGGGAGGATCCGGGCGCCGCCTACACCGCAGTCATCCAAATAGGCACTGAACTGGCTGTCGTCTTGTACTTCTGGCGAGACATTTGGACGATCGGTTCGGGCTGGGTGCGCGGCGTGTTCAGCAGCACGGCCCGAGAGGCGCCGGAGTGGAAAATGGGCTGGTTCATCATCATCGGCTCCAGCCCGATCGTGCTCCTTGGTATTGGGCTCGAAAGCCTGATCGATCGGCAGTTCCGAAACCTTTGGTTCATCGGCTCGATGCTGATCATCATGGGCTTGGTGCTTGGCTTGGCCGAACGATACGGCCGAAAAACTTCGCCGATTTCGGACCTGACGTTCACTCATGCGATCGCGTTTGGTTTTGCTCAAGCATGCGCGCTCGTCCCCGGTGTATCGCGGTCGGGCGCGACAATTTCGATGGGCCTGTTCCTTGGGTACGAGCGCCAAGCGGCCACCAGATACGCCTTCTTGCTCGCCATTCCGGCAGTGGTCGGCGCTGGCATTTACAAACTCAAAGACATCCCCGGCAGCGAGAACGCCTACGGCATCGTGCCCACCATTGTGGGCACGGTCGTCTCCTTCGTAGTCGGCTTGGCAGTCATTCACTGGCTTCTCAAGTACGTCAGTTCTCACTCGTACGCACCGTTCGTGATCTATCGAGTCGCGCTGGGCACCCTAGTGCTGGGACTTCTGTCAGCAGGGGTAATCACTGCTGCAGTTGCGGCCTAAAGCCAGCCAGAACGTTTGAATCTGCGGTAGACGAGGTAGCAGACGACGGCGGTGACGCCCATGATCAGTGGGTATCCGTAATGCCATTCAAGTTCAGGCATGTGCCGAAAGTTCATCCCGTAAACGCCGGCCACAGCCGTTGGGATGGCGAACAGCGTCGCGCCAGCAGTCAACTTCCGCATGTCTTCGTTTTGCTGGACGCTCAATTGCGCGAGGTGGGCGTTTAGCGCGTTGGTCAGCAAACTGTCGATCGCATCTACTGAGTCCACTGCCCGCTGCAAATGGTCGGAAATATCGCGGTAATACGGCCTAGCCGCGGCCGGTTCGGCAATATCGGCGAACCTTTTCAGTGGGTCTCGAAGCGGCACAACGGCATGGCGAAACTCCAGTGTTTCGCGCTTTAGTCGGTAGATCCGCGCCGAGTCCTTCGTTCGGTCCGGGGAGAAAATCGAACTTTCCACTTCCTCGACGTCCTGCTCCAGTTCGCGAGCGACGACCTCATAGCGGTCAACGATCGCATCCATTACCGCGTGCATGCCTGCAATCGGCCCCTGCCGCAAACGTTCGGGGGACCGTTCGGCCTCGTAGCGGGCCCCCGACAAGTGGGGGCCGCCGTGACGCACAGTCAGCAGATAGTGCTCGCCGAGGCAGAGATTCACCTCATTTGTGGTGATGTCGTCGTCGCGGTAGGAGACGACTTTCATCGAGATGAACATGTGATCGCTAAACCGGTCGAGTTTTGGCCGCTGGTGAGACTCAAGGGCGTCTTCGATTGCCAACGGGTGCAAACCAAGAGCCCCACCGATCCGGGCCATCTCGGCCTGGGTGGGGTTGTTCACCCCAATCCACAAGAAGTCGTTTCCGGTCAGAGCCGCGAGCGTGTCATCGAGGGTGTCCGGGTCGGGATCAGTCTCTTCGCGGATGCCATCGCGATAGACGGCGCAGTCGATCATCACCTGATCATTGTGGCTGTAGCCGAACAGATAGGCTCAACGACATGCAGAGTTGGCCGCAACCCCATGTTCCAGTCTTGGCCGATCTTGGTCTTGGACTAGGCGACGCGGTTCGAGTGCACGACACGTCCACCGGGTCGTTAGTGCCAAGCGATCCTGAAGGTCAAGCGCGCCTCTACGTTTGCGGGATTACGCCCTATGACGCGACTCATTTGGGTCACGCAAACACGTACTTGGCCTTCGACTTGCTGCAGCGCGCCTGGAAGGATCGCGGCCTCGAAGTCCACTTCACTCAAAATGTCACCGACGTCGATGACCCGCTGCTCGAACGCGCGACCGCCACCGGCGTCGACTGGGTCGCCCTCGCCGAATCAGAGACGCAACTGTTCCGCGAAGACATGACGGCGCTGCGGATCCTGCCGCCAGAAAACTACATCGGAGCGGTCGAGTCGATTCCGCTCGTCCTTGAGCTGATCGAACGACTCGCCCAGACTGGCGCGGTATATCAAGTTGATGACGACTACTACTTTGAGGTTCACGCCGCGGGCGGTTTCGGTTCTGTCTCGGGCTACTCCGCCGAGCAGATGCACGAGATTTTCCCGCAGCGCGGTGGCGACCCAGCACGAGTTGGCAAACGCGACCCCCTCGACTGTCTGCTGTGGCAAGGCGAACGTCCTGGCGAACCGTCGTGGGACTCACCCCTTGGCAAGGGTCGGCCAGGTTGGCATATCGAGTGTTCGGCGATCGCCCTGCATCACTTGGGTACTGCCTTCGACGTTCAAGGTGGCGGTTCGGATCTGATCTTCCCGCACCACGAGATGTCTGCCGCCGAAGCCGAACTCGCCACCGGCGAGCCGTTCTCACTGGCCTACGTCCACGCCGGCATGGTCGGTTTCGAGGGCGAAAAGATGAGCAAATCTAAGGGCAATCTGGTGCTCGTTTCGCGCCTTCGTGCTGACGGCCACGACCCGATGGCGATCCGGCTTGCCCTGTTGACTCACCACTACCGCGAAGACTGGGAATGGTTCGGCCACGAGATTGCCGAGGCGCAGGAACGGCTCGCTTCGTGGCGCGCCGCGCTGGCGCGCCCGGCTGCGCCCGAAGCAGCACCCGTGGTCGCTGCCCTGCGGGCGGCTTTGACCAACGATCTCGACGCGCCCGCCGCCATCGCAGTGATCGACGACTGGGCCGCGACCAGCGGCGACGATCCGAATGCGAGCGCAATCGTTGGTGCGGCTGTCGATGCCCTGCTCGGCGTGGAGCTTTGAACCGATGGCAAAAATTGCGCTGACTCTCGGTTCTGGTGGCGCGCGCGGATACGCACACATCGGCGTGATCGAAGAATTGACTGCGCGCGGCCACGAAATCGTCGCCGTCAGTGGGGCTTCGATGGGTGCACTGGTTGGTGGCCTCTACGCCACCGGAAAACTCAACGACTTCACCGACTGGTCCAAGTCACTCACCGGATTTGATGTGTTGCGGTTCCTCGACCCAAGCTGGAACGCGCCCGGGGCAGTAGCTGCCGACAAGATCATGTCTCGCTGCGCTGAAATCGCTGGCGAAGTACAAATCCAGGACCTACCGATCCCATTGACGATCGTAGCCACCGACCTGTTGGCCCAACGTGAAGTGTGGCTTCAGGAGGGTCCGCTGATCCCGGCAATCCGGGCTTCCATTGCCATTCCGGGGATGATTTCGCCACAAACCATAAACGGCCGCGTCCTGGTTGACGGAGGACTGTTGAACCCAGTGCCAATCGAGCCGACCGCAGCAGCCGACGCCGACTTCCGGGTGGCCGTGTCACTGCTCGGCCAACGCGAACGACAGTCCCCGGCAGTCGCCGAAGAAACCACTGCTCGCCGCGAAGACTGGTACGACAAGGTCCTCGCGATGTTTGGTCGCGATCCACAAGTGACGCAAGAAAAAGGGCCACAGGGACCGGACCTGCGCGTCAGCGACGTCACTTCGCTTTCGCTGGACGCCGTGCAGAATCTTGTTGCCCGCTATCGAAGCGCCGGGTTCCCGCCAGATCTGCAAGTGACCGTCCCGATCAGTGCAGCCAGAACGGTTGATTTTCATCGAGCCAGCGAACTCATCGAGCTGGGTCGAGAACTTGCCACCGAAGCCTTCGATGGTCGTCTCTGAAACTAAAAATTAGTTATCGTCGGTCGGCCGGCGAAGATAGCGCTCAAACTCACGAGCGATTGCATCGCCTGATGCTTCGGGAAGTTCACCGGCGTCGCGCTCCTCTTCCAAGGAGCGAACATACGATGCCAGGTCCTCATCCTCAGCCATGAGCTGATCGGCGGACTTTTGCCAGTCCCGGACAAACTCGGGTAGCAACCCTTGGGGCAAAGCCATCGCCAGTGCATCCTCCAGCGCACCAAGTAGTGACAAAGTGGCCTTCGGGCACGGCGGTTCCGCGAGGTAGTGGGGCACTGCCGCCCATACGCTAGCCGCGGCAAAGCCGGCGTGGGTTGCGGCGTCGTGCAGGACCGTCGAGATACCGATCGGGCCGGAGTATTTGGCCTGTTCCATCCCGAGTCGTTCCATCAACTGCGGGTCGTTCGTCATCGCGCTGGTCGCAATCGGCCGCGTGTGCGGGTTGTCAGAAAGCAACGCGCCCAACGTGACGAATTCGCGAACTCCGGCCGAGTGGGCCAGCGAAATAATCGACGAGCAGAAGGACTGCCACCGGTAGTTGGGTTCTGGCGCGCGCACCAGCAGGACGTCGCGCGCCAAATGAGGCGGTTGGGCCAAAAAGATCGTTGGTGTCGGCCAACTGATCTCTCGTTGACCGCCTTCGCTCACGTTCAGTACCGGACGGACCGCTTGGAAGTCGTAAAAATCTTCGGGGTCAAGTTCGGCAAAGACTTCCGCATCCCACTCTTGGATCAGGTGATCGACCACTCCACTGGCCGCATCGGCAGCATCGTTCCAGCCGTCGAAAGCCGCCACCAGCCACGGGTCACGCAGGTTCAACCAGGTTTCAGGCTCAAAAGCACCAGCAGCGTCGGTCACCCGTTAAGACTACTCATCTTCTGTGCGGTAACCCAGATTTGAAGACAACCAGCGTTCCGTCTGGGCAACCGTCCAGCCCTTGCGTTCGGCGTAGTCCTCCACCTGGTCCCGGCCGATTCGGCCAAGGACGAAGTATTGCGACTTCGGATGCGAGAAATATAGTCCGCTCACCGAGGCACCCGGCCACATTGCCATCGAATCGGTCAACTCGATACCGGCGCGTTCTTGGACGTCGAGCAGCGACCAGATCGTCGACTTTTCGGTGTGCTCGGGGCAGGCTGGGTAGCCCGGCGCGGGCCGGATCCCGTCGTAGCGTTCCTTGATCAGGTCGGTGTTGTCGAAGTCCTCGTCGGGGGCATAACCCCAGTACTCGGTCCGTACTCGTTCGTGCAGTCGCTCGGCGAACGCCTCAGCCAACCGGTCAGCCAACGCCTCGACCATGATCGCCGAATAGTCGTCCAACGCTGCCTTGAACTCCATCACTTTGTCGGTGCTGCCTAGACCGGCGGTGACCGCGAAGGCACCGATGTAGTCGGGCAACCCTGAGTCGGCCGGCGCGATGAAGTCGGCCAGCGACCGGTGGGGGACACCGGGACGGTGTTCGGTCTGCTGACGCAGGTGGTGGAACCGGCCCAGCTCTGTGGTGCGCGATTCGTCGGCGTAGACGATCGTGCTGTCCTCGTCGCGCGCGGCCGGGAACAGGCCATACGCCGCCGACGCGGTCAGCCACTTCTCGTCGATGATCTTGTCGAGCATCTCGTTCGCGTCGTCAAAGAGTCGCCGCGCGGCCTCGCCAGAGGCGGGGGAGTTCAAGATGTCGGGGAAAGACCCCTTCATCTCCCACGCGTTGAAGAACGGCTGCCAGTCGATGTAGTTGCGCAGTTCGGTCAGCGAATAGTCGGTGATCGTTTGTGCGCCGAGCACCTTGGGAACTGGCGGGACGTAGTCGCTCCAGTCCAGTTCGGTCTGGTCTGCGCGAGCTGCAGCCAACGGCAGGATCTTCTTGGCATCACCGCGGGCCGCATGCCGTTCACGCAGCGAGTCGTAGTCGGTCTTCAGGTCCGCCAGCAACGCCGGGCGCCGTTCGTCTGAAAGCAGCGAAGCCACCACCGGAACCGACCGCGAAGCGTCCTTGACCCAAACGACCGGGCCATCGTACTTGCGGTCCACCTTCACCGCCGTGTGCGCGCGCGACGTGGTTGCGCCACCGATCAGCAATGGGATTTCGAAGTTCTGCCGCTTCATTTCAGCGGCGAAGTTCTCCATCTCGTCCAGTGACGGGGTGATCAGTCCAGATAGGCCGATCACGTCGGCCTTGTGTTCGATGGCCGCATCCAAGATCTTCTGCGCCGGAACCATCACGCCAAGGTCGATCACTTCATAGTTGTTGCACTGCAGCACCACGCCGACGATGTTCTTGCCAATGTCGTGCACATCGCCCTTGACGGTCGCCATCACGATCGTGCCGTTGGTGTTGCTGGCGTCGCCGGGTTGCTTCTCAGCCTCGATGAACGGGATCAGGTAGGCGACCGCCTTCTTCATCACCCGCGCCGACTTGACCACCTGCGGCAGGAACATTTTGCCGTCTCCGAACAGGTCGCCGACGACGTTCATTCCGTCCATCAACGGGCCTTCGATCACTTCGATTGGGCGCCCACCGCG
>Ga0209608_1003302_pt1 | contig 10256 bp, 8 predicted proteins | sample AD_UKC130_MetaG_FD_184428 | JGI IMG/M metagenome (GOLD analysis project Ga0209608, IMG submission 184428) | Active sludge microbial communities of municipal wastewater-treating anaerobic digesters from Canada - AD_UKC130_MetaG (SPAdes) (version 2) | ecosystem: Engineered > Bioreactor > Anaerobic...
CTTGATCGATGAACTGCAAGAATCGTGATCTGCACGGCGCGGGCAGCAGTTTGGGCGACGATCTGAAAGCGAGACTGGTCCGTTTGCAGCTGTTAGGACGGCATCGCAAGACGGTCCGCGCGACCATGCTATGCTAAGCGATAGAACGCAAGACAAAAACGCCCCCGGCGATATCGCCAGGGGCGCCCTCGTTTCATAGCTTGGCAATCTGAGCAATTGGTCCGGCTATTGCGGAAATACGATATACTTGAGGCTGCTGAAACCGGTAGTTGTGTTCGAGCGAGAAATCAACTGGTCGGTCGCGTTCACGAGTTTATCTCTATTGTAGTCGTACGGATCGTCGATCAGAGCCGGATTGAAGATTGATGGCTTCGGATTATTTCTGGCGAGAAGCTCGTCGGTTGCATTCACGATCAGATCCCCGCTGCTCTCGCCGATTGCTAATCCAAAGCAGAAGAAATCATCAGTAGCCAGCCCCAAGGAATCCGATGCCCAGATCCCAACCAGCAACCATCGCGAATTCGGCAGAGCGTTGTCGGGCCAAGTGAGGACGACACGATCAGATCCGAGGACTCCTTCGCCCCAGCGAACCGTAATCGTCGGGGGGGCCGGCGGTACCTCTGACCAAGTGAACGGATCGTCTGTGTTGCCCAATAGCATCTCCACATCCTGACCGTACACGGGCGCACGCTTTAGCCCGCCGATGTCGACCATAATGCCATTCAGGCCTTTGCTGTAGGTACTCACATTCGAAAAAGTGGCAGTGTTTCCGGGGAGCAATGGCGTCTTGTCGATCGCGATCGCATTGTCATCATTGGCGTTTACTGCAGGGTCATTTCCGTCCCAGGCGGAATTGTTGTAGAAAATGTGCCGAGCAAGGATACCGGGAGGAGTCTTCGGCACATCCGTCACGGTGAAGGTGATCTCGTCGCCGACGGTTTCATTGACGGCCACGGCGAAGGCCGGGCGGTTGGTTGCCTGGGCCATGTTCAGGTCGCCGCGAAGCACGTTATTGCCGTTGCCGGGGATGACCCGCAGCGTGTAGGTGGCTCCGGGCGTCAGGTCGGAAATGTCGATCTGGCCCTCGGCGATCGGGACGACGCCGAAGCCCGCACCGCCGTTGGGCATCGTAACCATGCCGACGCCAGGCACCACGGCGGTCTGGCCGGATCGCACCCACTCCTTATAGCCGGCCCCCATGCCGATCAGCTTGCTCTCGAGCACCGGCTGTGTCGGGTAAGTGTAAATCGGCTCCATGCGCGGGCCGCCCTGCGCGATCCGGTCAATCAAGCGACCGACGCCGAAGTTCAGGAAGCTCAGTGTGAACGAAGTCGGGGCCAGGGGATCCGAGCCTTCCATGTTGTTGATGGTACTGACGAAGCGCGGCTGGCTGCTGGATGGCCAGCTTACGTCGTTATTCGAGGAGTCAACCAGTTCGATGTTGAACACAATGTTGGCCGCGCCGTAGATCTCCTTCCCGTGCGAGTCATGGCCGGGCTGGTCGTGCACGCCCGATGCCTCGAGGACGACGGCATAGTTCAATAGTTCGCCAATGTAGAAGACCTGTCCGTCGGCGGGATTACCCCGGGTGTAAGGGGTACGAATGCCGCTTTTCCAGTCCGCCGCGTGGTTATTTCCGCCCAGTTCCAGCGTGAACGCCATTCGGCTCCCGCCCAGCGCCTGCCCCGTCAGGGCTGCGACAGCCAGCAGTCCGACTCCGATGCTAGTGCTGAAATGACGAATCGACCGCATTACATGCTCCTTGTTACGTGAGGGCGTCGGCCCACCCCCGTGCCGAAAAGGACTTCCCCGTCCTCTATTGAACCGCTTCGTGATCCCTCTTCGGCAGATTCGGCCAATCCGAACCCGCTGGATCGCGGATGATGCTTTACTCAGGACATGACGGCTTTGCTCGCCTTCGGATCCGCTCCGCTACAGTCGATTCTACCGACAGACGGAATCGGGAGCAAGTAATAAGCCCCCAGTTTCAGCGAATGCGACGGCAACACAATGCCCATAAAAACCCATTTCCGCGGTCAATGACGTCCTGTCCGCCCTTCCTGGGGCTTCCATCGCCATCGTCTGCCACTAAAACGGGTTAGAGACTTCAGTCAATGATACAAAGCTGGCTGCGGACTTCAACTAAAATCCCGGGATCAGGCGGATTTTGAGGGCGGGTTGTTGAGCCGGAAGTCTAGGGGCAGGGCGGCTGCCAGGTCGGATAAGTTCCGAGAAATCATCCCGACCAGGGCTCGGCGGACGGGCAGAGGATGAGCGTGGCCTGGGCGAGGAACGCAAGAGCCGCCGCCAGCAGGACCAGCGCGCGAGACTGGCACTCTTCGGGCTGGTTGGCGCGGCGAAATAAGTATGCTCAATTGGGCTCGCGCAGGCGGGCAAGAATGGCCCGCCAAGCCTCGATGGGGCCAGTAAACTCGTAACGCAGAATGTCGGACACGGCAACGAAGTCTTGGTTCTCCATCCCGGTTTTGAGCTCGTTGAGCCCATCCTTGATGCCGGTCAGAACATCCGCGAGGCCCTGGCCGTCGATTCTGATCGACTCCAACTGGGTTCCCAGCACCTGCGAGGCCAAGATGGTCGTCTGCTGCACCTGCTTGAAAATCTCGAGCAGCCGCTGCAGGCCCACCATGGCCGACTCCTGGCGACCCTGGTTCAGGTCGTCGGCGACCTGCTCCCGGAGTTTATCGGCCCCATCGAGAACCTCGACGGCTTGGTCGATGGTGAGGTTCACCTGGTCGCGTACGGACACGGTCTGCATTTCAATGCTGGTAAAGCTGTCGATGGGCCTGCCCAGGAGATCGTCGAGCTGATCGGCCTGCACCGGCTGACCGTCGCACGCCAGGCCGACCACAAGGCGGCCGCCCTCGCCCAGTTTGCCTCCGCAGACCTCGTCCGCCAGTTGCTGGATGCTCTGCGTGCCGGCGTCGCGGATTTGATACGGTTGGTTATCGACCAGAATCTGCATGTTGTGGATCCTCTGGAGGCACTGGTTACCCGGCGGCCGGCCTCGGCGCGGCTTCCTGTCTGAGGAATCGGCGGAAAAGGGGAGTAAGCTCCAGATAAATACGTCTGGAGTAGATGCGGGGCACTGTATTTCTGGGCGCAGCCACGAACCGGCTGACATAATTGTGTCGCAATCGGCCGTTTGTTCGATCTGAGGTCGTGCGGTGGCGGCTGACCGAGCGGTCGCTACTCGACGGTCACGCTCTTGGCCAGATTCCTCGGCTTGTCCACATTGCAGCCACGAAGGACCGCCGCGTGGTAGGCGAGCAACTGCAGCGGCAGAACTGCCAGCAACGGCTGGATGGGCTCCGGGACGTCAGGCACGTAGAACACGTGTTCGGCCAGAGACGTGATCTCCGTGTCACCCTCGGTGGCCACGGCGATGATCCGACCGCCCCGGCTGCGGACCTCTTCAATGTTGCTGATCACCTTGTCGTACTGGTGGCATTGGGTGGCGATGAACACCACCGGCATGCCCTCGTTGATCAGGGCGATCGGCCCGTGCTTCATCTCGGCGGCGGGCATGCCCTCCGCGTGTATGTAGCTGATTTCCTTGAGCTTAAGGGCACCTTCCAGAGCGATGGGATAGTTGTAACCCCGGCCCAGGAACAGCCAGTTTTCCCGGTTGATGTACTGTTGGACGGCCTCGCGGATCGCGTCCGACTGCTGGAGCACGCGGCTGGCCATGTTCGGAACCTCGGCCAGGGCCCGGATGAGCCGGCATCCTTCGTCGTGCGACAGGAACCGCCGGCGGCCAAGCCGGATGGCCATCATGATCAGGACGGCCAACTGCGACGTGAACGCCTTCGTGCTGGCCACGCCGATTTCGGGCCCGCAGTGCAGGTAGACACCGGCGTCGGATTCGCGGGCGATCGTGCTTCCAACCGCATTCACCACGCCCAGAACCAGCGCGCCCTTTTCCTTGGCTTCCCGCAGAGCGGCCAGGGTGTCGGCGGTCTCGCCGGACTGGCTGATGGCGATAACTACCGTTCCGTCCTCGATCACGGGATTGCGATATCGGAACTCGCTGGCATATTCCGTCTCGGCCGGCAGTTTGGCGATGTCCTCGAAGAGGTACTCTCCCACCAAACCGGCGTGCCAAGCGGTTCCCTGGGCAGTGAAGATGATCCGTCGAGCCCGAGCCATATCGCGGGCGAGGTGGGCGATGCCGCCTAGCGTGACCACGCCCTGACGCGGGTCGAGCCGGCCTCGAAGCGTGGTGGCGATCGACTGCGGCTGCTCGAAGATCTCCTTGGCCATGAAGTGCTCGTGACCACCGAGCTCGATCTGGTCGAGTGAGAACTCGACGGCCGTCACTTCTTTGGTCACCGGTACCGCATCGAGCGTCATGGTCCGGAAACCGTCGCGGGTGAGCGTGGCCATCTCGCCGTCGGACAGATAGATCACTTGGTGCGTGTGGGCGATGATGGCGGCGGCGTCGGAGGCGAGAATGTACTCGCCGTCGCCGATCCCGATGATGAGCGGACTGCCTTTGCGAGCGGCCACCAGCCGGTCGGGTTCATCGGCGCTCACCACGGCGATGCCGTACGTTCCCTGCACCTCGTGGAGGGCGTCGCGGACGGCCTGCTCGAGGTTTCCGTCGTAAAAATGCCCGATCAACTGGGCCAGAACCTCGGTGTCCGTCTCGCTGACGCAACAAATACCCTGCTGTTCGAGGAAGGTACGCAGGGCCCGGTAATTCTCGATGATCCCGTTGTGAACCAGGGCGATGCGGCCGCTGCGGGACACGTGCGGATGGGCGTTCTTCTCGCTCGGTCCGCCGTGCGTGGCCCAACGGGTGTGGGCGATCCCGACGATCGCGTCGCTGCCTTTGTCGTCGAGTTTGGATTCGAGGGCGGCGATACGGCCCACCGAGCGGCGGATCGTGATTCGGTCGTCATGAACCAGAGCCAGGCCGGCGGAGTCGTACCCGCGGTACTCGAGCCGCTTGAGCCCTTCGATCAGAATGGGACGCGCCGGCCGATGCCCGATATAACCGACAATGCCGCACATGAAAGCTCCTCACAACCTCGACAGACACTGAACGAGTGCCCGATTATGGGTTCGTTTCTCGGATCCGGCAAATGGTCGCCCACGAGCCAGCCGGGTCGCAATAGCCGCCTGTAGTGTTTCCCTTTACTTCGGCTCATTGTATGGGCGACTTGTCCCATGCAGGCTGAGCGCTTTGTGAAACTTTTCTTGAACCTGAGTTACAGCAGCACTACACTCCTACTGGCACGAAAAGAATCTCCTTTGTGCCCCATGATTGCGCATCAGCCTGCTTACGGCAGTCCTGAACGCGAAACGGACTGTCTTCCGCTGACAATGAGACGGTTCCAGCGGAAAGGGGGTTCTGCCGGCAGGGCGGTTCGCCGCGTCCAGTCCGCGTACGAGTGAGCGGTTTGTCCGTTCCAGGACCGGTTGCGTCGAGGACGCGGTCTTGCGGGTCGGAGGTCCGTTTGTGATGTTGGCGGTAATGTTGGCGGCCCATCCCTATGCGACGGTGCTGGTGCTGATCCTGACGGTGATCGGGTTAGTGATCGGCATGCTCGGTCTGAGTTATCTGATCGGGCCCAAGCGACGCGGGCCGGTGAAGGACGACATTTATGAAGCCGGCATGCCCACCATCGGCGACGCTCGCCGGCGGTTCAACGTCCGGTTCTACGTCGTGGCCATGATGTTCCTGCTGTTCGACGTGGAAATCGTACTGCTCTGGCCGTGGATGCTGGTTTTTCACGACGTGGCGGTTCGAGGCAGCAACGTGGCCGAAGCATCCGCGGGGCTCGACAAGGCCAGCCTGTTCGGGGCCATCGCGGTGTTCTTTGCGATCCTGGTGATCGGCTACGTGTACGACTGGGGCAAGGGCGTGTTCCGCTGGTTCTCATGACGTAACGAGCCGTGACAGTGTGGGAGGTCAACGAGCCTCGCTCGTGACGGATCGAGTTGAATCATGGTCAAGCAAGCCGAGAAATATGTGACCGCACCACACCTGGCCAGTCGGGAGGACTTTTTGACCACCCGGCTGGACAGTTTGGTGAACTATTTTCAGAACTGGTCGCGGAAGAATTCGCTGTGGCCGTTGCCGTTCGCGACCGCGTGCTGCGGGATCGAATTGATGGCCACAGCCGCCAGCCGATACGACCTGGCCCGGTTTGGGGCCGAGGTCATGCGGTTCAGCCCCCGCCAGGCGGATCTGCTCATTTGCGCGGGTCGCGTCGGCATCAAGATGATGCCCGTCCTGCAGCGCATCTACATGCAGATGTGCGAGCCCAAGTGGGTGATCAGCATGGGGGCTTGCGCGTGCACAGGCGGCGTGTTCGACGTATACGCGACCGTGCAAGGCATCGATCAGTTCATGCCCGTGGATGTGTACGTGCCGGGCTGTCCGCCACGGCCGGAGACACTGATCCAGGGCGTCATGGCCATCCAGCGGATTGTCGAGCGCGAAGGGATTCGCTCGAGCCAGGAACGGGGCAAGGGGTATCAACTGGCGATTCAGGAAACCTACGGCTTGAACGTATCCCAAACCGAAAAGACTGGTGGGCAAGTGCACTGACGTCGAAAAGAGTCGGCGCGGTTAAACCCTGCCGCTCGCGGGAAGCCCGGAATTCCGAAAACACAACGGACAACTGACCACTGACAACGGACCAATTTCGATGAGCACCGAGCAGGTCATCCAGGTTCTGCAGGAGCGTTTTCCGGGGATCGATTTTGCGCCCCGACCGCTGGTGGCCACGCGGAAAGTGACCACCGACCAGATCTGCGTGCGCATTCCTCCCGATCGGCTCGTCGAGGTGATGACGTTCCTTCGCGACGATGAACGCACGCGCTTCGAGCAACTGTGCGATCTGACCTGCGTTGATTACCTGCAGTTCCCCGGTGCCACCGACCGTTACGGCGTCACGTACAGTCTCCTGTCGCTCACGCACAATCACCGGCTGTGGGCGAAATGCTTCGTCAACGATCCGGATCCCGAGGTGCCCACGGTCACCGGCGTGTGGCCGGGGGCCAACTGGATGGAACGCGAGGTGTACGACATGTACGGTGTGCGCTTCACCGGCCATCCCGACCTTCGCCGCATCCTCACTTGGGACGGTTTCAAATCCTACCCGCTTCGCAAGGACTATCCTCGTACCGGCCTGGGCGAACGCGAGGACTACCCCACACTCACCCGCGAGAGCAGTTGAAGTAAGCTTAGGCTGTGAGCGGTAAGCTATCAGCCGGAGGGGAGAGTTGCGCGCAATTTGAGGATAGTCCGCGTTCCCTCTTGACGTCGTTCCAAGGCTGCGCTCAGAATAGCTTTCCGACAGCATCACTGATTTCAACATGCATCGGGAAGTCCTCACATGGCAGAAGCGGCAGAAGATGCACCTCACGGGCAAAGTCGATATGCGGAATGCAAACGAATCACGATGCAACTCCTGAACGTGGCCGGTCCGGAGGATTGCCCGCTCAGTCGAGCTATCGATCTGCTGCTTCTTATGCTCATCATCAGCAACGTCGCGGCGGTCATGCTGGAGACGGTGGACTGGATTGCCGTGGCGTGGAGAAGCTGGTTTCGGGCGTTCGAGTTGCTGTCCGTGACGGTGTTCACGCTCGAGTACGTGCTTCGCGTGTGGTCTGCCACGGCCGATCCCCGATTCGCAAAACCGATCACGGGCCGCATCCGGTTCGCCGTCCAGCCACTGCTGATCATCGATCTGCTCGCCTTCCTGCCGTTCTATCTTGCAGCTGTCCCGCTTGATCTGCGCACGTTGCGTGCTTTGCGGCTGTTGCGTCTGGCACGGACGCTCAAGATCGGCCGTTACTCCGAGTCGCTGCAGAGTCTGGGGCGGGTCTTTGTGGCCAAGCGAGAAGAACTGTTCACCACGTTGCTGGCCGGTCTCGTGTTGCTCGTGGTAGCTTCGACTCTCATCTACTACGTCGAGCGGGATCGTCAGCCCGAAACCTTCTCGAGCATCCCCGCAGTCATGTGGTGGGGCGTGGCGACACTGACCACGGTGGGTTACGGCGACATGTACCCGGAGACTGTGTTGGGCCGGGTCATCGGCGCAGCCGTGGCGGTGCTGGGCATCGGCCTGTTTGCCGTGCCGGCCGGTATCCTGGGCTCCGGCTTCGTCGAGCAACTACACGAGAAGAAGCGGGCCAAACGCACGTGCCCCCATTGTGGCAAGCCGATCGACGGGTGAGGTCGATCGGCAAGTGTGGGTGCCTATTCGCCGGTCGGACAGCCCGCGGGGATGGGGCGATCGGGCCCGCCCATGCAGCTCACGAAGATGCTCGCGTCCTGGTCGTCCACGTCATCATCGAAGTCCAGACGGGCGTCCGCGCAGTCCAGTGCGGTTTGGGCGATGCCCGCTCCCGTCAAGCAGCGTTGGAACCATCCCCAGTCTTCCTGGTCCACATCGATGTCCCCATCCATGTCGCCGGGGTACTTTCGCACGATCATTTCGACGGTCACGTTTTGGGGACTGTTAATAGCCTGCGGGTCGGCGACGGTGATGACGCCGGTGTAGGTGCCGATGGGCAGGCCGGTCGGTGTGAACGTCACGGTGATGGTGTCGGCTTCGGTCGTGCTGGTGCCGTCCTCGGGCGAGACGCTCATCCAGTCGCGGTCGTCGGTGATCTGGTACGACAGCGTCCCGGCCCCGACGTTGGTCACCGTGAACGTCCGTGTCACGGGGGCACTGTTTTGCAGCACGCTCAACTCGATTCGGGACGTGCTCAGGACGATCTCCGGCGCTTCCGGCTTGTACTCGGCGATGGCCATCATGAGATCCTGCGACTGAGCCACGCCGTTGACGTAACCCGTGCCTGGCAACGCCTCCTCGGTGAACCAGGTGGCGCAACCACTCGCAGGTGGTGTCCATTCCAGATAGTACTGCTGGCCGGGCACGAGCGGGGCTTCGCCGCGGACCCAGGCCACGGAAGCCCGCCCCTGGAAGAATCCATGGACACCGTTGATCTTGCGGGTCGGGCCGATCTGCGTTCCGCCCGGCCGGTCGTAGAGCCGAAACTCGATCGGCAACGAGGGGGTGTCGGGCTGGCCGGTGGTGTAGACGATGCAGGCCCCGGCCAAGCTGCTGCCGGTGGCAGTAAACGTCTGGCCGAAACGCGTGGCCCAACCGGCCATTGAAGTGAATTCGAGCTTGCTGATCGGAATATGGTTGGTGACCGTGCCTGGCTCGCCGCCGCTGATGTAGGCGTAGGCGTCCAGGTCAGGCCGAGCGACACCATCGACATAGAGGTGTCCGTCGGCGTAACCGTTGCCCTTGTCCGGTCGGGCGACCACGGCGAAGCTGGTGGATTGCGAGCCGGGTGCCACCCAGAGTCGAAGCGCGTACGTCTGGCCGACGATCAAATTCACTTCGTTGCTACGATACGGGACCCAGCCATAGACGATGATGGGATCGACGCCGCCTCCGAAGTAATAGCTACGGATGGGCGACACCAGTTGCCAGGTTGAGGGGGGACCGTCGTTGGGTCGGTAGATCGCGAAATTGAGCCTCAGCCAATAGTGGTCGCCCGATTTTCCCGCCAGTTTGGTGACCAGACGCGTGATGTTCGGGGAGGTGGCCTTGAATGTCTGGTACATGTCACTGCCCCAGATCCACGGCGAAGGTCCCCATTCGTCGAAGTGCTGATTGTAAGCCACGGAATAATGGGCGGGCGTTCGCAGTTCCACTCCTTCGACGATACCGCTTCCCCCGGGCAAGGTTACACGGGAGACGGCAAAGGCCGGAGCCCGGTCGATGGCGAACGTGGACATGAGATAGTCGCCGGCCGGGAAATTGCCCCGGATGGCGTACCAGCCGTTCGGGTTGACCAGCGTGGTGCAGCCGCCGCCGGCGGCACCCGCGGGCAGGGGCGTCATGTAGATGATCTCCTCGCCCCAGCCGTGCGAGACGACGCTTCGGCCGGTGCATCCGTCGGAGGTGAGTCGTCCCTGGACCTCGCTGGCGGCATCGCTGCTGCCGGTGGCCATGAAGCACAGCAGTATTGTCGCCGTAGTGGCCGAAATCCTCATCGTGCTTCCCCCTTGAATCAGCCGGAGGCGGCCGTCACCCCGTCCGCCGTAGAACGGCTGGAAAAAAGGATTTAGTTAAGATGATTCTACATCTTGGCGCTGCCCGCGCCCAGAGAAATCGGGGCCGCGATTGCCGGGGAAGGGACGGCCTGGGACGGATGGGATGTGGCGTCGCGCGGGCCGCCGGGCGCATCGACATTCAAAAGCG
>Ga0209608_1003308_pt1 | contig 10244 bp, 6 predicted proteins | sample AD_UKC130_MetaG_FD_184428 | JGI IMG/M metagenome (GOLD analysis project Ga0209608, IMG submission 184428) | Active sludge microbial communities of municipal wastewater-treating anaerobic digesters from Canada - AD_UKC130_MetaG (SPAdes) (version 2) | ecosystem: Engineered > Bioreactor > Anaerobic...
TAAAGCCGTTGAAGCCTTTAAAACCTTTGCCCCTAATATTGTTATTCTGGATATTATGCTTCCCGGTGCGGATGGCTGGCAGGTTTGCAGGGAGATACGAAAAATAAGCAATATACCTATTATAATGCTGTCGGCAAAGGGAGAAACTTTTGATAAGGTATTGGGCCTTGAGCTGGGAGCCGATGATTATATTGTAAAGTCTTTTGAGCCTAAGGAGTTGGTGGCAAGAGTAAAGGCTGTGCTTAGAAGATATGAGCACCGGGATATCGATGTGCAGGAAGTTGTATATCCCAATTTGGTTATTAATAAATCGGATTATACATTAAAAGTTAACGGCAATTATTTGGATGTTCCTCCTAAGGAATTGGAACTGCTTTATTTCCTGGCTTCAAATCCGAACAAGGTATTTACAAGGGAACAATTGTTGGAACAGGTTTGGGGATTTGACTTTTATGGAGATTCGAGAACGGTGGATGTTCACATAAAGAGACTGAGGGAAAAACTTGAAGGCGAGAATCAAAACTGGCAGCTTAAGACAGTCTGGGGTGTTGGCTACAAATTTGAGGTGAAATAATGTTTAAGAATCTCTACAGCAAAATTGCAGTATTTTTTATAGGAATTCTATTGGTTATTACCACAATAACAGGAGGAATGTTATACTTTTTTCTGGGAGATTTTGTTACTGAGGAAAAGGAAGTAGCTCTGGACAATGCCGGTAACAATGTTATCTGGCTGCTGAGAAATTACATTGACATGATTGAAAATCCCATGACTCCTGCCTTTTTGCAAAATATATTGCTGAACAATTTTTATGAAAATTTGAATCTTGTAAGTAAAGATGCAGAAGCATCCATATGGATTGTTTCAAGAGACGGAGAAATAGTTGCCATTGGCAATGAAACATATTTGGACAGGTCGGTAATCAGGAAGCTTGAGAGTGAATCGGGAAGGCTGAGATTGCCCGATGAAAGACAGTACAGCAAAAAAGTAATGCAGGAGGGCCAGGTTGTAAAAGAAGTAGGAGATTTTTACGGATTGTACAAAGATACAAAAGTAAGCTGGCTTACCATACAAAAACCTTATAAATATAACGGGGAAATTCAGGGAGCCATATATCTTACCAAGAGAATACCCGAAATAAACAAGGCACGGCTGACGGTCTTCAAATTTTATATTATAGCAATAAGCATAGCGGTTGTTATATGTGCACTGCTTGTCTATATTTTTTCGTTGAGACTTACCAAACCCCTTAAGCAGATAAATAATGCGGCAAAGCAAATAGCAAACGGCGAATTCAATAAGCGGCTGGAAATAACATCGGAAGATGAGATAGGACAATTGGCCAAAAGCTTTAACAATATGGCTGTAGCCCTTGAAAATCTTGAAAATATGAGAAGAGCATTTATAGCAAATGTGTCCCATGAACTCAGGACACCTATGACTTCCATAAATGGGTTTATTGAAGGAATTTTAGACGGTACCATCCCGCCGGAAAAGCAAAGGGAATATCTGTCAATAGTCAGTGAGGAGACAAAACGATTAAGCCGGCTGACCAATGATCTTTTGGTTCTTGCCAGGATGGAATCGGGAGAGATTAAACTTACCTTTGTCACCTTTAACATTAACGAATTGATAAGAAGATGCATAATTAAGCTTGAAAATCAGATTATATCCAAAAACATCCATATAGAGGCAAATTTTTATGAAGAACCCACCTATGTATATGCGGATAAGGATTCTATAGAGAGGGTTATTTTAAACTTGCTGCACAATGCTGTAAAGTTCGTACAGGATGGCGGACAGATAAAAATTGAAACGGTGAAATTAAAGACTAAAGTAGTGGTATATATCAAGGATAACGGTATCGGAATAGACAGCGAAGAAATAAACATGATTTGGGATAGATTTTATAAATCGGACAAGTCCAGAAGTAAGGATAAAACAGGCACAGGGCTGGGATTGGCAATTGTTAAGAACATTATAAACGAACACGGACAGGAAATTAATGTGGAGAGTGAAATAGGAAAAGGAACGGTGTTCTATTTTACATTAAATTTATCCAAAGAAGAATTTGAAAAAGCAAATAAGTGATTGTTAACAAATTATTCATAACTTTTTCAAATTCGCCTTATATAATAAAAATAAAAGTTGGGAATGAAATAAAAAAGAAAACAAAAAATGAAATAAAAAAAGTTTTATGAAAGGAGAGATAAATTATGGATTACAATGAAAACAGAGATTATGAAATGAACAATTATAATGAAAATAACGAATATCAGATTTTTAATGAGCATGAAACAAACAATATGGATTATGAATCCAACAATTACAACGAGAGTTATGACAGCTACAACCAAGGTTATAGTGAGAATGTGGCCTCCGATGATACTGAATATCAAAAAAGCTACGACTTAAAAGAGGCATCCTTCTATACCGAGAGTTATGTTAAGCCTGAAAAGAAGAAAAAAGGAATACTGGGCCAACTGATATTGGTGTCGGTAATCAGTTCACTTTTGGGTGGTGCTACAGTGGGTGCTTTCCTAACCGTTGGAGCTCCGGTACTGCGTCCTTCGATAAATTCGTTCTTAAATGAGGTGGGGATCAAAACTCCGGATACTTCTAGCGGAGTACAGAATGCAGTAAACAACGGATTTTTGGATGCAGGAAGCTATAAGAAAGTGGTAATTGAAAACTCCGATTCTGCTGTGGTAGCTATTGCAGAGAAAGTCGGACCATCGGTTGTGGGTATCAGTGTTAGTTACAGAGCACAAACATTTTTATTCGGAGGAGTTCAGGAAGCATCTTCCGCCGGTTCGGGAATAATAATCAGAAGCGATGGATATATAATGACCAATAACCACGTTATTTCGGAAGCAATGCAGGGAAATACACAGTTAAAGAACGGTGCAAAAATTGAAGTTATTTTACCTAACGAATTGGATAATCCGTATACTGCTACTGTAGTCGGAAGGGATGCCAAGACAGACCTTGCAGTTTTGAAAATAAACGCAACCAATTTGCCGGCTATAGAAATGGGTGACTCTGACAAGGTAAGAGTAGGAGAACTTGCTGTTGCAATCGGTAATCCCGGCGGACTTGAATACATGGGTTCTGTAACAGTTGGAGTAATCAGCGGACTCAACAGGTCAATACCTTTGGATGAATCCAACGAACTTAAACTTATACAAACCGATGCTGCAATCAACCCCGGAAACAGCGGAGGAGCACTTGTTAATGCTGAAGGTAAACTTATAGGAGTAAATACTGCAAAGATTAGCGGAGATGGTTTCGAAGGTCTGGGATTTGCAATACCTGTCAACAAGGCTAAGGAAATTGTAAACGATCTGATTGAATATAAATATGTAAAAGGAAGACCGTCCATAGGTATATCGGTTAACCTGTCCTTTAACGAACAGATTGCAAGGAGATATAATGTACCGGCCGGAGTATTGGTAGAAGATGTAGTGCCTTTAAGCGGTGCTTATAAGGCGGGAATAAAGAGAGGAGATATCATAACAAAAGTTGATGGTGTAGCTGTTAAGGCTTATTCGGAATTGGAGCAATTGAAGAACAAGCATAAGGTTGGTGAGACAATTAAGCTTGAGATTTACAGAGATGGTACAACTCTTACTGTAGATGTTGTATTAGGTGAAGATATGGGCTAATATGCTGAATTAAGCGTTAAACCGGCGCGGATAATATGAAAAAGAGCAGTTAATGATGTTTAGGCATCTTTAACTGCTCTTTTTTATTTCTGTTTTTAAAAGAATTATGAAGGATTTTGGTTTGATGTCTAGAATAAGTAAAATAATAAGTAAAAAAAATTTATGATTTTACTTGCTTTTTCTTTTTCAATCAGAGGTATATAGAAAAAATTGGATGTTTCTTAAGTTTTATTTGCGGGGAGAAGAGAATAGGCTTTAAATTGAGACGGAATTAATGTATTGTTATTGGTTGATTTTGGAGGTATTGTATGCAGAAAAGATCCCCGGTCATTGAATATATAAATTATGTATTCGGTTTTATCATATTGCTTCCGGCTTTAATCATGTTTGCTTTCACAAAATCTTTATCCTATCTTTTATTTATCTTTTCATCAGTTGCATATATTGCAATTGTATGTATTCTTACATATTTCAAAAGAAAAAATGCACATGCGAAATACGATACCGACAATTATAAAAAACTGAGCGAAATTGTTCAGAAACAGAGAGAGAAGATTGAAGAAATGGAAGGCGAATTGATTTCTCTCCATGATGCACTGAAAATTATCACTTCAACCTTCGATTTGAATACTATAATGGTATATACAACTAAATTGTTGGGCAAATATACCGAGTGCGAGTGGTACTATGTATGTTTTGTGAACAAAAGCATGGGAAAATTTGATTACAGTTATGAATACGGTAAAGCATGCTCTGCCGAGATTGACAAAAGCGAGATTGAGAAATACATTGATGAAGCTTACAGCAGCGGTATTATAGACAATATACAAGTTGTTTCGGACAAAAACAAGGGAGATAGAATTATTATACCTCTTTCGGTTTCCAAAGAACTGATAGGTGTAATTTATGCCGGTACTTCAGTTGTCGGCAGATTTTCAAAAATTAACCTGAGTTTTTTGGAGAGCCTGGCTAATTTTACTGCTATAAGCGTAAAAAATGCAGAAATGTATAACAATATTTACCACCAAAAACAGGAAATAGAGGCTTTATATGAGCAGGCAGCGGCAAGTAATGAAGCTCTCAGCGCTTATATCAAAGAGCTTGATGAGACCAAAGTTGAGTTGGCAAAGAAAAATGTTGAACTCACAAAATTTTATAGTGAAATACAGTACGGTTATCTTCAGACGGTCATGTGCCTTGCAAACTCCATTGAAGCTAAGGATCCGTATACCAGAGGTCACTGTCAGAGGGTTATGGAGATTTCCTGTGAGTTGGGAAGGGCAATGGGATTGAGTGAGGATGATATAGAGGATCTGAGATATGCTGCAATACTTCACGATATAGGAAAAATCGGAATTTCTGCTTCAATACTGAACAAACCGGGTAAGCTGACTGAGGAGGAGTTCAATGAAATAAAAAAACATCCGTCCATTGCATATAATATATTGAAAGATGTCGATTTTTTAAGAAACGGTTTGAACGGGGTGCTGCAGCATCATGAAAGATACGATGGAAAGGGCTATCCCAATGGTCTGAAAAAGGATGAGATATGCATATTCGGAAGGATACTCTGTGTTGCTGATGCCTTTGATGCCATGACCAGTGACCGTCCTTACCGAAAGGGTATGTCGATGGAAGAAGCCATAAGAGAGCTGGAAAGGTGTAAAGGTACTCAGTTTGACCCTCAGATTGTTGACGTTTTAATATCGATGGTTCAGGAAAAGATGAATTGAGTTAGATTGTACAAAAATGTTGGTAGATATGAATGAAAACATAAAGGGTAGATTGAAACAAAGAAACTTTAAGAAATGGGCTAATATTACAGAAATAGATTATAAAACTATTGAAAATTAGGGTTATCTGTGTTAATTTAGTTTAGTCCATCTAAATAGTTATAGTGGAGGTATAAAAATGGCAAATAAAGATAGATTGAAAGTGTTATTTGTTTCAGTTGAAGTGGCACCATTTGCTAAAACCGGCGGTTTGGCAGATGTAGCCGGTTCACTTCCTAAGTCCCTGGTTTCTATGGGACATGATGTTAGAATTGCAATGCCTAAATTTCAGCAAATAAAGACGGATATGAAATATATTACTGATTTTCCCGTGCCGTTGAACAACAGGAAGGAAACCTGTATTGTCCGGGAAGGCGAAATCGCATTTAAATATAATAATGAGAACATGAGCGTGCCGGTTTACTTTTTGGACAATTACCATCTGTATGATAGAGAAGGAATATATTGCTATTATGATGATGCGGAAAGATTTGCATTTTTATGCAAAGCTGCTCTTGATATGCTTCCTAAGATAGGATTCCAACCGGACATCATACATTGCAACGATTGGCATACGGGTCCCATTTGCATGCTTTTAAAGGAGAAATATAAGGAATATCCTTTTTACAGGAATATAAAAAGCATATTTACCATTCACAATCTTGAGTACCAGGGACATTTCCCGAAAGAGGTATTGTGGCTGTTTGATGTTGGAGAGGAAGTTTTTACTCCTGAAAAAGTTGAATTTTACGGCAGGTTTAACTTTATGAAAGCCGGACTGGTATATGCTGATATTATAAATACTGTAAGCGAGACCTATGCCAAAGAAATTAAGACTCCCCAGTATGGCGAATTGCTCGAAGGAGTGTTGATTAAAAGATCAAAAGACCTTTACGGTATTGTAAACGGTATTGACTATGAGGTGTTCAATCCCAGGGAAGACCCGAGGATTGTCAAGAACTATGATGTAAATTCCATCGAGCTTAAGAAGGAAAATAAATATGCCTTGCAGAAAGAAATGGGACTTCCGGTGAAAGATGTGCCTGTGATCGGATTGATATCAAGGTTGTCAAGCCAAAAAGGTCTGAATCTCATAATGGATGAAATAGACGAAATCATGAAAAACGATATTCAGTTTGTGCTTTTAGGCCAGGGTGACGAGTATTATGAAACTGGATTTAGAAAAATACAGGAGAAGTATCCTAAGAAAATGGGAGTTTACATCGGTTTTAATGCACCTTTGGCTCAAAGAATTTACGCCGGAAGTGATTTATTCCTGATGCCTTCACGATTTGAACCCTGCGGTTTGGGTCAGCTCTTCAGTTTGCGTTACGGTACCATTCCTATTGTAAGGGCAACCGGTGGATTGGCTGAAACTGTTTTTGATGTTGAAAAATATGGTGAAAAAGGCAATGGTTTTACCTATACGGAATTTTCGTCAAAAGAAATGCTGAATACCATAAACAGGGCACTGAAATACTATAACACCAAACCTGAGGAGTGGAAAAAGCTTGTCAGAAGAGCTATGAATATCGATAATTCCTGGGATAGGTCTGCTAAGAAATATTTGGAACTGTATAGGAAATTGGTTGGTATAAAATAATTTATAAGTGGTATATAAAAGTCCGGATGAATTCGGACTTTTTTCGTATATGTATTGTAAACAAAATTTGTTATACAATTTAATTGTTGTTTTGTTATAATAAGAATGAAGAATGGAGAGTTCTTATGGACAAGAAATCTAAGGTTATTGAGATAATAAAAATTTTCGATAAATTATACAGTGATGCCGATTGTACTCTCGATTACAAAGATCCGCTTCAGCTTTTGATTTCAACTCAATTGGCTGCCCAGTGTACCGATGAAAGGGTTAATATAGTTACTCAGTCATTGTATAAAAAGTATAAAACCGTTTATGATTTTGCTAACGCAGATTTAAGCGAGCTGGAACAGGATATTAAACCGACAGGTTTTTACCGCAACAAAGCCCGTAACATTAAAGAAACCTGCAGAATCCTAATTGAAAAATTTGACGGCAAAGTTCCCGACAATTTGGATGATTTACTTACTTTGCCCGGAGTGGGCAGAAAAACGGCTAATCTTGTCTTGGGTGATGTATTCGGCATTCCGGGAATTGTTATAGATACCCATGCCAAAAGGCTTAGCAATCGAATTGGCCTTAGCAAAAATGAAGACCCGGTAAAAATAGAATATGATTTAATGAAGATAGTTCCAAAGGAAAGATGGAGTAAATTCTGTCATCAGTTGGTTTACCACGGCAGAGCTGTATGCAATGCCAGAAAACCTAAATGTGAGGAATGTGCCATTTTAAAATACTGCGATTACGGAAACAAAATGATTTCCAAAGGATAACCCATTATTATGAGAACGCTTAATAAAAGTTAATATACAAAAGCGAGGGATACTGATGCCTGCAAAATCCAGCAAAAGCAAAATTATTGATAAAGCAGCTGACAAGGCAAAGAATAGCAGTTTAAAAAAGGATACCGTAAATCAGGAAGATATAATATTTGCATTGGACATAGGTACCAGAACGGTAATCGGAATAGTGGGTGTGCAGGAAAAGGACAAATTCAAGGTAATTGCCTCAGAGATTGCTGAGCATAAAAGCCGGTCAATGTTGGACGGTCAGATTCATGATATTGAAGGTGTTGCCCTTGTTGTAAGGGAAGTGAGGGAACGCCTTGAAAGAAAACTGGGAATGAGTTTGTCGAAAGTGGCCATTGCTGCTGCAGGAAGGGTATTGAAGACCTGTCGGGTACATGTTGAGCGTGAGTGTGATCCCACAAATGAAATTGACCATGAACTGATAAGCAGTCTGGAGCTGGAAGGAATTCAGCGTGCTCAGTCGGTATTTGATGACGAAATATCGAAAGAGGAAAAAACTCAGTTTTATTGCGTCGGATACAGTGTGGTAAATTATTATTTGGATGATTATGTCATTTCTGACCTGGCAGGCCATAGAGGCAAAAAGGTTGGTGCCGATATATTGGCCACATTTTTACCCCATGCGGTAATTGACAGTATGTATACTGTTATGAGAAGGGTAGGACTTGAAGTGGTCAGCCTTACTCTTGAACCCATAGCAGCCATTAATGTAGCTATACCTAAAGATTTGAGGCTGTTGAATCTTGCATTGGTTGACATTGGTGCCGGTACTTCCGACATGGCTATTACAAGAGACGGAAGTATAATTGCTTATGGTATGATTCCCATAGCCGGAGATGAGATTACCGAAAAAATTGCCCATCATTATCTTGTCGATTTTAACACTGCTGAAAAGATTAAAATATTATTGAGTGAAAAAAAAGACAAAATAGCTTTTACTGATGTATTGGGCATTAGGAGAACAGTTGATACTAACGAGGTAATGGAGGTAATTGAGCCGGAAGTGGAATTGCTTGCCCGGACGGTGTCCGACAAAATTCTTGAATATAATCATAAAACGCCAAATGCAGTATTTTTGGTTGGCGGGGGAAGCCAGATTCCGGGACTTACCGGATTAATAGCTTCAAAATTGGGATTAACTGAAGACAGAGTAGTTGTCAGGGGAAAAGAGTTTTTTTCAAAAGTCAAAGTAAACAGCAAAAAACTTGCAGGACCCGATGCCATTACTCCCATAGGTATTGCTGTTACATCACAAATGCAGCGGGGACATGATTTTATAAGTGTTTCAATAAACGGGCAGAAAGTCCGTCTGTTTAATTCAAAGAAGCTTAAAGTGGCGGATGCTCTTGTTTTAATCGGATTTAACCCGAGAGATTTAATCGGAAAGAACGGTAAAAGCATTGATTTTGAATTAAACGGTATAAAAAAGACTGTAATGGGTGAAACGGGAAAGAGTGCCCAGATATTCGTTAACGATAAACCGGCAAATCTTGAAACTGTTCTTAACAATGGAGATGATATAAAAATACTACCGGCAGTGAACGGCGCTGATGCAAAATTAAAGGCATCGGAACTTGTAAAAGACATTTCTGTAAGGAGAATCAGCTTAAATGGTGCCCAAATCCTATTGGAACCTAAAATTTTCATTAACGGGCAATCATCGGATACCAATGAAGAAATCCATAATGGTGATATTGTAAATATTGAAGAAATCATAACAATGGGTGACCTGATTAAAGTATGTGAAATTGACCCTTCGGAGTTTGATATAAAAGTTAACGGAACCGATGTTCTGCAGGATTATATCTTAAAGGATATGGATAAAGTGGAATATATTCCTAAAAAGAATAAAAAAATTGATGTAAATGCTAACATTGATATTAATAATAATGCCAATAACGACGATTATTATATTGAAAATAAAATCGAAAATGAAGAAAACATTGAAAGCGGCTTAAATTGTGAGAATATGACTTTTTATGCAGATGAAGCAAAGCCAAACGATGTTCTTACCGGAGGGAATTGTCTGAATATAATTGTTAACGGGGAGAATATGTCGATAAAAAACAATAATGATTCCAAATTTATATTTGTGGATATTTTTAACTATATTGATTTTGATCTGTCAAAACCTAAGGGGAATATAGTATTGAAGCTGAATGGCAAAAACGCAGCTTTTACCGATATTGTGAATTCCGGTGATGTTATTGATATATACTGGGACAACAATTAGCTCTCCAAAACGTTAAGCCTTTATACATTAAATACCATACCAGCTGTAAGGGATGTGAGGCTGTGAAAAGAAGTAAGAAATATGAGCAAATATGTATCAATCTATCCTGGATATTTATTGCAATGGCCTTATGTATGGAGATTCTCTACGATTTTCTTTATATTG
>Ga0209608_1003322_pt1 | contig 10197 bp, 7 predicted proteins | sample AD_UKC130_MetaG_FD_184428 | JGI IMG/M metagenome (GOLD analysis project Ga0209608, IMG submission 184428) | Active sludge microbial communities of municipal wastewater-treating anaerobic digesters from Canada - AD_UKC130_MetaG (SPAdes) (version 2) | ecosystem: Engineered > Bioreactor > Anaerobic...
CTGCAATTTTCTGTGTGCCTTTACCGGCCAATGCCGCGGAAAAAATCCTCTTTACGATTTCTGCCTGTTCTTTATTGATAAATAGCTTCCCATCCACATAATCGTAACCATAGGGAGGATATGAAATTTTGTATGTTCCGTTTTGAAACCTGCGTCTGATAGACCACTTACTATTTTCAGCAATGGATAGTGATTCGTTTTCTGCAAGGCTGCTCAAAATTGTCAACACCAATTCGCCATCCATGCGCTGCGTATTTATATTCTCTTTCTCGAAATAGATGAAAACACCGAGATCGGTAAGTTTTCGCACCATCTCAATGCAGTCGGTTGTATTTCTGGCAAATCTGCTGACTGACTTGGTTATAATAAAGTCAATTTTCTTGTTTTCACAATCTGCAAGCAGCCTTAAAAGTCCAGTTCGGTTTTCCTTTTTTGTGCCTGAAATGCCTTCATCATAATAAATCCCTGCAAATTCCCAATCAGGATTTGCTTTTATATAGGATTCATAATGGTCCTTTTGTGCTTCCAGGCTTGCCATTTGTTCATCACTGTCAGTTGAAACCCTGCAATAAGCAGCTACCCTCACCTTTGGCTTGAAAGCTTGGAGAGCATTATTTCCATCAATCCTCGTTACCTTTCTCACAGTTTTCACCTCCTTTGGGTATGTGACATGTTACCTCTGTGTGCCGCTAATAGCAAGCCAATTAGGCCATAAGCTGTGCATACATCGGCGAGAAAGTTTTGCGGTTCAACTTGTCGATTTTGTCGAATTCTTCCTCTGAAATCAGTCCCGCCTTAAGCATCTTCTGCAGGACTTTATATGCCCGCCAGTAATCAACCTCTCTTTGAAGTTCCTCCTGTGTTATCTTTGTATAGTTAATCTCTTGCGGGTTATATGGTAAATGATTAGCCGCCTCTATCATTTAAGCACCTCCTATAAAAATTTAGGACAGCCTCGATTGGCTGTCCTTTATCGTTATTCCGGCAATTTGAGAACTTGTCCGGGGTAAATATTATCTGAAGTCAGGCCATTGAGCTTCTTAATCTCCGGGTATCTTGTACCTCTACCGAGTTCTTTTTCCGCTATTCTCCATAAGCTGTCTCCTTTTTGCACTGTATAGATTCTATTGCCCCCGTTATCAGGTATGCTGTTTACAGTTACAAGGTTTTCTTTTGCTACCCAAGTGTTTATGCCTGCAATTTCTTGACCGCCGGATTTCTTAACCTTTTTGCCAAGCAATACACATTCTTTGCCGCCTTTTACAACCGGCTTTCCTCCATATAAAGTCTGCGTAACCCTGTGGTAATAGTCATTTTTGACCCACAATGGAATTGCCACACTGCCGGGGTAGTAGTTCTTTGCGCTGTCCTTAAACTCCACCAGATCGCCAATTCTAATATCCGTATTGTTATCTGCGTTGTTCTCCAACGCTTTTTTCACTGCTTTTCGGAAGGTGTCCATACTCTCCCCATGTTTGGGAAACCAGTGCATCACATCAGCATGATTGCTGGCAATGCCCAGCTTATACCCTTCGGAGTGGCATATGATGTCATTCTCATTAAGGCCGTACTTTCTACAGAGCATAACGCAGAGTTCAACAGCGTTCTGCCATGCTTTACGGAAATAATCTTCCTGCTTTGCTGCATCATAACCCACCATCACCGATCCGGATTTATACGAAAACCCGGCGGGTTCACAGATTTCAAAGCCAATATGGGTATTGTTGGCGGATCCTCCTGCATGCCAGCCGCGATGATCCCAAGGCAGGTATTGCCAAACCTCTTTATCGTCAACAAAGGCGTGAACACAGACCTGCCTATTTATTTCGCCAGCTTTGTAAGATTTGTTCCAACGAGAAAACCACTCAGCCGCCATTACACCCGGCACAGCCGTAGAATGAATCATAATGCCTCCGGGTGTAATCTTTCTATTGGCGGTATAGCAGTCGTTTCTCGTCATAAATTTAGTTTTAATGACCATCTTCTTTATCTCCTTTCCCAATCTGATAAAGCACTGCTCTTAACTTATCTGGTATTGGCAGACCAAGCTTTGCAGCATTTTCTAAAATGCTGATGCCTTCATTGGACGCGTAGAAGAAGATCACTGCAGTCCTGATAGCACTTCCTGTTCCTATGATTTTTAAATCAATGATATGCCCTATTGCTACCATGACAAATATGAGTACTTTTTTGAATATTCCTCGAAAGCCAATCTCGCTAGATAGCTTTCTCTCTACAACAGCAAGCATTACCCCAGTAACGTAATCAAGGGTTATAAATGCCACAAGGGCATAAAGAAAGCCATCCCAGCCTCCAAGGATATACCCAAGGAAACCACCGATGGCCGCAAAAGCAATCTGCATCGTTTCGATAAATTCCTTCACTTAAATCCCTCCTCACCTTTTTCCCAAATAAACATAAATATTGGCTGTGACCGTTTCTTCTGTGACATTTGACACCACAACCTTTATCATTTCAATGCCACTGACATTTGCTTGGCATGTGGCCCTCATAGAAGCACTGTTCATATTCCCCAATGGATCCCATGCATAATCACTTCCATTTGGCAGAGCCACCCTAAAAGAAATCTGCGTATTGCCTGTCGCTGCTGCAAATGCAGTAGCAAGATCAAATCCTGCCGCTGGGATACTTGCACTAAAAAAAGACCCTGGAGGGATTTCTTGATTTAACCACTCATAGGTCTTTTGATTTTTAAGTTCCCAAGTTTCTCCACTAAAGATAAACTCTCTTTTCGTATCTGTTTCAAAAAAAGCCGCGCCTACTTCAGCTTGAGCAGGCTTGGTGTCTGTTGACAGCCCTATATACTTCATACCATTTGCATATGCTTTCATTGCCATTTCATCAACCTTCTTTCTGTTTGGTTTCTTCCATATGAACCAGTGTCCTATTAATTATTGTTGGAATGTACTTTAATGGCATCTCAGGGCTCCAGCTGTCCCTTCTAATCTGAGTCCCTGCCCATATGAAAACCTCCTTTATCCCCATGGACAGCCCTTTGACGGCCGCTCTTTCGATCCGGCTCCACTGCAGCTCAATGGGCAAAAGGAACTGCTCCCAGGCAAAGCCGGCAAAGTAATGGGTTAAATGGGGCTGGTACTTAAGCTTAGGATTGCGGGCAAAATCAAAAACATCAGGATGCCTTATATTGTCACATACCAACCAGTCATAATCTTCTATCTGGATAAAATCTAAATTCCCTAGCTTCCAGTAATCCGCCGGATAGTTGACCATCCTCATGGCTTCCGGCACCCGCTCTTCATCTAATACCGACGGCGGGAAGAATAAGACAGTATATTTGCCGCCTATATAGCTTTTAACTATGGACCTGGCAAAATTGGAAAAATCGCCAAGCTTGCCTCTTAGCCACTCAATAGCTTCCAGGTTCTCTGCATTCAAAGATATCTCTGAACTCGTAAACACAGGAAGAGACTTCCCCTTCTCTGACAGGTACATGTTTTTTGTAGCCTCGTCATAAAAGCAGGGCGGCCTTCCCGGATAAGGGGCATTAATGTCGCCAGGCTGAAACTCCTGCCACCACCACCAGGGCTCCCCCAGCTGCAGGATAGGCGTAAAGCCTTCCTCTACTACAATGTCCATGTAATCCCTGACTGCCTTCTCCCAGTAAGTTTTCACCTCTGTATTTGTAGGACTAAAAAATGAAGTCGGAGGCTCCCATCCAGTTTGACCGGCTTCCCCGTTAAAAAGCCTCTGCTTCCAGGCTTCCGGCATCTGCAGGTTTTCCATGGACATGGATACGATAATATCTTCAAACTCAAATTCTTTCATCGCTTTTAAAAGATACCTAAACCATTTTTTAGCTGCGCTGCAGACTCCGGCGGCTGGTATCAAGGTTTGCGCCATATAGTCAAAAGATGATGCTCCCTCAACCCCTTTTTTGTCATAGTAGTGGGAGGCTCCCACATAAAGGTTTATTACTTTCCGGTATCCCAGATGGTGCATGGCCTGAACGAGCCGGTAGGGATTGCGGTAATACTCGTCGTCATAGCCTTCCGCCGCTCTAAAAGGGTGCGAAGGCTTGGGGGGCGGAAAATCCCCCAGATCTCCGCCGCTCACCGACCAGCTATTAAAGGTTACGGTTATTTCATCAGACCTTCCGGTCAGTTCATGCTTTCCTTCCACATAATAAGAAGGGATGATGGGAAAGACTACTTTTTCAATGGCGGCAGAAGGAAGGCTTGCGGCATGGTTGGGGTGGGTTCCCTGCTTTAAGCTGGAGAAATCGATGATATAGCTTTGATGAAGGCCGTATGCATACGTTACCGTCAAACTGGCACCGTAAGGAATGCCGCTTCCCGCTACTGGGGCTAAAAGGCCAAAAACATAGTCTATGACATAATCGCTCTCCCGGGTGCCAATGCCGCTTCTAAACTCGGTTATCTCCCGGGTATAAAGGTAGTTGCCTTCCCCGTCGAACACATCTTCGTAGCCTACCACCACATCTTTTTCCCAGTAGACAGTTTCGCTGTCCCATGCAATCCACTTTTGGCTTAAGTTCACTCCGCCGACAAAATAGGGGATATAGTCGGTTTGGTTTCCTTTATCCGACAAAAAGCCTAAGGTAACCAAACCCTGGCTTCCGTCCCGGTAGTTCACCGCCAAAGATGGCAGGAGGTAAATGTCGTCAAACCTTGCAACGTTTCCGCTGAAAACCGGGGAAAAAGATAAAACCGCCCCGGCATAGTCGCCGCTTTCAGGATACCTGGCCCCTTCATGCATCCTGTAATCTTTGCTGTTAAAGGAAAGGCCAATGTAGTCGGAATAGGACCTGAAATGGCCGGTAACTTCAATACTTGCCGGGGACGGGCTGACTACAGAAGCCATCGCCGAAAAGTTAAACTCCACCTCCATAAACTCAGGCTGAAATTTAAATGCCATCTTTAAACCCTCCCTACTACCTGAATGCTTACAAAGCCGTTTGCAATAGATCCGGGAGCCGAGCCACCGAAGGTGATAAAGGCTCCGGTGTAGAATAAATAGCCCCCTTCATTTTCGATGATTAAATCGATGTTGGGGGAGAGGTTGTAATTGCCAAAAGCAGTGCCGTCGTTGGCGTCATTCATGTTCCTGAGCAGGCTAGCGGTAACCGTAGGCGGCAAGGTGTATCTTTGGTTAAACTGGATGCTAACACTTGGCGCATAAGGAACATTTATATATTCCAGCCAGGTGTCGGACAGGGGTATCTCCTCCGCGCTTACCGAAAAAGGGCCATGGGTGTAAAAGGACGGGTATTTGCCGTTAAAGTCCGGCTCCATCTGTACAGCGTCGATATATGCCGCACTGCTGCCGATGTTGGAAAACCTGATCCATAATCTTCCCGGCTTATCCGGCACAAAAGAAAATGTATATCTTCCTTCATCCCAGTTAGCTGATGGGCCTGTATTATAATAGGTTAATACTGTTCCATCTTCTCTGGTCAACTCAAAAGGCGCATAGTCATATTCGCTGAAAACCTGCACCTGCACCTCGCCGCCTTTTTTAAAAAAAGACACCCGCGTCTTTTTATTGTCCCACCAGGCAGGATCCGGCCTTGGGGCATAACCTCCCGCCGACTGAACTTGCTCGCTCGCCTGGCCCGGGTCAAGTTTGAGGGAGTGGGTATTGTCAAAGCTGGAGCTGGACGTACTTTCTCCTCCCGTCCAGTACTGAGGGATTTTAGTTACCGGGTCGAACCTTTCAAAAGAGGAGTTCCAGACCATGTTTTTAAAGGCTTTTATAAACCTGGGGTCGATGCCGTATTCATCCAGCATCAGCTCCCCATTGCCCCCGGTAATCCTGATGCCGTACCGGGCAGGAGTGTTCCCCTCTTCTGGCGCGATCTTGCCTATCTTAATAATGGTGTTGTTTTCTTCATCCCGCGCTTCGATATTAACCTGGTTGGCGTTCAGGGTGCCGGTGTCAATCCGGGAGGCATCCACAAAGCCTGTTTTCAAATAGCCGCCTTCGATAATGGTGGTCCCCAGCATGGCTTTTTCGACGGCATCGTGGTAGGCAAGCTCCCCTAACTCTACCTTGTCCATTTTCTCCGACGGGTCGTAGCCTTCTTCAAAAATGGTACCCGAGCCGATAGTGACTTTGCCGTTTATGATGGTGTCGCCTTCTTCCGTTATCTCAAAGGTGGTAATATTGGTGTTTTCATTGACAATCTTTAAGCCTTTTAAGGTGGCAGAGTTGAGCTTTCCTTTTCTAAAGGCATAGTCCACCGTATTTTTGGCTTTTAAAAGGGACAGCTGAAAGTCCATGAAATTTTCTTTGGGAGAACCGAGGGTTATTTTGGAGTTGACCCCTCTTAACACATCTTTTTCATAGCTTAAAACCTTCAGCTTGACATCAAGGCCCAGCCTTTCATGCCTTACCATAACCAAATCGCCCAACTTAAGTTTCTGCAGGTTTGCATAGCCCCGGTAGGCATCTGATTTTTCAAGCTCGACAAAATCAACTTCATAGGTGATTTTGGGTTTGTCCACCTGGGAGATATAATCCTGGGCCGCCTGCCTTAAGGTCCATTCGTCATAAACGTCAAAGCTTACTTTTTTGACTATAGGATAGGGTGGGTATTCTGAATGGTTTATAAAAGGGCTGTCGATGTATTTCTCAGGTAGTCTAATTTCATCATTGCCAACAGGGTAAAGCCTTGTTATGACACTGTCCATATTGACAGTTTCTGTAACGCCTTTAAGATTCTTCCCATATTTTATAAGCACCCCGTTGTCCTCGCCTATCTGGTAGTTCAACTCAATATTAAAGTTGTTTCTTTTTATCTCTCCTCCATAAAGCTGTATCATCTGAAACAGACCTGCTAGATTATCAATCTCCCTAAACACAACTGGAAATTCAAAGCTATAAGATATATTAGTAGTCATCGAAAAAGGAGTCCCTTGCTTTAGTACATCTAGCACTTGCTGGACTGTTGAGCCCGCTGGCAGAATATTTTCTTCTAAAAAGAAAAAAGCAAGATCATAGCTGATATGTCTTGCCCATACTTTTAGAATTTGCCTGCCGGCGTCCTTGATTTCTCTGTTATAGATTCTAAAAAGCTGATTCTCGACTTTTAGGATGTTCCACTTTTTGAGATGTGCCGCCTTATTGCTGTTTGCTGGATACTCAAGCTCAACCTCAAAAAGACCGTTTAATTCTTCTTTAATAAAACAAGAAATACACTCATGAAGTTTTGAAAGCCCGTTATGATTAAAGTTTGTTTCTTTACTATGATAGACCGTAAGCATTACAGATACCTCCAGTTCGGCTTAAATATTATAACCACCGCCAATTGGGAATAATTTCAAGTTTGAATACTCCTCCGCTGAAAGTGACAATGTTGCTGCCCACATCGAGGAGCGGATACTCGCCAAACATGTGGTTATTAGCGTTTAGCAGGGTGCCTTCTTCATCAAAGTAGGCTTCCTCCAGCTCGCTGTCAATGGCCACATAAGGCTTGTCTATGCCTATCAGCCTTACTTCCCTATTGTTTATGGCAAAAGTGCCGTTCCCGGAACAATATGCCTTGATTAAAGGGCGGCTTTTTATGGTGCCCGGGTTGAAAAGAGAGACCCCTGTTCCTGAAGTAATATTAATAATCTCATTCATCACTGAATATTTAAAAGGCTTGCAGTTAAAAATTATTACAAACCTTGAAGTAACCTTCAGGATTATTTCAAAATCAATACTGTTTACTACCTGTGCGATATATTTCTTATCGCGCTGATAACTGAAAATAAGATCACTTTCGCCAGAACCAATGAGCCATGCTTTAATATCGTCTATTCTGCTTTGTATATTACCAACGGCAGCACACTCTACGGATAGAGTAATATCTTCATAGGTTTCTTCGTCATATCTGAGGCTTGAGTCCCTTCCCGGGATGTCAATATATTGAACCCTGCGCTTTGGAGAAGGGATGTTGGGTCGTTTCTCCATCAATATTCCATAATCTTTATAGCTGTCTTTCCCGTTAAAAACAAAGCTCAGCATTATGCACCACCCCTTGCTAAGGATAAACGCTTTCTATAAAACTCAAATTCATAAGCAAGCCGCTCAATATCCTTCTCTGTATTGTTGTAGAAGTTTTCGATATGGAGGGTAAAGCCGTTGCCGGCAACGATGTCTGAAGGACCGGCCTTCAGTTTTGAATTTATTTCAAACTCGGCGGGAATGGCTTTTTGCATGTCTTGTACAACTGTGTTCATAGATTTATCAAACCCTATTCCTATACCTTCACCCATGTTCTTCCCGATACCGGCAAAAACCGTTGATGGCGAATGAATGCCAAGGATTTTTTTTGCTCCTTCCACAATTCCGGCAAAAAAACCGGATATTTTGGTTTTGAGCCAGTTTCCAAGGCTTTGGATGCCTTCCCATAGCCCTTTGACGATGTTTTTTCCAATATCTGCAACTGAGGGGATAGCCTTTGCCAACCCTTGGATAATTGCGGATATAATCTGAGGCAATCTTGCCACAAGTTGGGGTATTGCTTTAATAAGTCCCAACGCTAATTGGACAGTAAGCTGTACGCCCATCTCTATAATTTTCGGCAAGTTATTGATGATAAAGTTTATGATGGTTATAATAAGTTGAGGTAATGCCTCGATAAGCCTTGGCAGGGCGTTTAATAATCCCTGCGCCAGCCCTTCAATAATGGCAAAGGCCGCTTCGAGGATTTGATCCATATTGTTTATGAGTGTCTCGCAGATAAGGATGATTGCTTCGACGATTGCGGGGATAAGTTCCGGCAGTGCTTCTCCAATGCCGGTCGCCAGTGTCACAATCATTTGCACTGCTACTTCCACCAAAGCGGGAAGATTATCGATTATGCCCTGCACCAGCGCCATGACAAGCTGCAAAGCGCCTTCTGTTATCTGCGGCAGCGCGTCGATCGACGCCTGCAGCAGCGTCATGACAATCTGAACCGCCGCGTCGATAATGACGGGAAGGTTCTCCGCAATAGCTCCGCCGATGGAGGTGACGATATCCAAGCCTACCTGATTGAGTTTCGGCAGGTTTTCCAACAGCATATTTACAAGGCTTCCCACAGTATTGCCGATAACCTCGCTTATCTTCGTCCAGTCGCCATTTGCTTCGGATAAACCGCGAGTAAATTCTCCAAGAAGCGCAACGCCGTCGTCGGCCAATATCTGAAGCTGGGGGAGCAGCACGGTGCCCAGCATGTTTTTGGCCGCCGCGCCGCCCGCCTTGAGCCGCTGGATGCTGTCGTCAAATTTCCCGAGAGCGTTCAGTGAATCCTCGCTCATCACTGCGCCCATGCGCCTGGCTTCCTCGGTCAGCTCCGCTATCCCTGCCGAACCCTTCGCGATCAGGGGGTTGAGTTCCTGGGCTGATTTTCCGAAAATCTGCATGGCCAGCGCGTCGCGCTCGGTTTCGTTGGACACCTTGCCAAGTGCATCAATGGTTTCCCAGTATACGGCTTCGCTGTCGCGCAGGTTGCCGCTTGCGTCAGTGACCGAAACGCCAAGCCGCCGGTAAGCTTCGGCTACCTCACCGGTGCCTTTCCGTGCGGAAGACATGGATTTGATGTTTCTTGCCATGCTGCCGGTTAATGTATCCATTGAGACATCCACAAGTTCCGCGGCGTATTTATACGCCTGCAGGCTGTCGGTGGACATGCCGGTTACGGTCGAAACGGTAAGGATTTCATCGGCATAGGCAGCCGAATTGACCGACATATCCACCAGCGCCTTGCCAGCGCCGACCGCCGCTATACCAATGGCTGCAAGCGCCGCGCCCATGGCCACGCCAATTCCTTTCAATACGCCGCCAAGTTTTTCGAAGCGCCCGCCTGCGTCATCCGCCTGATCCGCGGCCTTTTTTATTTCTCTGCCGAATTCGTCCGCCTGTTTTTCCGCTTCGTCTAACTCTTTTCCCGCATTGTCCAGCGCTTTGTTGTTCGCCTCCAACTCGCGCTCCATTTTGTTCAGCTCGGCTTTGGCGTTGTTAAGCTGTATCTGCCAGGACTGCGTCCGCTTGTCGGTCTCTCCGAAAGAAGAGGCGGCATTGGCAAGGGCTTTCTCCAAAGCAGCAATTTTTTCTTTCTGCAATTCGATTTCTTTATTCAGCACCTTGTTTCTTGCAGTAACAGCTTCAACTGATTTATCTTGCTTATCAAACTGAGATGCAACCAGGTTCATCTCGCTGCCCAGTACC
>Ga0209608_1003324_pt1 | contig 10195 bp, 9 predicted proteins | sample AD_UKC130_MetaG_FD_184428 | JGI IMG/M metagenome (GOLD analysis project Ga0209608, IMG submission 184428) | Active sludge microbial communities of municipal wastewater-treating anaerobic digesters from Canada - AD_UKC130_MetaG (SPAdes) (version 2) | ecosystem: Engineered > Bioreactor > Anaerobic...
GCCCTTTTCCAAAATCCTTCAGATTGAGACCCCCCTCGTCACTTCGAGCGGTGCCCTGACCAAGATTCCCAAAACACATGAAACCTTATTCAGGGCCCGATTTTCGGACGAGGTTCTCCGGAAGACACTCATGGTTCTTCGGGAATTGGGGTTTCCTGCGGCCATCCTGGGAGACACATTCAGCCACGGTTTTGATTACTACATTGAGCGGCCAAACGGTTATCGCAATCCCTATTTTGAAGATTACCTTGAGCAAAACTCAGGATCAGAAAGGATTTGGGACGACTTTTTGGCAGAGCTTCCGCCGGAGATTTTCGCCACGTTTACCGTTGGCAGTGAGGCCGAGATGAAATGGGTGGAAAGCCAACTCCACGCAGCCCTGCCGCACCAATTGACGACGAACGTTCTGCGAAGCCCGCGATATCGGGGGTTCTTCTGTGAGATCATGCCGGCAGGAACCACGAAATGGTCAGCGATTTGCCAGTTGGCCGCTCAAAGAGGTGTCACGCCACGAGAGATCTGCGCGGTCGGGGATGACGTGAACGACATTTCCATGATTCGTGAAGCCGGCTTTGGGGTTGCCATGGGAAATGCGCCCGACGAGGTCAAAAAGGCGGCACACTGGGTTGCGCCACCCCAGGAGGAGGACGGTCTAGTTGCAGTGATTGAACGACTCTTGGAGGAATCATCCTGATCGAATATGTCGGGCAAATCAGCCGCCTGAGTTGTGGAGACTGAAGATGAGCGAAACCCACGAAACCATTCCAGAGGAGACGGGAGATCGTGACATAACGTTTTCGGACTTTCAACGCCTAATCCGTAAAATGTATTTTGAGAAGGACGTGGCCCGCGGTGTCGAAGGTACCTTCATGTGGCTAGTCGCTGAACTGGGTGAATTGGCCGAGGCCCTGCGGAGCGGGACTGCCGAGGAAAAGGCTGAGGAATTCGCCGACGTTGTCGCTTGGTTAACGACGATTGCCAACGTATCAAATGTCGACCTCACCGCAGCGATTCGGAAGAAATATGGTCAGGGTTGCCCGGGATGTGGGCGGTTCGTGTGTGTATGTCCTGACGCGGGTAAGCCCTAGGTGACTGTGGCTGAGATGAGATGGAAGGATGTGTCAACGAGGTGTTTTGGGATTGAAAATGTGAGCGACGCGGATCGATGGATTACTGGCGTGAACAAACAGCGACCGTACAAACGGCATTTTCCAAGTCCATGAAACAAGCCCTCATCCTCTTTTTAGAGCTTCTCGTCTGGTTCTCCTCGATCGCCGCGGTGTGTGCTGATGGAGAAACCACCGCCCCGGAGATCGTCAATTTGCGTGTGGGCGTCGAAGGGGTCTACAAACTCGGCCTGTGGACGCCTGTGTGGGTTGAGCTCCGCGGGGGAACCGGGGAGGCCTCCGGCACGATTGTTGTAACTGTGCCGGACGACGAAGGTGGGCCATGCTCTTACGTTATGGAGACCGTTACCCTGCCTGCTCAGGCAACGCGAGAGGTCGAAATGCTGGTCCAGATTGGGCGACCGCGGGCCCAGGCTACAGTGCGATGGGAAGCCGAGGGTGGACCTTCGGTCGAAAAGGTCTTTCAGGCCGGCACCGCATCCTTTCCAACGGCAATAGCGGCAAGGACTCCGGTATTTCTTTGGGTAGGCCCATCCCAACCACCCCAGGCCCTCATGGGAAGACGCAACGAGAAAGGACATTGGGTTTGGGTCAAGAACCCCGAACGGCTGCCGACGCACTTCCTCGGTTACCAGTCGGTCCGTACCGTCGTTTTGGCCATCGGTGATGACAAGGAGTTTATTGGCAGGTTGCAGCGATCCGGCAAGCAAATGCTTGCCCTTCAGGAATGGGTTCGTGAGGGCGGCAAAGTCGTGGCTAGCTTTGGCCCGACTGCTAAGACGGTCGTCAGTGACGGTGGCGTCCTTTCGTGGGTCGCGCCCGGTACGTGGCAGAATGCCATTCCCCTGAGAAAATGTGCAGGCATCGAAACGTATGTGGATAGTCCTCGGCCGATTGTAGTGCGCCGCAGTGATCCGCCGCTTCAGGCTCTTCAGTTTACGAATTTTGAGGGGATTGTGACGGCAAGTGAAGGGAATATCCCCTTGGTCATCCGGCGGCAGTACGGGTTTGGAACGATTGTGTTTTTTACTACGGATTTGACGCACCGCGCTTTGGTCGAATGGACTCAGTTTGATCGCCTGATAGACCGGCTTGTTGGCTACTCTGTGGCCCAGGATGATGTGGCCGGCAATCCACCGCGGACACTGATGCATTACGGTTACACGGACGTGAGCGGTCAATTGCGGAGTGCCTTGGACGTCTTGCCCACCATATCGTTTGTTCCATTCTCATGGGTAGCAGTTCTCGTGGTAATCTATCTGGTGATCATTGGTCCGGTGGACTATTGGATTCTCGGATATGGCATCAGAAACTATCGTTGGACTTGGATCACTTTTCCCGCAATCATCATCCTGGCTGCTGGTGCTGGCATTCTCCTAGGGTACAGCAAAGGCGAGAGGCCGGTGACGAAAGAGGTTCACTGGATTGATTATGATCTTGCCGGCAGCACAATACGTGGGTTAGGACTGGGTAGCCTGTACAGCCTGCACCCCGATTTTTATGACATCAGCTTCACTGCGCCCGATTTTGGAACAAAGTCGGAGGTGGGACAACTGTGGCTGGGGTGGTTCGGCATCCCAGGCCATGGATTAGGGGGAATGGAAAATACCACCGGTGTCCTCAGTTCGCTTGAGCCATACACGGCGATGCCGCGATCGGGATTGTTGCAGGGATTTCCAGTCAACCAGTGGAGTACTCGCAGTGTTTGGGCCCTTTGGTCGGCTAAGAGCCAAACACCACCGCTTCAGCTTGCCGTGTTCGACCGGGAGGGAGTGCTTCGGGGTCGCATCCAAAACAATCTTGATGTCACGTTGGAAAATTGTTTCGTGGCGTATGGCGACTGGGTGTATGACCTGGGGACCTTAGAACCAGGCCAGGCCTGGGAGAGTTTTTTGGGAGACGACCGCCGCGAGCTACGGTCTTGGCTTAACGGGCGGCAGGTCTTTGTTGAAGGGGAAGGGGTCCGTGCCCAGACGCGGCAGCGAGTGCAGCCCTACGAAACAGGGTCCCGCGATGTTGGATACATCCTGCGCATGATGGCCTTCTATCAGGCGGCAGGTGGGCTCGGCTATGTCGAGCTGTCGCACGAATATTGGCCGTTTTTTGATGGCAGCGAGTGGTTGGCCAACGGTCGGGCCGTGATGATTGCGCGGGTCCGCACGGAGCGGCAGGCTTCACCCCTTTTTGGCGTAACGGCCAGGAACCAAACGTTCGAAAGCGTGACTCCGGTTGCGCAGGAGTGCTTTTGTCGGTTCGTGTTGCCCGTACCAAAGGGTCCGCCTCTTGCGGAATAACCGGAGAGAGTAAGCAAAAAACACATTGTTTTCAAGATGAGCCCAGTTATTGAGCTACTTTTATGATCACAAAAAAGACTGTCGATAAACAAGTCGGAGTGTTACCTCAAGGTCAGACCGATTCCGATCGCAAATCGTCGCGGGCCGTTGCCGTGAAGACGGTTGGTCTGACGAAGCTGTATGGTCAAATCCGGGCCGTGGATCAATTGACCCTGGAATTGGAGGAGGGAGATCTCTTCGGGTTTATTGGTCCGAATGGTTCCGGAAAGACAACGACCATGCGAATCTTGGCGACACTCCTTCAACCTAGTTGGGGTGAGGCCTACATTTGTGACCATTCAATCTACACCCATCCTAAAGAAATCCGCCGCCTCATTGGGTATATGCCGGATTTCTTTGGCGTCTATGACGACATGAAAGTCATCGAGTACTTGGAGTTCTTCGCCTCTGCGTATCGAATCAATGGGCCCAAGAGGCGCAAAGTCTGTGAGGAAATGCTGGAATTGGTCGAATTGGGTTACAAGCGCGATGCGTTTGTGACCAGCCTCTCTCGGGGAATGACGCAGCGCTTGGGGCTGGCTAGAGTCCTACTTCATGATCCCCAAGTGCTCATCTTGGATGAACCCGCCAGTGGTCTAGACCCGCGGGCAAGAATCGAAATCCGGGAGCTACTCAAGCGGTTACGGCAGATGGGCAAAACCATCATGGTATCTAGTCACATCCTGCCGGAGCTGGCGGATATCTGCAACAAGATTGGTATTATCGAGCAAGGCGTCCTCAAAGTGTGTGGCGACCTGAAAGAGGTTATGCAACGAGTGCGGGAACAGAAGGTCTTGTGTGTAGAGGTCTGGGAAAAGCAAGCGGAGGCGGTGCGGATTCTCGAGAGCCAAGATGATGTCCATTCAGTGGAGGTTCGCGACGGCGTTATCTACGTAACCCTGAAAAGAGGCGTTAACGATTATCGTGACCTGGCAACGGCGCTGGTCCAAGGTGGCTGTCCGCTAAAAATGCTTAGAGAGGATGAGATCAATCTGGAGACGGCGTTCATGGCGCTCACGCGGGGGATGACGGCTTAAGCCGACGCCAGCGTTTCAGCAGATTACCCACGCCCGATGCCGGACTTGAGACGATGCAGCACGTCGCCGGCCTGGGTTGCCAAGAAAGTCAGGTCATTGGACACGGCGAGCAGTTGCATGCCCCGTGCTGCCCAGTGCTGGGCTTCGTCCACTGTGCGGGCATGGAATCCCGTTGGGCAATGCCGTTGTCGTCCCGCTTCGATGACTTTTTCAACTGCGGCCTCAAAGTCCTCTTTGCTTGCCTGCGGTAGTCGCTGCGGCGGTTTGCAGAGGCGGCATGCGAGATCAAGAGGTCCAATTAACAAGGCATCGCATCCTGGAATACCGGCGATATTCGACGCCTCTTCGACCCCAGCGGGGCTTTCGATTTGCAAGACGATCATAATTTGCTCATTAGCCGCTGCTAGGTATTTCTCCAAGGTTGTCTGAAAACGCCGATAGTGATTCGCTGCTGCCGCACTTCGGGAGCCTTGGGGCGGATATTGGGATGCTGCGATAATTTGCCGGGCTTGCTCGGCCGATTCCACCATCGGGATGACCAACCCGAAGGCACCCAGATCGAGTGCCCGCTTGATGTACACAGGATCTCCCGCAGGGACCCGTACCAGGGGCGTTGTCCCGGCATCGATGGCCCATCCCACCAGTCGATCGACCTGGGACCAGTCAAGGGCCGTATGCTCCATGTCAACGGTAACCCAGTCGAAGCCAATTTCTGCAAGGATTCGGACAACTCGGTCATCGGGGATGGTAACCCAGGTTCCCCAAACGGTCCGACCCTCCCGCAAGGCCAATTTTACGGCATTCTTCTTCACAGCTCTAAACCTCTGTTGAGATGAATCCCGGTAATGGTCGTTCCAAGCAACGAGATAACGAACCTGCATCCCATTTCGGCGACCCAACAGGCGGAATCGCCTGAACCGGAATCAGTCCAGTGGACCTTGTGAATACCGATAGAATACCACGAGGATAGACCCGAAAGGATGGCACCTGGGCATCACATCGTGGGTATTTTTCCTGTGGGCCCGTTTGGGTGCGTGTGACCACAAAGACGAAGGAGTGCGGAATGGACCTTTTTGATTGGCAATCGAGTGGCGAGTGGATTCCGGTCTGTAAGCTCGATGACCTACAAAAAAACAAGGGAAAGCGATTTGTCGTCGCAGGACGCGAGATTGCTATCTTTCGCACCGAGAATGGCGTTTTTGCAACGGATGATTATTGCCCCCATATGGGTGATTCGCTCAGTGCCGGGCGGATTTGGGAAGGGACCGTCGTTTGTCCGCGGCACATGTGGGCCTTTCGTCTTGCCGATGGTCGGTGCACGGATGTCCCAACGTTGTCTGTTCCAACCTACAAGGTTACCGTCCGCGACGGCTGGGTTCTGCTCAAAAAGCCAGTGGAATAACGCCTTGACACTTCGTCGAGACCATCACCTGATACCCTTCACCGCCACCGGTTAACGAGCTTATCGCGCGAGGAAGCTACTTGACACCTTAGCCAAGCGCGATGCTCTCACCCGGCTGCAGGACGACGGGCACTGATGCGGTGGTGTGTCTCACGCGATTGGCCCAATCATTGACATCCTGGGCGATCAAAGGCCATGTGTTAAAGTGGACAGGTACGACCCGTTTGGGACGCAACAGTGTGACTGCCCGCAAGGCATCCTCTGGACCCATTGTGAAGTTATCTCCGATAGGCAGGACGGCCAGGGCCAAGTCGTGATCGCCGATCAACTGCATGTCCAGGAAAAGACCGGTATCACAGGCAAAATAGACGTTACCATCTTGAAGAAGTAGGAGGAATCCCACAGCCACGCCACCGTAACTTCCGTCAGGAAGCATTGAAGTATGCACCGCCGGTGTCATCTTGACTCGGCCAAAGGGGAATGCATGCGTCCCCCCGACATTCATGGCGTGTGTCGATGTGACCCCTCTTCGGTTTAGCCACTCGCAAATTTCGTAAGTGGCAATCACCGTGGCCGCGTTGGCTTTTGCGATCGACTCTGCATCGGCCATATGGTCAAAGTGACCGTGAGAGATCAAGACATAGTCTGCCTTTACTTCATCAGCTTTAATCGGCGCCACAGGCGACTCGTCCAGAAAGGGGTCAAGGATGATACGATGGCCATTGGTTTCGATTAGCCAACAACCGTGTCCTAGCCAGCGTAGCTGCGTTGCCATGTTCTTGGCTCCCTTCTCTCAGGAAACGCCGATGACCCAACGCCATTGTGCATTGGTAGTACCGGTTTTTCAGTCCGCGGTGGCCCCCCTCCCCTTTGGGAATCGGAATTGTCCTTGGCTACTGCTCTAAGAGTTTCTGCATGTGTCGCTTGTAAGCCTCAACTCCGGGTTGACCGTAAGGGTTGATTCCAATTAATCGGCCCTCGACAACAGTTGCCAACATCAGAAACTGAAAGAGTTCACCCAGCGTGCGTTCCCGAATTTGCGGAAGAATGATCTCGGCGGAGCGACGCAAATCCTCGGCATAGGCTTGGGTCGTTCCCAGTCGGGCCGCGCGAAGAATATCCGAAAGCGACTTTCCCGCGAGTTTATTAAGCTGATCATCGTCGTAGTCCCATCGGGGAATCGTAACACAAGCTAGACTAGGTCGCTCAGCCCAGAGATTTGTAAAAAGTTTGTCCCGACGGCCTTCCTGATGCTGCTGTCCGCGCGAGTGAAGATCGCGTGTATTGACAACTGTCAACGGCGTAGCCCCCTGCCCGTTCTTTCCCAGACTTTCTGAAAGGAGTTGGTCGTACCACAGTCCCACGGCTTCCAACCGCTTTCCCCAGGTAGATAACACACGTATGGAAGCCCCACGGCGGCTTTCCATGAGGTGGCAGACGCCCACATATCGCAAAATGGGATTGCTCGCCGGATCACTGTTGGAAAACGCACGATTGGCAGCGCATGCCCCTTCGAGAAGCTCCTCGATGTTCAGTCCCAGAATTGCGGCGGGCACGAGCCCCACGGCGCTCAACACGGAAAAACGCCCACCGACGTCTTCCGGAAAGGCAAACATGTGGTCCCGAGGTACACCAAGGTTAACACAAAGCCGCCAAAGTCGGCTGTCCTCCTTGCTTACGGCGAGAATTCGCTGCCCCACCTTCACGCCACGATCCTGGCAGTGCTTTTTCAACGCCTCCACAAAGACCCGGAAAGCAACGGCGGTCTCGAGGGTCGAGCCGCTCTTACTGATGACAACAATTCCCCAGTCTGCGGTCGGTTCTGAGTGCAAAAGCTCTAGCAGCCCCAGGACGGCGTCGTTATCGACATTGTTACCTTCGAAGTACAAACGTGGTCGGTTTCCACGCTGAGACCGGGAAAGCTCGTTGTGGTACGGATGACAGCAGGCCTCAAAGAGCGCACGGGCACCCATGTAGGAACCCCCGATGCCGAGGACCACGACCCGCTCAAGGCCACTCGCAAAACGCTCGGAGGTTTGTCGGATGTGCTCCAGTACCGTGCGATTTTCGCCCAGTAGCCGTTCTGGAAGGTCGATGAATCGAGAGTCCAGGGGTTCTTTTTCTTTCGGGACCTTGTCCCCTCGCTTCTTGAGTTCCACCTCGTCCAGGACTTCGTCGCGGCAGGCCAAGAGCCTGGGCCAAAGCCACTCGAGGTCCTCGGTGAGGACCCCTGTTTCCCGCTCGATGGCGGGACGTTCGGGGGGGACTTCCATGCCAGCACATTCGTAGCGTAGGGACAATCCTGATATCTCACTTTGTCTCATATTCTCCGCCTTTCTTTCGTCACAGAAAAAGCAATCGAACAGGACCGCTTTCCTTGTCGGGAAACCAACTGAGCAATCGAGCTTATTCGCGGACCGACAGACACAATATCAGGAATTTTCCCCCAAGAATGTCGCGATCCACAAGGGGCCGCGTCGCGACGGATTTTAGGGAATGAGGCAAGGCCTACGCGATTTGCCCTTTTGTCGGATCTTCTTTGCTTGGCACCGTAGGACCGGCATGACGGGCAATCTGTCCACGGACCATGTAGATCACGTCTTCTGCGATGTTGGTGGCATGGTCGGCAACTCGCTCCAGATTTCGAGAAATGGCAAGCACCTGAAGGAGGGGACGAACGAGGTCAGGCGTCTCTTGGATCATTCGTTCCACGTGTTCCCGAATCATTCGCTTTTGGGCATCCACCGCCTCATCTTGGCGACATACGTCGATCGCCAGATCGAGATCGCAATTCACCAGGCTGTCCACGCTGTTGCGGAGCATCACCTGGGCTTTTCCCCACATTTCACTCAAATCAAAAGGCAACCGTATGGGCGGATACTGGCTTAGTGTCCGGGCCTTGCGTGCGATATTCACGGCAAGGTCGCCGATCCGTTCCAAGTCGTTATTGATCTTTAGGACACTGACGAGAAACCTCAGATCGGCAGCCACGGGCTGGTGGAGGGTCAAGATGGTCAAACATTCCTCCTCGATGTCGACCTCGGCTGCGTCGATTTTGCGGTCTGAAGACTCGACCTCGTCGGCTAGTTGGGGATCGCGTTTTAAGACCGCCTCAATCGCCTTGTGGAGCTGGCCTTCTACCTCCCCACAAAGGCGAAGAAGCCTTTCCCGAAGCCTGTCCATCTCGCGGTGCATGTGAACGGCCATGTCGAGGTCCTTCTTAGGATGCCACAGTCGCCTTGGACTTGTGTAAATTGTGGTGATACTCGCCCAGCCAGCGGCCCTACCCACGACGGGATACGCTGCCCAACTCTGATTATAACCGTTTTCGTTTTCCGCGTTCGACTCCAATTCCGGTGTAAGCACCCGGGGATAGGCGACAGCTTCCCGTTGCCCTCGGTTTGAGGCCTTATGACGGAGACGACGGCTCCTTTTTAGAGCCTATCCCATAATCTCCCCTCGCCCGCTCGGCGGGAGAGGGGTCGGGGGTGAGGGTGGCTCGAATCGCTGCTGGTTTTCTCAATCGATTCCGACGTTCGCTTGCCCTCACCCCAACCCTCTCCCGGAGGGAGAGGGGGTACTTTTTCGGATAGGCTCTTAGTCGGCTTACGAGCGCAGATCTGCGACAGGCCATGGGAACTGACAATTTACCAATGACGCCCTATTTATGCGGAAAATGCTCAGTGTGGGATAAATACGGCATCTTTTCAAAATAAGAAATGTGCGGGTCTTTTGGCCTTTGCGGGCGCTTAGTTGGAAATTGGTTCCGAAAAGGCCGATGCCACTTCGGAGGAGGCGCATGGTATCCGTCTCTATTAAGTGAGTAAAGGATCCTTTGGAACTGAAAAAATTTGCGGGTTGGAGAAGATTTTCCGGCGTGCCTGTGGACTCAAGAGCCGCACGCATGACCGCCTTGGCGTTTCGCACCAGCATCATTGCAGAGGAGACCTGCTCATGGATGGTCGAAGTTGGCCGCTTTGTGCCGCCGCGGTCAAGGGGTTAGTCTTTTCGACAATCATCGCCGGCCTTGTCTCAGCCCAGGACATCATTCCTTACCAAACCATGGACCCGGCCTACTTGGTTGCGACCGAAAAGCCACCTCAAACCGTGGAAACAAACGACGACCTGGCGCGGCGGGTAGCGGAGCTGGAAAAGGCCCTTGCTCAGATGAAAGAGAAGGAACAGGCCGCAGCAAAGAAATCCGCTGGCCAGATGTCGGTGAATCTGAGCGGCCGGTTCTTCATCGATAGTGTGTTTTTTGGTCAGAGCGACGGCAGTATGGCTGCGTTTGGCGAC
>Ga0209608_1003326_pt1 | contig 10194 bp, 10 predicted proteins | sample AD_UKC130_MetaG_FD_184428 | JGI IMG/M metagenome (GOLD analysis project Ga0209608, IMG submission 184428) | Active sludge microbial communities of municipal wastewater-treating anaerobic digesters from Canada - AD_UKC130_MetaG (SPAdes) (version 2) | ecosystem: Engineered > Bioreactor > Anaerobic...
CCATCTGCGAGGGCTATGGCCTGTCCGAGACCAGCCCGGTGGCCTGCGCCAACCCGGTCACGGCAACGGAGTTCTCGGGCACGATCGGTGTGCCCATGCCGAGTACCTACATGCGCATCATCGACGATGAGGGGCGCGACATCTCGGCCACCGGCCAGCCTGGCGAGATCGCCATCCTCGGCCCGCAGGTCATGGCCGGCTATTGGCAGCGCCCCGACGAGACCGCCAAGGTCATGACCGAGGACGGCTACTTCAAGACCGGCGACATCGGCGTCATGGACGAGCGTGGCTACTTCAAGGTGGTCGATCGCAAGAAGGACATGGTGCTGGTCAGCGGCTTCAACGTCTACCCCAACGAGGTGGAGGACGTGGTGGCCCTGATACCCGGGGTGCTGGAATGCGCCGTTGTCGGTGTGCCCGACGAGAAGACGGGCGAGGCCGTGAAGCTGGTCATCGTGAAGAAAGACCCGGCCTTGACCGAGGCCCAGGTGCGCGACTATTGCCGCACCAACCTGACGGGCTACAAGCAGCCCAAGGTGATCGAGTTCCGCACCGAGCTGCCCAAGACCCCGGTGGGCAAGATATTGCGGCGCGAGTTGCGCGACAAGAAGTGATCCTGCCCCGGCAGGGCCGGGGGGAGGCGACTGGCGGGCGCTGCAGAAGCGGCCCGCCTTATTTTTTGGCGTTGCCCTTGAAGACGTTTTCCACGAGTGGCTTGGCGTCTATCTGTGGCACATGGCAGGAATTGCATTGCCAGCGCGAGTTGTGCACCTGCGGGGCATCGGCGTTGACCGGCTTGATCAGGTGGCTCTCCTTGATCTGCGGGATTTTCTGACCGCGCACCTCCTTGTGGATGTGGCAGTCCAGGCAGGTGTTTTCCTCGGCGGTGATGTCGTCAAAGCCGTCCACCTTGTGCGGTATCAGCGGCGGCTGCTGCGCGAAGGTGCGCTGGATCAACGCCTGGCCGCCCGGCTTGCTGCCCTGGTAGTTCTTGATCTCGGGTGCCTGGTCCACGGTCGAGACATCGCTGCCCCGGATGCTGCTCAGCGTCTGCGCCGTGCCCCAGCACGCCGCCACGGACAGCAGGGTTGCCAGAGAGAGTTTGACGAGCGTCTTCATGATGGGCTTCTCCACGGGTGAAAGTTGTTTGAGGTCATTGTTCTGGTTGGGCGCCGGGCCGGGCCTGGTCATCCGCGTTGGGCGCAAAGCGCGGTACGAACTGGAAAACATCCTTGGCGCACACATCGATGCAGCGCCCGCAGCTGGTGCAGTCGCTGTCCTTGATCATCGGCCCCACGCCCTTGTGTGCGCCCTTGAGCGGCAGCCGGATGACATGCTGCTCGGGGCAGGCGGTAAAGCAGTCCAGGCAATCGTTGCAATCCTCGCGCCGCGTGGCCGATACGCGCACCAGGCCGACGCGCCCCAGCAGGCCGTAGAACGCGCCCACCGGGCACAGGTGGCCGCACCAGCCGCGCTTCATGACGAACAGGTCAAACAGGAAGATGCCCGCAATCAGCAGCCAGCCGCCGCCCATGCCGAAGATCAATCCGCGCGGCAGCAGCGACACCGGGCTCACCAGCTCCCAGACGATGCTGCCCGTGCCCGCCGCCAGCGCCAGGATCAGCGCCAGCATCCAGTAGCGCGTCTGACGCGGCAGGTCGCCACCGCCGCGTATGTCCAGCCTGCGCCGCAGCGCGCTGGCGGCGTCGGTGACGATGTTCACCGGGCAGACCCAGGCGCAGTACACGCGCCCGCCCACCAGCAGGTAAAAGGCCAGCACGATAGCCACGCCGATGATGGCGTTGCGCTCCGGTACATGGCCAGTCAGCAGCGACTGCAGCATCACCAGCGGGTCGGCCAGCGGCAGTGTGTCCAGCGTCAGGCTGTAGTTGAGGTTGCCCTTGACGACCCACCAGCCCAGCCAGGGCCCGGCCACGAACAGTGCCAGCACGCCCAGCTGCACGCTGCGGCGCAGCAGCAGCCAGCGGTGCGCGCTCCACCAGCCCTTGGCGGCGATGGCATCGCGGGCGAAGGCGTTGCGTGCGGGCTTCATCGTGGTGCTCCGTCGGGCAGTTGGCCGCCCGTGCCCAACGCGCCCGTTCCGCCACTGCTGCCAGGGTCGAAATGGCCGGGCAGCGTGACGCCCTCGGGCATGCGGTCGGGCAGGTCGATCAGGCCGCGCTCTTCGACCAGCGACTGGCCGGCCTTGCGCTTTTCTTCCCAGCCCACGCGGTAATGCGCGCCGAGTTCTCCCTTGGCCTGGGCGATGGGGTAGACCTTGATGGCCGCCACCTCCAGCACGCAGGAGGCCTCGCACTTGCCGCAGCCGGTGCAATGCTCGGAATGCACCGTGGGCAGGAACATGGTGTGCTTGGCGGTGCGTTCGTTGTGTTGCACCTCCAGCGTGATGGCCTTGTCTATCACCGGGCAGACGCGGTAGCACACGTCGCAGCGCAGGCCCAGGAAGTTCAGGCAGGTCTCGTGATCGACCAGCACCGCCAGGCCCATTTTTGCCTGGTTGATGTCGGTCAGGCCGTGATCCAGCGCCCCCGTGGGGCAGGCCTTGACGCAGGGAATGTCCTCGCACATCTCGCAGGGCTTGCTGCGCGCCACAAAGAAGGGCGTGCCCGTGGCCACCTGCTGCGCCGGCGTGGCCAGCTGCAGGATGTCGTAGGGGCAGTCGCGCACGCACAGGCCGCAGCGTATGCAGGCGGACTGAAAGTCCGTCTCGCTGCCCGCGCCCGGGGGGCGTATGGCGCCTGCCGGCAGGGCTCTGGCCTGGCGGTTGAGCAGCCCCAGGCCCAGGCCGATCACGCCCATGCCGCAGGCCATCTTCGCGGTGTCGAGCATGAATTCACGGCGCGCGGCGGCGCTGACAGGAGCGGTCATGGCGGCTAAGTGGGTGCAGCGATGGGAGTGGGCCGGGCGCATGCAGGTTGCGCGCCCGGGCTGTGGGTCAGGCCTTCACGACCTTGCAGGCGCACTTCTTGAAATCGGTCTCCTTGGAGATCGGGCAGGTGGCGTCCAGCGTCAGCTTGTTCACCAGGCGGTGCTCGTCAAAGAAGGGCATGAACACCAGGCCCTGCGGCGGCTTGTTACGCCCGCGCGTCTCGACCTTGGTGGCGACCTCGCCACGGCGCGTCATCACCTTGACGGTGTCGCCGCGCTGCAGGCCGCGCTTCTTGGCGTCCTCGGGGTGCATGTAGAGCCAGGCATCGGGCATGGCACGGTACAGCTCGGGCACGCGGCGCGTCATCGAGCCGGTGTGCCAATGCTCCAGCACGCGGCCGGAAGACAGCCACAGGTCGTACTCGGCATCCGGCATCTCGGCCGCGGGCTGGTAGGGCAGCGCAAAGATCCAGGCCTTGCCGTCGGGCTTGCCGTAGAACTTGAGCACCTCGCCCTTCTTTACATAGGGGTCGTAGCCCTCGCGGAAGCGCCACAGCGTCTCCTTGTTGTCCACCACCGGCCAGCGCAGGCCGCGTGCCTTGTGATAGACGTCAAAGTCGGCCAGGTCATGCGCATGGCCGCGGCCGAAGCCGGCGTATTCCTCGAACAGGCCCTTCTGCAGGTAGTAGCCCAGCTCCTTGGATTCGTCGTTGTCGAAACCCTTTTGCAGATCCGACAGCGGGAACCTGTTCACCTGGCCGTTGGCATACAGCACGTCGTACAGGGTCTTGCCCTTGTATTCGGGGGCCTTCTCCAGCAGCTCGGCGGGCCAGACCTCGTCGGTCTTGAAGCGCTTGGAGAACTCGACGTACTGCCACAGGTCGGACTTGGCCTGGCCGGGAGCCTTGACCTGCTGGCGCCAGAACTGCGTGCGCCGCTCGGCGTTGCCAAAGGCCCCTTCCTTCTCCACCCACATGGCCGAGGGCAGGATCAGATCCGCCGCCAGGGCCGACACCGTCGGGTAGCAGTCCGACACGACGATGAAGTTGGCCGGGTTGCGAAAGCCGGGCCAGATCTCGCCGTTGATGTTGGGCCCGGCCTGCATGTTGTTGGTGGTCGTGGTCCAGTAGAAGTTGAGCTTGCCGTCCTTCAGGGCGCGGCTTTGCGCCACGGCGTGCAGGCCCACCCAGTCGGGGATGGTGCCGGCGGGCAGCTTCCACTCTTTCTCGGAGATCTCGCGGTGCTTGGGGTTGGTGACCACCATGTCGGCGGGCAGGCGGTGCGAGAAGGTACCCACCTCGCGCGCCGTGCCGCAGGCCGAGGGCTGGCCGGTGAGCGAGAACGGGCTGTTGCCGGGCTCGGAGATCTTGCCCACCAGCAGGTGCACGTTGTAGATCATGTTGTTGACCCAGGTGCCGCGCGTGTGCTGGTTGAAGCCCATGGTCCAGAACGAGGTCACCTTGGTCTTGGGGTCGGCATAGACCTTGGCCAGGGCCTCGAGCTTGTCCTTGGGCACACCCGAGAGCTCGTGCGCCTTGTCCAGCGTGTACTCGGCGACGAAGGCCTTGAACTCGTCGAAGCTGATGGGCGCCGAGGCGTCTGGCGAGCCCTTGGGCTTGCCGTCCGCGCCGGGATAGCCGTTGTTGCCGGCCACCTGCTCCAGCGGGTGATTCGGGCGCAGGCCGTAGCCGATGTCGGTCACGCCCTTGCGGAAGTTGACATGCTTCTTCACGAAGTCCTCGTTCACCGCGCCACTCTGGATGATGTGGTTGCAGATGTAGTTGAGGATGGCCAGGTCTGATTGCGGCTTGAAGATCAGTTCGCTGTCGGCCAGCTCGCAGGAGCGGTGCGTGAAGGTGGACAGCACATGCAGCTTGACATGCTTGGCCGTCAGGCGCCGGTCGGTGACGCGCGACCAGAGGATGGGGTGCATCTCGGCCATGTTCGCGCCCCAGAGCACGAAGGCGTCGGCGTGCTCGCAGTCGTCGTAGCAGCCCATGGGCTCGTCGATGCCGAAGGTGCGCATGAAGCCGGCCACGGCCGAGGCCATGCAGTGGCGCGCATTCGGGTCGATGTTGTTGGAGCGAAAACCCGCCTTGAACAGCTTGGAGGCGGCATAGCCCTCCCAGATGGTCCACTGGCCGGAGCCGAACATGCCGATATTGCGCGGCCCGCCCGCCTTCAGCGCGGCCTTGCATTTGTCCTCCATGATGTCGAAGGCCTGGTTCCAGCTGATGCGCGTGAACTCGCCGTTCTTGTCGAACTTGCCGTCCTTCATGCGCAGCATGGGCTGGGTCAGGCGATCCTTGCCGTACATGATCTTGGAGAGGAAGTAGCCCTTGATGCAGTTCAGGCCCTTGTTCACCGGCGCGTCCGGGTCGCCCTGGGTGGCGACCACGCGCCCGTCCTTGACGCCAATCAATACGCCGCAGCCGGTGCCGCAGAAGCGGCAGGCGCCCTTGTCCCAGCGAATATCGTCGGCGGCGCCGGCCGACTGCGCCAATGCCTGCGCACCGGGAACGCTCACGCCAATGGCCGTGGCGGCAGCGGTGACCGCATGCGCCTTGATGAGTTCTCGACGGGTTATTTGCATTTGGCTAACTCCTGGTCAGGATGGGTTTCTGTCTGCTGGAAAATCATGGCGATATTCAGGACATCGTCCATGCGCGCGATGGCCTCATAGGTGTCCATGGCGCCGCGATCGTTCTCCGCCTCTATGGTGACGACCAGTCTGCCGTCCTCTGCAGCGGCGTGAACCTCCACGCCGGGAATATGCGGGAGTTGTGCGCGTACCGTGGCATCCGTGCCCGGTCTGGCGTAAACGATGGCGCTGGAGATATTCAAGATACTGCCTTCGATCAAATGCCGTTTCGGATATTGCCAATACCCCGGAGTTAATCGAATGACAAGTATGCGGCCCCATTTGTAGAACGGGTCGCGCATGGCAGGCGATGCGCCGGGAAGTGGATGTCCGAGTAAAACGGTCGGGGATTATCGTGGGAGCCGTAAGTTCATTGTTTTTTTGACGATCTAATGGTGAACCCTTATTCGGGGTTGGCATTTGAGAAAAATCAAATCCACGATGCGAGTGGCATGAATCGCACCGCCCGTCCGGCCCTGTTGCGGTGCGGGCGGCCCTGGGCGGTCGCGATAATGCGGCTCCCTCTGCCCTTGTGAACCGCCCCGCCCATGACCACCGCCATCCTCAGCGCCCTGCCCGAAGAGCAGGGCGGCCTCGTCCAAGCCCTGCAGGCGCCCGAATGCATCACCCATGCCGGGCGCAGCTTCTGGCGCGGCCGGCTGCTGGGCCAGCCGGTGCTGCTGGCGCTGTCGGGCATAGGCAAGGTGGCGGCGGCCACCACGGCGACGCTGCTGGCCGAGCGCTTTGGCGTGGCGCGCATCGTCTTCACCGGCGTGGCCGGCGGCTTGGGCGATGGCGTGCAGGTAGGGGATGTGGTGGTGGCGCAGGACTTTCTGCAGCACGACATGGACGCCTCGCCCATCTTCCCGCGCTGGGAGGTGCCCGGCTACGGGCTGGCGCGCATGCCTTGCGATGCGGCGCTGACCACTATGCTATTTGAAGCTGCCAGCGCTTATCTGACAAGCGATAGAGCCGGATTTGATCCCAACAATCCGGCGATTGCGCACCGCCACGCAGCGTGCGCGCACCAGGGTTTGATCGTCAGTGGCGACCGCTTTGTCTCCACCTCGGCCGAATCCGCCGCACTGCGCCAGGCGCTGGGCGCCGCCGGCCATCAGGTGCTGGCCGTGGAGATGGAGGGCGCGGCCGTGGCCCAGGTGTGCCGCGACTACGGCCTGCCGTTTGCGGCCGTGCGCACCATCTCCGACCGGGCCGACGACAGCGCGCATGTGGACTTTCCGCATTTCGTGCGCCATGTGGCCAGCCGCTATGCCGATCACATCATCCAGGGTTTGCTGCGCGCCATGCCGGGTGGACGTTGAGCGTTGGGCGTATTCAGTGCCAGCCGTCATGCGTTCACGCTCAACGCTTAACGCCAAACGCTACTTCAACCAGCCGCGCTTGCGAAAATACAGCATGGGCACCACGGCGCTGGCGATCATCAGGCAGAGGGCGTAGATGTAGCCATGCTCCCATTCCAGCTCGGGCATCAGGCGGAAGTTCATGCCGTAGACGCTGGCGATCAGCGTGGGCGGCAGCAGGGCGACGCTGGCCACCGAGAAGATCTTGATGATCTTATTCTGGTTGATGTTCAAAAAACCGACGGTGGCGTCCATCAGGAAGTTGATCTTGTCGAACAGGAACTGCGTGTGGCTGTCCAGCGACTCGATATCGCGCAGGATTTGGCGCGCGTCCTCGAACTGCTCGGCGTTGAGCATCTTGCTGCGCATCATGAAGCTGACGGCGCGGCGCGTGTCCAGCATGTTGCGGCGTATGCGGCCGTTCAAATCCTCTTGCCAGGCGATGTCGGCCAGCACCTTCTGCGCGTGGTCGTCGGTCACATGGCCCTCCAGCACCTGGGTGCTGACCTTCTTCAGATCGTCGTAGATGCCCTCCAGCGTGTCGGCCGAATACTCCACGTCGGTGTCGAACAGCGACAGCAGCACCTCCTTGGCGTCCTCGATCAGCCCCGGCGCGCGGCGCGCACGCATGCGTAGCAGTCGGAACACGGGGATGTCTTCCTCGCGGATGGAAAACAGCACGCCGCAGCTTTTCAGCTCGGTGTTGTGCTGGTTCAGGATGAAGGCTACGCGTACCGAGCGCGGCTCCTCGTCGTCGTCCACCAGAAAGTCGCTGCGGATATGCAGTTCGCCGTTGTCTTCCTCGTAGAAGCGCGCCGACTCTTCGATGTCCTCGTCCATCACGTCCAGCGGGATGGCCAGGCCGTAATGCTGCTTGACCCAGCGCTTTTCCAGCACCGTGGGCGACTCCATGTCCACCCAGATCGGATGCTGCGGCGCCTGATCCTCCAGGGAATCGATTTCTTCCTGGACCAGGCGGCCGTTGACGAGTGAAAAGATGTTGAGCATGGCTCACTCTCCCTGTTGTTCTTGAGGCGTCTGCGAGGGGTGATGGGGGGCGCTTTCAGCCCCTCGTCAGACCGGGGAGAGGCTGAAAGCTACCAACTGGGGTAGGTTTCCACGGGTGGGCGGTGCGTGTGTTGCGAAGCCGGCGATTATCGCATTCGCGTCGTGACCGCGCTGTGACCGCGCGTTTGCCCCCAGGTGGTTTCAAGCCCCGGGCTGGCGACGCACCAGGGCCAGCGCGCGGCACAGGTCGATCCAGGCGGCGGCCTTGGCTTCCGGGGCGCGCAGCAGATAGGCCGGGTCGTAGCTGACCACCGCAGGCGTGCCGTCCGCCAGCTGGTGCGCGCTGGCGCGCAGGCGCCCCAGCGGCTCGCGGCTGCCCAGTACCATGCGCGCCGCACCCAGGCCCAGCACCAGCACCATGGCCGGGCGCAGCGTGGTCAGGGCCTGCTGCAGGCCGGCGGCCGGCGGTTCGCCCTCGGCCGGCCGGCCCGGCTGGGGCTGTGACAGGGTGGCGACGAAGCAGCGCGGGTGCCGGTGCAGGCGCATGGCGCGCAGCATGTTGTCCAGCAGCTGGCCGCTGTCGCCCGCCAGGGGTTCGGCCGGTGTCGGGCTCTCCAGCAGCACCAGCCAGCCGGAGCCCAGTTCCGGCGGCGTGGCCGTCGGGTCGGCCTGCGGGTACAGGGCTATGGGTGGGCGCAGCAGCAGTCCGCCGGCCTGGGCCATGGCTGCAGCCGGGGTTGGCGCGGCAGCTTGCGTCGGTGCCTGGCGGCGCGTGGTGGGGGGGGGCGCTGCGGCAGCTTGCGCTGCGGGACGGGCCGGGGTGGCGGCGGGTGCGGGGCGAGTGACGGGAGCGGCCTCGTTGGTCGGCGGCGCCGCTGGCGCGGCGGCCGGGGCCGGGGCCCAGACGGTGACACCCATCTCCAGCAGCATGGCGCGTTGGCGCGCGTCCAGTTCCAGGCTCATAGCGGCAGACTCATGACCACGGCGTCCTCGCGTTCGCCATCGCTGGACGGGTAGTAGCGCTTGCGCAGGCCCACCTGCTGGTAGCCATGGGCCTCGTACACCTGGCGCGCGCGCGTGTTGCTGGCGCGCACCTCCAGCCACAGCCACTGCGCGCCCTGGCCGCGTGCCCACAGGGCCAGCGCGTCCAGCATCACATGCGCCCAGCCCTGGCGCTGGAACGCCGGGGCCACGGTGATGTTGAGCAAATGGGCCTCCTGCACCCCGGGCATGGCAACGAAGTAACCCAGGATCTGCCCGCCCGCCACCAGCAGCTGCGCCTGGTAGCCGGCGGCCAGCGCGTCAATGAAGTTGCCGCGCGTCCACGGGTGGCTGTAGGCGGCCTGCTCCACGGCCATCAGCGCGTCCAGGCGCTCTGTCGTGAGCGGTGCAAAAGACGCCTGCATGGCGTCAGCGGGGCGCGGGTTGGCGTTCATGATGCTTGCGCCGCGCTGGCGCGGCGCGCGGCCTCGCGCTCGGCCGTGGTTTGGGCCACCTTGTCGCGTATGTAGCGCGGCAGCGCCGCGCCGGCCGGCACGGCCCTGCCGGCGGCCAGCAGCGCGGGTGCCAGGCGCAGCATGGCGCCGGCCGTGGGCAGGGCGGGCACATCGGGCGCGGTGGGCGAGTCGGGCGCCAGGCGCGCGCCATAGGCGGCGCGGGCGTTGCCGGCCAGCGTCCAGCCAGCGGGCAGCACCACGGCCTCGGGCGCGCACAGGCCAAAATCCTGCGGTTCGCTCCAGCGCCCGCCTGCCGGCATGCCGCCGTCGGGCAGCCATTGGTAGGGGGCGCAGTAGACCTCGTTCATGCGCGCGTCCAGCGTGGCCAGCACCCGCGTGCAGCCATGCTCGGCGCGCGCCTGCTCGGCCACGGCCAGCAGGCTGTCCACCGGCAGCACCGGCACCCCCAGGCCGCCGCGTGCGCCAAAGGCCAGGCCCTGGGCCACGGAGCAGGCCGTGCGCAGCCCGGTGAACGAGCCCGGCCCGCGGCCGAAGACCACGGCATCGAGCCGCGCAAACGTGAGCCCGGCCTGCGCCAGCAGTGCGCGTATGGCGGGGATCAGTGTGGTCGATGCCTGGGCGCCACCGGGGCCGCTGTGCTCAAGCACCTGCGCGCCGTGCTGTACGGCGACGGACAGGGTGTCGGTGCTGGTGTCGAAGGCGAGCAGGTTCATGGCGGGCGTGATTATCGATGGTGGGCGATAGACTGGCTGGCATGTTGATTTCCCCCCTCGCATCGGCCCGGCGCCGCGTGGCCGGCGCCCTGTTGGTGCTCACCTGCCTGACGGCCTGCGCCGCC
>Ga0209608_1003328_pt1 | contig 10189 bp, 7 predicted proteins | sample AD_UKC130_MetaG_FD_184428 | JGI IMG/M metagenome (GOLD analysis project Ga0209608, IMG submission 184428) | Active sludge microbial communities of municipal wastewater-treating anaerobic digesters from Canada - AD_UKC130_MetaG (SPAdes) (version 2) | ecosystem: Engineered > Bioreactor > Anaerobic...
ATTGGCCCCCGGAGAGTACACCGACGGGTGCAAGGACTTTTGTGAGACGCTCGATCCGCGTTCCCCGGAGGCCCCCATGCGACTTCAGACCTTTGTTATCATGGGCCATAAAGCCGATTTCGGGATCTTGATGCTCGACCCCGATCCGCTCAAGTTGGATCGCGTTCATCAGCGGCTTTTGGCGGGTTTGCTGGGACCCACCATTGAACCGATGTGGTCGTTTGTTTCGATGACGGAGGTCTCAGAGTACGTTCCCACAGTGGAGGAATATGCGGCACGATTGCAGCAGGAAGGTTTGCCGCCTGACTCGCCGGAACACCAGGAACGAACGCGGCAGTATGCGCGGCGTTATGAGATTATGCGCCGGCAGCGGCTTCAACCGGATTTACCCAACTGGCCTGCCTTTTGTTTTTATCCGATGAACAAGCGTCGCTTGCCGGAGGCTAATTGGTTCCTGCTGGATTTTGAGCAGCGCGATCGCCTAATGCGGGAGCACGGCGAGACGGGTTTGAAGTTTGCCGGACGGGTGACCCAATTGGTGACCGTGGGCATCGGGTTGGACGACTGGGAATGGGGAGTAACGCTTTGGGCCAGGAATCCACAGTTTTTGAAGGATATCGTCTATCGCATGCGGTTTGACGAGGCCAGCGCCCGTTACGCTGAGTTCGGACCGTTCTACAGCGGCTATCAGGCCACACCGCAGCAGATTCTCTCTCAATGTCGGGTTTGCCGTTGATTGCTAGCGGCAGCGCAGGACAATAGGAAGTAGTTAAGGGAACCACAACCTGTCGTCTGTCGGCGCCTGAGGCATTGGGGTGAACCGAGGATGTTACTCCGGTTTTTGATTGATCGCTTGATCTGGTTGGCCATCACGCTGTGGGTGGTCTTCACCGTAAGCTTTTTTCTGATGCGGGCAGTGCCGGGGGGACCGTTGGATCGGGAACGTCGTCTGGATCCGCAAATCGAAAAGAATTTGGCGGCGCGCTACCATTTGGATGAGCCGGTTTGGCAGCAGTATTTGCGAGAACTTGGCCACGTCGTGCAATTCGACTTGGGCTATAGCTACCGCATGGCGGACTTCACGGTCAACGAAGTCATTGCCCAAGGGTTACCTATTTCGGCGGCCTTAGGGTTAGCGGCCATGGGATTGGCGCTGACATTGGGTTTCGCGGCGGGGGTTGCCTCAGCGGCCTTTCGCAATAGTGTCCTGGATCGTGGCCTGATGGTCTTAGCCACGGTGGGACTGGCCGTTCCCAATTTCATTTTGGCGGGCGTGCTCATCATGCTTTTGGTGTTTGTGCTACCGTGTTTTCCGGCGGCGGGTTGGGGCCGACCGTCGCACTTGGTGTTGCCCGCCGTGTGCTTGGGCTTGCCCTATGCCGCGTCGATAGCCCGCTTGACGCGCACGGGACTATTGGAGGTCCTCACGCAGGATTACATCCGCACAGCGCGGGCCAAGGGGCTGAATCAGGTGACGATCATTTTTAAGCATGCCCTGCCGGGGGCGTTGGCACCGGTGGTCTCTTTCCTCGGGCCGGCTGTGGCTGGAATTATCACCGGTTCGCCGGTGGTGGAGAAGATCTTTGCCATCCCTGGGTTGGGGATGCATTTTGTGGAAGCGGCTCTTCAGCGAGACTATACGCTTTCTATGGGATTGGTTCTCCTCTTTACGCTGTTGCTTTATGGGGCCAACGTCCTGGTCGATTTGGCCTACACCATTCTCGACCCGCGTGTCGAATTGCAGTAATCCTTGGGGATGATTCATCGGTAACGTCGGTGGTGCAATCGGGCGATGCCGGCCGCCCCGATGAAGCCGGCGTCTCCGCCCAGCGCGGCGAAGCGGATGGCAACCTTGTTTGCCAGGGCGGCAAAGGCCCGGCGGCGAACTTCTTCCCGAATGCGTTCCAGGAAGCGGCGTCCGACGGGAGACTTGTCGCCACCAAACGTCATCGCACCACCCAAGAGGAGGCCTGATGGGTCAAATGTGTGGAGGAGCGTGACGATCCCCAAGCCGAGGTAGCGGGCGGTTTCAAGGATCAGATCGAGCGACGGTTGGTCGCCTGCCTCGGCCAACTTGGCCAGCAAAAGGGGCGACAGTTTTTCGCCGTTGGACACCTTTTCGGCAAGGAGGGGAGCCTCTCCGGCGGCAATTTTTTCTCGTGCACGGCGAACGACGGCCGTGGCACTGGCGAAGGCCTCGAGGTGTCCCCGTTGGCCGCAGGAACAGACGGGGGCTGTGTCGGAGGGATCGATCAGGATATGACCGCATTCCGTACCGTGGCCGTGTTCACCCTCAATGATGACATCGCCGATAATAGCACCGCAGCCGACGCCAGTCCCCAGCGTCAGGAGGACGAGGCTGCGGAAGCCGCGGCCAGAGCCGATCCACAGTTCGCCGTACGCAGCGGCGGAGGCATCGTTGGCCATGACGACGGGCATCCCCGAACGATCAGCAAGGGCCTCGCGGATGGGAAATCCACCCCAACCGGGGAAATTGGTGGGGTTGACCATCACGCCTGTGTGAAGGTCCAAAATACCCGGGCAACCTAGTCCGACACGAGCGATTTCTGTGGATTCCAGTCCGGAGGTCTGGATCATCTGGTTGATGACCTCGGCCACACGGGCGACAAGCTGTTCCGGAACATCTTCGACAGCGGTGGGAAACTCCTGGGGCTGGCACACCGGACGACCCAGGTCATCGACCAGGCCGATCTTGGTGCTGGTGCCGCCTAAATCCACACCAACAAAGAAAGGGGCGATCGCCCGATTGAGCGGGATCGGTTTGACAGCCGGCGCCATGAGACCCTCCGCATAGGATTGACTTGAGGCACTTCGCCAATTGGATCACTATCTAGGAAAAATAAAAGGCCCGAATTCGTCAAGCGCAAAGCCTGAACGACGGGGAATCCCACCGGTTGACCGCCGGTGGCCCACGTCCCGGAGTGGAATCGTAACGATTATTGCAGTTATCCGGAATGGCTTCGGACCACCTATTGTGCGGAGGATTTGGTCCCGCCGGGCGAGCCTGTGATGGGGAAGCCGTCGGGCAGGGGCCGGCCTGCGACGGAATAGCCCCGCTCGTGGAGAAAATCTTTGAGACGGCGGAAGTCGGCGAAGCCGTCGGGATAGCACCAGATGGTGACGGTCGTCCTGTCCGGACGATATCCGGCGATACGCCGACGGAATTCGGATGATTCTTCTAGGGCTTGGGCGACGGGTTCACCGACGTTGCCTTCCGGGATGAGAATCCAGCGTCGCAATTGGGCGTATGCCCCGGCACCGGGAACACCGGCGATCTCGGCCTCGCCGATGGTCCGACGGACGATGGAGTACTCCAGTTTGAATCCGCCGACCGGTCCCACGGTCCCGGTGATTTCGGGGACCTCGAAGAGGCGGGGGATTTTTCGGCGGGCGTCCGACATCAGCTCATCGAGGAGCGATGAGAGCGGAATGTACGCGATTTTTCCCTGCCGTATGACGAAGTGAATCTCCTCGAAATCGACGGGGACGCTCAGCGGCGTGGGGTGATTGACAATCTGCACCTGTTCGGTTGTGGAGGACAACTCGGCAAGGCGCTGTTGGGATGCGGCGATATCTCGCTCACATGCAGCGATGGCCTCAGCCAATTGTTCACGGCGTCGCTCTTCCTGCGAGAGGGCGACAGTCTTTTCGTCCAGTTCCTTTTTCAAAAGGGCGGCGGCCAGGGCCAGTCGCTGGCGCTCACGTTCGCGGGCGAGCCGTTCTGCCTCCACCATTTCGACAGTTGCCGAAAGTTCAAGGATATCGCGCCGGAGGGAAAGAAGGGCCGTCGATCGCCGGGCAAGCTCTTCGGCGCGGGCCCGCCGGGCCTGTTCTTCGGCGGATTCTGCGTGGGACGTGTCCGGCTTCAGGGTGAAGGGCAGGTGCTGCGCGCGGACGCCGACGACCATCACCAAAATAATCAGAATCCCGACAATGTTGGTGACGGTGTCGAGAAAGGAATCGTAGCCGGCGTTGATCTGTCCGTCTCGTTCCGTGTTTTTCATCGTGGAAAAAGTTTTCCTGGACAATACGCCATATTCATTGATCGCACAATCGTGCTCGCTCGATCGTTATCTGGTTTGCTCCACGGTTAGCCCACTGTCTTTTAAAAGGATTTGCAGTATTTGGAATTGGGCCTCGGCCCCTGGGGCGACACGGACGGAAAGGACCGGTCGCCAGTACATGTTGTTGCCAGCGATACCCCATGTTTCCACGTACTCCCGAATGGCCTTAACTAGTTCATCCACCGCTTTTGCCGGAGACGGGGTCAGGTAGAAGACTCGGATATGGTCGAGACCTTGTTCCGGGATAAGGACAACTCGGTCGGGGAAACAGTCAATGCGGATGGGACGGGTCACCGGGATGGCCGAAGCGGCATGGGGGGGAAGGCCCCAGTTTCGGCCCCGTTGTTCCGCCAACGGGCGTAGAGTGACGCCCGTCGTGATCTCCACAGCGGTTGATTCCTTGGGTGAGGGGGCACCGCCGACCTGCGGCTGATCACCGACAGGCCGGTGTGGCGACATCACACGAAGGTCGGAGATGGTGACGTGGTCCTCGACTTGGCGCTCGACAGGCGACTGGGTGGAGGCTTGCTCCGACGTCGAGTTGCCCGTCCGTGAGGTTGCGGCCGCGCCGCCGGGCGCGGATTCTGGACGCACCGCGGTGTTACCGGACTGTTGCCGGGCTAGCCATTGGGCAAGCATGGGGTCTTCGGGCGGTGTGGCTGGTGCTTCGGTGGGGACAGCCCCGCCAACATACGGCGCTGCGCGATACTGCCGAGGTGTTCGCCCATATTTTCCGGGCGCCGCCTTGACGAGGAATTCTTGTCTTTTGCGGGCAAGATCGACAGCTTGTTGAACGACCTCAGCCAGTCGGGGATCGGGTTGGGGATAGACCAACTCCCAGTCCTTCTCCACCAGTTCGTAGCCGAATTCCGTTCCCCAAGAAGACATGGCGGCACGTGCCGCGTAGTAGGCCTCGATGCCGTCCGGCCGCACGATCAAAAGAGGATAAGGCTCGCCATCGGCTTGGGGGTCGAATTCCTTTCGGGCGAGGAGTTCTTCTCGGATCGCCCGCAGGGCCGCGTCCAGCGGGTTGCCGGGCCCTAGTGGCCCGAGAAAATCTTGCACCGTAAAGCGAATTCCTTCCGGTTGCAGGAGGATGCCGTCGCCGCGGCATTCCAGGTAAATGGGGCGACGGGCGGTGCCGAATTTGCCCTGATAGGGAATGATGGCGTAACTTTTGCGACGCCGCTGGTGCTCTTTGGCTTCGACTTGTGCCTTGAGACTTTGTGCGGCTTCGTGCAGTTCGTGGAGGTGGTTTTCAAGTTCGGCAATTGATACGCTTCCGCTCTCGTTAGTGACTTCATTCAGCCGCTGGAGCCGCTCCTGCAAGCTCTGAAGCTCCTGGCGAAAGGTACGGATGGAATCCTCAATGTGTCCCAAGATCAGGCGGGCTTCGGTAAGTTGGGCCTGCGTCTTTTCCCGGGCTGTTCGCAGTTGTTCTTCCTGCCAGGCCAAATCTTCTTCCCAGCGCTTAAGCTCGTCTTCCGTGGGAATTGGGGAGCTTACCTCTTTCTGGGACGCAGGATTTGATGAGGCTTGTGCCTGGGCGAGGGCCTTTAGGCGGGCTTGGCGAACGAGGATGACCAATAGCAGGATAAGGACCCCCATCGTGCAGATGAGCACGGCCAGGAAGGGGAACAGCGAAATGGGGTTTTCGCCCGATTTGCTATGTTTGCGTCGTCGCCAGTTCATGCCGCTTCTGCCCGTCGGGGTCGTTCCGCCCGGGGTGGTTCCAAGGGGATACGGTGGAGGTGGGCACTTAACAGGTTGGCTGCCGCAGCCAGGCTTGCCAAAGCCTCCTCAAAGTGTTTGGCAGAACCGATGGCCGTTAGGTTCTGCTGGAGCAACTCCTCCAACCGAGCGAGGTGTTGGGTCTCGGAGGCAAGTGTCTGCCAAGCCGTCACGTGTCCCTGAAGGATTTTCTGGAGGCTGGCCCATTCTTCCTGCTGACGCGAGGCCTCTGTTAGCAGTGATTTCCACCGTGCGGTCAGGTCTTGGGCGGCTTCCAATTCCCGCTGCTGAAGTCGCTCGAAAAGCTGGGCCTCGGCCTCGTGAAGCCGGTCGGCATGGCGCTGCAGGGCGTTTTCCAGGGCCGTGGCAAGTCTGTTCCCCAGTTGTTCCTGCCAATTGGACCAGGTGCCTTGCCACTGCTTTTGGGCCTGTTCCAGGCTTTGCTGCCAGAGGGTGACCTGGGTTTCCACCAGGTGGCGGCAGGTCGTCAGAACTTCTTCCAACATGACCCGCACGGCGGTCAACTCCCGTCCCGGCACCGACTGTGCGGGGAAGCGGGAAAGGAGCAGGTTCTCGACCTTTTCCCCGGCAGCGGCGAGGAGCCGCTGCTCAGAGCGCTCCACGACGTATTGTACCAGCATGAGGATCATCGACAGGGCCAGGGCCAGGGCGGTCGTGTCGAAAGCCACCATCAATCCGGCCATGACCGCGGGCAAGGTCTCCTCTAACTGTTGTGGTGCGAGATTACCGAGCGAGAGCGTGATCCCCACCACTGTGCCCAGAAAACCCAAAATGGGAATCGCCCAGATGACCAACCGCACGAAGGCGTAGTGATGACGGCGTTCATCGGCCTCCTGCTCGGCAGCAAAGGCCAGGTGTTGATCCAATTCTTGGGCGGTGCCACCCCGGCAGAGGTAACTCAGGCCGGCCCTTAGTTGGCGAAACACGGGACTGGTGTGGAGGACCTCAGGAAGCGCATCGAGATCGCCGAGGAGACGATCCGCCGGGGCGTTAAGCGGACCGGATAACCACGGTTGATCGAGGGTGGACCACTCGTAGAGGATTGTCAGTCCCTTGTGAATCAAGGCCGCTAGTGCGAGAAAAAAAAGAAATGTTTCGATGTACTCAATCGGGTGACCCGCGGTGTAGCGGCGGAGAAAATCACCACCCGGCAGGTCGGCTTTGAGAAAAAACTGAAATGCGACAAACGCGGCCGAGCCCCACAGCAATGGGGAGGTCAAGGCACGATTAAGGGTAGTCGTCACTGCTTTCCACATGGAAGGGCACTCACTTGGGTCTCGATCTCGTGAAGAAACATCGTCGGTTTAGTATCCCCCACGGTTGTCCCCTAGGTCGGGGCGTAGGGAGAGCGATTGTCCTAGCGGAAACGGTCTTCTGTCAATCGCAATTGCCCTGTCGTGCTGTCTCGATCTCGCACCACAGTGATTCCGCGACACCGACATGGGCGCCAGCTGGAACCCGGTCCCCATTGCCAGCCGAAAAGGTCATGCCTGGCAGCCGTTTCAGCGCCTTTTGAATAATCGGCAAAATCGTTAAGGTTTCTCAAAAAGAAAAAGGCAACCACAGGGGGTTGCCCGCACGTTTGACGCCCCGAAGGAATAGAAGCCCGTTGAAATCGCGTGGCACGGGCATCTTGCCCGTGCGATTGTGCGTCCCGGTGTTGACGGCTTGTCCCTACCGGGGATTCGCGTTGTCCGATGATTTGGTCGCCGAGGACGGCGACCCTCCCGGGTGGCGCTGTGGCGAAACGGGGCAACCACAGGGGGTTGCCCCTACCGTTTAGATTCCAGCGACCATCGTTGGGGCAGGCCCCTGTGCCTGCCCCACGGTCCATCAACGCCCGTGACCTCGTCAAATGCCAACAATGCGGCCGGGGTCGGAGCGCAAAGCGCTGGGGCTACGAAGAAACGGGGCAACCACAGGGGGTTGCCCCTACCCGTTTATGAGTCCATCGACCCCCGTAGGGGCAGGCCCCCGTGCCTGCCCCAGAACGCAAACAAGCGCCCGAGTCTGATCGCCAAAATGGGCGTGCGTTTTGATCGGTGCCCGGGTCATCGGGGCCGATGATCCTCCCGGGGCGAAATTGGGAGGGACGGTGTCCCCGCCGTCCAGGTGTTGCAAACGCCGGGTTGGTCGCGGATATCAAGGGTGTATCCTAAAAAAGTCCCCCTCTCCCTCTGGGAGAGGGCTGGGGTGAGGGCAAGCGAACGTCAAAATCGATTGAGAAAAGCGTCATCGATTCGAGCCACCCTCACCCGCGACCCCTCTCCCGCCGACCGCGCCAGGGGAGATGATGGGATAGGCTTTAAAGATGAGCCGGCTCAACCAACCGCGTGGCGCCCGAGCGATTACCCCGTGACTCTCACCTGCTCCTCAAGTTTCGGCTTCAGGATGTGGAGTGCTTGTTCTATTCGCTGAAAGGCCTCCAGGGGGTGACAGGTTTTGAGGAATTCGCTCACCAGCCGGCAACCGACTTCGAGGTCCTCTTCAAAACCCCACGCAGATTGCAGCAATAAGGCTTCCTTGCCGGGGGACACGTGGGCGATGGTTACCGTGTTCGGTGACTGGATCCGATCGGAGGGATGGTCTTGACGTCGGATCAATAAGAGCGGAACGGACAAATCGCCTCGCACTGGAAGGAACTCCTCCCTCTCCACAAGAACGACGGCAATTTGAGTCTTCGCGGACTGGATCAAAGGCCGAAGGATCAGCTGTCCCAAGACGTGAGCAACCAGCCGCTGCCCCCAAAGAATTTGTTGTAACCGGGTTGTCCTCACAGGCACCGTACAGCGGAATTCCACCGGGTCACCGGACTGATTGAGGACCAGCAGACCGCCTTGAAACTTGGACTGCTCTAAGGCAATGATGGGATGTACGAATCCAAGCATTTACTGCCGCTCCTCCCAAAGCTTGGCCTCACCAAGCGTCGGCGATGACGTGTGGACTGGCGTCGCCGCATCTTTTCATTAAACTTTGCCCCGCCCGCTCGCGTCAAACGTTTTCGGCAGAGAATGTTGCCGCCGGACGATTTTGACGCCGGTCGGACTTGCGCCCGCGGTGCCCAGACGCGACGAACACGGGGGACCGCGTCCCTCCCAGAGGCTTGGGAGGCCATCGGGGACGTGCAAGGAATGCCCGGCGGGATTGGATGTCCTGACTCGGTGTCTTTGCTGCCTAGTATCCTACAACCTCCCTTCTCCTGTTCCGCGGGAGAGGGGCCAGGAGTGACGGTGGCTCGAATCGCTGCCGGTTTTCTCGGTGGACTCCGACGGTCGGGTGCCCTCACCCTAACCCTCTCCCAGAGGGAGAGGGAACTTGGAGATGGGCTCTCGATAGGGCGGCGGAAATGCTGCTTGTCTCGCGCCGTGTCGCGGAGACCCGGCAGAAAATATCGGCGGCACCCTTCTGTGACATTCCTTGCGTCGTTCATGCATATTTGGTAAAATGTGCATCCACGCCAAGGCAAGGTGGGTTCTAAAGGTTGTTCGCGATAAGTCAGGGTACTCGCTGTTTTACCGGGGAAGCTATGGAGAAGAGATTAACGCGACGGGTAGCGCTTTCTTCACTGGGGTTGATTTCAGGCGGGATTTTGGCTTCTGGGTGCACAAAAGGTTTGGTGGCCCCTGTTTCGGCGGAGCCGGTCACCCCGGCAGCCAACGGCAATGGATTGGGAGCTTCCTCCGAAGCCGACCACGGTTGGAAGTACGCGCCTCTCAATGCCGAGGAGATAGCCGACCGGGCGTATGCGATGTACCCGGACGGCGGTTGCATGTACTCGATGTTCGGCTCGGTTATCTCGGCGCTAGGAGAGCGGTTCGGAGAGCCGTTCAGCCAATTTCCTTACAGCATGATGCGTTACGGGGAGGGTGGTGTCGGAAAATGGGGGTCTTTGTGCGGTGTTGTCAACGGGGCTGCCGCTCTCATCGGCTTGTTTTATCCAGAAGATCAAAACACTCGCGAGAAACTCATCGAGGCCTTCGCTTATTGGTACGAATCCTCGGAATTACCCGTCTATGTGCCCAAGGATGCTCCGCAAAGCATGGAGATCCCAAAGAGTGTCGCCGGGTCGATTCTTTGTCATTTCTCAGTTGGGGCCTGGTGCAAGGTCTCGGGCTATCCCGCCTTTTGCAAAGAAAAAACCGAGCGCTGCCGTCGTCTGACCGCAGATGGTGTGCGGTTCTTGGTGACCATTTTGAACGAGTCGCACATGCAGACCAACCGAGAGCTTCCCACTTCCCCGACGGCCAAAGCGTGCAATGACTGTCATGGGAAAGCGCAATTGGCGGATGCCATGGTCAAAATGAACTGCCAGAGTTGTCATGACCTGGATCCTTCGCACTCTGTCCAGCCGG
>Ga0209608_1003330_pt1 | contig 10181 bp, 5 predicted proteins | sample AD_UKC130_MetaG_FD_184428 | JGI IMG/M metagenome (GOLD analysis project Ga0209608, IMG submission 184428) | Active sludge microbial communities of municipal wastewater-treating anaerobic digesters from Canada - AD_UKC130_MetaG (SPAdes) (version 2) | ecosystem: Engineered > Bioreactor > Anaerobic...
CCCCCAATTGCCAGGCTTTTTCCAGCCGTCGCTGTGGCAGTGATCCTGGCTCTTCCCGGTCTGATTCCCTCGCTGGCGCTGACGTGGGGTGTGCCCGCCGCGATCATACGAGAGGCCAACCGCATATACACCTTTGAGCGGCTTGCCCATCACCTCGTTCCCGGGTCTTTCCGTCCCCAAGATGTGGCGAAGTTCCTATTGCTTACGCTCGCGTTTCTGGGCTTGGCGTTCCTTCCACGTAACGACGACGGTTGGAAGCGCTTTCGCCATTTTGTTCTGGGATCACTCGTCATCGCCGGGTGTGGCTGGGCCATTGGTTTGACGGTGAACATCTTTCCCGATCTGGCGGCAGCCTTGTTGCGGTATTATTGGTTCCGCCTGTCCGATGTGACGATACCTTTGGGGACGGCATTTGTTGCGGGCTTTTTGGCCTCGCACCGCATTTCGCTACCACACCCTTGGCGGGATACCTGTCTGGCCGTCGTGTTCGTGTTTTTGGCGTATCACCTAGGTAATCTCGTGGCTATCCGCGCACGGCACGGCATCCCGCGCACCGAATGGTCCATCACCATGCTATCTGCCTGGGATGAAGATGCGGCAGCCCGGGACGAGTTTGAGGACTGGCGAGAGGTCTGCCTCTGGATTGCTCAGAATACCCCAACCGATTCGCGGTTCCTAACACCATCCATGAAGAGCAGCTTCAAATGGTATGCCCAACGGAGCGAGGTGGCTACCTGGAAAGAGATTCCCCAGGATGCCCGATCCATTGTGGCCTGGTGGGAAAAGCTCAAGGACATCTACATCATCCACGATCCGATGTGGGGGTCCTGGTGGGTGAGAAATGCCGCCCGGCTGGGCGAAAACCGCCTCTTGACTCTAGCCGCCAAATATCAGTTTGAATACATCCTCACCGTATCAGAACCACGGCTAAATCTGGAAATTGTGTTCGCCAAGCCAGACAACATGTTCGTTGTCTATCGAGCGCGGCGGATGTCACAGGGCCTTTCACACCACGGTCAACCTTCGAACCGCAACAGTCCATAGCGTTTTTTACCGACCCGCAGAACGATGGTTCGGTCCCCAACCAGGTTTTCAGCAGTCAGACGAACCTCTTGGTCCGTGACACGCCGGTTATTCACGTAGGCGCCGCCCTGCTGAATGGTGCGTCGAGCTTCACCTTTTGTCTTGGCCAGGTCTGCCAGGCAAAGGGCATCGACTATGGGCAAGCCAGGGCCTTCCAATTGCGAGCGCGAAACCGTCCGACTGGGGACATCACTGAAAATCTCGTCTAACTCCCGCTCGGAAATCTGCTCGATCTCGGCCCCAAACAAGATCGCCGTGGCCCTTTCTGCCGCTTGCAGGCCGGATTCGCCGTGCACCAATCGGGTGATCTCCTGAGCCAAGCGACGCTGTCCGAGACGATTCTCCGGGGCTTCACGGTGTTGAGCCACAATGGACGCAATCTCCTCCCGAGACAAGTCCGTGAAGAATTTCAGGCACTTTTCGACCAGGTCGTCCTCCACGTTGATCCAATACTGATAGAACTGATAAGGACTTGTCTTCTGCGGATCAAGCCATAGCGCCCCGCTTTCCGTCTTGCCCATCTTTGTCCCATCGCTCTTAGTGAGGAGGGGACAGGTGATCCCATAAAGCTGAACACCGATGAGCCGCCGCGCGAGATCGATCCCCGCCGTAATATTCCCCCATTGATCGCTCCCACCCACCTGGATTTCGCACCCATATTCCCGATACAGATGCACGAAATCATAGGCCTGCAGGAGCATGTAACTGAATTCCGTGTAACTCAGACCGGAGTCGCTTCGTTCTAGCCGGGTTTTCACCGATTCCTTGGTCAACATTACGTTGACGGGAACATGCTTGCCCACTTCCCGAAGAAACTCGAGATAGCCAAATTTGCCCATCCAATCGTAGTTATTGAGGAGGAGGGCGGATGTCTCTTTACCCTCGAAGTCGAGAAACCTCTTGAGCTGTTTTTCGACCGCCTCCACATTCTTTCTTAGTTCCTCCTCGGAAAGAAGCCTTCGCTCTTCGCTCTTTCCACTGGGATCGCCGATCATGCCCGTGGCGCCTCCCACAAGGGCAATCGGCCGGTGACCTGCCTTTTGAAATCTCCTTAAGATCATCAAGGCCATCAAGTGGCCTACATGCAGACTGTCTGCCGTGGGATCAAACCCGGCGTAAACTGTGCGGGACCGTTCCATCAAAAAGCCGGGCAACACGGCATCATCGGTCGTCTGATGGATCAACCCCCGCCAGCGAAGTTCCTCATAAACGTTGATCTCAGGCATGGCTTAAGTGAAAGGATCTATGCAAAAACTTAGGAAAGGACCGCCGCGGCGTGTGAGCAACGTCTGCTACCCGCGAGAACCTTCGATCGACCTGCCTCCGCCGACAACGGCCCAAAGCCATCAACGCGACATTTCCGAGCTTGTCCCGCAGGCCGCCGGCAAGTAGGCCAACCGAACATAATCGGCCACCATCCGGTGAGAGCTAAATCGCCAGGCCAAGGAACTGATGGAGTTCATCATGCGAAGCACCCAGCGGCGTGGCAAGCCATCACTGTCTTGGTCGTAAAACTCCGGAATGACCTGGTTTTCCAAGACCTGATACAGGCTCTCGGCATCTCTGGCGTCGGTGTTCTCCTCGCTTTTATGACTCGACCCGTTACCAATGGCGAAGCCGTTGGAACCGTCGTAGGCTTCGGCCCACCAACCATCAAGAACCGACATGTGAAGGGCCCCGTTAAGGATGGCCTTCTGCCCACTGGTTCCACTGGCCTCCAAGGGGCGCCGCGGCGTGTTTAGCCAGACGTCCACCCCCTGAATCATATGGCGACAGACGTTAATGTCGTAATCCTCAATAAACACGATTCGCTTGTTGAACCGGGGATCGTGTCGCAAGTTTGCAATGGCCCGAATGTATTCTTTCCCGGCGATGTCCCGCGGATGGGCCTTTCCAGCGAAAATGAACTGCACAGGTCGTTCGGGATCATTGACGATCCGCGCCAGTCGATCGGGATCCCGCAAGATGAGCGTCGCCCGCTTGTATGTGGCGAACCGCCGCCCGAAGCCAATCGTCAGTGCATTGGGATCAAGAATGGACCGCGCGGCCTCGATAACCTCGTCGGGTTCATTCCGCCGCCGGCATTGTCGGCTGAGCCGTCGCCGGACAAAGGCCATCAGTTGATTCTTCAGCGTCAAATGCGTTTCCCACAATTCGCCCGGATCGACATTATAAATTGACTGCCAGACCTCGGGTTCACCCATGCGTTCATACCAACGCTCGGGGAAGTATCGATCGTAGAGGATTTTCATTTGCCAGGCCAACCAACTGGGGATGTGCACACCGTTGGTGATATGGCCAATGGGAACTTCGTCTTCCGCCCGCCAGGAATAAAGGTTGGCCCACATTTGCCGTGTCACCCGACCGTGAAGGGCACTGACGGCATTCGCCTTGCGTGACACCTTCAGGGCCAGCACCGTCATGCAAAACGGCTCATCCATGCGGGTGGGATCGACTCGTCCCAGGCTCATCAACGTCTCATGGGAGATTCCCAAGGCATCTCGCAACGGACCGAGGTGTTCCTCCATCAGTCCCGGATCAAACCGGTCGTGACCCGCCGGAACAGGCGTGTGCGTGGTAAACACGGTGCACTGGCGGACCTCTCGCCGGGCCTCTTCAAAAGTCAACCCGTCGTCCACCATCCGTTCACGCATGACCTCGAGCACGGCAAAAGCGCTGTGGCCTTCGTTCAAGTGGTAAACCCCCGGCTTAATCCCTAGAGCCCGCAGCGCACGAACGCCGCCGACACCTACCACCAACTCCTGGCGAATCCGCGTCCGGTTGTCACCGCCGTAAAGCCGACTTGTCAACTCGCGGTCTTCCGGACTATTTCCCTCCACATCTGTATCCAAGAGATAGATATTGACCCGCCCCACGCGGAGCTGCCAGACCTTAACCAGTAACCGAGAACTCCGCGTTTCCAGGGTGATGATGATCGGTTTTCCCTCGGCATCCGTACACAAATCGAGAGGCAACTTGGTCACATCGACATCGATGTACTCCTCCTCCTGCCAGCCGTCCACCGTCAAATGTTGCTTGAAATACCCCTGGTCATAGAACAGCCCCACCGCGACCAAGGGAACCCCCAGATCACTAGCGCTCTTACAATGGTCCCCTGATAGGACGCCCAGACCTCCCGAGTAGATGGGCACAGATTCGTGGACCCCGTATTCCAGAGAGAAATAGGCCACCGGCTTGGAACCGAGGACGCCGGCATGAGTTCGTCCCCACAGTGGCCGTTGCGAAAGGTACTCCTTCAATCGGCGGTACGCCTGGTTAATGCGGCTGTGCAGGGCCAGTTCCGAAACCCGCGCCTCTAGCCGTTCCGGCGTCATTTCCGCCAAAAGTGCCACCGGATTATGATCCAACTGTCGCCAACGGATAGGGTCTAGATCACGAAAGAGGTTGATGACATCGGGCTGCCAGGTCCACCACAGATTGCGCGACAAGGCAATGCACTTCTCATACATCGTTTGGGCCGATAAGCGACCTTCTTTCGCGGAACCCATTTCCTCGCTGCTGGAAACCTCTAGTGCGCACATAAAGGTTCGCTCCACAAAGGTTACTGATCAAGGGATGTCAACGGGAATCCCGTCCACCGGTTGGCCACACTTGCAGCAACTGCCACACTACCTTTTTACCAGACTGTGCCCAACTGTTGACGGGCTTCTCTTTCGGATTCCCGTTCTCCGGCCACTTTTAAGTGCCGAGTTCAAAAGCATTAACCTCACGGAGAACCGCCTGGGTGTCAAGCGAGTCGCAACTTTCCGTGAGACGCAAAGTCTCAATTATAACGCCTATCCGGCATAGTGTTGGAGGCTTCTTACCCCCACCGACGATCTAGGCGAAGTATTACATGCACGGTTTCATCCAATCACAACAATTTCCCCTGTCGTATTTCTCGGCACAAGTCGCAATTCCTACCCAGAAGAATCCAAATATGACTCAATTTGGGGGATATAGGCAATCTGCGGACAACGCTCATTCGCGGCCGTTCCCCTGGTTATGCCTTACGCGATTTCTCCCCTCAACACGACGTCCGCGCGAATCCAAAACCTCGCTCGGGCGCAATTGTCGCACGGCTCTTCCTCTGTTATACTCTGTGGGTGTTGGTAGGTTGCGGTATCCCTCGCAAGGGGCGAGGGACAATCTGCCAAAGTGGTAGGTGCGGATTGCTTTTTCGCAAGATCGGGTTTCGTTGCGGCCAACCTCTGACAATTTCGCGGATGGTGGTTGTCGGAGACCCCTCACTGGTGCAGGGACAGGGGAGATTGACAAAGTCTCCGGCTGCATCGTCCCCCTTCCAACGTTCAGCTTCCGCGCTAACTCTTTTTGACGTTCTAGGTGTTCTCTCAACATGGTCAATCGTAATCTCATTCGTCACGTGGACCTTTCTCAAGAGGAGTGGGAACGAGAACTTCAAGCCGCTTGTGGGGGAATGGAACCGGAAGAGCTTGCCCTGGCGGCGTCAGACATCGCGGTCAACCAGATCGTGGAAGGCCGCATCTTGAGGGTGGAACGCGATTTTGTCGTTGTCGATGTCGGGTCAAAGAGCGAGGGCATCATTCCTCTTTCAGAGTGGTCGGAAAACGAAGAGCCGCCGCAACCGGGTCAGACAATCAGCGTCCTTGTGGAAGAGCTCGAGGACGTCTATGGCCTCGGTGACGATTACCGGGGCATGATTACCCTCAGCAAGCGAAAGGCAGAAAAGATCCGCGCTTGGATGCGGATCATGGAGACGGTCAAAGAGGGTGACGTAGTCACCGGGGTGGTTACCCGCAAGATCAAAGGCGGGCTTCTTGTGGATATTGGCGTCAACGTCTTCTTGCCGGCGAGTCAGGTCGATATTCGAAGACCGGCCGACATCGGTGAGTTCATCGGTCAGACCGTGCAGTGCGTTGTCCTGAAAATTGACGAAGCACGGCGGAATATTGTTGTTAGTCGGCGGGCTTTGATCGAGCGAGAGCGTGCGGAAAAGAAGGCCAAACTCCTGGCCGAGCTGGAGGTCGGTCAGTTGCGGAAAGGCATCGTCAAGAACATCGCCGATTTTGGTGTGTTTGTGGATCTGGGCGGGATTGACGGCCTGCTCCACATCACGGATATGAGTTGGGGCCGGATCAATCACCCCTCCGAACTGGTGTCTCTGGATCAAGAAATCGAAGTCGTCATCCTGAACATCGATCGCGAGCGCGAGAAGATCGCCCTCGGTCTGAAGCAGAAGACCCCCAGTCCCTGGGAAGATATCGAGCTTCGGTATCCCGTGGGTAGCCGTGTCAAGGGTACGGTGGTCAACGTCATGAACTATGGGGCCTTCGTCAAGCTCGAAGAAGGTGTCGAAGGTCTCGTGCATATTAGCGAAATGTCGTGGACGCGCCGCATCAATCACCCCAGCGAAGTCGTCCAGGTTGGAGATGAGGTCGAGGTCGTCGTCCTCGGGATCGACAAGGAAAAACAAGAGATTTCCCTGGGCATCAAGCAGACGATGACGAATCCCTGGGATACCGTTGAGGAACGGTACCCCGTCGGCTCAGTGGTCAAGGGGATCGTCCGGAATATCACAAATTACGGCGCCTTTGTGGAGTTGGAAGAGGGTGTTGATGGGCTGCTCCACGTCAGCGATCTGTCGTGGACCCGCAAGATCACCCATCCGAGCGAGGTTCTCCAAAAGGGCCAGGAAATCGAATGCCGTGTGCTGTCCATCGACAAGTCGCGGCGGCGAATTGCCTTGGGCCTCAAGCAATTGACCGAGGACCCCTGGGAAACGTACATTCCCACGAAATACGCCCCTGGTCAAATCGTCAAAGGCAAGGTCACCAAAATCACCAACTTTGGAGTGTTTGTTGGTCTGGAGGACGGTTTGGAAGGGTTGCTCCATATCTCCGAGTTGGCCGATCACAAGGTGGACAATCCTGAGCAAGTCGTGAAGGTCGGCGAGGAGATCGAGGTCAAGATCCTCCGCGTCGATAAGGAAGAGCGAAAGATCGGTCTGTCGCGCAAGCGTCTCGAGTGGGCCGAGGAAGAACAAGAGGCTCAACAAGCGGCTCCCGAAGCCAAGGAAGAGAAGAAGGAAAAAGAGAAAGAGAAGGAACTCAAGGGTGGTTTGGGGGCTTCCATCAGCCGTTTGATCCAGCCCTTCATCGGTGGCCAAACGCAACAGACGCAGCAAGAGGCCGAGGCGAAAGAGGAATCCTCAACCGACGCTCAGGAATCCGACGAAGGCTCAACTGCGTGAGCATGGACTTTCATCGTTTGGTGAGGACCTAACCAAAAACGGTTTTTCACCTTTAACTGCCAGTGGTGACCCGAAACCGTAGAGGTATCGCACGTACCTCTACGGTTTTTTGTTGAGGATCACGTTGACCGGTGTGACCGCTCGGCCCATTTGGCGAGTAGATCACGGGCCTTGCCGCTGAGGATGGTCTCCCGGGCTAAGGCCACGCCTTCGCTGAGCGAATTAACCCGGCCAACCAACCACAAACCCACGGCACTGTTGGCCAGGACGGTATCCATGATGGGTCCCGGCGTGCCGTCGAGCATCTCCTTAATTCGGGCGGCACTTTCTCCGGGTCCACTTACCCGCAACGCCTCGCAAGAAATCGGCTCCAGTCCGAAATCTTCTGGTTTCCAAATAACTTCTTCTACACCGTCTGGTCCCACGATGGTGGCCTGCGTTTCTCCCAGAAGGCTCACCTCATCCAGTTCGCCACACCCATAGACGATGGCGCTCCGCGTCGTCCCCAATAGTTGCAGGGCCTCAGCCAGAAGGGGACGCAAAAACGTTCGGCCAACACCCAGCACTTGGTAAGGAACACTCGCCGGGTTCGTGAGCGGCCCCAAGAGATTGAACACAGTAGGATGACCAAGTTTCCGCCGTACTTCCGCCACATTTCTCATGGCCGGATGCATCAGCGGAGCAAAACAGAAGCAGATACCCAGCTCTTCCAGGCATGCAGTCACAACGGGCAATGGGGCCTCGATATTGATCCCTAACTCCGCCAACACATCCGCGGAGCCCGTCCGACTCGTAATCCGCCGATTTCCATGCTTGGCCACCGGAACGCCCGCTGCCGCAATAACAATCGCCGCCGCCGTGCTGATGTTGAACGTCCCCGAGCCGTCACCGCCGGTCCCCACGATATCCATGACGATGGGATGGCTACTCTCGACGGTGAGCATATGACGGCGCATCGCGCGCGCAGCGCCGGCAATCTCCGCGGCCGTCTCGCCTTTGACGTGAAGCGCGATCAAGAAGCGCGCGACCACCTCTTCCGGAGCCTGGCCTCGGATGATGGCCTCCACCGCGCTTTCGCACTCTTCCATCGTCAAATTTGCCCCACGTTCCGCTTTTGCAACGGCAGCTTCCAGCATGGCATTTTCCCTTTCTCCTGACGACCACATGCCCTTGCGACGATGAGCAAGGAAACCTAAAATCGGGCCATATCCCACTGTCAAATAGGAATTGACCCCACCTGACGAGGGTAAGCGATGCCACGAAAAGTCATAGTTGATCTCGATCCTGGAATCGACGACGCGCTGGCATTATGCATGCTCCTCTTTGATCCTGATTGGGACGTCGTGGCGGTCACAGCAGTTGGAGGAAATGTCCCCCCGCACGTTGCCACTCGGAACGCTCAGGCACTTATAGCATACCTGGATCCCCCGCGAATTCCAAGAATCGGGGCGGCCACCGCACCCGAGAGGGGTCTCCCTGTGGATGGCCGGTTCGCCAATTCGGTAGATGATCTTCGAGACGCGTCTCTTACTGTCGCGGAGCTAAGAACCCCCCATCCTTCGGAGAAACTTTTGACCGACGAAGTTCGGGCGGCCCCCCATGCGGTAACCGTGCTCGCCCTCGGTCCCCTGACCAACATCGCCCGTGCCATCCAACGTGATCCCGAGTTTCCAGTGTTGGTCCATCGACTGATTATTGCCGGCGGAGCCATTCAAGTCCCCGGAAATATTACGCCTGCGGCGGAATTCAATATCTACTGCGATCCTCACGCGGCCAAGATCGTTTTCGCTTCCAAGGCTGCTAAGACCCTTGTCCCCCTGGACGTGACGAATCGCGTCAACTTTTCCCTTTCCTTTTTGAACGAACTGCCGCCGGAAACGAACAAGATTGGCGCCTTGTTGCGCAAGATTTTGCCGGCAAAGTTTCGGGCGTATCGGCAACACTTGGGGCTAGAGACCATCCACCTCCATGACTCGCTAACTTATTTGGCGGCCTGCCGTCCCGACCTCTTCCGTTACGAAGAATTGGCGGGGGACGTGGAAACAGTTGGCGAAATCACCCGGGGAGCGACCATCTTTGACCGCCGCCCTGTCCCTGCCTGGCAGGAAAACCGGCTTGAGGTCGCCGTGGGCATCGATGCTGCTGCCATCCGCCTGGAATTGCTCAAACGCCTTAACGCGGCGGCCCAGGCAGCCGGCAATGTGGAATCACCTCCGTGACGCATCGATTCCCCCACTCCGTTGGGACAGTTGAGAGCAGTTTTCACATTCCGTTTGGGAGGGCACCGACTGCATGGCATCTCTGGAACAAGCAACAGCTACATTGGGCCACCGGCCCCGTTATAACATGGTCCTCCTCTGGGCCGTATGTTTAGTTGCCGCCATGGGGGGATTTCTCTTCGGCTACGATTGGGTCGTCATCGGCGGGGCCAAACCTTTTTACGAACCTTATTTCGCCATCCCACCCAAGACCTTTTGGCAAGGTTGGGCCCAGAGCAGTGCTTTGGTCGGATGCCTCATGGGAGCGGCCATTTCCGGGGCCCTCAGTGACCGCTTGGGGCGGCGGCGTCTCTTGATTACGGCCGGATTCCTCTTCACCCTTTCGGCAATCTGGACGGCCATCGCTTGGGACTATACCTCGTTTAATCTTGCTCGAATCACCGGTGGGATTGGGATCGGCCTGGCCTCCAATCTTTCGCCCATGTACATCGCGGAGATTGCCCCAGCCGAGATTCGCGGCGTGTTCGTGTCCATCAACCAGTTGACAATCGTTATTGGTATTCTCGCGGCCCAGATCACGAATTTACTCATTGCCCAGCCTGTACCCCAGAATATCCCGGCAGATCAGATCACTGCGTTCATCCGCG
>Ga0209608_1003333_pt1 | contig 10160 bp, 7 predicted proteins | sample AD_UKC130_MetaG_FD_184428 | JGI IMG/M metagenome (GOLD analysis project Ga0209608, IMG submission 184428) | Active sludge microbial communities of municipal wastewater-treating anaerobic digesters from Canada - AD_UKC130_MetaG (SPAdes) (version 2) | ecosystem: Engineered > Bioreactor > Anaerobic...
TAGAAAATTACTAGAAGAAATATATTCAAAATATGAAATAGATGGGATAATAAACTTTGCAGCAGAAAGTCATGTAGACAGATCAATACATGATCCTGGTATATTTCTAAAAACAAACGTCTTAGGGACACAAACACTGCTACATGTATTTAAAGAACATTACGATGAAAAAAAGAATCAAAAGTTTTTACAAATATCAACAGATGAAGTATATGGAGCATTAGGACCAACAGGATACTTCACAGAAGAAACCCCACTAAATCCACACAGCCCATACTCAGCAAGTAAAGCAAGCAGTGATTTAATAGTAAAGGCTTACCATGACACCTATGGGTTGAATATAAACATAACAAGATGTTCAAACAACTATGGACCATACCAATTCCCTGAAAAACTAATACCTTTGATGATATACAATGCTTTGAATCACAAAGAACTACCAGTCTACGGAGATGGGAAACATGTAAGAGATTGGTTGTATGTAGAAGATCATTGTAAGGCAATAGACTTAGTGTTTGAAAGAGGAAGAAGTGGAGAGGTATACAACATAGGGGGACACAACGAAAAAGAAAACATAGAGATAGTGAAGTTAATAATAGCGTATCTTCAAGAAAAAACAAAAGACAATGGAATAAACGAAGGATTAATAAAACATGTGAAAGACCGACTTGGACATGATAGACGATATGCAATAGATCCAACAAAGATAAAAAATGAATTAGGCTGGGAACCAGAAACAAGATTTGAAGACGGTATCAAAAAAACGATAGACTGGTACTTGGAAAATCAAGAATGGTTAAATAAGGTTATAACAGGAGAATATTTGGAGTTTTATGAGAAAAATTATGTTTTTGAGTAGAAATTTTAGTTTACGAAATTAAAAAAGTTTTTATTTTTGAAAATCATTTGAAGAATTCGAAAGGAAGATATTATGAGACTAGCTATAATGCAACCATACTTTTTCCCATACATAGGCTATTGGCAATTAATGAATGCAGTTGACAAATTTGTAATATATGATGATGTTAATTACATAAAAAGAGGGTGGATAAACAGAAATAAAATTATAGAAAATAAAGAAGAAAATTACTTGATTTTGCCTCTTCATAAATCTAGTCAAAATAAATTAATTAATGAAATAAATATTTTTGAACCACAAAAGAATAAAGAAAAAATATATCATAGAATATGCGTTGCATATAAAAAAGCCCCTTATTATAAAGATGTAATATATTTACTGAAAGAAGCCATTTTAAACACTGAAGTAAATTTGGTTCAATATTTGACTAATATTATTAAAATAGTTAATGAATATTTAGAAATTAATACAATTCTAATAGTCTCTTCAACTCTAGAAAAGGATAATTCAAAAAAAGGACAAGAAAAAATAATAGAAATATGTAGTCAATTAAAAGCTGATCATTATATAAATCCAATAGGTGGAACCAATTTATATGATAAAAAAGAATTTGAAAAATATGGAATAAAACTTAGTTTCTTGAAAACAGAAGACATAATTTATAAACAATTCGATAATGAATTTATCCCTAATCTATCAATAATTGATGTGATGATGTTTAATTCGAAAGATGATATAAATAAAATGTTAGATAAGTTTACACTTATATAAGGAATTTGAATTTAATGAAGGGGGATTCATTTGTGCAAGACTTGGAAAAGTTATTTTTTAAAAATCTTAAAAGTGAAGAAGAAATTTTTCAATTACTTTTGTATTTTAATGACTCTTTCAATCCTTCTTTAACAGAAAGAGGAATAGATTTGGAGGCTTATTCAAAAAAATTATCAGTTAGTTCAATTTGTATTGGCGCATACTATAACAATGAATGTGTTGGCTTTACTTCTTTTTACGCAAATGACTATGAAAATTTAGTTTCATATTTAACTTTAATAGTTGTAGATGACAAATACAGGGGTAAAAAAATTGGACAATTATTGCTAGACAAATTTTTTGAAGTTTCTATTGATAGAAAAATGAAGAAAGCAAAGTTGGAAGTATATGAAGATAATTTGATAGCGATTAATTTTTATAAAAAAAATGGATTCGAATTTTCTGAAAAATCTTCAAATGGTTTTATTTATATGATTAAAAATTTATGAATAAAAAATAATCTTATCATAATTACATAATTATGCCTTGCCTTATCTTATCATTTCTTTTATTTTTCTCAAATCTCTACAAGGGGTAAATATGTTAGTAATAAAGATAGTGTAAATAAACTTAACTTATTTTTAGAACTGTTTATTAAATTATATTTCTAAAAAGGTGAGTAAAAAGTTTAAACTCGGTCAACCACTTCAAAATTCAAAAGAAGATATTTTGGATAGGAGCTCATTTACCAATTCTTTGGGTGACGCTATTCTTAGTTATACATAAATGGAGTTTTACACAAATGTTGATAGCTCTAGGAAGAAAAGATTATTTTGAAAATATAAAAAGTCAAGGAAAATTGAAAAAGTGTTGAAAAATAAATATATGTTGGAGTCAATTAGTGAGTTTATATAATAGCATTCCAAAGGGAGGTGAATAAAATAGCTAAGCAAAATAAAAAACAAACATCTAAAAAAGTAGCTAGTAAAGCATCATCGTTGTTAAGGAATCCAAAGACTAGTGCCAAAGCAAAATCAGTTGCAGCAAGTACATTATCTCAAACAAAGCCTTCTGAAAAAAAGGAGAGAAAGAAAAAATAGATATTTTAATAATAATCCCATAGATAAAAAAGAAGAATAGGATTAATAGATTTTGTACACTTAAAAAACAAATTCTTTTTATTTATGGGATTGTATCGATCAAAATTTATATTATTGATGAAATGAAAAATTTATTGTTAGAAAGTTAAAAGTATACATACGTTATCTTGGATAAAGATTTTTGTGGATTTTGTTTGTGAAATTGGGTAAAAAATAGAAATGAAAATTGCTTCTGTTTCAGTAATAATCGTTATTTTAAAGGATATTAATTTGGTTTTTGGGTTATAAATATGACGTTTTTGGTCAATGTACAACTGTGTATACCTTTTAAGAAGAATGTTGATTTTTATAAGGCGGTTTGAGGTTTATAAACTGTTTGATTTGTTTTTTTAGGGAAGCAATGATAAGAAAATCAGAGAAGGTTTTAATTATTAAAGCAATATATAAATCGAAGAATTTATTGTTTATTTCAACTTAAACTAGAATATAGCTGCTTAGTTAGTTATTAATGGTTTTGAAAATTAAAGACAAAAATAATAAAATTGAGTTAATAGTAAAACAAAAAATAAACAGATCTTTTAGCAATATAGTGACGAGAAAATTTGAGTAAAAGATTCGAAAAAATGGTGAAAAATAGATTACGTAGGAAACAATTTCTTAGAACTTATTTTAATAGAATTATTAGAAGTATGCAAAGAATATAAAAAATTAAAAGAGAAATGGGGAATAGAAATGTCATATTATGAGGTTTCAGCTACTATTGTTTCAAAGTTATTTGAGGCAAAGCCCCATAAGTACAAAAAAATATATAAAATTTTTAAGGACAAGAAATTCATACCTCAAATTTATTCAACCTTAAATGCTGTTGTAAAAATGATTAATGATGGTGCTTCTGAAGAAGAAATAGAAAATAAAATTGAAAATGGCTGTTATGTAGCCACTCCAAACGTCAATTGGAAACAAAAAACAATTGAGTTAATAAAAGTATATAAAGAATTCGTGTCAGAAAACCATTCCTTAAAGAATATAAAAAATTATCGTGGTAAGAAACTTTATATTGACTTCAAGTACAAGAATTCGAAGGATTTAGAAGAAACAACTGTTCGTATTCATTCAACTCCAACATTTTTTAATGAGTATAGAGGTAAAAAATACTTATACTATCTTTTACCTTCAGAAAACGGATGGACAGAGAAAAATATAAAAGGATTGTATGCTTTATTAAATGAAGCTTTAAAGTGTGATCCTATCTTTAAAGATTTTAAGGAAATTAGGATTCTTCATTTACCTAAGAAAAATATAGTAAAAGGAATTAGTACAACTAATTTAATTAAAGAAGCAAGGGATATAATTGAATTGTTTTGCTTTTATGTTTTAGAGAGATCTGAAAAAGAAAATATAGAAAATTTAAATGCTATTATAAGTGAATTTACTGATGATTATGATTTCAATTTTTAATTTTATTTATGGAGATGTTTTTAATGAACTTAATATATAAAATTGTATGGATAATTTTAGCAATAAGCATAGTAGGAATCTTACTGTTATATGGATTGAACTTTCTTTCTAGTGACAAATTTTAGATTTCATCAGTGCAATTTTTTTAGGATGCTCTGTATTGATCGCATTAGGGATATATCTTAATTCTGAAAAAAATAGGAAAAAGGAAAAAGAAAAAAGAAGATGAAATTATACCATTACTAGTTTTTAATCCTGAACATGAATTTTCAAATACATTTGAAATAATTAATTATTCAAAAATATCCAGCGATTGAAAGTTACTTAGAAATTAATTATCCCGATTGTGAATATGAAAATACAAAATTTGCTATTCCAACTTATACAACTATGAGTTAGAAATCAGCGAAAAAAAGCAAAAAAAGCTAAATAGAAGAATCATAAGCAGCATCAGCCAACAAATTAAAACCATGAAGATTCAAAAGATCGATAGTCTTATGTAACAAAGGGAAAGCATAATTCTTATCGTGATGACTAGCAGGAGAAACAAAGGTAAAAATAGGGACATTAAAAAAAGAAAGCGTATGAGCTTTAAAACCGAAATAAGAAATAGATTGCTTTTGATTACCGTGTTTATCGTAAACAGGTTTAGAGTTAGAAACAGGTTTAACACTGAAATCAGCATCAAGTGAAGAAGTATAGTGCTCATTATAAAACTAAACCTTAATTTCTCAAAATTAATTAGTGCTTTTTATTACTTTTAATCATCAAAGCTCATATTTTATTTGTAAAATAATTATATTTCTTTAAGAAAGGGGGATTGTGATGAAAATTATACATACTGCTGATTGGCATATTGGGAAGATAATTTATGGGGAATATATGCTTGATGATCAAAGATATATATTGACTCAATTCTTAAATTATTTAAAAGAGGAACCAGTTGATGCGTTAGTAATTTCAGGTGATGTATATGACAGAGCTGTTTCACCTGCTGAAGCTATCAACCTTCTAAATGAAACTCTTTCAAAGATAGTGCTTGAACTAAAAATCCCCACTATTATAATCTCTGGTAACCATGATAGCGCTGAAAGATTAGAATTTTTGAACGGAATTCTTTCTGGGATGAATCTTCATATCGAAGGTGTTTTAAAGAATGAAGTGAAAAAAGTAACGTTCAATGATGAATACGGTCCTATCAATTTCTATCTCCTTCCGTATGTTGATTTTCTTAAATAGGGTAAAATGGTATACATACGTCATCTTGGATAAGGTTTTTTGAGGATTTTATTTGTGAAATTAGGTAAAAAATAGAAGAGTAAAATGGCTATTATTTAGAAATAATGATAGTTTTAAAGGATATTAATTTGATTTTTAGGTTATAATTATGAGGTTTTTGGTCAATGTATCACCGTGTATACCTTTTTGGAAGAATGTTGATTTTTATAAGATGGTTTGAGGTTTTAATCTGCATTAATCTAAAATTGTAGAGACGTGCTATACGCGCGTCTATTTTTTGTTTTCAATAATGATTAAACCCAGAGTCGCCCATATAGGTCGTCTCTACATTTGATTTAATAAACGTTTAAATGATTTATTGATTGGTAAATATATAATTTATGTTTTGAATTATTTTAGAAAATCAAATAAATTTTTAGTTGTAGAGACGTGCTACACGTGCGTCTCATTTTGTTTTAAATAATGATTAAACCTTGGAGACTCCCATATAGGTCGTCTCTACACTAGATTAGATAGCTGTTTTAAGAAATTGTTACGCCTTAATATTTTGATTAAATGGTATACATACGTCATCTTGGATAAGGTTTTTTGAGGATTTTGTTTGTGAAATTAGGTAAAAAATGGAAGAGTAAAATGGCTATTATTTAGGAATAATCATCATTTTAAAGGATAAGAATTTGGTTTTTAGGTTATAAATATGAGGTTTTTGATCAATGTATAATCATGTATACCTTTTTTGGATGAATGTTTATTTTGTAGGTGGTTTGAGGTTTATAAAATGTTTAATTTGTTTTTTAGGGAAAGGACGATAAGAAAATCAGAGAAGGTTTTAAATATTAAAGTAATATAGAAATCGAGCAATTTCTTAATTATCTCTATTTAAACTAAAATATATCTGTTTAATTAGTTGTTATTGGTTTTGAAAATAAAAGGTAAAAATAATACAATTGAGCTGAGATCGATATAAAGATATGATGAATTCCTTAGAAAGTATTTTTGGAGGGATGGGATGTGTATATAGAAAAGGTAGAAATCAATAACTTTAGAAATCTTGATGGAATTAAAATGAGATTCGATTCTAAAATTAATTTTATAGTTGGAGAGAATAATTTAGGAAAGTCAAATTTATTGGATTGTCTAAACACTGTTTTTAATTATAACAGATTTAAGGAAGATGATTTCTTTAATCCAACAGAAAAAATCAACATATCATTAACTTTGGTATTGGAAGAAGAAGAAATAGGAGCTTTTGATGATTTCTTTGATCCTAATGATAGTAAAAAAATCAACATCCGAATTGAACAAGAAAATCCAAACGAGTATTTCAAATATTATCATAAAGAAAGTTCTGGTGAAATTTCATCTGCTAATATTAGAAATCTAAATTTTATAAAATACTCTTCTTTAAGATCCCCAAAGGATGAACTAAGTTTTGATAAAAATAAAGGTGTTGGAAAAGTTCTTAGTTTCATGGTCAAGAAATATCTCGATAATAAAAAACGAGATACAACCAAAATAACAGATTTTATCAATGAAGATGAATTTCACAATTTGCGTGTATTTATAAACGAAAAGATTAATCTGATAGATATATTTGAACAATTTTCCATTAATGCATATCTTGAAGATAACTTAGACGCTTTGTTGTATAAAATGTTGGTTCTAAAAGAAAAAGGTAAGTATAATTTAGAATACAGCGGACATGGGGTTCAATTCTATTCTATGATTTCATTGGTTTTATTAGAACATATTATTAAAATACTTGAATACAAAAATTCCTCCGATGAAAATAAAAATCAATATATTTCTGTGATAATGTGTTTGGATGAACCAGAAATTCATCTTCATCCATATATGCAAAGGAGTCTAATCAAATATATTTTTGATATTTTAAATAATAAAAACGAGAATTTTCGAAAACTGCTAAAAGAACTTTTTGAACTTGAGGGTATAAGGGGCCAAGTCATTTTAGTTACTCATTCTCCTAACATAATATTAAATGACTATAAGCAAGTGGTTCGTTTTTTCGTAGATAATGAGAAAAAGAAAATATCAGTTGTTTCAGGAAGTGATATTATAATTCAAGAAGAAACAGAAAAGCATCTCTTACGTAACTTTCCATATTTTAAAGAGGCCTTTTTCTCAAGGTGTGCGATAATAGTTGAGGGGGATAGTGAGTTAGGAGCTTTTCCATTATTTGCAGAGACAATGGGTATAGACCTAGATGATAATGGAATTATAATAATTAAAGCAGAAGGAAAAGAAAGTATTCCGAAAATAGCTGAATTGCTGAAAGAGTTCAAAATTCCTTTCTGTGCTTTCGCGGACAGGGATGATGAAAAAGGAGATAAAATTTCTAAATGGAATTTTAAACATGAAATAACGGCTTGCCGAGACTTTGAAGAGGAAGTCTGTAATAATCTTATTTGTAACAATAAGAAGAATATTTTGTACAAAATATTCTACGAAATGAATAGAAATTGGAAAAATAAAACGGTTAATATTTCAAAAATAAACGATAGATATCAAATAGTGGCGAAGAATAACCTTTCTCAAACATGTAATTTCCTCCAAGTAGAAAATGGTGATGAGGGCCTTCAAAAACTTGTGTTATTGTCTTGGTTAAATAAAAAAAGCGTTATTTTAGGAAGAATTATTGGAGAAAATTTAACTGAAGAATTAATTCCTAATAGCTTAAAAAAAGTGCTTTCAGAAGCTGAAAAATTATCTAAAAAGGTAACCTAATATGAGTGAGAAGTTGTCTATTGAAGATAGGATAAAATCAAACCATAGAAATGATAATGAGCAACTAAAAATTATTTTTGAAGAAGAAAAGAGCCTATTAATTGAGGCCCCAGCCGGTTATGGAAAAACTAAAACAATGATAAGCAAACTTGCTTATATCTTAGCTAAAGGAAAGTTACCTTATCCAAAAAAAATATTAGCATTAACGTTCAGTGTTAATGCAGCTCTTAACATAAAAAGAGGGGTTAGTAATGTTTTAAAAGAGTTATTAAAAGATGAACTTAAAAGTATTGGTCGCCTCAACAGTAAATTTTTTATAAGCAATTACCATGGTTTTTGTAGAAATATTTTATCAAAATATGGTTATTTGATAGATAAAAAACTTTCTTGCATAAATTCTTTAGATTCTGTTGATGATAGTAAAAATAAAAAAATAGAAGAATATGGAATCACTTTAGAAACTGAAAAAGTAAAAATAATTGAATGCTTTAATACTGCAATAAAAAATGTAGATGATGGGTTTATAGAAGAAAATATGAAAAAGTACAATGATTTAGTAATTGAATATTTCTTACCTAATAATATAATACCTTTCAATGCAATATTAACCCTTACCTTAAAATTATTTGATGAATTTCCAGAAATTTTAAAGTTTTATCAGGCGTATTTTTATTACATTATTGTTGATGAGTTTCAAGATACCAACATTCTAAGCTGGTTTTTGCTAAAAAAATTAATTAATGATGATCATAAATTAATATTGATGGGGGATCCTTTGCAAAGAATTTATGGGTTTATAGGAGCAGTTCCTGATTTGCTAGAAAAATCTCAAAAAGAGTTTATTTTAAAGAAAGTAAAGTTAAAAAATAATTATAGGTACAAAGAAAATGAAAAATTATTATTACTTGATACAAATCTAAGGAAAAATGCTGAGAATCCTATCTCTCCTCAAATTAAAGATGACGTACAATTAGTTATTTATTCCGCAATTAACCAAGAGGAAGAAGCTCTATGGGTATATAATAAGATTGAAGAGTTGATTAAAGAGGATAAAGAAAGTAAAATAGCAGTACTTGTTAGACAGGGCAAGAACAATAAAAATACTGCTAAAATATTACAAACATTCCGCAATAATAATTTAGATTATTTTGATGCCCTATTCAGTGAAGAAGACAAAGAATATCGGGAGTTTCACAGTATTTGTTTGAAAAAGTTTAATAAATTGCCGAAAGAAAAGAATGGAAGAGTTAATAAAAAGATTTTAGAAAGTTTGGTTAAAGAGTTAGGAGATATAAAAACTTGTAATAATATATATGGAAGCCTATATTCTTTGCTTGATTCTTTTATTAAAGGCATTTTTAGCAGTGAGTTTTCATTTCTTAATATGCAAGAAAAAATTGAATTTATTAGAGAGGTTCTTGAAAATAATAGTTTAAAACAGCAGATGGAGTATTTAGATAAAAAAGTTGTTTTTACAACTGTTCATGGAGCAAAAGGATTAGAATGGGATTACGTAATCTTACCTGATATAGAAAAAGCGTCCTTTCCACATTGGAATAGTATATGTAAAACATGTCAAAATAGATATTTTTATTTCGAAGATAATAACAAATGTAAAATAAACTGGGAAAAAATCCCTAAAAATGATGATTTTGAAAAGAAATTTTTGGAAGAACTGAGTGTCTTTTATGTGGCGGTTACGAGGGCAAAAAAAGAAGTGTTTTTTTCTTTCAGTAAAAAAAGAATAAATAATTGGGAAGATTGCCAAGATTCATATATGAGTTGTTTTGTGAATTTAAAAAAAATTACAACAATTGAAATATAATATTTTTGTGAAAAATTAACAGGATTAGATTTTGCTCATTTGCCATATGGTCCAGTGCCTGAAAGGCATTACATCCTTTTAGAGATAATGAAAGAGGCAAAAATAATTAATATTGAAGAAGTTGATGATGAACCAGATAAAGCTTATACTATTCTATATCCAAATGATTTGTCTTATGCAAAGT
>Ga0209608_1003334_pt1 | contig 10154 bp, 9 predicted proteins | sample AD_UKC130_MetaG_FD_184428 | JGI IMG/M metagenome (GOLD analysis project Ga0209608, IMG submission 184428) | Active sludge microbial communities of municipal wastewater-treating anaerobic digesters from Canada - AD_UKC130_MetaG (SPAdes) (version 2) | ecosystem: Engineered > Bioreactor > Anaerobic...
ATGAAAAAAATCGAAGCCATCATCAAACCATTCAAACTCGACGAAGTGCGAGAAGGGCTGGCAGAAGCCGGCATCACGGGACTGACCGTCACGGAAGTCAAAGGCTTTGGCCGTCAGCGCGGCCACACGGAGCTCTACCGCGGCGCCGAATATGTCGTCGATTTCCTTCCGAAAACCAAGGTGGAGCTGATCGTGGCGGAGCAGGACGTGGAGCGCGTGGTTGAGGCGATCGTGAAAGCCGCGCGTACCGGCAAGATTGGCGACGGGAAAATTTTTGTATCTAGTGTGGAGCAGGTTATTCGCATCCGCACGGGTGAAACCGGGGAAGCGGCTGTTTAGTCGCTGAAGTTTTTTGCAACACAACGAGAGGACATAACTATGTCAATGATGGAAGAATTTAAAGCCTTTGCGATGAAAGGCAACGTGGTCGATCTCGCCGTGGGCGTGATCATCGGCGGTGCGTTTGGCAAGATTGTCGACTCGCTTGTTGGCGACTTGATCATGCCTGTCGTAGGTAAGATTTTTGGCAACATGGACTTCACCAACTTGATGGTCGTCCTCGGAGACAATCCAAACAAGCTCACCGCGCTCGCTGACCTGAAAAAAGCGGGCATCGCGACCTTCGCGTATGGCAATTTCATTACGATCCTGCTGAACTTCATCATCCTCGCTTTTGTGATCTTCATGATGGTCAAGGCGATGAACAAGGCCAAGGCCGCTGCTGAGCCGCCAGCGCCGCCGGCTCCGCCGACGCCGGAAGACGTCATCCTGTTGCGCGAAATTCGCGACAGCCTGAAGAAGTAGCGTTTCCGCTACTCAATCGAGAAAAACCGACCGCTTGGTCGGTTTTTCTTTTTGGCGTATTACACTTGCGCTCAAGGCTTGCGGATACGCGCGCGCATGCGGGTTAGCCCGTGGCTCTTGCTATTGGCAATGCCCATTGTTTGGTGCAAAATTACTTATCAGCAATAACTATCTTTGGTTATTGTTCCGGAATTCATAAGGAGGCTTTCATGGTTCGGGTTCTTTGCGCTGCGGTCGCAGCGACATTTGCAGTAACGGCGGCTAACGCTCAGATCAAAGTCGGTCTGACACTTTCACTGACAGGCCCAGCGGCCTCGTTGGGCATTCCCGAGAAAAACTCGGTGGATTTGATGCCCAAGAAAATTGGCGGGCTCGACGTCACCTACATCATCCTTGACGATGCGTCCGACACCACCAAGGCTGTTACCAACACCAAGAAGCTGATCACCGAAGACAAGGTCGACGTGATCGTCGGCTCGACCACCACACCAAACGCGATGGCGATGATTGATGTGGTTGCGGAGGGCGAAACGCCGAACATTTCTCTCGGCGGTTCCGCACGAATCGTTGACCCAGCAAACCCAAAAACACGTTGGGTATTCAAGGTTTCGCAGCATGACTCGCTGATGGCTGACGCCGTTGCCGTTCACGCCAAAGCGGCTGGCCTTACCAGCATGGGCTTCATTGGTTACAACGACGCGTACGGCGAAGGCTGGCTCGTTGAAATGAAGCGTTCGGCGACGACAGCCGGCATTAAGATGGACACGATTGAGCGCTTCAATCGCACCGACGCCAGCACCACGGGTCAAGTGTTGAAGCTCATGGCTGCAAATCCACAAGCGATCCTTATCGTTGGTTCGGGTACGCCGGCCGCAACGCCGCACAAAGAGTTGGTGGCACGTGGCTACAAAGGTCGTATTTACCAAACGCACGGTGTGGGTAACTCCGACTTCCTGCGCGTGGTTGGCAAGGATGGCAACGGCTCGTTCCTGCCAGCGGGCCCAATGCTTGCCTACGAGCAACTGCCGGATAGCAACCCGATTAAGAAAGTTGCAAAGGAATACATCACGCAGTACGAAGCCAAGTTCGGTCCACGCACCACGTTCGGTGGCCACGCATGGGACTCGTACATTGTGCTGAACAAGGCCATTCCTGAGGCCCTCAAGACCGCTAAGCCGGGCACGAAAGAGTTCCGTCTCGCTCTGCGCAATGCGCTTGAGAACACCAAGGAAGTTGTAGGTGTACACGGCGTGTTCAACATGAGCGCAACGGACCACAACGGTCTAGACAATCGTGGTCGCACGATGTTCATGATTAAAGACGGCAAGTGGGCGTTGGCCACCAAGTAACGCGTTGATGGGACGTCTGGTGCGTGCTGTGTGCCCGCACCGGAGTTAAGTTGGGTTGGTCTGGGCAGGTGCGTTCGCGTAGCCTGCCCTTCGTATTTATCTGCGTTGAAAGCCTCGCGCTATGGATTTCTCGATTGCCACGCTGCTCGCCCAAGATGGGCTGACGAACGGTGCGATTTACTGTCTGCTGGCGCTTGCGTTGGTGCTGGTGTTCGCCGTTACGCGAGTGATCTTCGTTCCACAGGGCGAGTTCGTCGCCTTCGCGGTACTCACGCTGGCGGCGTTTGAACAGAACAAGCTTCCGGGCACGGTGTGGCTTCTGCTCGCGCTCGCCGCTGCAGCGGTGTTGTCGGAATCGTTGACCTATCGCCGCGAGCCTGCGCGGATCCTGCGCGCGATCGTGGGCAGTGCTCTGCCGTGTGTTGTCGCGGCAGCCATCGTGTGGGGCGTGTGGGCGTCACAGGCTGGCTTCGCGTTGCAGGTGCTTGCGACGGTGGTATCCGTTACGGCGATGGGGCCTGCGGTCTACCGATTAGCGTTTCAGCCCGTGGCCACGGCTCCGGTGCTCACGCTGTTGATCGTTTCTGTGGCGGTTCACTTTGTGTTGACTGGACTGGGACTGTTGTTCTTCGGTGCTGAGGGGGCTCGCACGTCGGCCTTCACCAACGCGTCGTTCTCGGTCGGCGGCGTGAACATTTCGGGCCAGAGTTTGCTGGTCTATGCATTTACCGCGTCGCTTGTGGTCGTCATGGGCGCCTTCTTCAAGTACACCTTGTTCGGCAAGGCGCTACGCGCCACTGCGGCCAACCGAACCGGCGCGCGCCTGGTCGGTGTGAGCCCGAATTTCGCGGGACGGTTGAGTCTGACGTTGGCAGCCGCCATTGGCGCGATCTCGGGTTTGTTGATCGGGCCGATCACGACGGTGTACTACGACTCCGGATTTCTGGTCGGGCTCAAAGGTTTCGTGGGCGCGATTGTGGGCGGTCTCGCGAGCTATCCAATTGCCGCGGCTGGCGCAATCTTCGTTGGTTTAGTTGAAGCGTTTTCGTCGTTCTGGGCGAGCGCCTACAAAGAGGTCATCGTGTTCACGCTGATCTTGCCGATTTTGTTGTGGCGCTCGTTGACCACAACACACCACGAGGAGGAATGAGATGAATCCTCGTATTCTGCTTGCGGTCGTTGTCGGTGTAATCGGCATCGCGCCGATGGTGGCTCCAGCGTTTTATGTGACGCTTCTGAATTACATCGGTCTCTACTCCCTCGTGGCACTCGGCCTCGTGCTGCTTACAGGCGTGGCCGGGCAAACGAGTTTCGGTCAAGCCGCGTTCGTGGGCTTGGGGGCGTACACCACCGCGGTGCTCACCACGCAGTACGGCATGTCGCCTTGGTTCACGCTGATCATCGCGCTAGCTATCACCTTGGCTGTTGGCTACTTGTTGGGCATCATCACCTTATCGATGGGCGGGCATTACCTGCCACTGGCCACCATCGCGTGGGGCATCTCGCTTTACTTTTTGATGGGCACGATTGAGAGTTTGGGCGGATTCACCGGTATCACAGGCGTTCCGGCCGTCACTCTATTTGGCTTCACGCTGGAGAAAGAGGGCGAGTTCTATTACTTCATTTGGATCGTGGTGCTCGCAGGGCTGTGGTGCATCGCCAACCTTCTCGACTCGCGTCCTGGCCGCGCGATTCGCGCGTTGAAACAGGGCAGCACGATGGTCGAAGCGTTCGGCATCCATCCGGGGCGCACTAAGACGGCAGCGTTCGTAATCGCGGCCTTGCTCGCGTGCTTGTCCGGTTGGCTCTACGCGCATTTGCAGCGTTTCGTGAACCCGACACCGTTCGGCATCAATCAGGGTATCGAATATTTATTCATGGCGGTCGTGGGCGGTGCGGTCAGCGTGTGGGGCGCCGTGCTTGGCGCTGCGCTGGTGACGCTTTTGAAAACATGGCTTCAAGATTTGTTGCCCAAACTGATTGGCGAAGCCGGGCAATTCGAAATTATTGTCTTCGGCGTGCTGCTCGTGTTGCTGCTGCAATACGCGCGCGACGGTTTGCTCCCGTACTTGCAGCGCTTCGTACCGACGCCTCCGCGCAAGCTTCCGGCCGCCGGCGACCGATTGCCGCACCGCACGATGCCGGCGGCGGGAGCGGCGGTGCTTGACGTCAACGCTGCGCGCAAAACTTTTGGTGGCTTGGTGGCCGTGAACGACGTGACGTTCAATGTTAACGGCCACGAAGTTGTGGGACTCATCGGCCCTAACGGCGCGGGTAAAAGTACGTGCTTCAACCTCATTTCTGGCGCGTTGGAAGCCAGCGCAGGTTCGATCAAGTTCATGGGCACGGAGCTCATCGGTCAGAGCGCAAGCGACATCGCCAAGCTCGGCCTTGGGCGCACGTTTCAGCACGTCAAACTGGTCGGCACGATGACCGTGGTCGAGAACGTTGCGCTCGGTGCGTATTTGCGTGGCTCAAAAGGCATCATTGCCTCGTCGTTGCGACTCAATACTGCCGACGAAGCAGCGGCGCTCGCCGAAGCGATGCGCCAGCTCGAGCGCGTAGGCCTTGCTGCGCATGCGCATGATGCCGCCAACAGCCTGCCGCTGGGCAAGCAACGCATTGTCGAAATCGCTCGTGCGTTGGCATCGGATCCCATTTTGTTGTTGCTCGACGAACCTGCCGCAGGTTTGCGCTACGCCGAGAAACAGCAGCTCGCAGCGCTCATCAAATCGCTTAAGGGACAGGGCATGACGGTGCTGCTCGTCGAACACGATATGGATTTTGTGATGGGTCTTGTGGATCGTTTGGTCGTGCTCAACTTCGGACAAAAACTGGCGCAGGGTTTGCCAGAAGCCGTGCAGGCTGATCCAGCCGTGCGTGAAGCGTATTTGGGAGCATGATCGTGAACAAAAGCGTGAGCACCAGTGAATTGCTGTTGGAAGTTTCCGACATTCATGTGGCCTACGGCCAAGTCGAGGCCGTGCGCGGCGTGTCCATCTCGGTACCCAAGGGAAAAATTGCAACGGTGATCGGACCCAACGGTGCAGGCAAAACCACGCTGCTCGGCGCGATCATGGGGCTATTGCCATCGAAAGGTGCGGTGCGCTTTGCGGGCGAACGTATCGACGGCAAGGACACCGAGGCACTGGTGCGCATGGGCATTTCGCTGGTACCCGAAAAGCGCGAATTGTTTGCCGAAATGACGGTGCTTGAAAACCTGGAGCTCGGCGGATTTTCTCGGCGTCGGTCGGGCGAGTCACGGGCCGCATTGAGCAACACAATGGAAGAGGTGTTCGCGCTCTTTCCACGCATGAAAGAGCGAATGCCGCAGCTCGCGGGTACGCTATCGGGCGGCGAGCGCCAGATGCTCGCGGTGGGCCGCGCGCTCATGGGGAAGCCGAAGTTACTTCTGCTCGACGAACCGAGCCTAGGGCTCGCGCCGCTCATCACTCGCGACATTCTCGCCACGATTTCTCGATTGCGTGAAACGGGTTTGTCGGTGCTGCTGGTTGAGCAGAACGCGCGCGCAGCGCTACAAACCGCGGACTACGGCTACGTGCTCGAAACGGGTGAGCTGAGCCTTGAGGGCCGGGCCGAAGATTTGCTGCACGACGAACGCGTCATCGCGACGTACTTGGGCAAACGCTAGCTCAAGCGTTCAGTCACGTCACCGCGCGGCCGAAGCTGCTAACACCTTTTTGGCCCTATCGACCGGCGGGCGGTCGTTAGCGGCCTAAGTATTGAATAGTCGATAAGGTGATTTAATGGGCGCAAACGACCACCCGCTGGTCGTTGGTGCCGAAAAGCTATTGCAGACGATCTAACAGCAAGACCGCTGCGCCGGAGGCGACAAAGAGTCCTCCTCACGGAATTTGCCGCTCAGCGGCCCCTAACGTCAACAAGTTCCACTGTACCAGCCATCGCGAGATAGGTTGGCGTCGAATTCGCGCAGCACCAGCCGCGCCGGCGCTATTGAACCCCGGAAACGACGTTGGGTTGCGCCGACGCAATCGGTGGCCCACACGTTGCAACGCAAGAATTGGTGCCAATGGGGTTGTCGTAGGTGATGATTGTTGCCGAGCCCGCGCAGCACTCCGACGCGCCGACCGGGAGGGCTACGTTGATGCAAGCACTGATGTCTGGTTGCACGCCGACGGAAATGGTCTGACCATTTGCGACGCACGTTAACTCATGCCCGCAGCTCTGATTCAGAAATGAGCGAACGGCAGGCCACGTATTTCGCGGCGCTCCGGGCTGTGCGGCCGAGGTGACAGCCGCACCCTTCAATCCAAGCATGACGCGTGTAAGCATGAGTCCGTCTGTCGTGGCGTGAAGCTGACCGTTGCCATCGATGTCATGGCAGTGCGCTGGCGCTTGGCAGCCTACAGAGCTGAAGGTCGGGAATAGGTTGATGCACGTCCAAAAATGCGGACCCGACGGCGTCGTGCTGTTCACCAGGCTGGCGATACCGGCGTTGCACAGTCCAGTGGTCGGCGCCGAAAGGCTCATGACGCCATTTGCAGTTCCGCAAGATTGGGCGAGGCTGTTCGTGGAAATCACCGCGCCGAGCATTAACGCCAGCGCTCCGAATGTCCCGCGCGAGATATGACACAGATTGGCCATGTGTGGTCCCCTGAATTCAATTGGTCTCCGATGTTGCGGAGGATAACTGAGACTGCACGCACTTTCACAGTGGCGGCGATAGGCAACACCGCCTTGGAGCCTGCTCGGCGTGCGCGATAGGCGTGGGCGTGTCGCGCCCGTGAAGCTGTCGCGACGAGCGAGGTGAAGGCAGGTCGTAGCGTCGACGCTACCGTAGCTACACCGCTATTGCCGACGATCTAACAGTAAGACCGCTGCGCCGGAGGCCACGAATAACCCAGCGCTCGAACGATTCACGCCGCGCATTGCCTTCGGATGCGCCGCCAGCCAGCGGCTCACGCGTCCGGCGAGCATGCCGAGCGCGCTGTAGGCAATCATGGTCAGCACCGAGAAAATGCCACCGAGCAAGAGCATCTGCACGAATGGGCTCGATGTGCCTTCACCCGAGCGCACAAACTGCGGGACGAAGGCGAGTACGAAGAGCGCGACCTTTGGGTTGAGCAAATTGCTCAAAAAACCGCGCCAATAAATGACGACAAGGGGAGCGCGCTTCGCGGCAACCGTCGCCGTTGCGTCGGCATGTTTCCACTGAAGAACGCCGAGATAAATCAGATACGCGCCGCCCGCGAGCTTCATAACCCAAAACGCCGTCTCGCTCGCGGTCAGCAGCGCGCTCACGCCAAGCGCCGCGAGCAGCGAATGCGCCATGATGCCCACGCCCGCACCGATCGCGTGGCCGATGCCCGCGCTCTTGCCTTGTGTGAGCCCGCGCGAGAGCGACATCAACATGTCTGGCCCCGGAATGCCGATGATGATCGCGACAGCGGGGAGGTAGAGGAGGATTTGGTCGAAGGTCAGCATTCGCAAAGTCTAGCGCGTCGTCTGCGTCGTCACGCTTTGGCGAGGCAATTCACTAACCAATTTACGCCAAACTGATCGGTGAAGCTCCCGAAATACGCGCCCCAAAACATTTCTTGCATCGGCGTAATCACTGTGCCGCCGGCCGAGAGCGCGTTGAACAAACGATCGGCCTCAGCGCGCGTGTCGGGCTCAAGATTGATGTGCACGTTGTTGCCTTGGCGCACCGTGAACCCCATCGATTCCGGCGCATCGGTACCCATCAACACGTGACCGCCGATCAATGTGAGCTCTACGTGCATCACCAAGTTTTTGTCAGCCTCTGGCATCGGTGGCTGACCCGGCGAGGCAGGAATGTCCTTGAACCGGTGAATTGGCATCTCGCCGCCGAACACGGAGTGATAGAAAACAAACGCCTGCTCCGTGGCGCGCGGGAAGTTTAGGTAGGTGCTTACTCGGGACATAGCTTTTCTCCTTCTGTTGCGGGCCACAAACGGTGCCGGCGCGAATAACGTTCAATCGCAGGCTTAGATGATGTCAGTTTGATGACGCGGGGGCAACAATTCGCCCACTCTACACGTTTGATCTTTTCACGTTGTCGGTCATTCTCACTGTGGTCGACGATTGCCGAGGCGACAAGAAAAAGGCCCGCAACGCGGGCCTTTTTGAGATCAGTTAAACGCGGAGCAGATTACAGATCCAGCGAAATCTTCTTGGCTTCCACAACGCGTTTCCACTTGGCTACTTCGCGTTTGATCTGCTCTGTGAATTGCTCTGGCGTGTTGCCGAGGGCGAACGCGCCGTTGTCGTCCAACGTCTTGACTGTTTCTGGATCTTTCAACGCGAGGATGGCCGCGTCATAGATTTTCTTGACGACGTCTTTTGGCATATTCGCCGGACCGACAAGTCCGAACCAAGTGTCGGCTTCGTAGCCTTTGAGGCCTAACTCAGCAAACGTCGGCACGTTCGGCAATTGCGGCACGCGCTTCGGGAACGCTAAGCCGATTGGGATGAAGTTGCCTGCTTTGATTTGTGCGAGCGAGGACGAGAGGTTGTCCCACATGATTGGCACATTGCCTGCGAGCACGTCGGTCACGGCCGGGCCAGCACCTTTGTAGGCAATGTGTTGCGCGTCGGTGCCGGTTTCAACGAGGAAAAGCTCCATCGCGAGGTGACCTACACCGCCTGCGCCGGAGCTTGCGTAGCTGAACTTGCCTGGGTTGGCTTTGAGCGCCGCGACGAACGACTTGTAGTCCTGGTGCGGGAAGTTTTTGTTGACGAAGATGATGCCCGGAACCGACGCAAGGTTCGTGATGTGCGTGAACTGCGTCAGTGGGTCGAGCTTGTTGTTTTTGTAGGCCACGATGTTGGTGCCCATCGTCGATACCGAACCCATGCCAATGGTGTAGCCGTCCGGCGCTGCCTTGGCGATTTCGGCGGCACCAATGGAGCCGCCGGCACCTGCGCGGTTCTCCACGATGACGGTTTGGCCAATCGTTTTGCTCATTTTCGACGCCATGATGCGCGCGACGATGTCGGTCGAGCCGCCCGGTGCGAACGGCACGATGATCTTGATGGGCTTGTTGGGGAAGGCTTGTGCGAACGTGACGCTCGCGGCGAGCGCGACGCTCAGGGCGGTCAAAGTCTTGAGGGATTTAGCAAAACGCATGTGCGAAGTCTCCGTTGAAAGTGGCGGTCAGTGTACGGTTAAAACGGCAGAACTAAATCGGGGTTGACCCGCGCGAATTGCGCGCGGAAATCAGCCTGGATGCGTTTCAACGCCGCATCGTTGTCTGCCTCAAAACGGAGCACGATCACCGGCGTCGTGTTCGACGCACGCGCCAAACCGAATCCATCTGGGTAATCCACGCGCAAGCCATCAATGGTGTTGACCTTGCCGTCGGTGGCGAACTTGGCCGTGGCTTTTAGCTGCTCCATCAGTGCGAAGTGCCCGCCCTCGGTGCATTTCAAGTTGAGTTCTGGCGTCGACGGAGCGTTCGGCAAGTCTTCAAGCACCTTGCTCGCGTTCGGCGACTTGGAGACGATTTCGAGCAAACGCGCTGCGCAATACAGCGCGTCGTCGAAGCCGTACCATCGCTCTTTAAAAAAGATGTGGCCGCTCATCTCACCCGCGAGTGGAGCGCCGGCTTCCTTGAGCTTCGCTTTGATCAGCGAATGGCCGGTTTTCCACATCAGCGGTACGCCGCCGTGGTCGACGATGTATTTGTCGAGCAAACGCGACGATTTCACATCGTAAATAATCGTTGCGCCGGGGTTGCGCGAGAGCACGTCTCCCGCGAAGAGCATCATTTGCCGGTCGGGAAAAATGATGTCGCCGTTCTTGGTCACGATGCCGAGTCGGTCGCCGTCACCGTCAAACGCCAGGCCGAGCTCAACGTCGGTTTCTTTCACGACTTTGATGAGGTCTTGCAAGTTTTCTGGCTTCGACGGATCGGGATGATGGTTCGGGAAATTGCCGTCAATTTCGCAGAACATTTCAACGACTTCACAGCCCATCGCGCGCAGAATTTTCGGGGC
>Ga0209608_1003340_pt1 | contig 10134 bp, 8 predicted proteins | sample AD_UKC130_MetaG_FD_184428 | JGI IMG/M metagenome (GOLD analysis project Ga0209608, IMG submission 184428) | Active sludge microbial communities of municipal wastewater-treating anaerobic digesters from Canada - AD_UKC130_MetaG (SPAdes) (version 2) | ecosystem: Engineered > Bioreactor > Anaerobic...
AACAACCGCAGAATCAGAATGTGCTACGAGCGAAAGGGTTGCCACTTCCAGGCCTTTCATGAACTGGCTGCCGCCCTCATTGTCGCGGGCAAGCTGGGGTGGTCACCATGGTTTTGAAACAGCCTCTAAGACCTGGTATGGCGTTGCCGCCGATGAGCTGGGTTTGTGTGATAGTGACGCCGCTGGGAGGCGAGCCGCCGAGCAACTTGGCGGTGAGCACCGCCGGGTCATTTTCCCAGAAGGGCAGGAAGCCGGGCGGGTTGGTTTCGCAGGTTTCCAGGCTCATGGAGCCGAACATCGGTGGTGGCGCCGGCACTCGGATCTGCGCCTGCAAGCAGGCGGCAAGTACGAAGAGCGCCCCGGCCGCAAGGGGCCAGATCGATAACTGGTAGATATGTCGTTGCATGTGTGTCCCCTTTCCCTGAAGAGCAACGCGGAAGGTATCGATCCGCCCGTGACGCCATGGGAGGCAGGGCAGACGCCTTTGTTGATAACGTGGATACGCGGCTGTCACCGTCGCTGCACAACCAGAATTGCTCTGTCTGCTGCCGGCGCAATGGGCAGATTGTTTACGGCCTCTTCGCCGCCTGTCGGCGATTCAACAGGACTCCCGTGACTAGGAACAGGCCGAGGGACGCAGGTTCGGGGGGCAGTCGAATGTTGTCAATGCCGAAAGAGCCGATGACCGGGGTTCCATTCACGTCTTCTAGGCCGGTTTTGTGGACAAAGCTGATTGTTGTCACGACACGCAGCGCTTCCAGCGGATTGGGCGTAATATCGCTCAGTTCAAACCGCACGTGTCGCCACCCCTCGCCAGGGGCAAGTAAGAACGCCGAGGTTGTTACGGTGCCCGCTCCATATCCAAGGAATTTGAAGCGGATGTTCAGGTCGGTCTCACCGAGATTGATGAGATCAGCCTCTATCGCTGTGACTCCCCCGGCGAGATAATCGCCATTCCATTCACGATGCCCAATACTGAGGACAGACGGCCACGCTCCGGACCAAACGGCAACATAGGCATCCCCTTCCCCGGCAGGACCGCCGGTGCTGATCCAGGAATGGGCAGTCCACCCTCCTGGGCCGTTCTGGAAATCCTCCATCTGTCCCAACGTGACTGCCTGGACGGAGGCCGCGGGCAGGATCAGGAAGGCCGTAAGGCCGACGATCGTCAGGAACTTCATGGTGTTACTCCTTGGCCACGGAGATCGGAAACATGCTGGACGCGCGAGATCGTGCGCGCCACTGCTGTTGTATGGGCGACCGGGTGGCCGGATGGGGCGTTGAGGATCGGAAACCGTTGCCTTCGCGGACATGGCCTCATCCCCCCGCTGGAGGTATTTGAAGATATCTGAAAATATTTTAATCCATTGCCGGTGGCCGTCAAGCAAAACAAGATCGTATGTGTTTCAGGCGGACCGGATATTCCAAATTCCGAGCCGCTTCGTGAAAGACTTGAACCGCCTCAAGGCCCGGGCCAGGGGGAAGGGTGTTCAAACGCCCTGAGAGGCACGGAGAGAGGGCAGAACCAGGTGTAGAGGCCATGCGTTCGCCGACCAGTGCTACAAGCACTGGCCTGCAGCCGCCTTCGGCGGGAACGCCGCTGGGAAGCGGCGTGGCCGAGGTGCCGGCATTGCCCAAGCAGATCCGCAAACGTCGTATTGTGCGCTGGATTGTCTGGCCATCACGCAGGGTCATGTCGTTTTAGGGAGTGTGGTCGCCGGTATCGCTTGGAGAGGATCGAATGGGTTGAGACGGCCGTTACTGGGTGAGCAGCAGTTCGCGGATGCGCTGCTGGGTCTCCGGCGTGATGCCGGCTGCGGCCAGGAACTGCTCGATGCCGCCGGATTCTTCAACCTCATCGAGGAGCCGTCGCATGGCGTCCAGGCTGCCCGGATTGCCCACCTGCTCGGACAGCCGGAACTCGGCTAAGACCGTCTCCCGGTCCACTCCCAGCAACGTCAGCAGCAGGGCGGCCATGACACCGGTGCGATCCGCGCCGTCTCGACAGTGGAACAGCAGCGGCAGACGGTCCTTCTGGGCCAGCAACTCGAACGTCCGGCGGAACGCATCGTGGTGGTCTCGAAAACCGGCCACGTAGAACTCCTGCCACGGATCCTGGGCCTTGAAGGACATGGGGATCCCGTACACGCGGGCGACCAGGTGGATTCCGAGCACGTCGCCGTTGTACAGCGGCAGGGCGGAGAGCCGGTTTCGAAAATCCACCACCGTGGCCACCTTCAGCTCCCGGAACGTCCTGCACCCCTCGTCGGTTACGTGCGACAACGTCCCGGAGCGGTAGACCATCCCGCGCCGAACGGTGCGACCATCCCGCGTGGCGTATCCGCCCAGATCGCGCGTGTTCTCCGCCCCCTCAATCCAGACCCACCGCCCCGGCTCAGCGTCTTTGGGAGGCGGTGTGGCCTCGCGGGGCCGACCCTGCTGGAGAAGCCCGACGATGACGATGATCGCGGGAATGCCCGCCGCGCATAGCAATACTACGCGTCGCGCTATGCGTCGGCGTTTGGGTGGAATGTCGGTCAAGTGGTCGCCCTCGTCCGTGGAACTGAACGACACCCATTATGCGGCACTGCCCGAGAGCCCGCAAGACAACGTGCGTCTCCGCCTGGAGCGGATAAGCCCTGACCTATCGAACGATAGCCGACCACGCCGGCTTTCACTCCGGAAACCCCGGCATCCTGCCGAATCACTTCCGGCGATTACTTTTCCGCTTTTTCTCCCTGGCCGGCCGGGGCGTAGCTGTACAGATGCGACCCGCTGGTGAAATAGATCCGGCCATCGAGATAATCGCCGCCGCAGAAGATGGGCACCGGCGATTTGGCCAGCATCTCGATGGCGTGGTTTTGCGGGTCCACCTTCGCGATCCCGGCCTTGAACAGCATGTAAATCGTGCCCTTCCCGTCGCGCACGAAAACGCGCGGCCCCTGTCCGCCCGAAGTGGGCCCCAGCGTCTCGGCGGTGTTCTGCTGATGCACGATCTTGCGGGCGACCGGATCGAACACGAAGAAGCGCGTATTATCCGCCACGCCGTAGATCAGCCCCCGGGGCCCCGGGCACAGGTCGCAGTACGTCCGTACCCCGGTGAGAACCGGCTCGTGCCACTCGATTCTTTTGCCGGCGAGATCCAGCACGTACAACTCGGCCGCCTTGGCCTTGACCTCGCCGCCGGTCCCCGCCGCGATAGTGGTGCCGCCCAGCAGCTTGCCTTCCGGCAGCTCCACCAAGGTGAAGGTCGAGTGATCCGGCAGAAGCTGGGTGTGCTCCAGCAGGGTGCCTTTACCGGCCTTGCGGTCCCACAGCAGCAGCCCGCCGCCGGTCAAGCCATAGCCCGGCGTGCCGGCCACGGCCACGAGGTTACCGTCGGAATGGGCCAGCAGCGTGTGGGGGCGCCCGATGGCCGGGTGGCACGCGATCAGGTGCCGGGGGTTGGTGTCCGGATCGTCCAGTTTCGTCGGTACCCACTCCCCGGAGGGGTTCCACTCCAGCAGGAACCCGGTCGGATACCCGCCCACGAAGAAGCGCTCTCCCTGGCGCCCCACCGTATTCCACTGGCCGTGGCAATCCCGGTTGATCCACCGGTCCGCCCGCAGGTCAAAGCTGAAAAAACGCATGGGGAACGCCGTGCCGCCACAGATGGTCCCATCGGGGGCAACGGCCACGCTCATGATGTGCGCGCCTTCGCTCTGGTATTCGAACGGGAGCGTGGTCTTCCGGCCGGTTTTGGGGTCTTCCACGGTCAACTTGCGCTCGACCAGGTCGCACCTGGCGATCCGCGTGCCGTCGGGGAACTGGCGATGGGACAGGCTCTGGCTGCCGGTGATGATCGGCTTGGCCTTGATCTTGGGCCGCTCGCCGATCTTCTTCGCCTCGCCTTTGTAAAGCTCGTACCACTGGCCCTTGCCGCCGCCGGAGAAGCCGTACACCTTTCCGTCGACGCCGCGGTAGACCTGGCCGTGCCCGTGTACCCGCTCGCTATCGGGGATCATTGGCCGGGCTTTCCCGCTGGCCGGGTCCAGGCCGATGATGTGGCTGCGGGTGTTGCCGATGCCGAAGTAAAGCCACCCGGCATCATCCGCGGCCACGTCGCGCTGGTACTGGGCCCAGTTCTCCTTGTGAACGTGGCCGTAGTCTTTGAACGCGCGGGTCTTCGGGTCGAACGACGCGACGCCGCTCTGCGGATAGGTGACGGACCAGATCACGCCGTTGTCATCCTCGGTCATGCCCATGGCCATCTGCGGGACGGTCTTGTGGTGGAAGGTAAAGGCCCGTTTGGCCGGGTCGAACTCGCAGAAATGGCTGTTGAAATGCGTGTAGAACTTGTTGGCGCTGGAGAGAATGGAGGCAAAGGGGCCGTCCCCGCCGGGCGGGAAGGGCATGGGATACTCTTCGCTCTTGCCGGTCTGGGCGTCGATCATCAGCAGGGCGTATCCGCCGCGATGGTCGTACAGCCAGACCAGCACGACGTTCCGCCCGTCGCCGTCCACGGTCGCCACGATGCCGCGGGCGTTGCTCACCGGCGTGGCCACGCCATGATGGGCGAACCCCCGGCCAAGGTCTTCGGTGGCGGCCATGCCCGCCGAAACCTGGATCGCCACAAGAGCTGCCATCCCCACCCAGCCGCGCATTGAAACCATTATCGAACCTCGCTTGACATAGAAAAACACCGGAAGACTCCGCGCCGCCATACTACCGGCCGGGCGGAAGTTGTGCCAGCATCTCGACTTCCGGCCGCTACCGCTTCAATCGTCGCGAGGGACACCCGGCCGCCCGTCATCGCTGGCAGGCCGACCTTTGGCTGCTCATTCACAAAAATGAGAAACATGCCGGGACCGGGACTCAATGTCTCGCCCTCGCGAACGGTCATTGAGCCCGGAACTTTCCCACTGGAAAGGGGCCTTGACGCAGCCTCCTGCCCGGCCTCGTGCCGCGCTTGCAGCCTTCAACCCCTGCGCCTACAGTGATGAGCCTTGGATCCGGCACTACCCCCGGGAAAACGGAAAGGTGGTCTTGAAAGAATGGGCGAATCCTTCAAAGTGGGCCTGATCGGCTGCGGCACTGTCGGCCAGAGCGTCGTCAATCTCATTCGCGCCGAAGGCGCGGAAATTGAAAAACGGACCGGAATCCGCCTGGAGATCGCCCGGGTCGCCGACAAAGACCCCCGGCAGGCCGCCAAGGCGGGCGTCCCCACCGACCGTTTCACCACGGATGCCGCCGACGTTATCCAGGACAAATCCATTGCCGCCGTCGTCGAACTGGTGGGGGGCGTGGGCATCGCCAAAGACTTCGTGCTCCAGGCCCTGCGTGCCGGCAAGGACGTCGTGACCGCCAACAAGGCCCTCCTTTCCAAGTACGGCAAGGAGATCTACAGGGCTGCCCGCGAGGCCGGCCGGTGCATCGCCTTCGAGGCAAGCTGCGGCGGAGGCATCCCCCTGATCCTGCCCTTGCGTTGCGGTCTGGCCGCCAACCGGATTACGGCCATCTACGGCATTCTCAACGGCACCTGCAACTACATCCTCAGCGAGATGACCAGCAAGGGTAAGTCCTACGCCGACGCCCTCAAAGAGGCCCAGCAGGCCGGTTATGCTGAACTCGATCCCACGCTCGACGTCAGCGGCGGCGACACCGCCCACAAGCTGACCATTCTGGCCTCGCTGGCCTTCGGGGCTGACGTTGAACTGGACAAGCTGCACGTCGAAGGCATCGACAAGCTAGACGCCGCTGATATCGCCGCCGGGAAGGAACTCGGCTACGTCTGCAAGCTGCTGGGCATCGCCCACCGCTCCGACTCGGGCCTGAGCCTCCGCGTGCATCCGTCGTTCGTCCATCATCAGCACCCGCTGGCCGTCGCCAGCGGCTCGTTCAATGCCGTCAGCATTTACGGCAACTGGGTCGGCCACACCCTCTTCTATGGCCGGGGCGCCGGCGGCAAGCCGACCGCCAGTGCTGTCGTTGCCGACCTCATCGACATCGCCTCAGGCAACGCTCGCCGGACATTCGAGCAGTTCCGCCTGCTCAACGACGTTACCGAGGCGCCGGTTTACGTCCCCATGGACGAGCTCCAGACCCGCTACTACGTGCGACTCATGGCCGCCGACAAGCCGGGTGTCATGGCCCAGATCGCGCAGATCTTCGGCGACCACGGCATCAGCCTGCGCGCCGTCACTCAGCACGAGTCCGCCGGGCCGTCCACCGACGGGGTCGTTCCCATCGTAGTCATGACCCATCTCGCCCGCGAGGCCAAGATGCGGGCGGCGCTGCGGGAGATCGAAAAACTGGAAGTCGTCCGGGCCGCGCCGGTTATGATCCGCGTGGTTGAGGAGCACGAGGAGTATCCCTCATGAGGACGGAAGTGGCTCCCGCCGGATGCGGGGCCGGGACGACGTTGACAAGTTTCCAATTCCCAGTGGCCGGTTTCCGGTTGCCGGCCGGAGGGGCTTCGACCGGTAACTGGAAACCGGATACGGACCGCTTGCTCCCCGTGTCTCTGTGTCTCTGGGGTGAAGGTTTATGAAATACGCATTGATCTTGCCCGACGGCGCGGCCGACGAACCGATGGATGAACTGGATGGCAAGACCGCGCTGGCCGCGGCGCGCCTGCCCAACATGGATTGGATCGCCGCCAACGGCCGGTCGGGAACGGTTCGCACCGTCCCCGAGGGCTACGTTCCCGGCAGCGACGTCGCCACGCTCAGCGTCACCGGCTATGACCCCGCGAAGTACTACTGCGGCCGGGCGCCGCTGGAGGCTGTCGCCCAGCGCATCTCCATGGGGCCGGACGACATCGTCTTCCGCTGCAATCTGGTCACCATCGTGGACGGCCGGATGGTCGATTTCTCGGCCGGTCACATCACCCAGCCGGAGGCCGAGCGCCTCATTGCCGACCTCCATGCCGCCCTGGGTTCCGACGAGATCCAGTTCCACAAGGGCGTCAGCTATCGCCACCTGATGGTGGTCAAAGGTGGGAAATGGATCAAAGCCCAATGCACGCCGCCGCATGACATCCCCGGCGAGAGCATCGATGACTACCTGCCTACCGGCAAGGGGGCCGACCTGGTCCGTTCGCTCATGGAACGTTCGCAGGCCGTCCTGGAAAACCACGAGGTCAACAATATCCGCCGCGACCTGGGCGAAAACCCCGCGACCTCCATCTGGCTGTGGGGCCAGGGGCCGGCGATGCGTCTGCCGTCCTTTAAGGAACGCTTCGGCATCCGCGGCGCGGCCATCACCGCCGTGGATCTCATTAGAGGCATCGCCCTGAGCATCGGTTGGAAACTTATCGAGGTCCCGGGCGCGACCGGCTACGTGGACACCAACTACCAGGGCAAGGGCGAGCATGCCGTCGCCGCCCTCGACGACGTGGACTTCGTCGCCGTCCACGTGGAGGCGCCCGACGAATCCGGCCACAACGGCGACGCCCGGGCCAAGATCCGCGCGCTTGAACAGATCGACGAGCACATCGTCGGCCCCATCCTCGACAAGCTGCGCAGCTTCCCGGCCTGGCGAATCATGGTCCTGCCCGATCATCCCACGCCGGTGGCCAAGCGCACGCACACCTCGACGCCGCCCCCGTTCTGCATGGCCGGCACGGGCATCATCCCCGACCGCACCACCTGCTTCACGGAGGCCGAAGCCGAGGAGAACGGCCAGAAGGTCGACCCCGGCCACGAACTCATGGAATATTTCCTCAAGTCCGGCCGGGAGGCGTAGGTTCTGCCTGGGCCTCACGAATCAGGCGCGGGAGATGTCCGCGCGCGACAAAGGAGGCGGGCGGGTGGCCCACCTCTTCAAGAGGTGGGTTCACGATTTGGACAACCGATGAGGGTGCCGTCGGCATCAACCGCAAGTCCGGCTGAAGCCGGAGCGCGTCTGAGGCCGGAGATGTGTTTGTCGCTCAGGTAATTGCCCGGTGGCCCCGAGAGGGGCCAGGTGAGAGTAGCCACCAGTGCAGCGAAGCGGAACTGGTGGTTGTGAGCGCCCGGCGCACAAGTCCCCGCCCCGGCCGGGGCGGCCATCGAAGGGAGTTACGGGCTTTACCAGGGGTTCCGCTTCGCTCCACCCCCGGCTACTTTCTCGCCGCCCCTTTGGGGCGTGTGTCCACCTGAAGGTGGTGGTCTGTGGTGCGCTCAACGCCCTTTTCTTATTCTGTCCGATTCAGCCGGCCTCAGCCGGGCTTGCCCACCATTGCCGGTTCAGTTTCGTAAATGTCACGATGCCTGCCCTCGGGGAGAATGAGGCAGGCAAGATACCTGCTCGCCACAAAATGAGGCGGGCAGGATGCCCGCCCCCCGTGAAGCAGGTGGGTATTGGGCCGGCCGCATGGGCGAAGCGCGGAATCCCTGGTCGGGAGGCACATTATGACCGTGCCTGCGCCGGGGGGCACGGGTCGGGTTGGCATTCGCGGGCCGGTTTGTTATGCTGAAGGATCGATTCCGATTCTTCACAGGAGCTTTTGCCATGAAACGCAGCACCTCCAAGAACAGGGCGGCCTGTACCCGCCGGAACTTTCTGAAGTCGGGGACGGCCACGGCAGTTGGGCTCGCGGCGGCCGGCCGTGCGTCCGCGGCGGCCGGGAACGAGACCCTTGCGATCAAGGGCGGTTCGCCGGCGGTCACCTATCCCAAGGCCAAACACGACGAAGCCTCGCGATGGCCGCTCTATGGCCCCGAGGAGGAGCAGGCGGTCCTGGAACTTCTCCGCCGACCCACCTACCAGCCGCTCGATGAGCTGGAAGCGGACTGGAAAGCCTACTACCAGATGCCCTACGTCAAGGCCCAGTTCAACGGCACCAGCGCCCTGGCCAGCATCTTCTTCGGCCTGGGCCTGCCTCCCGGCAGCGAGATTATGGTGCCCAGCTACACCTTCTTCGCCACCATCGTCCCCATGCGGCTGGCCGGGCTGGTTCCGGTATTTGTCGACATCGACCCGCGCTCCATGGACATGGACGTCAACGACGCCAAGAAGCGGCTCACCAAGAACACGCGCGCCATCCTGCCGGTGCACTGGTTCGGCAACCCCGCGGACATGGACGACATCACCGCCTTCGCCAAGGAGCACGACCTCATCGTACTGGAAGATTGCGCCCACGCGCACGGCACCTCGCTCAAGGGCAAGATGATGGGCACCTGGGGCGAGATGTCCATCTTCAGCTTCCAGACCACCAAGCCGCTGCCCAGCCTCGAAGGCGGCATGGCTATGTTCAAGCAGCAGGAGCAGTACGAGCGCGCCTGCGCCTTCGGTCATTACGAAATGCCCAGGCTCTTCCCGAAAGACAGCAAATACAGCAAGTACTTCAGCACCGGTCTGGGCCTCAAGTTCCGCATGCACCCGGTGGCCGCCGCCCTGGCCCGCATCCAGCTTCGCAAGCTCAAGAAGCGCAACGAGGACGGCGTCAAGCAGGTGCGGTCGTTGAATGATCGTCTGATCGAACTGCCGGGCCTCTACGAGCAGAAGACCCGCCCGGAGGCCCAGCGGTTGTACTACGACGCGAACTGTCTGTTCATCGATGAGGCCGAGGCGGGCATGACGCGCGAAGCGGCCGTCAAGGCCTTGCGGGCCGAGGGTGTGCAGGTCAGCGCCTTTGTCTATCCGCTCCAGCACAAGCTGGCCATGTACCGCGAGAAGGAGTGGTGGCACCACCTGCCGACCATCCCCGAGTTGCCCGGTTCGGAACAGTGCAACGCGACGTGTATGGCCTTGCCGTACTTCACGTCGGATGTGCCGGAACTGATCGATCAGTATGTGAAGGCCTTCCAGAAGGTCTGGGCCCATCGCAAAGAACTGGCTTGAGCTCAGGATAGGCCGCTCACTGGAACACGCCCGCTCCGCATGGCCCTCCCCCCTGCGGAGCGGGTTTTTCTATGGGCCCGCACGATCCAGCGAGATCCGCCGTTAGGTGTGTCGCCACGTGTGTGCCACGGCTCTTGAGCCGTGCAGCCTGTCTCACAATTTACTGCAGAAAAAATAGGGCCTCCCGTATGTTAGAGTGTCCAAAAGCCCAACAGGAGGCCCCGTCATGTGCCGTTTTGCCAGGGATGGCCGGCACCTGGCGAACCTGGTCGTGGAAGCCGCTGCTGTGTGCCGTGCCGCGGATACTGCTCGACGTTGTGGACCAGGTCG
>Ga0209608_1003344_pt1 | contig 10098 bp, 9 predicted proteins | sample AD_UKC130_MetaG_FD_184428 | JGI IMG/M metagenome (GOLD analysis project Ga0209608, IMG submission 184428) | Active sludge microbial communities of municipal wastewater-treating anaerobic digesters from Canada - AD_UKC130_MetaG (SPAdes) (version 2) | ecosystem: Engineered > Bioreactor > Anaerobic...
ATGCTAGTGCTACCAGAGATTAATATACCTTTTGCAGCCGGTAGTTTCTATTTTGGCGGTTTTCGTCTTGATGTAACTGCCCAGCAACCAAAACTTATTCAAACAACATCCATCACTAAAGGCTTTGAAACCATTAGCACTGCTACTAAGTTACCACAATTTGAATTCTATGAAGAAGGCAGTTTCCCGACTTATACAAAATACGGAGATTATCTCGTATGCATTGGGCAGACTATTGGTCCTACTGAACTTACCATTGCTGCATTCAAAAACGGTGCACTGTCCGGTTTCTCCTTATTAACTCCTTACACGATGATTAGGCCTATTCCGGAAAATGCACAAAATACGACAATTTACACCTATGATTCAAATGCTAAACAGCTCAAAGCATATTCCATAGAAACACCAGTTCAAGTTATTGTACCGGATTCACCGTAAGACAGGGGGGGCGGCTAATTTCAATTTGCCGCCCCCTCTTCTCTAGTAGCTCTTGACTTATTGTTATCTATGAAAGCGTGCTATACTACAGTTGTCAATTGGGGGGCATTGACCTGGGGGAAAAGCAACCTAAGGGTATCTACCCCTTTAGGAGGTGTAGAGTTTATGAGTAGAAACAAGTTTCTAAGAGATGGGTGGAAGGTTATGTTAGTAACAGTTACCATTCTTGCTCTCATCCTCACAGGTATGTTTGCTTTAAGCGTAAGAAAACCTACTGTAGCAAAAGCAGAAGTTGACAAAACTGAGGTAGAAGCATTAGTTAAGAAAGCAGCATTGATTTTTGACACTGCAGTTCCACATGATAAAACACTTTCATCTAGCGCAACAGTTGCTGAACTAAATATTACAGACAATGGCATAGAAGCCATAGTTAACACAGAACGTACCTTTTTGCTTGATTATAATAGCCCTTATGATGAGCCGTATTTAAAAGGAATGATGCAGAAACTCAAGGAGGACAAATCCATTTCTTCCGTGGAAGAAGTCAGCATTGCTAACGAATATATGAAGGAACGAGCAGCGGCTATACAAGAAGAAATGGAAAACCCTTCCACAGTTCATTGTACCTATAAGCTAATCGCATCAAGCTTAGAAGAGGCTCAGAAAGGCAATTTTACAGTATACATCTGGACAAACATTGATAGAACACAAAATGGTGTTATAGAGAATTGGATACCAACAGATTTCTATTCTTCTACAGATGAGGAAATGACAAAGAAGGGCTATGAAAGTCTAGATACTTATGTTAGTGCTGTACAGAAAGCTTACACGGAAGCGAAACAAAATAATAATGATACAGGAAAGTAGCGGCATTGAAAGCGTAGCTCCTGTTAGTTATAACCATGCCAAAGCTGCTAACAACGCCGGGCACATTATGATGGTAACAAAAATCGAATCGAATAAAATCTACGCAAGTGCACACACCGATGATGTCGTTGACCAGCGCATATTAAACAGCGCGGGCAGAGTCTGGTACCACGTAAATAACACAACAGGAGGAATCCAATGAAGAAATCTGTAATTGTGCGGAAATGTGTTCCATTTTTCTTGTGTTGTTTACTTATTTTGAGCGTCCTTGGGTGCTCAAGTGGCACGCCTTCAAGTGCCGAAGGGATCCCATTGCTACTACGTTATACTGATAGCACGCAGCATGAAGACAAGTTGCTCAGAATGACATGGAACCCAGAAAAAGGCACTGCCGACATTGATATGAATGCCGCTTTATCATTTAAGAATACGGCAACGAAGTTGGATTTTTGGGTACCGCTTGGTTTACAGTATGGCGTTTCGGCGGAAGGTGCGCTTCCGTCTAATACTGCCATATATTGGAACGGTGCAGATAGAATCACTTTGTTTACGTCTGAAGAATATTCCTCGGAAAAATTACAAGGGAATAGCCTTAGTGCGGATATTGTGACAGTCAGGGCTACGCCACTCTGCAAACAATATTTTAATGCTGCAAACTGCTATACAACGAGCACCACATTGTATTCGTTTAAGGAAGGCTCTCCTATTTCCACGATTTACGAAATTACATCTGCAGAGGCAAAAACTACAACTTTGCAAGGTTTCACAATTGGCATAGGGAAATCGGATGAAAAAACGTATGTTCTTACTTCAACAATCGGGGAAGGAATACCTGGATCAAGCGAGTACTTACTACTGTATACAATAGATCCCACCGGTTCAATAAGCCAACAAACCGTTCAGAATAGCAAATTTGAAAATTTTTCTTACAGGTCTGACAACGGCGTTTGGGCCACATTTGCAAATGGCACTTTTTACACGACTAGGGCTAAAGTCAACGCTACCTCCGGCACTCCGAAATACACTCAAGTACAATCCTTAATCGATGGGTTCCAAGTCATCTCCTCTGCTACAGCTCTGGAACCGTTTGGTTATGCTGCTCCATCACCTGCGTTCTACGCGTACAAGAACTACTTATTAGCTATTGGCCAGACATTTAGTTTTGACGAACTTACTGTAGCAGCCTTTAAGAATGAAAAACTTGTGGGGTTTATACTGCTTACGCCACTTGACAAGCCAGAAGCAAACCTCGTAACCTACGATGCCACAGGTAAACAGCTTAATACGTACAGCATTCAAACGCCTGCTCAAGTAGTTGTTCCTCAGTCGTAACAAGGTTCTCAAGGGGGCTGATAACGCGTTGGTTATCAGCCCCCGTTTCTAATTGTCGTTGTTGATCGTAAAGGGCAAAGGTTACATAAAAGTGTGATATATTAACTTCAACAAATAGGGAGCTTTAACCTTGGCAAAGTCTGACAGGTTATGTCTCCTTTTCTAAGGGGGAAATTGAGATGGCAAAACGTCTGCTCGGGATTATTCTTTGTGTGTTTATGTTTACTATGGCTTTAACAGGCTGCACAAGTGTTGCCGATTCTACTGTAATTCCTTTACTGCTTAAGTACAGCAGTGATGGCCAGGTAAGCTATGTGAAAGCACTCTGGTCTCCAGAAAGAGGCACTATAAAAACCAGCTCGACTCCAATTCTCTCGTATTCAGACAGCCTTGATGTAATTGCAGTCCACTGGCAAGGGGTTGATAAAGCCGTTATTTTTACCAGAAATGCTGTTCCTGATACCCAGGAACTTCAAACAAATGGGGTAAAAATTAACATGGTTAGTTTGGCAAGCTCTTTGCCTTATTACTACGAACCAAGAGTAGTTTATACAACGGATGAAGCTGTTTTCTCGGCAGCTGGCGATTACGGCGCAAAGAACACCTTAAAGATTTTTCAGTTCACTGCCTCAGAAACGAAAGAGTTCGATGTAGAAGGCCTGTATGTCCTTTCAACTGGAGTTGTTGATGACACAGTTTATGCTCTTGTGGTTGAAAGTTCTAACCAAGGGTTCGTATCAGAACCACAATCAAATATTACTTACTGGCTTAGCTTAGTGACAATTGATAATACAGGAACAGTTAAGCAGCAGCTCGTTGTAAATAGTGAGATGGACGCGCAACATCAAATGTATCTTGGCGAAGCAGGTTACGTCCCAACGTCTTTCATACATGACAGTTTTTATTTTGAAGCACCATGCTACGGCGCATTCTACAGAGTACAAGTAACTGCAACGACCCCCGTTTTGAAATCCATGACCACCATTCAAGATGATCTAAATAAGGTGCTCAGCACTACCTGCACAGTCAACCAATCCTATAGTATTGAAGGATGCAGATTCTATGTTCCTGCCAAAGTTTATGGCTACGGAAATTATCTGGCGATCATTGTAGAAGATAGTTTCTACCACGCCATTGCAGCCTTCAACGACAAACAACAACTCGCAGGCTTTATTGTTCGTGATCCTTTAAAAGGAGAAAAAACCAACTTCATAACCTTTGATGCTTCAGCTACAAAACTAAACACTTTTGAACTGACATCCCCAGTCCAAGTAATTATTCCCTGATTGTCCTTGGGGTGTTGTCCCTTTACCAGGTGCAGGATTATGAAAAACATTAGACCCTTAACAAGTGGATGGAAGGTTATGTTGGTCACGGTCACTGTAGCTATGGTAAAGATCACAGGTATGTTTGCTTTAGGCGTAAGAGAACCCAAAGTAGCAAAAGCAGAAGTCGATGAAACTGAGGTAGAAGCATTAGTTAAAAAAGCAGCTCTGATTTTTGACACTGCAGTTCCACATGATAAAACACTTTCATCTAGCGCAACAGTTGCTGAACTAAATATTATAGACAATGGCATAGAGGCCATCGTAAACACAGAACAAACTTTTGTCCTCGGTTACAAGAACCCTTATGATGAGCCTTACTTGAAGGGAAAGACAAGGTGGCTTGCGAAAAATGAATCAAAACTCACAGCTGAAGAGATAAACGTTGCTGAAACAGAAATAAAAATACACGAGGACTGGGTAAAGTGGGAAATGGAGGTTCCGTCTACAATTTATGCTCCTTATAAAATAACTGCACTTAATTTAGAAGAAGCTTTTAATGGAAACTTCACTGTGTACCTATGGACCGACATCGATAGGGCCTTGAACGGGACACTCCGAAACTGGGTACCAAATAACATTTTCATACCAACTGACGAAGAAGCAACAAACAAAGCTTATGAAACATTCTGTGACTACGTAAAACAACTAACACCAATTTACGCAGAAGCAGAGTAGACCACGAGAAAGGTTTGACAGTAAGGACTAAATAAGGAGGGGATTATTATGAAAAAAGGTAAAGTGTTAAAACGGTTATTTTCCATTTCTCTATGTGCTGTTTTACTCATACTTTCACTGGCTTGCACCAGCACCACACCCACATCAACTTCCGTTGAAACGTTGCCACTTTTACTACGCTATGTGGATGCTATGAACTACCAGGATCAACTGCTGAAAGTTACGTGGAATACAAAAACAGGCACCGTAGAAATAGACACGTCCACAACGCTTGCCTTTCCGAACTACGCAAGCGAGAGCAACTTTTGGGTAACACTGAAACCTTGGATCGGGTTGCCCTTGCAACCACCAGAACGTAACTCTCTGTCAAATACTGCCATTTACTGGGATGGTTCGGACACTGCCACATTGTTCACTACAGAAAAAGATCTTTTCGTCGGACTTCAGGAGAACAATTTTAAAGCGAATATTGTTAACCTTACCGCTACGTCGATGTGCAACCAGTTCAACAATATGACAAACTGCTACACTACACCAAACAAGCTGTATGCCTTCGAACGAGGCTCCTCTAACTCGGCTATTTACAGATTCTCCTCCACAGAAGCTGTCAAAACAACGGTGAGTGGTTACGCCATGGGCGTTGGCGCAGAAGGCAACACTACCTATGTTCTGTCAGCCTCTGAAACACAATCGTCAACCGGACCTAAACATTTTCTCAATATCCAGTCTATCAACGCCGATGGCACTCTAATAGAAAAGAAAGTCGCAAATAGCGAAAGGAAAGAACCATACTCGCTTCTGTCTGACGCAGGTGGTTGGGCAGCATTTGCAAACGGCAGTTTTTACTCAAATGCGGCTAAGGTGAATGCGACCTCAGGCAGCCCTAAATTTGAACTGGTGCCGTCGTTGGCTGACGCTTTCAAGACTATTTCTACGTCCACATCACTTGAATCATTTGGCGGGCCCTACCCGCTGTTCCCAGCTTTTTACGGATATAAAGGCTACACGATTGTTGTAGGAAGCACATTCAGTCCTGATGAAATTACCGTTGCGTTGCTTAAGGACGATAAACTTGTAGCCTTTACGCTTGTGACACCACTTAACAGCGCTGAAACAAACTTCGTCACATATGATGCAACAGGTAAACAACTCAAAGCATATCCCATAGAAACGCCAGTTCAAGTTATTGTACCGGATTCACCATAAAAGCAAAGGGCCCGGCAGAGACCTGCCGAGCCCCTTCACTTTCCAAAAACCTTTAAATAAGCACAGTATTAAGGAGTTGTTTCGGAAACAAGTTCAAACAGTTCTTTATATACCTCCTCAGGAATTACCCCCAAGTGGATCAAGACGGTTGGCTCCCAATTTGTGATTCCACCTTGAGGCAGCTTATCTGCGTCGGTCCAAAACCACACGTCAAAATTGCCTTTCTGTGCATCTACCAAAGAAGGACTGTACAGTTTGTAGCCCCAATAGCCCGTAGTAGATCTGTTTACACACAGTGGATCGTCTTCGGGGCAGATTTTCGTTGCATTGTCCTTTATCCAGCTTTCTACAGCGTCCTTCTGACTTTGTGTTAGATAATACTTGTTTCTTTCAAGCCATGATTGTGCAAAACTCGTTGCCCAGTTGCTACTTGATGTACTTTGCGAGGTAGCTTCAATCCAAACTTCCGCACTTAAATAACCGTTGTCCTGTTCTATCACCATTGTAGGCTCAATGGAGCTCGTGTCCCAGTGACTCACTTTGTCCCCTTTTACCTGTTCGATGCTGCGTACTGTGACAGTAACGCTAATTACGTCTGTCATGTCTACCTCTGCAAAGGCCTTTCCAGCTTTCTCAAACAACTCCATTACACTGGTCACCGGCATCGAATTTGTAGTTGTAGTACCTGAACTGCAAGAGATCAAACAAAAGGAAAATGAAATTACGAACACCAGAATCAATGATGTGAGTTTATTGCTTTTCACTTCTTACACACCCCCCGAGATGCATTATTAATTCCATTATATACCTCCGAATACGACAAACAGCATGCACAACTGGCAATTTACAGACAATCGTAGCCATAATAGCTACAGATCTTATGAAAAACTTGTGGGATTTATTTTGATTACTCATCCGGATACAAACCCGAAGCACAGCTTGTGGCTATGATGCACAAGCAAACAGCTTAATACGTACAGCATTCAAACGCAATTGCAGGAGGTGGTTCTTCGGTCTCAATAGTTCACGTAACAAAAGGCAGTCACCTGGTTGCCTGCCTTTTGTTTTTACGGTATTTCGTCCAAGGTGCCAAAGCGGTAGCCTTGAGCTTTTATGTCTTTAATGAGCTTATCCAGTATTTGGATGTCATCGGGTGATACCGCATGCAGAAGGATAACGGCACCATTGTGCAGTCGGTTCATTACCGTGTTATAGGCTTCATCTGGTCCACCTTTTAAAGGTACCCAGTCTGCCATGGCAATGCTCCAAAATACGGTCCTATAACCAAGGGCGTCGGTAACGCAAAGAGATCTCTCACTGTACTCACCGCTTGGAGGTCTTAAGTATTTCATTGTTTGATGTGTTAATTCATAATACATCTGCGCCAATCTGTTTATTTCGTCAGCAGCTTTCTCGTCACTGACTGTGGGCAAACTTACGTGGTTAACTGTGTGGTTCCCCACGATGTGCCCTTCATCCACCATGCGCTGAACCAAGTTCGGTTCACTCTTTATGAACGCTCCCGTTATGAAAAACGCAGCCTTAACATCATTGCTTTTTAGGATATCCAATATTCTTGCTGTATTACCTGCTTCGTATCCCTCATCAAAGGTGAGGTAAACCACTTTTTCGCTGGTATTCCCTGTAAAAATGGCATGGTATTTATCTAACAGCTCTTTTGCCTTAGCTCCAATATCAGGTGTTTGGTGGTTGGGTAGTATTCTCATGCCCCATCCGTATTTGGTGTTATCCAAGGATCGCGGACAAATTGCTTCCAACTTGCTCACTTCCACTGCTACAGTGGCTGGTGATGAAGCTTCTTCGCTGGTGCCCGTAACGGGCTCTGAAGGAGTCTCTTCTTCAGGTATTGAAGGTGAAGAAGGTACTGGGGTCGTTGTAGTGGGGCTGTTTTCTCCTACTGTCCCATTATAAGGAGAAGGTTTCGGTGCCTCGCCAAAAAACGAACCCAGAGCAAAGGCACCAATCAACACAGCCAAAACAACCAACGCCACTAAAACTGCTTTACCTTTCACGTAATCACCGCCTTACTATAAAATGGTATACCCACCTCGCATCTTGATGTGACCCTGTGACCCACAATAGAGAATAGAGTAAAGTGGTTATATAGTATGGTAAAGTTGAGGTGAATAAATTGCATGTTTCAAAAGTGAAGTTCTTTAGCCCAAATGAAGGAGGCGTATAGACGCGTGGATGAGGGCAGAGATTTTTCCGAACTGGAAAGAAAAGTCATGTTCGAGAAGGCTACCGAACCACCTTTCACCGGGGAGTATTATGATTTCTTTGAAGAAGGCACTTACGTCTGCAAGAACTGCGGCTTGCCATTATACCGTTCCCAAGATAAGTTCCATTCCGAATGTGGTTGGCCCAGTTTTGACGATGAAGTGCCCGGAGCAGTTCTTCGACAACCTGACAAAGACGGAGTAAGGACTGAAATCATTTGTGGCTACTGCGGGGCACATTTGGGCCACGTTTTCACAGGTGAGGGATTCACTGAGAAGAACACCAGGCACTGTGTGAACTCGGTTTCCTTAAGATTCCTACCCAAGGGTCAAAGACCGGAAAAGGAACAGATATTCTTTGCAGCAGGTTGTTTCTGGGGTGTTGAACATCTTTTTAAGCAGTGTGAAGGCGTTTTAGACACGCAGGTGGGCTTCATGGATGGTCACACTGAGCACCCCACTTACGAAGAGGTGTGCACCGGCACCACGGGACACGCTGAAACAGTCCGCGTTGTTTATGACACAAAAGTGGACGTGGAAGACCTTATCAAGTACTTTTTCGAAATACACGATTTTACCCAGGTGAACAGGCAGGGTCCTGACTGGGGTGAACAGTACCGCAGCGTCATTTTCTACACCAGTGATGAGCAAAAACAAAAAGCGGAGAAAATAAAAGCACTCCTATCTGAAAAGTACAAAGTGGCAACCCGCATAGAAAAAGCATCAACGTTTTGGCCTGCTGAGGATTACCATCAGGATTATTACGACAAAACAGGCAAAACACCCTATTGCCACTACAGAAGAACCATTTTTAACAAAGACAAAGACATCACCATATCCCTGGACTAAACAACAGCACTAAATGATCAAAACTCCGACCTTCCTTGCTTTGCTCAAGCAGGAGGGTCGGAGTGCCCCTTCCCTATCTTCCCTGTGTTTGGCCTCGCTGTTAATTTTAACACAACCATAACATTGGCTTTCGGTTAAAATAAACAACGTAAGTAGTTGAAAGGAGGAAACATGAGCATGCGCATGCCGGAACCTTACCGAATCAAAATGGTGGAGCCCATACGCCTTCTTCCCAGAGAAGAAAGAGAAAAGAAGCTCAGCGAAGCCGGGTTGAATGTGTTTTCTTTGAAAGCAGAAGATGTTTTCATTGACCTGCTTACGGATAGTGGAACCAATGCCATGAGCGACAACCAATGGGCGGGACTCATGCTGGGCGACGAATCCTATGCGGGATGCAAGAATTTTTACCACCTGCAGGACACAGCTCAGGAAGTTTTTGGCTACAAGTACATTGTGCCCACACACCAAGGCAGGGGGGCAGAGAATCTGCTGTTCAGCATACTGGTAAAACCTGGGCAGTATGTGCTTGGGAATGTACATTTTGATACCACCGAGGCTCATATAACCCTGAAAGGTGGTAAGCCGGTAAATCTGGTTATTGACGAGGCGTACGAAACTTCGACTTACCATCCGTTCAAAGGAAACATTGACCTTCAGAAGTTAGAGAACTTCATAAAGGAGCATGGCACAGACAGTATTGCTTTCATGCTCATCACTGTCACATGCAACACCGTGGGCGGTCAGCCCGTGTCCATGGAGAACATAAGGCAAGTATCAGAAATGTGCAGGCGCTATGGCATCAGAGTATTCATCGATGCTGCACGTTTTGCAGAAAATGCCTACTTCATAAAGACCCGCGAAGAGGGCTATAAGGATAAGAGCATACCAGAAATCGTGCACGAAATGTTCAGTTACGCTGACGGCTTCACTTTCAGCGCCAAGAAGGACGCTTTGGTAAATATTGGCGGTATGATCGGCATAAAGGACGATGAAGAACTTTACATGAGGCTTCGAGAACTGGTCATTGTGTATGAGGGCTTTCCCACCTACGGTGGATTGGCAGGCAGAGATTTGGAAGCAATCTCCAGAGGACTCAGGGAAGTACTCAGCTTCGATTACCTCCAGTCCCGCATCAACCAAGTCCAGTACTTGGGTCAACTGCT
>Ga0209608_1003349_pt1 | contig 10079 bp, 14 predicted proteins | sample AD_UKC130_MetaG_FD_184428 | JGI IMG/M metagenome (GOLD analysis project Ga0209608, IMG submission 184428) | Active sludge microbial communities of municipal wastewater-treating anaerobic digesters from Canada - AD_UKC130_MetaG (SPAdes) (version 2) | ecosystem: Engineered > Bioreactor > Anaerobic...
AGTTATTTTCTTAATCCACTTGCCTGTTAGGTTAGATAAAGTTTCAGGAATGTCTATGTTTTTATATAATTTTGATAAATCTACATTTACTTTGTTATTTTCATAATCAATTTCTAATGCCTCAAGCATCTTTAAATCTCTCATAAAAACATACTGGTTGTATATATCTTGATAAGGGTTATTGAAAAGATCATAATCATCGTATTTTACATTTCTTAGGGTATCTTCATATTGCTCGAGTTCATAATATTTGAAAAATATCCCCATACCATTATTGTCTTGAGGTTTTCCATCTTTCCAATTAAAGGAAAATGCAACTTTTTTAATTCTTGGAATAATAACAGTATCAAAATAATCTGCCATTTCTATTAGGATAAATTTTCTTTTGCCACCATCTTCTTTATTTAGTTGCATGACAGAATGAGCAGTAGTGCCTGAACCAGAAAAGAAGTCTAGAACAATAGATTGCTTGGAACTACCAATTTTTAGTAAGTGAATTATAAGGTCGGTTGGTTTAGGATATTCAAAAACTCTTTTGCCAAACAAATTTTCTATCTTCTTATTACCCTTTTCATTTTGACATTCTAATATTAAGGTATCATAAGGATTCGTTCGTTCCCTGGGATCCCCTTGATTATCTACAAGTTCGTATTCTTTATAATAAACCTGCCATTCCCCATTTTTTCCTTTTTTAAAAACAATAAAGTCATTTTTTATGCCCCATTCTACTTTTTCCTTTGACCATCTCCAAACCCATCTTTTATCTTCTGAACTACCACCTGGCCAAATTTCAGTCCCATCAGGGGCAAGTATAGGATAATCCAAACTTTTAGAGTACTGTATGCTTCCACGATCTAATTTATTTAATCTATATTTACCCCTTATATTTATGTGTTTATCTTCGAAGTCAAATCCTTTGGATGTTGATAACTTTTGATTTACGACTAATTGATCAATTTTTTTAGCATAACTTACTATGTAATCATGAGCATTTGCGATATGTTTTATATCTTGTCTCGGCGCAATTCCGCTTTTTCTAACAAAACTTGCTACCCAGTTGTTTTCACCGAAAATTTCATTCATCAGAAAGATGAGTTTACTAGAAGAATTTATATGAACATCAGATTTGATAGTATCACCTATGCTTATAAAAATTATCCCCTCGTTTTTCATTAACCCTTTAGCTAATCTCATTCTATTATCTATCATTGTAAGCCAAGACGAATGTTGAAATTTATCAGTATAAATAAATTCATCGCTTCCCGTATTGTATGGCGGGTCAATATAAATCGTCTGCACTTTTTCTTTAAACTTTGGCAAGATTGTATTTAATGCTTGATAGTTTTCACTTTTTATGAGCCATCCATCTAAAGAATTATCTAAGTCATCAAATAATGATAATATCTTAAGTTCTAAATCTTTAAAGTATTTTGTATCGATTGGTAAATGTTGATATTCTTTCTTTAACTGTTTTCCATCTAATCTATTCTCAAGTATTTGATTTTTGTCAAATGTGTTATCTATTATTCCCAAATCTAGCCATTCTTCTTGTTGTTTGGCAAAATTGTCATGAGATAAAATCTTATCAATTAATTGTGTATCATGGTCAAAAATCTTATCAAGTGTAATAACATAATTAGAATTTATAACAAATTTGGGCTTATTCCATATTTTGACTAATTCATCTTCGAATTGACTTATAAAGTCAATAATTTTATATGCAATATCTTTTAACACTTGTAACTGCTCAATTCTTTGTGCACTCCATTTACTTTCACCTGAAAACATATATTGGTATAGCCATAAATCAAATTGTTCTTGCAAAAATTCTTTGGCATTTTTATTTATGAAATAATCAACCTCATTTTGTTTCTCAAAAGTCTTAAATGCTTTTGCCAATGTATCCTCAGTAATTGATATCCCATAATTTTTTAATTCTTTTAAAATCTTGTCAAGTTTAGTTACTCTACCTTTCTCAGAATATATGACATCAAATATTATAGTTCCATCGGCATCTATTTTGCACAATTCATATATGACTTGACGTTTCTCATTTGCCTTTTTATGCTCAATATTTGAAACATCAAAGAAAAATCTATGCCTATCTACTTCCACATTCATATTAGTAAATAATCTATCAGTTTTGACATAATAAAGCATATGTGTTTTCCAAAATAACATTACATCTTTATCATCAGTATAAACTTTGTCATATACACTTTGGTATAGTGGTGTACATCTAAAATATATTGACCCACTCTCTGAGAAGTATCTATAAAAGAAATTATACAATTTGTCAAATAATTCTTCACGAAATTCTGGAAATGGAATTAATGCATTATCTATGTCAAGTTTTAATTGTGGGAATACTTTATCACAATAATATTGTGATTTAATTCTCATGAGATTGATATAACCAGAGTCACCCTCAATCTTAGCACCAATGAATATATTTTCTAATGCGTCAAAAAATCGTTGTTCTTTTGTCATTGTGTCACCACCATCTCAAAGGTTTTATCATTTTCCTACAAAAATACATCCACTTTTTTAAATAGTGTGTAATTGACTATAATTAGATAGAGATCTATTGATATATTATTCCACTAAAGTACTAATTAAATTAGTGAATTTTGACATAAACTCATTAAAATAATCTTTGCTTTCCATACCAATAAAAAATAATTGTTGACTAGAAGATTGAGGATATTGTTCAACAATAATTGCAATAATAGGTTGGGTTTCATTTACAATATCGACAATATCATTATATGTCATATTTGTGTTCAAATCTATAATAACAGGGTCAGTTTGACTATTAAATAATATTACATAATTATATATTAATGATTGTTTCTTCGATTGATATTCAATTACATCAATCAACGCATCAATATCATCTAATATTTGAATCCGTTTTAACTCAAGCATATTGACATATTGATAATACTCCATATCTGCCACAAATATCACCACCATAAATATTTTGTCAAAACATACTCAATGCATCGCTAATATCTACCGATGTAAATCCAGTGGCATTATATTTGACAGGAATAGCAGCATATATTCGTTCTAAATTGTGACTACCACATTTTTCGCATTTATATTTTTTAGCATCATATTCATTATACGACATACTCAAAATTTGCTCAGTATTACAATCTTTGCATTTAAATCTATACTATGGCATAATTATATAGCCTCCTTAATCATTTTTCTGCAAGAATACGCCCACTTCTATAAGTGGGTGATGAATTGCAGTTATACACCACACTAAATCCTTTTCTAAACATATATGGTTTAACTAAATCTGTTTTAACTGGCTTAGACATTCCCATCAGTTTAATATATTCACCTTTGTTCTGTATACCTTGCACAATATATTTTTTGCCATCAAATATGACAATATCTTTTGGTTGGTATGCATATCTTTGTCTGCGAATATTTCTTCTGCCATTTGATATTTTAGATCCACGATATTTATGAAGATTTTCGCCATTTAAATTTTTGTTTCGTGTTCGTCTACCGCAGAACAATTCTTGTCCACTTTTAATAGAATTATCTCTTATGTCAACATATTTGGCATCATAAAACCTTTCAAGTGATCGATTGTTTCTTCTAATTTGCTCAAAATATATAGGTTTTGACCTCCATTGATTACTGCCACCTGCTATACAAAATGCATCGTTATAATGCGTCTTTTCTAGCCCAAGACTGACTCTTTGGAATTTTGTAATATACCCATAAGTATGGTCACACATTAATCTATTAACCAATTTCCATCTTATAGTAGACATAAATGTTGCTTCTTTTAATGGTTTTTGAACAGGTTCCATTCCATATAATTTACCACCTTCTTTATGATTGCTAGGACTATGGCATTTAGTACATAATGTTATTAGATTACCTGGCCTGTTTGTTCTATCTTGTTTCCAATATCCTATATGATGTACCTCCAATACTGTATTTTTCTTGCCACATAATTGACAAGTATAATTATCCCTATATAGAACATATTCTCTTACATTCCAAAAATCTTGTTGTTCACCTTGTTGATATTCTTTGCCATTTATATCTGGATTTTTAAGTTTATGTGTATCAAAATTTGCCACTTCTATAACTACATTGGTTATGGGCAATATCTTTTTAAGATATTCAATAAATCTAATATGAGAATCTAACTTATGTTGAATACTTGGTGCCAACCATCCATTCTTCTTAGATGAAACTCTATTGTCAAATCTAGGTTTCCTATATCTAAGTCTATTGCGCCTAATTCTACGATACATCCGTCTTTCCTTTAAAAGTTCAGGTATATCGTTTCTTAGTTTAACTTCCCCACATATCAATTCCTCTTTTTATGTGACAGCAGAGAAACCTATATGGTCATAACCACTATCAATACCAAGTGTGATATTTTGAGTATAATGTGTGGTTTCGTATAACAACTGGATAGTAAATGGTTTTGACCTTACCACTTTAGCAAGATGTTGTTTTAATAACCGTCTAACTTTGCCATACCTTTTAGTTGGCATTAAAGGATCTCCGTTAATAGATAATACATATACCATATTTGATACCTCCATATTGAAAGTAAATCAGGCTAATGCCTGTAGGTCCACATCGCCAATGTTATGACAGGTTTAATGGTAATAGCACTTCTCCTACCCCTCAGAGATGTTTAACCGTTACCCTCAGAGTATGGGACTTGTGGAGCATCCCACGGTGACTATATATTCTGTCATAACTAGCCATTAGTTTTTACTAATGACCTAGGCTAATCAACCGAGCTTGTTTTTCTACAAGCCCCCACTTATGTTAAGTGGTGGGTGGTTGACTTTAGACATATCATTTGTCATAATTTTAACTAGATCTGAATATTTTATATATTCAGAATCCGCACCATCTAAACTCTTATCAAAATTGATTTTTTTAGTTATAACTAAATTATATACATTTTCTTCTAGTGTAGATACAATATCAATTAAATATTTTTCAGTAGTAGATGTCATTCTATATATTCTATTCATACGTTGTTCTCTAATAGCGGGATTCCATGGAATATCATATTCAATTACATAATTTACTCCCGGCAAATCTATACCATGTGCTCCAGCATCGGAGCATAGTAATATTCCATTTTTTCTATTATTAAACATTTTTATAACATTGTATCTGTTGGTTGTATCACCAGTAATCTCAAAAATATCAATATTCCAATGTGATAAAATTGTAGATTTTATAATATCGAGAACATTTGTCCAAGTTGAAAAGATAATAACTCGTTCATTATTCAAATCTATATCTTTTAGAATATTGATAAGTTCTTTCATTTTTGGTGATACATAATTTTGTGGTATTAATTCTTCAACAGACCCATATCCGCTATTTTTTCCATATTCTAAGATCTTAGAATTGGAATTCTTTAATGCATTTGGTTCTGTTGCGATAATACGTAATAACATACCCATAAGATTATATATTTGTGAAGTAGATAAATCTGAAAGCATATCGTGAGTATAATCTGGCAAGATTCTTTCAACATAATCTATAATATTGAATTGCACAATGTCTGCTTTTACTAATTTAATAATCTCATGCTTAACTGGTAATTCTGTAACAACATCAGCTTTTTTATATCGTACCCAAACATTAGAAAATATATTATTAAACAACTCATGATTTTTATAATAATCTATAGTAATAAGTTCTCTTCCAAGACTAGAATTATATATTATTTTAGTGACAGCAAACTTGTTTATGAACTCTTTTTGATTTAATCTAAACTTAAATCCAACTTGCAATATAGAGAAAAATTCTCCCAAATTATTTTCAAATGGTGTGGCAGTCATTATTAATATTTTTGGATTTATTTTATTAATAATTTTCTTCATTTTCTTATATAAATTTGTTTGATAATTTTTTAGTTTACTTGCTTCATCTAATATTAATAGGAATTTCCCATCTTTTTCAAGATATTCATCCAATCTAATAAATGTTTCATAATTAATAATAAACAACTCATTTCCACCAATAGTGGCATTAAAATAAGTTGTTCCATTAATTATATTAGATGGAATGTTTACAAACTGCTCAATTGATTTTGCAGTTTGCCCTAACAACGATTTATTAGTTATAAATATTACAGTATATCCATTTTTTAAATAAATATCTGCAACAACTGCTGCACAAACTGTTTTTCCTAGTCCTGTTTCCAAAAATAAAAAACCACCGTCAAATTCTTCTAATGTTGTTAGAATTTTATTGACAGCGTCAATTTGAAACGATTTTAAAAATGAATATTCTTCTAAATCATGATATGTGTCATATGACAATGATAAATCCACTTTAGGTGATATTCTTGACCGATATAAATCAATATCGGACACTATTTTTGTTCGTTTATCTACTACCTCAAAGTGGATTCCTAATTTTCCATTTTCTATATATTGTAGTACGTAGTTGAGTGTTTCCATAGTATATTTTGATATAACCCAATGTGTAGTTTTATTATTATATTGAATTTTAGTATTCCTCCTAAATTGATCCCAAGCTATTGAATTCGATATTTTAGAATAATTTTGGTAACCACCAAAATCTAATATAATATCATTGTCAGTAATATAAACATTTGATACAGACATACATATATACCTCCCTATTTTATTGTCATTATTATTATAACACATTATTCATTTTTTGTCAAATAATAAATATTGATTATTTTCTATCGTAAAATACATTTGTTTGAAAATTTCTAAATTTTCGTTGTTCTTCTTCCCACTTATTCATAAAATCGCTATTAGGTTTAGTATATTTTAAAATATTACCCATTGATTGAGTTCGTACATGTAACTAATATGCATACTAAAACAACAAATCGTCATGTTCTCCTGCCTTATGATCTGGTCTACCATTTACTAACTTAAATGAAGTTATCTCATCTATTAAATCATCTGATTTAATTAATTTATTATCCTCATCATATGCTTCTAATATCAATTGTATTTCATCTATAATCATTTTTCTATTAGCTGAAGTAACTCGTATTCCATATTTTTTATCAACAATTATTCCACGATTATCACGTTTTTCTTCCTAATATAATTTAGGATATTTAATTACATCCCGCAATAATTCAATAATCGTAAATCCTTTATTAGATTCTACTCCTACAATCTATGTATTATAAAATGTCTATGCTTGTGCAATCATCATTGCCAACTATATAGTTTCTACTTTACCACGCCATTCCTATACTTGCTATCCACTAATACCATCGATAATTTCAATCTATGAAAAATCGACACCAAATCGTTCCTAAATATCAACGCCCATTACATATACATTATTATCAACTGGCTATTCCCAGATTTGCAAATATTGTGGTGTATCTAAATGGTCATTTTTAAATTCTAATTTAGTCGTAGGTTTTAATGGCTTTAATTGTATTGTTTTATCAGGGTCAAAATACTATCCTTCTTCTGCTACAAATTGCCCATCTAATTCTTGCTATATTCTCCATTTATCTTTCAATCTCTTTTTCTGTTCTTCATACCATTCTTGTGTTTTGCCCATTTCATACCAAAACTATGTTATTGGGTATAATCTAGACACATCAGAATTATTCTGTTTCTATTCTTTCTACTACATCCATTCATCATAAAACCACTTACCCCGTCCGCTAACTTTTTTAGGTGTAGAAATAATAACATATCCTGCAGGTGATTTTAATTGTTCTAAATAAGATCTAGACAAAGATGTTTGCATAGATGGTAACATAGATGACATATGTGATTCAATATATGGAATTTTCTACTATTCATCAACCATTAAAAAATCAATTGTTTCACCTGAGAATGGTTCTGAACCTGCGCCAGGCTATTCAGCCTGAATTTCTGTTTGTTGTGTCTCATTATCTTGAAATTTTATCTGTTGAACATTATTTGTCAATACTCTTTTCATCAAAAATGGTGGTACATATTTCATCATAGTTTTTAAATTGACATCAATATGTTTTGACTATAATTTTGCTTTATGCTATATTATACCAATATGTTTTTCAACATTAAATAATGCTAGCCACAATATATATGATAATGTCTAAATAGAAAATCCCATTTGCCTAGTTTTTAATACTATAACCTCGCCATATTTATATAGCAACTCAATATATTCTCGTTGTCTTGGTTGAATAACACGGCCAAATGGTACTCTATTAGTACCAAGTTCTTTTACTTGTATATATACAAAATTTTCAATAAAAAACAATGGGTCAATTTTACATTTAATCCAAATTTCCTTTTCATCAGGTCTTAATGCACTTTTATGAATATATTTAAAATTATTACTTAATATTACTCGTGGATCGTCTTCATAATTAAGATATGAATATTTATCGGCAATATCAGGATCATATCTAGGATTAAGATTAATATTCAATTCTTTATATGATGGTAATGGCATAACTTTACACTCCCTTAATTAATTTATGTAAAAAAATATATGTATATACTTAAATTAAATGGTACTTAATACATTGAGGTGATTGAAATGGATAATATAGATATAGATGTAAATGAATATATGGATTTTATAAAAAATTCTACTGAAATCAATGATATAGTTAAAGAATTCTTTTTTAGTCTAATAAATCAATACAATAAAAAACATGCCGAACGTGAACAATTAGAAACACAAATAAATGAATTATAGTCAAGTACTATGCAACAATTAAAAAATAATAATTATGATATTATATTAAGTCAAAATTATATAAAAACACTCAAAGAATTGCGCATGTATATCAAAGATATCAGATATCAAGAAAAAGATATTCTAAATACTATTAAAGACTTATAGCAAGCAATCATCAATTCTCCGCAAATAAGTGCAAATATTTTAACAAGCAAAAATGACATTATATTAAAACAACAAAAATTAAAATTAGATGAACAAAAACTTAATGATAATAATATTTCATTAAATGTATCTGGTAACGAATCTATAGAATCATTGTTAGAAATAAGTAACAAAATTATTGATGAAATATTTAGTCAAAAGGGGGATAAAAATGCTAGAAATAAATCTAACTAATAAAGAATATTATACAGAATTAAATGATTTGGTATATCAATTAATCAGGTCTAATGAAATATATATATTAGAAAATGATACAGTAGTATATATACCAATAAACACATTTAAACAAGTCATAAAAGATAATGTTGGAGTTGAATTAAGTAATAAAATGGTAATTCTAGATTAGTTCACATTAGACGATTTTGATTCACCAGATCTTGTCATACATGGTACACTATATGGGTTAATGAATATAAATCTAGAGAGCAAATTTTATAGAATCAAAAAGATTACTCAATTAACAACTGATGAAAATATATTAGGATATAATATTGAAACATATAATGATATAGACATGCAAACACATAATGTTATTAAATTCTTTATAGACATTGATGATAGTCAAATAGACGAACCGATTATGGAATTTAAAATAACAACAGATTAATTTCCAAATATTTTAAACGGTACATTTATAGTATATTTAATTAGATCGGTTTTATTATTCTTAGTTATGTTTTTAACAATATCATTCCATTGTTTATCGATACCAATTTCTTTATTATATAATCTAATAAAATCTACATATGTTAATGACAATAAGTACTCATATGGGTACTCATGTTTTTTTAGTAAATATTCTAAGATCTGAATAATAGTGGTACTTCTTGATTTTTTATAATCAAGGGTTGACATCAAATTCTAAAAAACGAAAGGGATAATCCCAATAATTTATGGTAATCTCCTTTCCACATCGTGTACATAGATGTTTTTGATTTATATCTACTGTATAGAATAATTTTTGTATTACATTTTGTAAATTAGAAATATCTTTTTTAGATATTAATTTTGACAAAATAAATGGCATAGCATCAATATTATTTATAATGTCATCATATTCAATTATTGTATTATTAGATTTAATTTCAATTTTGTATATAAATGATGACAAAATCAATAATGTTTGATATACAGTTTTATTGATATCATCTATTGCA
>Ga0209608_1003350_pt1 | contig 10074 bp, 6 predicted proteins | sample AD_UKC130_MetaG_FD_184428 | JGI IMG/M metagenome (GOLD analysis project Ga0209608, IMG submission 184428) | Active sludge microbial communities of municipal wastewater-treating anaerobic digesters from Canada - AD_UKC130_MetaG (SPAdes) (version 2) | ecosystem: Engineered > Bioreactor > Anaerobic...
CATTCTAGGGTATGCAATTACCTAACGTAGCTTTCGCTTAGGCTAGTCAACTAGGGCTACACAAGCCCCCACTTCAAGCACCTATGGTGCTAAGTGGGGGGTAGTTGACAAGAAGATAAACAACATTAAAATTAAGACAAATTATAATAACAATTGAAGTTGAGTAAAATAATATGTATAATATTTAATTATAAAAATTTTGAAGGAGGAATAATATATGCATTTGAAAAAAAACATAATTAGAATTTTTGTTTCTTTTGTACTTATAATAGGTACACTATGTTCGATTGTAAGTAGTGCGTTAGCAGCAGACATACCAACTAATCAAATAGATATTTATGTAAACGGAAAACTGATTGAAAAATATTACGACAATATGCGCCCATTTATAGACAATAACAGTAGAACGCAGGTTCCCCTGCGGACACTGGCTGAAGCTATGGGCTTTAAGGTTATTTATGAAAACAAGACGAAAACGATAACCATTCCAACCAACGGGGGAAATGTTGTCTTACAGATTGGCAGTAATAAGGTTCAAACACCTGATGGGACAATATCAATGGACACTGCTGCAGTAATAATTAACGGCAGGACTTATGTACCAATCAGGTTTGTATCTGAAGCTTTGGGTTGGACCGTAGGGTATAAGCAAAACCGCGATAATTCAGGAAAATCAGCATCTAGGGCAACACACATAATTACTGTTGACAAAATTACAAAAAGCGGAACGACAACCACAAAAGAAGAAAACGGCATTATGATACAAGGTGTGAGGAAGTATGAATTTAACATGGATTTAAGAAATAACGAGTATCTTAATGAACTAGCAGAACAATACGGAAAAGGATACTTCGATATAGGAAAGTGGGGAGCCTCATATAGCCGTTTTGGTCGTTTAAGTGGAAACTCAGCCTTTGGTGCGACAGTCACACTCTACGGAGATCGACATGGTTATGGCTACTGGACTATCGAAGTACTAAGTTTCAACAAAGGGGAAGAGAGACCAGTGCTATTGAGCTTGTTGAAGGTAATAACAGGGGACGCTGAACAGATATATAAGGTTTTTGAAGCCGCATGGGATGACCCAGATGATAGTAAATACAGAATAGGAGAATGGCAAATTGCTGGAAGCACAAGCTTCATGCTCGACGAGACAAATTCGGGAATTGCATTATTAAAGATTAAATACTAATTTTCTAATTATCACAAGTCAATAAATATCAAAGAAGGCTGTTTTTACAGCCTTCCTTATTAAGGGGGTGCTTTATCTTGTGAAAAACAGAATATTACATTTATTGTTTATAATAACATTTTCGATTTTATTATTTTTTTTGGCACATACCAATGTCATGGCTTTCGGAGACTCTTATATCATAAAGGAGTCGCCAGAAACATACACAATGGGAACAGAACAATATCCGCATTGGATTGAGATGTTTGATGTGCACGATAAAATCCAAAAGAGAGTGTTCCTATATGAAGTAGAAATTTCTGATGGTGTAGAATGGCCGAGCAGCCCTGTTGTTGATCCTAAAAACCCAAGTATAAGACTGTATGATCCAAACTTGAGAGAGAATGAAAGATTAGAATATCAGTATGTCTGGGGGCAGGTATTCTACTGGTCTGTTCCTAATAACGGAAATTTCAAAATAACCAAAGATACTGTCAATAGCCTTGATATCAGCCAACCTTCGAATTTCAATGCAATGTACACCATCGCATATAACAGAAAAAATAGCGTTGGTCAAAGTTATATAACATCAAGAGGCAAATCATACCCTATAAAATACCCAAATAATAATGTTGTATGGAGTACATATTTAGGTGGTTATCAATCAAATGTCGCGAATTTTAAAATTGCTGATAAATCCAAATCAAACTGGAATTACAAGCTATTGCCAGATTCAACATCAATAGGAGCGATTCCGTGGTTATCATACAGCAGTACACTAAAAGGACTTCCGCGGTATGTATACGCAGCGAAACCAATTGAAGAATACGGCGGAACGCTTTTATACCCTTTCGATATTGGCGACAAAGAGACTGAACTGATAATCAACCCAGCGACAATAGTATATCACCCGTGGGAAAACGGCAGTAGTATCAAAATGGACAATGGACAAGTAAACAAAGACTTTGACAAATATGGTATTAGAGACGAAATAATAATGACATATCAAACATTCCGCACATTCTACCCCAGTATTGAAAGGTTGATAAATGCAAAGAAAAATGATCCTAAATATAAAGAGTATGAAGATCCAGATGACCCATTGAAAAAAGAAACTGCAATTTTCTTCGATTACATTGTTTGTCGCACTTACGCGGGAATAGACTCTTATGGCTGGTTTGAATTGAAAATAGACTTAGATCCAAAAGGTTCACATCTCTATCGATACAGAACAGCGAGAACGCCTAAATTAATACAGAATAAAGACTTTATCTTTGGTACGAAAGAAAAACCGATTGTTGAAAAAAATATTAAATATTCCATGACAGCATGGGACAGGGACCCAGACGGAGACGGGGTTTTTGAAGCAAGAAATACGGTCAAAATGGTTGAGGGTGTAGATAAATTGAAGCCAAATCATAAATATTCGCTTCACGCTTACGGCAAATTCATCGGCAGGGACGGATTAAAGACTTACCATTACCCGATTGTTGCGAATGTTTATGCTGCATACAATGAATTCGCTGAAGGAGGCAAATATGCAGGGCAAAGGAATTATTGGGAGCCGATGATTTCCGATGTGCCAGCATATGACGCTGAGACGGGAGAAGAATTGAAGGGTCCAGTCAATGTAAATACACAATTGCTTGATTTTAAAGTGCTTGACGGTTTTTCTTTCCCAAAGGAATTTATCAATCCGATAACTGGACAAAAAGAACTTGTGGAAAAAGTATCGATTTACTTCATTACGCCTTATCAAGCCAAAGATCCACATACAAATGAAAGTCATCCGTATTATCATGTTGAAAGTGATCTTGAAAAGGATGATAACTTTATAGCTCCTGACTTCTGTGTATTAACATTTGATGTGGAACAGCCGATGAGGGATTTGAAAATAACAGATTTCAAATTATATGACCCAAATCCTGACGATCCTAAACTGGCAAGATTTTTAACAGAAGGGGAAACGCTTGAAAGAGGAAAAACTTATAAAGCAATAGTTACAGTTAAGAATATAAGCGACTACTTCACAACTGAAAAGAATATAGGAATTCACTTCTTTAACGGTGTCAAAGGTGAACAATACACAACAAACAGCGTTCAGCCAAACCTTACTTCGTTAACAGATAAGAAAAAGCAAATTCCCGAAGGATCAGCAGGAACTACAAACCCAATACCACCAGAAGGAACAATACAATTTGTTACTGATATAGCTATTCCAAAAGAAGGATATGTTCCATCAACCGTCAAATTTACAGCATTAATACCTGATTTATATGATGGTACAGATAATATAAGATATGATAAAGATGATAAGAAAGACCTTACATTCAGGGTAGGTTTACCTACAAACGAAAACCTAAAGATAGTAGATATTGAATTGTATGACGCAACTTCAGGAACGCTTTACAATACACAAAACCTTGACGGAACATATAAGTTTAACCCCAATAGAACATATACCGCTATTGTAAAAATGGCAAAAGAAGGTAAAAAGGCACTCGGAAGCGCAACAGACACCAAACACCCAAGAGTTCTGCTGAAGCTTATTGAATACAGCGGAACGAACGGATCCACGAAGATTATAAGCGAATATTACCTGCGTGCTAAGTCAAATAGTTATTACCAGGCAACATCGTCACAACAAACAATTACGCTGGAATTCGACTTGAAGAATTTCCCGATAAACGGCAACAGGGTTACACTTGTAGCTTGTGTTCCAGATGAATACAGTAATTTCAATGGAATTAACTATAATGAAATCACAGGTAATGAAGACCAAATGGAAAAAACATGGAGTGCTGATTTGGACTTTGCCGTAAGCAACTTCATTTTATACCCTGCTGTGGTTACGGCAAGCAATTGCGTAACTTCACAATCGCAGTCAATTAGTTTCAGCGCAACGCTTTCAATGATTAATAATACTGCCGATGTATATGTTGACAGGGTTCCATTAGTTATTAAAGATAGATACGGAAGTATTGTATACAGGGACGATAATGTAGTATTTTCCAGCGGAGCTTATTCACAGGTTTATTCTGGGACATTCCCAAGTCCGTATACATTAAGGATTGACAATTCAAGTTCATCATCGGTAAGGAAAGGGAATAACCCATTTACGATAGAAATTAACACGACACCAGTAAGGTATCAGGAAACGAACTGGTCTAATAACTCAGCAACAGATGAAGTGGTGTTGATATCATATTGCACTACACCGCCGATACCGATGCCTTGTATGATGCCAAATACAAGGACGGAGTGGGGACCAGTAACATTTTACTACACACAAAGGAAAGGAACAATGCTTGCAGCAAAATATAAAAGAACAGTTTGCAGTGGTATTAAGCCAAATATAACATGTAATGAATACGAAGAAACTTATTACTACTGTAACCCTGACTTAAGACCTAATGTTCCGCCACAACAAAAATCTTTCTGGGAAACTCTGAATATAACAGGGATCTGGTTTAGAAGCCAAGATACGGTTGATAAAGGATACAATGGCTATATCAACATCAAAGGCGATAACAAGAACGCTACTGTAAGAGCAGGGCAATGGTTTGAAGTATATGTAGAAACACGATATGCAACGAACCGTTCAGACATGCCAGGTCCTACGCCATATTCAAGCGATATGTGTAACTATCTGAGAAGAATACCTGGCTATTCAACAGTAAATCCTGCGCCAAGCTTTATTTGGTGGAAAATGGAAGGCTACGGAGTGGACGAATTCATGCCATTTAACTATGGAAGCGGAGGTTATGTAAAGAGATACTACCTACCACAGAAGATTGACAAATTCGGACAGACATTTTCAAGAAGATTCGTTCCTGAAAATGGTAAGGACGGAGTTATAAACATAACAGTAGCAACGGACGATCAATTCTATGGTTATGTCTTCGATTACCCGCAACATCCATATAAAGTATTGTGCGACAGAACAACAGCAAAAATATACATCGTAGGACCAAGCAATGTGAAGAGCCAGATAACAGAAGAATAGTATTAAATCAATAAAAAAGAGACAAGTTTTTACTTGTCTCTTTTTTTGTAAAATTTTTAAAGCAACACAATTTTATTGCTTATATATCCTATAAAAAAATATCTAACGTGTAGATAAAAAACTTAATTTTACTAGATTTTAACTACTATAACCCCTGAAATTTGTTTCCAGCAACTAAAGTTTAAAAAATCAATAAAATTTATTTTACTATATACATAAATGCACTATCTAATAGTATAAAGCGTTTTATCGTCTTTAAGGAAATTACTTTAATATAATCAATTCTGAATATTTTTTATTTTTAGACAAGTTTTATTATCATCGGCATCATAATTTGTTTTAAATAAAATAAAACCAATATAATTATAATGTAATTTCTTAATATAAAAAGGAGGTTTCTATGACCAATATTTACGCGATAAATAATTGGAATTTCAATAAAGAAGTTTCAGAAGAATTCGATTTACACGTGAAACCGCTTATTTGATTAATAAAAAAAATGATGAAAATGCAAAGAAAAAAATAAAGCTAATATTAATCGATGATTCAAAAGATATGCTAAATAAAGCCAAGCAAAAATGTTCATATTGGAACAATATAGAATACATAAAAGACGATATAAAGAATATAAAATTCAAAAATACAAATCTTATAATATCGCTTTTTACTCTTCATTTTTTAACAATAAATGACCGTATTGACGTAGTCAACTACCCACCACTTAGCACCATAGGTGCTTGAAGTGGGGGCTTGTGTAGCCCTAGAAATCATAACAATAATTGGCAATTCATTTCCCACTTGTAGAAGATGGGAGACTTCTTGCCAAGTTAGTTAAAAAATATTTATGACGGATTAAATTCTGGTGGAGCACTTATTTTAGCAGAAAAAACATACGCAGGAAATTCGGCAAATAATGACATATTTACACAAATATACCATGATTTTAAAGAAGAAAATGGATTGACGGCTTTTGACATAAGAAAAAAAGATAAGTCATTAAGAAGTGTACTAATACCACTATCATTTGAAGAAAATATTGAGTTGTTAAAAGAAACAGGATTTAAAAGGATTGATATTTTTATGAAATATCTTAATTTTACTGGTTTTATCGCAATTAAACATTAAGGGGGGGCAATATCATGATAGTTTCGGAAGATGCTGTCGTATATACTCCGAATGGAATAAAAAGAATTATGGAACTTGATGAAAATAGTTCAGTTTTATGCCTTGATAACAATTTTCATAAGTTATCTGGCATATCACGGTTTTTTGCTGAAAATTTAGTCAATATCAAACTGAACAATGTTCCTTCAATATTAATAAGCCCAGATGATAAAATTCTCGTAGCCACAGTAAAAAAAAGAGTAAAAAACAATAAAACGGAATTTTATATAAACAGTTGCGAATTCAAACCAGTAAGTGATTTAAATAAGACAGATATCATAGTTATGCATAAATTACAGTTTAGTACGCCTATTAATTCATATAATAACTGGCTTATAGGAAAACTTTGCGGAAAAAGCTTTGTACAAAAAAATCAAATAGTTATACTTAATTCAAAAGCTAAATTAAGTGAATATAAAGAAAAAAATACCGATAATTTAAAAATTAGTTCAGGAGTAAACGAAAATTATAAAAATATATATTTACAAGGTGAAATTGATAAATATTTGAAATTTGTATGCCAGGCAAATAAAACAGAACTTCCATCAGATTACTTTTATAACAAAGAATGGGACATAAGTTTTATAAATTCAGTTTTTTATGAAAACTATTCAAAAAATAAAAAGAATGAACTTATGACAACAAGTAAAAAATTCGCATACCAATTCTACCAGATATTACTCAATCAATTCAATGTATGCCCGATTATGGAAGAAGTACACACACTGTCAGCAAAGAAAAAATACTATAAAATAATTTACGATAGAAAAACTAAAAAAGCAATATCATATAAATCTTTTATATTTCAAAGAATAGAAAGCATAGCTTATACCAGCAAACCCAAAGTAAGATTTTTAAAAATAAAATGCGAAAAGCCTGTTATAGTAAATAACATTTATTTAAAATAAAAAGTGGCATACGCGCCACTTTTTCCATAGAAAAGTGAGGTCAACTACCCAACGACTAAAGTCGTGGGCTTGATAGCCCTATGTTGACCAGGCTAAGGTTTGAAACAGAACCTACGTTATCTATGTTATGACACCCTAGGATGCCCTCCTAGTTCTAGGCTCTGTCGTATAGCATTAAACAGGTGTAGTGGGTGATATCTAAATGGATTTATCATGTGAAAAATGGGGAATGGAACAATTAAAACAAAACGGACTTACAGTCCTTGACACTTTCTGTGGGGCTGGTATCGGTGCATGCGGAATGCTTCTTGCAGGCTTTGATACTGTATACGCTTTTGATATAAAAGATTATGCTGTAAAAACATATAACAGAAATTTTGGAATTGAAGCAGGATTTAAAAAGAATCCAGCACACTTGAAGGATGTAAAGGATGTGAATAAATATACACTTCCTGAAAAAATTGACGTAATAACAGGTGGCGTCCCGTGTTTTTATGAAAACACTCTGATATTGACAAAATCAGGCTATAAAAAAATAAAAGATATAGTTCCAGGGGATTTTGTTCTGACACATAGAGGAAAGTACAGAAAAGTGGTTACAACCATGAAGAAGTGGACTCAAAAAGTATATACAATAGAAACAAGAATTGCAAAAGAAATAATAACAACAGAAGAACACCCGTTCTATGTAATAAGAAAGAAAAAATCAGGGAAATTCAGCAAGCCCAAATGGGTAAAAGCAGCAAATCTTAATAATTGGTATTATGTTGGAATTCCAATTAATAAAAAAGCTACAATACCAAAAATAGAAGCATTTAATTCAAATATAACAAAAAGCAAAATTTTTTGGTGGATAGTAGCGAAATATATAAAAAACAAAATTGATGATTCAATCATAAACTTTAAAGAAGATAGCACAAAAATATTAAAATTTCTAAATGTGAACAATATTAAATATGAAGATCTTGGTCCAAAGGGAATAAGAATAACAGATAAACGTTTTATTGAATATGTAAATGAAAACAGCAGAATTACAGCTGATCTTATTTCATTGCCTGTTGACTATATAAAAATAATTCTTGGTGAACTACTTAATAATAACAACATAATTTATACATCTAGCGAAAAATTTGCATATGCAATAGGACAATGTATATTAAAAGCATATAATAAGCCTTACAGTATAAGAAGTTTATTTGGAGGGTTGATTTATATAATCAATATTTTGCATGCTGATGATATTTCATTTATAAAAGAAGGATACTTATGGACGAGAGTCGATCTTGTGCTTATGAAGGAAAGAAATATTATAGTATATAACCTTGAAGTTGAAGAAGATAATTCATATACCGTATACAATATTGCAGTACACAATTGCCAGCCATTTAGCCTTGCAGGAAAAGGAGACGGATCAAAAAACAAAAAAATGGGGAATTTAGCTTTGGAATTCTGCAGGCTGGTTGATGAAATAAAACCAAAGGCTTTTCTTTTTGAGAATGTAGGCGGACTTATAACAAAAAACCATTTGCCTTTCTTTTATCATATATTGGAAAGATTGGAAGCAAGCGGATACAATATAACATATCCTACAAAAAAAGATAAAAAATCAAATGAAATATTGACAACAATAAATTGTTGGGATTATGGGGTGCCGCAAACAAGGGAAAGAATTTTTGTAGTTGGAATAAGAAAGGATGTCAATTCAAACTTTAAATTCCCAGAACCAATACCTGTTTCAGAAAGAAAAGATTTGCGTTATGCCATATTTGATATAAAAGATTTATTTGAAACAAATAAAATTCCTAATCATGATAAATGTTATACTGGCGGTTATTCAAGCAGGTATTTAAGCAGAAACAGGCAAAGACAATGGAATGAACCTTCTTTTACAATAGTAAGCGAAGCAAGGCAACTTCCGTTATATCCCGAACCAGAAAATTATGATATAAGAAAAAAAGAAGAATACGACAAATTGGGAATCCTACCGCCGAGAAGATTTACAGTAAGGGAATGTTTAAGAATACAAACAGTACCCGATTGGTTTTCTTTTTCTGATGGAATAAAATTAGAAGATGAATAAATATTCATAAAAAAATGGAAAAAACATATTGAAAGTAAAGGAAATACATGATATAATTCTTTTAAAAAGAATTATAATAACGAAAATACATGATTAATATAATAATAAAAACAAAATAAAGCGGGAGGAATTCAATTAAATATGGATAAAGTCATTCTTGGAATAGGGCTGTTGATAGTATTTGCTTTATTCATAGGGTTCTGTTTTTTGTGCCATAATTTATTTATTCAAATAATAGAACCTTATATGAATATTGCTGTGATAGTGTTGTCAGCGATACCTGTATACTTTATTTTAAGGTTTGTATTGGGGTATTTAGGGATATACCTTCCTTGCATAAAAATTCCTGGGGATAAATATTCCCAATACATTTTCGCATCAATGGCTGGTTTGTTTATTGGGATTGTATTCCCGATAACAGTTGTTTTTTCCTGGTTAGCTATCGGAGTTATATGGACGCTGATTTCACTTCTATTTAAGCTCCCAAGTATTGTTACATTATCCCTTAGTGGATTAGGGATTGGCTCAAACTTGAGTGAAGAAGAAAGAAAAAGAGCCGAACAATTTAAAAGAATGTATGTAAGGAAATAAAATGAAGAAGGTTTTTAAAACCTTCTTTTTTTGTCTGTAGAAAAATAACCCGCCATTTAACGGAGAATCAGCAAGAATTCTCCCATCCTCTATAGGAGGGAGATGAATTGCTGAATAGTTAACAAAATATAAAAATAATAATATAATAAGAATA
>Ga0209608_1003353_pt1 | contig 10060 bp, 11 predicted proteins | sample AD_UKC130_MetaG_FD_184428 | JGI IMG/M metagenome (GOLD analysis project Ga0209608, IMG submission 184428) | Active sludge microbial communities of municipal wastewater-treating anaerobic digesters from Canada - AD_UKC130_MetaG (SPAdes) (version 2) | ecosystem: Engineered > Bioreactor > Anaerobic...
GAGCGGGGACTTCAGGCCCGGTCGATTGGCGGTTTTCTCTTTTCGGAGCAGTTTCATCCTGATCTTCTCATCGAGGCCCTGCGGGGTTGCCGGGAATACATGTTTCCCGGATCGTGTTTTGCGGAGTTCACGCCGACGGACCCGGAATTGTGTCTGTGGGTGGAATCGGTCATTGACAACCCCCCGCCGGGATGGAAGGTGTACCGGCTGAACACCGAGTGCAACACGGCGATTTCGCGGGAGTGGCTGCAGATTTTCAAGGCCAGCATCCCGCGGGAGATGTGGGACACACGGCTTACCGGGGCGTTGCCAACGTGGGAGGGGGCGATCTTCGAGACGTTCAGCCGGGCCAAGCATGTCATCCCGCGGGAGTCGGTGACGTTTCAGCGTTTCGGCTGGAGGTTCTACGGCGGGATCGACTGGGGGGCCAGTCGGGAGCACCCTTTTGCCGCGGTGATTGGGGCCAGACATGTGGACGGTAATTGGATCGTTTTTGAGGAGTACTGGAATAACACGCCCCACACGACGATGACCGATCATCTGAATGCCCTGAAGCAGCTCTGTGACCGGCTGCGGGTCAGTCCCGTCTTTTTCGCCGATCCGAGTCGTCCGGATTGCATCGCCCAGGCGATGGAGATGGGTTTCCAGGTGTTTCCGGTGCCGCGGGCGGGGGTGCGGTCGGTCCTGCTGGAGAGCATTGATCTGGTCAGGACGTTGCTGGGCGGCGATGAGTCGGGGAGTCCGAAGTTGAAGGTCACAGAGAACTGCCGCCACTGTGTCGAGGAATTGCGGCGGTATCGCTGGAAGCGGCCCCCGCGGGGAATTTGGCAGAACGTCGCGCCCCCGGAGCCGGTGAAACGAGACGACGATACTGTGGACGCTCTGCGGTACATGATCTGGGGAGCCACCCGGGAATTCAGGACGGGCAACGTCCTTACAGAGCAAGTGCGTCCGAAGCTCCGCACGCTGCCTGAGATCAACGACAAGCTGGAGGGATGGTTTCAGCGATGACGCCTGAGCAGAAACGGATTTTGAAGCAGTTCCGCAGCGGCGAACTGTGGCAGACGATTCGCCAGTGGGAGGGTTACGCCCGTCAGATCAGCCGGGGAGGGCGAGAAGCGGAGCGGGCCGCGGCGGAGTTTTTGAAGCTTGTCCAAAGAGGCGGGGCCAGTCAATTCCTAGAAAAGGCCGCACGGTTCATCTACGCCCGGGCCCAGGATGAGGTCCTCCGCTATGGGCTGGGGGATGTCTGGAAGGGGGTCCGGATGGTCATCGAGGGGTTTGCGAGTTTGGAACCCCTGGTCAAGGCCGCGCTGGGGCCGGAGCAGCGGGAACTCAACCTGGCGATGCGCCTCATCGAGGCCTTTTCCGATCAGCCGGATGTACTCAACTGGGCGGCGCGGGTCCTCCGGGGCAAGGGATTTCGGATCATCCCGGAAGGGCAAGACCTGAATCGGGTTCGGCCTTACCCGGTGGAGCCTGTGGCGGGGGGCAAGGTCGTCATCCGCGGGAAGACGTTTCCCCCTGATCATCCGGTTGTCACGGGGGAGATGGTCCGGGCCAGAAGGTCCTCCAACGTTTACAGTTTCGGCTACGATGCCGAGAGCGGTTCGCTGTTCATCCGTTTCAGGCCCAGTCCTCCCCCGGGATCGGGGACGCGGGCCAAGCCGGACAGCCCGGGACCGCTGTATCAGTATTTTCACGTCCCCTTGGAGGTCTTCTTGGCCCTGTTGGAAGCCCCCAGCAAAGGGAAGGCAGTTTGGGATTTGATCCGTATCCGGGGGACGGTTTCCGGGCATCGTTATGACTACACCCTGGCGGGGATTGTTGGGGGCTATGTCCCCCGCAAGGCGGTTTACATGGGCGGCGGCGAAGAGTGGTATTTGCGTCGGCAGGTCGTTGGGGAGAGCGGTCGGGAGTATGTGTCTCCCCTTCCCGACATGCCGGTGCGTGGATTACCGAACCGCGGCCTGCCGGGCCGTGGTGGAGGTTCTCTATGAGGATTCGCGAATGGATTGACGGATGGGCGCGAAAGGTCTTTCCGGCCCCCGAAGAGAATCCGGGGGCAAGGGCTGAGGGGCAAGGGGCAATCCGCTATCAGCGGGAGGTCCCGGCGATGCTGGAGGTGGTGGCCCGGCATCCCGGCGGGGGGACGCTCTTTCGGCTGCCGGACAACCTCGGGCAGTTTCCGGTGCCCCATGTCTTCACCTTCAGCGGGGTCACGGATTTGGCCAGTCGGATTTACCGGCCTTCGGACGAGGCCCTCCGGGCGTCGCTGGCCAACGCCCGCTACATGCTCAACGACCCCACGATCACCGAATGCCTGGAGCAGCGCTATCGGGCGACGTGCCTTCTCGACTGGAGTATTGAACCGCCCGAGGGGTCAGGAGATGCCGAAGCGGAAATCGCAAGGATTCTTGGCCGACTGCTTCGCAAGATTCCGCGGTTCATGCAGTACCGGGAATCGCTGTTGCGGGCCATTTGGTATGGCCGGGCGGCGGTGGTCCACCGCTGGGGCTGGACGACGGTTGAGGGCAGACCTTACCTGACGGTTGTCAGTTGGTATCCCCTCAGCGGCGACAAGCTCGTCTTCCGGTGGGACGAGAACGCCCGGCGGGAAGAGCTGGGGATCATGCTCAATCCGGCGACGCCCATGATGAGCGACGCCGGGCCGAGTCTCTTGCGGGAGGCGATTCGGTCCCAAACGGAGGTGACGAGCATGGGACCGGCCTATTTTTTGAAACCCTGGGAGCGGTCCCTGGTGGCCGTCCACAAGCACATCCTGGAGGACGCCCCCTACGAGTGCCCGGAGATGGCCGGTTCCCGGCACGGGATCGGGATCAGAAGCCGCATCTACTGGTTGTGGTATCAAAAACAAGAGATTCTGTCATTTTTGATGGAGTTTCTGGAGCGGAGTGCCTTTGGGTTTGAGATTTGGGGCTATCCGGCGGGATCGAAGGAGGCGGAGGAGCGGGTCCGGCAGGCGGCCACGCAAAGGATCGGCGAGCACCGGAATGTGGTCCTGGTCCCCCAGTGGCCGGATTCGGCGGGCTTCGGGGGGTTCAACTACCAGCGGATTGAACCCTCGATGGCGGGGGCGGAGGCGGCGCGGGTTATTGTCGAGTATTTCTCGCACGTCATCAAGCGTTACATCCTGGGACAGACCCTGACGAGCGAGGCGGCCAACACGGGTCTGGGGAGCAATCTCGGGGAGATTCACCTGGCGACCTTCCAGCAGATCGTCCGCTATGACGCCCGCAACCTGGAAGAGTCGATCACGACCGACCTCGTCAGGCCCCTTTTGGAGCACAATTTTCCGGAGTTTGCCGAGGAAGACTTCCGGTTTGTGATCAAGACGGAGGATGAGAACGTCAGCGAGCGTCTGGAGCTTTTGGAGCGGGCCTACCGGATGGGGCTGGCTATTAAGGCCGAGGAGATCAGGAAACTGGTCGGGATCAGCCCGCCCGGCCCGGAAGATGAGGTCGTGCAGCTGCCGGGACAGGGTCAAGAATCCCAAACGACGGTTCCCTTTAATTATGCGCGGGCGAAAGGCATCCAGTACTCTCTCCCTGAAGGTTTGCCGGAGAACCCAGAGGAAGGAACACGGGTCACGATCAAAGGCAAGACCTATGCTTACATACCCAATGCGGCTGGCAAGCTTCAGTGGCAAGTCGTTGACGAGACGAAAAGCGAACCATCGCAACTGAAAGAACCGTCGGCTTCCCCGAAAAAGGAGGAAGAACACGCTGGTCCTCCGCAGAAGGCCAGCAAACTTCCTCAGGTCAAGTTTGGCCCGACGACGCCTCAAAGGAACTCCCGCCGGAGGAATACCAGAAGGCCGAGGCGGAATACGAACAGAAAATGAAACAGTACTGGTTAGAAAGCCTATACGGGGCGAATTATGAAGAAAACCCCATTTACCAGTGGCGAGAACCCTACTGGGACAACGAATGGGAAGCCATTAAAGACCTGATTCTGTAAACTTTGTCTTGTCTGTTTTGAATCCTCTCGTGGCGCCCTCCACGAAGGCCGCCTGTGACGCCGTGCACAGGCGGTTCTTTTTTGCCCGGTATTAGCCCGGTGGTCCTCTATTCCTATCTATCCCGCCAATAGTCACCTTCTTATATGGTCTAATCCCCACTGATCGGGTTATTGACTTCAATCTTCGGTTTTCTGGTATTAGTCGAGTAACGCCCCAACGAGTATTCACAAGAGATGGCCACAGTAAGCCTTGATCAACAACTCGATTCGGAACAATTCGTCCATATCCCGCGGGTGCCGATCTTTCGCGAGCACTACCTGCGGCTGCCGGACGGGCGGGTCATTTACTTTGACCGCGCGAAGCTCCAGCAGATTGCCGACAACTGCAACCGGCGGATCGAGCAGACGGGGGACTATGCCACGATTGTCATCAACCACACAGGCACAAGCGAAAATACCCCCTGCGTGGGCTTTGCCGGTCCCTTTTATGTGGACCCCCTGCCCTTGGAGGACGAGACCGTGTGGGCGATCACGGCGGATTTCCACATTTATCGGGACTACGCCGACGTTTTGAAGCACTATCCCAAGCGGAGTGTGGAGCTGTACAACGACGGCCCGTTTGAAAAGTGGTTTATTGATCCGATTGCCCTGATTTCAAAGACGCCCCGGCTTGATCTGGGACTCTTGTATTCCAGGGACAGGAGCGGCGGGATTCGGATTCGTTACAGCGCCGCCGAGCCGGGGCCGACGAGTGTGTACGTGCCAGAGATGGGAAAGCGACAGCGGAAGACGGACTATGCGGCCCCGGCAGCGGCGGCCGCCGGTGCCCAGACGGCCTTAGCGGCGGTGGAAAAGATTCCCGAGATGGTCCAGAAGGGGGCCGAGGGGATCGTCGATATGGCGGCGGGGGCCGTCTATGAACTCCCCAGCGAGAGCATCGACCCCCAGAAGGCGAAGCAGATTCTCCACGACAAGGAGGTTCGCGGTCATCCTTTGACGGAGAAGCAGCGGAAGATGTTCGGTGCGGCGGCCAGCCGTGCGGAATACGAGCAACAGGAGGCGAAGTCTATGGCCTTGAGCAAAGAAGACTTGGACGCGATTGTGCAGGCTTTTTTGGAGACGCCGGTCGGTCAGTGGATTCAGAAGAAGATGGCGGCGGAAGAGGAAGGGACATCCTCCGGTCCGGAAAACGGCGCGACGACGCCGGTGGTCGATGCCGGGGAGGGTAAAGAGAAAACGGAATACGAGAAAGAAAGTGCGGAGAACGCCGCCGAGGCCAGCATCGAGGCCCTCAAGGAGCAGATTGAACTCCTCAAGAAGCAGCTTGAGGAGGAGCGCTCCAAGCGGACCGATGTCGAGCGGTACAGCAAGCTCAAGCAGTTGCGGGCCCGGTTCATCTTCGATCTGGACAAGGAATTCGCCCGCTGTCGCCGGATGAACGATCAGCAGTTCGATCTCCACGTCAAGGAGGTGATTCCGAACTACAAGGAGAACCCGGCCAGCGGTCTGATCCCGGCGGAGATGACCGACACGTCGGGATATCCGACGGAATCGCTCAAGTACGAGCGTCATCCTGACGGGAGCATCAGTTACACCGTCTATGGGAGCGAAGCGGTGGCCAAGGCCGTGCAGCTGGCCACGACGAAAGGCCTGACATTCGAGGAAGCCTTGCAACAGGTGGTTGGAGGAGTGAAGTCATGAGTGGAAGCCCCTTGATTGCCGGTGGCGATATTCTGCCCTGTCGCTTTGTGCGGGTGACGGGTGATCATCAGGTTCAGCAGGGGGGCGACAACACGCCCGTGATTGGCGTGGCCGGTCCCAGCGCCAAGTATCCGCCTTTGAGCAATCTGGTGACATCCAATTACCACGCCAGGACGGGTGATCCGGTGTTCTTCTTTGGCGACGGGGAGGAGTGTCTGATCGAGGCCGGGGCCGCCTTTTCTGCCGGGACCCGTCTCAAGAGTGACAGCAACGGGCGTGCCGTGGCGATTGCCACAAGTGGTACGACCATCCAACACATCGGTGCGATTGCCAAGGAGGCGGCCACGGCGGCCGGTCAGTTGGTCCGTTGCATTGTGAAGATTTACAGCGAACGGCCTGCTTTGAGCTGAGGCTGATGGAGGTGCAAGAATATGCCTGCTGTTCATCCTGGTCCCACGTCGGTCTTCGTCCATTCGCATGAGGCGAGCGGCAAACTGGTGGTGGAATTTGCGCGGAATCCGAAGGATTTTCCGCTCAACAATTACGTCCAGATTCAAACCTCCCAGAAGCCTGCCGGTTATTATCTGGTGATGACCTCGGAGCAGGCGGCCCGGGTCATCAATACGGATTTGCGGGAGTTCATGTGGGCCCCGGGTAATGAAGCCCCGGATGGGAACTGGAACCTGGAAAGTTTTGAGTTCCAGCCCTTTGAGTGCAAGCGGTATGCCTATCCTTTCCGGATGGACATGGAGACGGCCCGCAACGCCAGCTGGGACATTGTGGCCCAGCACGCCCGTTATGCGGCCCAGCAGGCCATGACCGCGAGAACGGTGGCCGTGCTCAATGTGGTCACGAACTCGAGCAACTGGCCGGCCTCCCATGTGTTGAGCGTGCCCACAATTTCTGGGAACTCCAGTACGAAATGGGACGGAGCCACCGTCTCCAACCAGGTCATCCGCAACAGCATCACCTATGCCGCGGAATTGATTCTCAACGACACCCTGGGCGTCGTCAGGCCGTCCGATTTGCGGCTGGTCATTTCCTCCGGGCTGGCCCGGGTCATGGCCAAGACCCAGGAGCTTGTCGATTACATCAAGTCCTCGCCCTTCGCCCTGGCCCAAATCCGGGGCGAACTGGAGGGACGGAACACGATCTACGGACTCCCGGATCGCCTCTATGGCATCGAGGTGATTGTGGAGGACACAAAGCGTGTGACGACGTTCAAGGGGGCGGCCAGCACGACCAAGACGGGCGCTTTGGCGGACAACGTCGCCCTGCTGGTCTCCCGTCCCGGGGCCCTCACGGCGCCGTCCGGATCGATCAGCTTCTCGACGGTCACGCTCTTTGCCCGGGAAGGCTGGGAGATGCGGGTCGAGACGAAGGAGGACGCCTGGCATCAACTCGTGTACGGGCGGGTCGTCGATTACTTCGATGTCAAGCTCACGGCCCCTGCGGCCGGGGTCCTCTTCACGAATGTGATCACCTGATCGAGGGCGAAGCATGGCGAAACTGATCCTATTGGCGGCCTTGACGTTCCTGCAAGGCGGCCCAGAACTGGAGTGGTACGGGGGCGATTGGCTGATGCTACGGCTGGCCAACGCCTCCGAGCAACGCTGGATTCTGCTGGGCACGTCCGACAAGCCAACCCTGGCCGTGGCGGCGATTGTGGACGGCCGACTCGTGGTGTATGCCGTGGATGTCCAGTTTGCGTTCCGGGATGTCCCGCCGGGGCCTTTTCCCGGGCCGCAGCCCGATCCCAACCCGGACCCCGGACCGTCTCCGGGACCCCAGCCCGTCGGCCCCTTCACCGTGGCGATTGTCGAGGAATCTGCCGAGCGAGATACATTACCGCGCGAGGTCGTCAAGGCCATCACGTCACAACTCATCCGGCAGTATGTCGCCGACAAAAAGTCCCAATTCTTTTTGGTGGATAAGGACGCAGAAACGGAGAATCGGACCCTTCAAGAGATTATTCAGGAGGCTGTGAAGCATCCCCTCCCGCGGCTGATTGTTCGCGATAGTCAAGGACGAATCGTCCTCAACGAAGCGATGACCTCAGAGCAGGGTGTTCTGGACGCCATTCAGCGGGTGATCAAGTGATGATCTATCGTATCATGCCTGAAGGAAAGGCGGCGGGGTGTCTTCCGCGGCGGACGCGGTTAGGGCAACTCTTCCCCCGCCTGGCCGACAAGATCGACCTGATCCCGGAGAGCCAATGGAAGGATCGGGCGGCGGAGGTCTCCTTGAAGCCGTATGTCCCGATTGTCCACGATCAGGACGGCGTCGGTTCCTGTGCTTCCAACGCCGCAACGGCCTGTCTGGAAATCGTTCGTCAGGCGGCGGGGCTGCCCTTTGTCCACCTCAGCCCGGCCAGTCTCTACAAGCAGGTCAACGGGCGCGTCGATGCCGGGTCCTCCATTGACGACAACCTGCAGGCGATCAGCCGCAATGGGGTCCTTCCGGTGAGTCTCTGGGGCGATGAGATCAGTTGGCGGAAATCGTTTCCCCAGGACTGGAAGGCCGAGGCCGCCAAGTACCGGCTCACGGAATGGTATGACATCGGGACGTGGGAAGAATTCGTGACGGCGGTCCTGCTGGGGTTTCCGGTGTGTTACGGCGTCTGGTGGGGCGGCGGGGGACACGCCATTTGTGCCGTGTCCGTGGTGTACGAGAACAGTCAACCGGCGATTCGGTTTCTCAATTCCTGGGGGACGGATTGGGGCGACGCCGGATTCGGAACCATGAGCAAGAAGCAGGTCACGACGGGGATCGGCTATTTTGGGGCCTGGGCGGCCCGTGTTCCCGTCTATTCGGGAGGTTGAACGATGATGCCGTTGAATACCAAGGGTCTGGCGGATTTCCTCAAGATCATTGCCGTTTTGAGGGAGATCGGGATCGACACGATTGATGTCTTGATCAAAGGCCCCAATGTCCAGGATGAGGAGGCCTTTCGGGCGTGGGTGCGGGCCACGGTCAAGGCTGGTAAGACCCTGGCCGTTGTGACGCCGAACGTTTACGACGACGCCGTGATGAACGTGCTGGCGGCCCTGGTCGAGAGCGATCCTGCCTGGAACGCCTTTTACGGGATGGTGCGGGCCTTGCTCAACGGCCAGCCGGTGGCAAAGGATTCACCGGCCGCCGTGGTGGCCCATGAGCTTGTGAAGGGCATCCAGGATGGCTGAGATGGGCTACGCAACACCGGCTGATCTGGTGACGTTTTTCAACGAGGTCCTGGTGGAGGACCTGGCCTCGGACTCCGGGGTGCCCGAGGACGCCGCCGCCAGCGAGCGGATTCAGGCCTGTTTAGATGCCGCCAGTGGGCGTGTCGAAGCGGCCTTACTGACCAGCGGCCGGTATCGTGTGGAGGACCTCCAGGGGCTGAGCGGCAACAGCGGCTGGTATCTCAAGTGGCTGGTCTGCGCCATTGCCCTTGGCTATCTCGTGTTCAATCGGATTGCACGCCTAGATGACGGAACGAAGGCGATCATCGATCAAGCCGAAAGACAATTGGAATCGTTGGCTAAAGGTGTAAACATCCTGAACCTTCCTGAAAAAATCGAAGCGACAAACATACAAATCGAAGGTCCAACGTTAGCCGAACGAGTCGCTCTCAACACCTTGCCGCTGCGTACAAAAAACTTCTATCCGAACGAAAGTCAACGCTTGCCCCTCTATCGGACATACTCGGAGTGAGGTGATATATGCCGGTCAATCCTGTTGTTCGCGGTCTGGCCGAAGTTTACGTGAACACCGGGGCCAACGATACGTACGAGCTTTTGGGCCTGACGCGGAACGGCGTGACGTTCACCCGGCAGGCCTTTCAGATGCCCGTCCCGTGTGATTCGCATGGCGGCGATGAGGGAACCCCCCTCGACATGATCTTTCTGGACATGATCGTCCGGATCGATTGTGAACTGACGAGCTTCGATGATGAGGTGCGGAAAAAGATCGTGGCCATGAGCAAACGGAAGATGGGCGAACAGTACAACACCTTGCCCGTCCCGGGGACCCTCCTGTTTCAGAGCGGGCGGTACTTCGGGGTCAAGATCACCAGCAACATCGCCGACCGTTCCGACGGCAAGGTCCTGGCATTCACATTTCCCCGCTGTTTGATCAGCAACGATCTGTTGACCGACAATTTTGGCCGCCGCTTCACGACGCTCCACTTTTTGGCCACGGCCTATCGCGACCCGACGGCCAATCTCCTCTGGACGGAGGAACTCCTGACGCCATGATCGACTGGTTCCGCTCCTGGACATACCGGACATACGCCCGACGGGGGTTTTTGGTGTTTCGGTTGGGATCGCAATGGTACGTGCGGGACCCCATCCGCATCCTCTTTCGCCTCAACCAGGAGAAGGTCAGTGAGGTCCTCCAG
>Ga0209608_1003354_pt1 | contig 10059 bp, 6 predicted proteins | sample AD_UKC130_MetaG_FD_184428 | JGI IMG/M metagenome (GOLD analysis project Ga0209608, IMG submission 184428) | Active sludge microbial communities of municipal wastewater-treating anaerobic digesters from Canada - AD_UKC130_MetaG (SPAdes) (version 2) | ecosystem: Engineered > Bioreactor > Anaerobic...
CGCTGCCTTGATCCAGTTGCGCAAGGTCTGGTCGCTCAGCCCGAGTTCCCTGCAAACCATGCCTACGCTTTGCCCGTCCTTGACGCGCTTGACCGCCAGTTCCTTGAACTCGGTCGTGTATGCCTGCTTCGGTATCTTCATTCTTCTGCCTTCCAAAGTAACGTCATCTTACGTCACTCTTGGAAGACGAAATTCCGGGGGAACCTCAGTCAGATGCTGTTCCGTCTCTCTTCGCCACGTTCCTTTGTCTTTCATCGTTCGGGCCTTCGGCGGAGGCCCCGCCTACTACGCCCTCTGCTGACAACGCGCTGGCGCCAGCCAGCAATCCTTCCCGGCGCAGCCACTTCGGTTGGACGCCGCTTGCGGCGGCACTTCTCCACGGTATTCAGCGCCTGTTGCCAGACACCCAGCTTCAGTGTTCCGAAGCACCGGGGAGATCTCCCGGGGTAAGACGCGTTACCTTCCCTGCATAGGCGCCGAATTTATAAAGCACACCCTGTTGCCGCAGATAGAGGACTTCGCGGTCACGTGCCCGCTCGTCCCGAGTGCACCACACCTCATATCCGGTTTTTGTTCATCGCCCCGCAGTTTCGGATTGGGCGCACCGATAGACCCCGCCTCGCGGCGACGCCCTTGCCCTTCTCCTTGCCCTCGGCTCTGCTTGCCTGGCCGTAGGACTTTCACCTACGAAGTAACGCGCCATGCCCGGCGCACACGCCTACACGGCGGCGGCGTCAGTACGGATGCCCGTCCTGGCGAAAATCGACCAGATCGCCATCGTGTTCGATCAGCACCTGCCCGGCGACGATGCCTTCGCGTGCCATTTCGGCGACGATATCGCGGGCGCGCCACTGCGTGGGGATGATCATCACGTCGATAGGGCGTGTTTTGAGAACGTCGCGGAACAGGATTTCCTGGCCGGTGCCGGGAACGAAGCCGCCGGCCTTGGCCGGGTCGGAGTCGACGACCAGCGGAAATCGCTGGGCGTCGAGCCGGTAATGGTGAATGAATGCCGCCGCCTTGCCGGTACCGCCCCAGACGGCGACGCTGACACCGGAAGCGGCCAGCTGCGCCAGGCGTTCGACGATGCGCGCGCGATTGGCATCGGTGCGGCGGGCGAAAGCGGCGCTGCCGTTGGCGCGGTCGCGGCAAACCGCCGGCACACCGAGCCGCACGCAGGCAAAGACCACTTCTCCGTCATAACCGTGCGCCAGTTCCAGTACCGAGCCGGCGCGTTCGAGCACCGCGCGGAACGAGTGGCTGGTGAAGTGCGAGACGTGCTCGTAGAAAAAATCGGCCAGCCGGTCGGTGGCGAACACGCGGTCGATGCACGGCACCTCGGCGAAAAGAAAGCAGGTCTTGCCGGTCAGGGTCGCCGCCCAGGCCAGTTGTTCGAGCAATTCCGCCGGCGCGGTCAGGTGTTCGAGAACGTGCCGGATGACCACGGCGTCGGGGCGATAGGCCGGCAGATCGGACAACGGCTCGAACAGGCGGGCCTGGAACTCGACGCCATGCCCGGTTTCCGGACTGGCGTTGGGGTCGAAACCGACGTAGCTGCCCTGCCCCTGCCGCGCCTCGGATAAACCGCGCAGAAAATGCCCTTCGCCGCAACCGATCTCGACCACCGTCGGCGCCTCTGGCAGGCGTGCGAGCAAGCGATCACGGGTATCGGCCAGATGCCCCCGCCAAATCGCGCCGCTGTTGAACATCCGGTTGGGATTGCTGCGATAGGGCACGCTATCGTAGGAGAACGCGGTGTTCCAGACGTGCGAACAGACCGGGCACTGCACGAAATCGAGCGGCAGGCACGGCATGGCCCGCGCCTGGTCGGCGCTTCGCGGCCAGCCGAGCGTGGCCAACGGCTGCCGGCCGGCGGCGAAAAACGGCGCGGCCAGGGTGTGCCCGCAGACGGGGCACGGCTTTTCCAGCGGGTGAACGGCGATCGGCGGTTTCATGAGGCGATTTTTTTCCGGAAATAGGCGATGGTTTCCCGCAGTCCGTCTTCCAGCGCCACCTTCGGCACCCAATCGAGGTGTTTCCGCGCCAGCGCGATGTCGGGCTGGCGGCGCACGGGATCGTCAGGCGGCAGCGGCAGGAAAACCAGCTCGCTTTTCGAGGCGGTCAAACGCAGCACCGTCTCGGCGAGCTCGCGGATGGTGAATTCGCCGGGATTGCCGAGATTCAGCGGTCCGACGACCGCGGTTTGTTTCATCATCGCCAACAGGCCGTCGACGAGATCATCGACATAGCAGAAGGAACGGGTCTGCCCGCCGTCGCCGTAGAGCGTGATCGGCTCGCCGCGCAGCGCCTGGACGATGAAATTGCTGACCACCCGACCGTCGCGCGGATGCATGCGCGGGCCGTAGGTGTTGAAAATGCGGACGACGCGGATATCGACGCCGAACTGCCGGTGGTAGTCGAAAAACAGCGTTTCCGCGCAACGCTTGCCTTCGTCGTAACAGGCGCGGACGCCCACCGGATTGACGTGCCCCCAGTAGTCCTCGGTTTGCGGGTGCACGCGCGGATCGCCGTACACTTCGGAGGTCGAGGCTTGCAGGATACGGCCCTTGCGCCGCTTGGCCAGACCGAGCATGTTGATCGCGCCGAGTACGGACGTCTTGGTGGTGGACACCGGGTCGCTCTGGTAATGCACCGGGCTGGCGGGACACGCCAGATTGAAAATCCGGTTGACTTCGAGATAGATCGGCAACCAGATGTCGTGGCGAATCAGCTCGAAATTGGGCTTGTGCAGCAGATGCCGGATGTTGTCCTTGCCGCCGGTGTAGAAATTGTCCAGGCACAGCACCTCCTCGCCGGCGGCCACCAGCCGGTCGCAAAGGTGGGAACCCACGAAGCCGGCGCCGCCGGTGACCAGGGTTGTCGGCGTCATGCGTCCCTCCCGGTGACGGGATGCTCGCGATGGGCTTTCGCCTGCCACATGCCCTGCAAGGCAGCCGCCAGATGCCTGGCAAAACGCGGGGCGTCGAATAGCGGCGACCGCGGCAAGCGTTCGCGCAGAGCGGCGCGCAGACCGGCCAGGGCGGCGAGATCGTGGCTGTGCGCCGCCGCCAGCGCCACGTAGCCGTCGTCGTCGCGCGCGATCCAGTCGGCAAGACCGGCGTTGCGGGCGATGGTTTCGCCAACCCGCGACAGGAAACGATCGCCACGCCGCGTCAACACCGGCACCCCCATCCACAAGGCCTCGACGCTGGTGGTGCCACCCGGATACGGAAACGGATCGAGGGCGATATCGACCCGGTGATACGCCGCCAGCAACTCGGCCCGCGGCGAGCGCCCTTCGCATAGCACGCGTTCGGCGGCAATGCCGCGTTGCGCGAAACGGCCGAGGGTGGTCCGCCGCGCGTTCTCTTCGTCAAGCAGCGCCGTTTTGAGTAATAGCCGCGAGCCGGGAACGGCCAGCAGCACGCGCGCCCAGACATCGAGCACCGCGTCGTTGAGCTTGGCGAGATTGTTGAAGCAGCCGAAAGTGATCGCGCGCCCGTCGCGGGCCGGCAAGGGGCGGACATCGAGATCGAGACCGACGGCGGGCGGCGTGAAACAGAGGTAGGTTTCCGGCAGGCGCCAGACGGTTTCGGAAAAATCCGCCTCCTCGCCTGCCGGCACCACTTGCGGGTCGGCCAGTAGATAGTCCATCTCGGTCAACCCGGTGGTGGCGAAATAGCCGAGCCAACTGGCCTGCACCGGCGCCGGTCGCCAGGCGAAAACCGGCAAGCGGTTGTGGGCGGTGTGCCCGGAGAGATCCAGCAGCACTTGCATGCGGTCAGCGTGGATGCGACTGGCGGCGGCCTGGTCGCTCATCGCCGTCAACGCCGTCCAACTCGCCAAATGCGGCCGCAGGCGGGCGCTGAGCGCATCCTGTTCGTCGTGAGTGGCGTAGGCGTGGAGTTCGATTTGGTCTTTATCGAGATGCGCGAGAACGTTCTCGAGGAAATAGCCGACCGGGTGCTGGCGCAAGTCGCCAGAGACCAGCCCGACCCGTAGCGGTGCGCCGGCCACCGGCGGCGCCCATTGCGTGAACGGATGGCGCGCGCGTTGCGTCGCCTGCCGGCCGAATCGGCGCGCCGCCGCCAGATACGCGGCGGGTGGCTGTCGGCCAAGGTGACTCATGGTGTTCAGCAGATTGCTGTGCGCTTCCAGAAAATCGGGCCGGATGGTCACAGCCTGCTCGTAGCACGACAAGGCGTCGTCGAGGCGACCACGGTCGACCCACACCCGCCCGAGGCCACTGTGCGCCTCGGCCAGCGCCGGCTTGATGGTCAAGGCCCGCCGGTAGCTGGCGATGGCGTCGTCGAATTCACCGAAATCGCGTTGGACATTGCCGAGATTGCAATGCCCTTCGGCCAGATCGGGTCGGCGGGCGACCAGTTCCCGGCAATAGCGCGCGGCGGCGTCCAGGCGTCCCAACTCATGCGAGACCTTGCCCAGGCTGCCGATGGCCTCGGCGCAATCGGGATCGAGTTCCAGTGCCCGCTGAAAGCTGGTCAGCGCCGCCTGGCGCTGCCCCTGATCGCACTGCAGATTGCCACGATTGACCCAGGTTTCCGCGCGCCCGGAATTAAGCGCCAGGCTGCGCGCGAAGGCTTTCTCCGCCGTCGGCCAATCGCCGGACAGTCGCTCGGCGACCCCAAGATGATCCCAAACGGCCGCGTCGCGAGGCAGCAGCGCGGCCGCCCGCGTCAGCACGATGCGCGCGGCTTCGCTGTTGCCCAGTTGTAAATAAGCCACCCCGAGCAGATCCCAATCCTTGCCGCTTTCAGGGTGGCGTTCGAGAAACGGCGGTGCGGCGGCGGTGAGCGCCCGCCAGTCGCCCTGGTCGGCCAATGCGCGCAACGGTGCGTTGGCCTCGGGGCGCGCCTGTCGCCTGCCCGTCGCTGCTCGACCGCGTTTCCTGATCAGTTCCCGCAGGCGCTCAAGCAAACGATCATTGTCGTCCAAAACCGTCGGCGCCGAAAACGGTTCGGCGGCGAGGGCGGCGCGCGCCGTTTGCAGCAGTGACTCGGCTCGCGGGTCGTCGAGTCCGGCGGCAAGCGCCGTCTCCAGCAGATGCCGGGCTTCGTCGTGGCGACGCATGCGCAATAGGCAATCGGCACTGGCGACCCAGAACGCGCCGTTGCTCGACTCGGCGTCACACGCCGCCGCCAGATGCGCGAGCGCGCTTTCCAGATCGCCGTCCTCCATGTGCATCAGACCGCAATGGTAGTTGGCCAGGGGATGCCGCGGCCGGAGATCGAGCACCGCGGCAAGCAGCGATTTGGCTTCGGCGCGCTGTGCGCCGTCCAGGGCGGCCACGGCGAGATGCACGCTGTCGACCAGCGCCGCGTCGATGGCGGCGCCGTCGAACGTTGGGTCAGAACTCGAATTCCGCATTTTCCACCGCCCTGTCGATTGAGCACAAAGGCTTACTTTAACAGGCTTGGCGACGACGCGGCAGGAACTCTCGCCTCGCTGGCGGCGGTTACCGCGACCGCGTGGTTTAGCGCAAGGTGGCCATGCGCCGTAGCAGCGACTCCAGGGTCACCAGGCGGCGCCATTGCTCGGCGCGCGACGCGCCGACGACGCCGTGGGCCGCCAGCAGCGCCCGCAATTCATCGGGGCGGAACAAGCCGGTGTCGGCGAGAAGTGGGGAACGGAGCCAATCGGCGAGCGCGGTGTCTCGGAACAGGGCGATAGTTTCGGGGCGCGGAACCGCCGACCAGTCGGCCGGCGCGGCGGATTGCCCGTGGCCTGTCGCCATTTTTGACACCATCGGCAGTTTCACCGCCACCTTGGACCACACTTTGCCGCCGTAATGGCTCAACAGCGGACTGAAACGCCAGATGTTGAACGGCGTGGCCGGCATGGGCGGATACCCGTGTTCGAGCGGAATATCCGCCAGAATCGGCGCGTGGCGCTGAAAATACCGCCGGACCAGCAAGCTACGGAAACGGCCGCGGGCCTTGGCGGCGAGGATCGGGGCGAGCACCTGGGAAAACCCGATCGGCGAGAAAGCCGGCCACAGCTGGTTGGTCGAACTGGCGATACGCCCCTGCCAGCGCTGCATGCGCAGGCTGAAGTAAGCGCAGTCCATCTGCGAGGTATTCGGTAGCCCTTTGAGCGGCGCCGTGGCGCGCCGGACCGCCCCCGCCATGTGCTCGGCCAAATCCAGGGTGGCCGCCGGCGCGAAGATCGATTTTTCGTAGCCGACGGCGGCGAAGCGCTTGCGCGCGAGCATCGCGGCGTCCAGCGCCTGCTCCTTGCTGGCCAGTTTCGGCCAGAGCAGTTCCCACCAGTAACCGCGCGCCAATTCGCCGAACGATCCGTTCAGGCTCATGTCGTGAGTGGCGCTCAACTGGCGATGGACCTGCAGGATTCGCGCGTAGTCGAAGGCGTCGTATTCGCCGTCGGTCATCCGCAAGGCGGCGTCGAAAACCTCGACCGCGAGTTCCGGCGCGGCATTGATGCAATGGTGATCAAGTTTCAATTGCCCGGCGATGCGTGCCGCGACGCGCACGTCGGGATGTTCGCCACCGCCGGAGACCGTGGTATGAAACGGCCGGTTGGCGGCCAGCATCCCCGTCAGCAGCATGCGCGAGTCGTAACCGCCGGTCAGGTCGGAAACCATCGGACGCGGCGTGTCGGGCAAGGCTTTCAGCACCTCGACCAGCGCATGATGGGTTTGTTCGACGGCGTCCTCGAGATCGAGCGACTCGGCGGCGACCTCGCCAAAATTCCAATACGAACAGTGGCTTGCGCCGGCATTGTCGATGGTGAGCACGGTGGCGGGTGGAATTTTGCGGATGTCCCGCCACAAACTGCGCTCTTCGTAAATGATGCCCGTGGCGACGAATTCATGGACCGCGACCGGGTCGAGCACGCTGTCGTCGCACAAGGCCAACGCGGCCGACGACGAACATACCGCATGCCCGCCGCCGAGGCGGCGCCAGTACATGTGCAAGCTGCCGCAACGATCGGTGATCACATGCGTCTTCCCGGTGCGCCGGTCCACGATCAGCAGGGAAAAGAAACCCTGCAGGTGGCGGGCGAGTTCGTGCGCCCCATGCGTCAGATACTGCTCGATCAGCCAGGAAAGATCGCGCCCCTTGACCGCCGGCAGCGGCAACCAAGTGCCGAGGCTGGCAATCCAGATCCGATCGTCGGCGGAACGACCGATGCGTTTGTCGCCGGCCCGCTCACTGGGCGCGACCGCCAGTGAAGCGCCGGCAGCGGCGGCGGTGTCCGAGAATCGTATCGCCTTGAAAGCGGCAAGCGCTCGCGCGCCTTTCTGGAACACGGCGGCGTGATCGGCGTGACTGGCGTCCGAAGCGAATAGAAGTGCGTGGCCCATGAAGTCGCAATCTCTCTTTGTTTTTGGAACGGCGTGTCGAGTTGCGGCCGATTATACGGGGAGAGCCTGCAATGGAACGAGCGATAAAGACTGGATCGAGCTGGCGAAATCACGGAAAAACTTCCCTTGAAGATCCTCTTGAACGCAAAATATATTCAACCTCAAGGTCTGGCAAATGATCCGCGCATCAACCCAGCGGACTATTTTGTCTTTATATCCGAACCTTCATAGCGCGCAAGGGTGTCGCGCAAGGACAGGAGCAAGGCGTCGATGGAAACAACATCCGCATCGATTTCCGCTGTGTGCTCCGAGGCGGTCTTGGCCGTCTGAGCAATCTGCTTGACATCACTGACAATTCCCTGGGTAATCTGGCGATGCTCCAGCAAGGAATTGGAGATTTCTCCTACCACGACCCCGACGCGCGTTGTTCTCTCGTTGATCGCACCAATACTGTCACCGGCCGATCCGGCAAGCGTAACCCCCTCATTGACCCGGGTGACCGCCTCGCCAATGCTGGACATCGCGGATTGCTTTACCGTATTCATTTCGTTCATCATCAAGCCGATTTCGTTGGTCGACTTGGTCGTGCGTTCAGCCAGTTTTCGTACTTCGTCCGCGACGACCGCGAAGCCCCTTCCTTGTTCACCGGCACGCGCCGCCTCGATAGCCGCATTGAGGGCCAGCAGATTGGTCTGATCAGCAATCTCTCGAATGATGAGCACAACCTGCGATACCTTTTCAGATTGATTGCCAAGCGCTTCGACGTTGGCGGAAACACTTTCGATGGCCTTGGCAATCGCATTCATTTCATCGACGGCCGCATTGACCACCTTGCTACCAACAACGGCCGCCTCTTGTGAATCTCGCGCCTCCGCGCACGCGCCACGGGCATTTTCGGTGATTGCTCCAATCGCCTCGGCGACGCCAAACACAGCGGTTGACATTTCAGCGGTCAAACGTTCTTGAGCCTTATTTCCTTCGCTAATGCGCAAAGAGGTTTGAGGGAGCCTGACCGTCAGTTCCGACAACTGGGCAGCCGCTTCGCGAATCGACGCAAACGCCCTTGACAAGTCTTGCTGTAGTCGCGACATCGAAGCGACCATGGCGTTTTTTTTGCACATTTCCGGAGAAAAAACGAATTCTAGACTGCCGTTTGCCACGGAGTTCGCGAAAGCGGCCACCAGCGCGCTGGCTTCCTGCATTTTGCGCAGCCAGACGGCCATGAAAATCAACACGGAGGTTTCGGCCACCACGTAGGAAGCATGAACCAGAACACGTTCGATACTCACGGAACCGGAAAATACGTACAAGGATGCACCGCCGTACTGCATCCAGGCAAAAAATATGTGATGAACGGCAATGAGCGCCGCCGCCACGAACAGTGGACGCCAATCGCAATAAAGCACGAGAAAAGCGAGAAGTACAAATATGCCGAAATGCGCCTCGATCGCCCCATGCCATTGTTGAATCAGCAAACCGGAAAAGATCATCGTTGCGCAGGCCATTGTAATTCTTGAAAGAGTGGAACCAGCCATCAGCCACCAGATCAGTGCCGGAACGAAAAACGCGGGCAAACCGATAGCCAACCCTTCGCTCCAGGTTTCCGTCATTTGCGCCGAGACAAGACACAGCAACAAATGGATTGCCAGAACACCAAGCAGTAAATTATCCGCACGACGGCGGAAACCAGACAATGGATCGTTCTGTATTTCAACGCTCATGTTCATTCTTCTTTCTAAATCGGTGCATGAATGCGATTAGTGCCACATGGCATTTATCACAAATTAACGGCTTATTTAAATAAGGCAACAGAGCGCTCAGGCGCGCCAAAACAAATCACGCCAGACGAAAGGAAATTACGCTGCTCGAAACGCCAAAGCATGATGGCCGAAGATCCAAGCCAAACAAGAAAAATCACCCACAAAAAAAAGGACTTATCAGCCACACGATTTATCTCCTTCGATTGCATGCGCGGATCCATTTCAAAATTATTACCGCACCGAAATTTAATCTCGTTTTAAAAAATCGACGGCAGGGGAAAAATGAGAACACACAATTTCAAATTTTGAATTGGCCCATGGTTTTTTGCATGTGACCAGCCAGTTCCTTGAGTTTTTCCGCCTCGGCAGCGGTGTTGACCGTGGCCTGTGCATTTGTTTCGGTCATTTGCGCCACCGTTTCCACCTGGTCCGAAAGACTGTCGTTGGCAGCGCACTGTTCGTCGAGCGAGGCGGCAATATTATTGACCACATCAACCACATGCGTCGCGTCATCCTTGATGCGCACAATCGTCTCGCCCGCCTGCTTGGCCAATGACACACCGTCATTGACCTCGGCAACACTGGCGCCCATGGCCGCGACGGCGACTTGCGCGCTCCGCTGCACCGCCTCGATCATGCCGGAAATCTCTTCCGTGGCCTTGGTCGTGCGTTCCGCCAGTTTGCGGACTTCATCGGCCACCACGGCGAATCCACGCCCCTGCTCGCCGGCACGCGCGGCCTCGATTGAGCTTCCCCCGAAATTTCGTCTGCCAAGGGTGACCTAAAATTGTCGTCACTTTTGGAAGGCAGGAAATGAAGATACCGACGCAGGCATACACGACCGAGTTCAAGGAACTGGCGGTCAAGCGCGTCAAGGACGGGCAAAGCGTAGGCATGGTTTGCAGGGAACTCGGGCTGAGCGACCAGACCTTGCGCAACTGGATCAAGGCAGCG
>Ga0209608_1003359_pt1 | contig 10045 bp, 9 predicted proteins | sample AD_UKC130_MetaG_FD_184428 | JGI IMG/M metagenome (GOLD analysis project Ga0209608, IMG submission 184428) | Active sludge microbial communities of municipal wastewater-treating anaerobic digesters from Canada - AD_UKC130_MetaG (SPAdes) (version 2) | ecosystem: Engineered > Bioreactor > Anaerobic...
TGTTGAAGCGGGAACTCATTATGATACGCCGCAAGTCCTGGTTCACTGAGAACTGGGTATGTCTTACGTCTGGAATCTCTGCTAGTGGGCAAGCATTCACTCCGGCTTCCCTATTAGGCTCTGTCTGAAAAGCCGTTTTCTATAGTACTTTTAAATACCTGTGAAGTAATGCCAGATAGATCATCGAGAGAATATGGGTCGCTAGTTTCTCGTGACGGACACACAGGCGGCGGTTTTCTTTCAACCAGCCAACCAGCCGCTCCACCACATTCCGGCACCGATAAAGCACTCGGTCAAAGAACCGTGGTGACCGCTCCCTACGCTCATTCAACTTTCCCGGAATCACCGGCCGAATCTCCCAAACCCCCAGCAATTCGTCGATCCAGCGGGCAGGGTAAGCGCGATCGCCACACAACGCCACCGGCCAGGCCGCCAACACTCCCTGCTCGTCAGTCAGTCCTGCTTCCGTCTTCGCCAGCAGCGGCTCAAGCATCTGCGATTCATGGACCTGACCGCCCGAGACAACCACCTCCAAAGCATGTCCTTGGTTGTCACACACGATGTGCACCTTGGTGGAGAACCCGCCTCGCGACCGGCCTAACACATGGTCGGCACGCTCCTCGGGGACCCTTTTCTCCGCCTCCCGCTGCGGCCCGCGACGCTCGGACCACGGTCCCATCCACATGCCAGGCCTCCACTCCCACCTCACCCGCTTCGATCCCCAATGCCCGCAACGCGTAGAAAATTCTTTGCCACAGTCCGCTTTTACTCCATGTCCGAAAGTAGCGATAAGCCGTTTGCCAGGGGCCAAACTCACTGGGCAAATCCCGCCAGGCAGTTCCCGTCCGCAGAATCCACAAAATGGCCTCCACAATGACACGCCGATCTCGCCGTGATTGTCCCGCCTTGGCCGGCGGATCAAAGGAGCCCGCGATTTTCTCCCACTGTTCGTCCGTGATCATTGTCCGCGCCGTAGTCACACCCTCCGTGTAAGATAGTCGACTTATGAACAGCCATTGTCACAACGCCTCTCATTGACAAGCATGACACCAGATTCTCCCATGCCGAAAAGACCGGTTTTCAGACAGAGCCTAGCGGTTTGACTCTTCCCTCGTCCGCCACTCCCGTTATCGTTTGTTATCGTCGCTGGGCCCAATCGACACGTAATTTTGATTCGATTAGGAGGCTGCCCAAAGTTACCATTACAAGAACCGGGCTCGCACTTCGGTGTGCAATTCGTACGTCTTTCCTTCTTTTGAAACAAGGATGATTTTTAAAGGCCTCTCAAAAACCCCTGCGGTGCCCGGGTGCCGCAAAGCAAACCGCAGTGATGGATCGCTTGGACCAGGATTGCCGATTGACACGGAAAGAAGTGGTTCGGCCATACCTAAGACCACTTGTTGCAACCTAGCTTGGCATTGAAATCCAGGGCGCACTTTGAGCGACACCTCTCGTTCGCTGGAACTCCCAGGCTCCACAAAGCCCATATAAATGACTGGGGGTAGAAGTAGATCTTTCTCAACATTTCCTTGAAGTTCGATCTGTGCTACCTCCCAGTCCGCGCCTTCTGCCAATAAATCGACACGAATCGTAAAGCTCCCCGGTTTCTCGGGGGCACGTCCCCGAATGATCAGCTCCATTCTGTCCGCGATGCATCTAGGCTCTACCGTGAGATGCCTGCGGACTTCGTCGGGTGCGTCGATTGCGGCAACGCGAAGAGCTTTGGCCCGGCCAGAAACAACACTCCGAATTTGTTCAAATGCCTCACCAGGCCCCAAGGTCCCCAAGTTAATCGGAACAGAACCGGCCCGTTTCTCTGCCGTGACATGACATGCAAGCTCCAAAGCAACTGCCGGTACAGACTTAGAATCGGTAATCAGGAGTGCTTTAAACGTTCGCCGACCGACTTGTCCATCCGAAAGATCCGCCACGAGTTGCACCCTGATAGAGGAATGCGGGGCTATGCTCGTCGCCGACAACATCAGTCGCGTGCAACCGCAGGAGACCTCTGTGTCCACGATTTTCACAATCCGGGAGGTCGAATTGACGACCCTGAAATCCCCGGAAACTTCCGTCTGTTTCGCCAAATTCACCTTGCCAGCATCGACAACTGCCGGGCTGGCATAGATGCCACCGGGAGCTCCCGATACACGTCCACACCCTGCCGACAGAATCACACAGCTCAGCGTCGCTAAGCGCCAGATAAACAGTGTCCCGTATATGAAGTCCATTTTCATATTCATTATACAGCCAGAGTTACTCGGAGTATGTGCCTCGCATCTAGGTCGTTATGCCAAAATCATTCTTTCATGTGTAAACGCTTCGAGCCTTTTTTCACTCTTGAACCGATCACGAATAACAGAAGCACTATAATGCTCCCAACCGTAATGACAGATATTGTCACCGAACGGCGAGAGATAACTCTCTGCTCAGGCGATTTAGCCCGTAAAGGAAGTTCATTGTGAAAGACCCCTGCGGTTACACGCCGCCCATCAGGAAGAACCTCCACCCGCGCGATAGTCCCGAGCAATGTCTTCAAGGACTCTTCTTCAAATAGCGACGGATCGACCTGACCTACTGAAGTGAAATTGAATTGATACACCCATTCCGTCGGTGTCTTGCCTGGATTCTCAGCCCGCCTCAGCACTCGCCGAGGCAGCAAGGTGTCCTCGCCTAATCGCTGGGGTTCAATCTCACATGAAGTCCTGAGGGACACACCCCCCGTTGCATTCCTGGCTTGAAACTCATAAAAGACGGCCGCATACAGCAGGTCCGGATTGAGTACCACTGTCCAATCGGTTTCAGTTCCTTCTTCAGAAACCATCGGTTTGCCAGTAATCCAGAGGGCATTGGGAACCTCCCTCCAGGGTCTGGTCTCCACCTTGGCAATTGGACGCTGGAGTAAATCAAGCACAGACGTTTCAGGAAACCGGTAAAGTATGGTAAGCCAATAGAGAAAGTCAGAATTACATCTTACCCGGAATTCAGCGTCTTCAAAATCCGAATAATAAAGGACCCCGCTGTTTTCATTCAAATAACCCTCCAAATGATAAAACCTCTTTCCGGAATGGATAAAAATTTCGCGAACGATGTGAGATCGCTCCTTTTTTGCCCACTCCGGCCCAGCTTGCGGTGGCCCCTGCAACCGCGAATATTCTAAGCGAAGTTTAGGTCCGTCCTTTGCAAATCTGATCGTTTCTTCTCGTGACGCATCTCCCTCTTTGCGGATTATCTTGAGCTCTCCAGCAACATGTTCTGTGCTTTGAACCAGTCTGTCATGGGCGGCTGAAACAGCCCGAAGCAACTGTGCCTCCAACTCGGTTTCAGCCATGCATTTGCCAGTCTTGGCGATAACTCCTACAAAGGATGCCAGCAATATACACGAGAAAACGAATCGTACCATAAGCCGAACGTGAGTCGTGTCCGTACCTTTCGCCCAAGGTTTCATGAATTTCTTACCCAATATCAAGTTCACTGTGGGCACATAGAGCCGGATGAATGCATGTTGCACCACTGACCACCCTGATCAAACCTCTGGACGATCGAACAATGGTAGGTCCATCTGTTGCCGTACAGAAATGGCCCTTCGGGTTCGCAAGCAAAATAAATGTAACACCACTGACAACCATAGACCTGCTCCATTCGCCCGCTGGGCATATTCCCGTAGGTACCGACGACAATATTGCGTGAACCTATGCCATCGCGGCAACTCGGCGCACCGGGTACCTCATAAGAGTTGAAATCTGAAGGACATGCCGCCACGCCATCTGGCCGAATCACAGGCCAAAGCTGACACCCCCATTCTGCCGAATCCTCAATGTGGTCTTGATAGCAAGGTCCTGCCCAAACGAATAAAGCCATTCCTACTAGCACTGACACACAAACACCTGCCGGCAGCCAGAATATTCTTCGTCGCGTCATACCCTCCATCTCCTGTGTCTAAGACCTCTAGCCTGACAAACAAGACATACAATTAGAACCAGCTTCTGCAAAACTTGTCGCCCAGAGGGGCATCCCCAATCTGATTAGGCCAGCCCACCGTCCTTTTTTCACCGGCCACCTTGCCGTTGTCGTCTGTTTTGCAAGGCGTAACACGATAACAATTACACTGTCGAGTGCAAAGGTCAACCAGCGAGACACAGAGAAAGAGAAGGCGTCAAGGCATCCACAGCTTGCCTTCCCTTGCGCTACCCTATACAGAGAATACTCAGCAAATACAAAGAATAGTCCTGCGAGAAGCCACCTAACGACTCTTGCATACCATCCCGTCAGCAGCCATAACGCTAAACCCACTTCTCCGGTCGTTTGGCCGAGGATGAACCACCGGTGTTCAAAGATCGAATTCGCGACGAGAACTTTTCCCCCAAAGGATTGGTAAGCCTTTAATCCGGCTGCGACCAGAAGCAGGCACGCCACAGCCACCCGCAGGCCATCCCATGGGTGACTTCTGCGGCCATCTCGGCTCAAACTACGGCCCGCATTTTCGACCTCGCCCACCAACCCACTCATCGACAAGCTCCCGACAAGCTGATTCCCCCGCTTCTTCACAAACTGGTCGCCATTATGTGTGCGTGTGTGTGTCGTGTCAACCCCCACGAAAGTGTTGTTTTAAATCACACCGTGGGCTGATGTGTACAATTGTACCGACCCCGGCACCTCAGATGCTCCCCGCAATCAGTCTCCAGGTATTTCGCCTTACGCTGTTTCGGATAAGAGACCTCCAAACAACCGCCACGTACTAAGCGATTCTGAATCCGAACAAAGGAATCTTCGCGCTGTTGAAGCGGGAACTCATTATGATACGCCGCAAGTCCTGGTTCACTGAGAACTGGGTATGTCTTACGTCTGGAATCTCTGCTAGTGGGCAAGCATTCACTCCGGCTTCCCTATTAGATAGAACTGGCTGGTCCTTCGTCAGCCTCATCCCGCACCCACTGACGGCGCCGAAAATATCGGACCAAAATCAAGGCACTTACAAGCGCCGCGAACAAGATCACGTGAACGGCCCAGAGCCAAGGGAGCCTATAAATTGGTCTAGACTCAGGCAATCCAAACGCATGCATGCTGAATACCTCATCCGACAATTCGTCAAATGCGACATCTTTGAGTGCCCATTCGTACCGCTCGACGACACTGCCATCCGAGGCCTTTTTCCATTCGATTATCCCCCACTCCACAATTGGGATTTGACCGAATCGGGTGGTGTACTCCAGCTCACACACCCCACGATAGCCGCCTCGCATTTCAAGCTCCCAGCGACGCACTGCAAAACTTAACTTCGGGTCAACGATAACCTCTCCTTTTACGAAACCCTGAGGTGCGTCTCGACGCAAGTCCAATACAAGACATTTTGAATTATCAAACTCCCTCCAACTGACATCTGCCAACAGTACATCCGGACTGTGTAACAGTTTTGATAGCGCAAATTCGCCGACAGAGACGGGAGCCAGTATAAACTTGCCATACCAACGAAAATCGGCCTCCAGCTCGAATGGGATCGGTGTTGGACCCATCGCGGTCACGACATAGTTTTCCGCCTTTGGAGCCTTTTGCACCTCGAATGCAAGGCGCGGTTTGATCACGGCGGCCTGCACCGTGCCGATTCGTCTGTCATTCACCGGTCCAATGATTTCTCGGTCAAGCCGTCGCATGGCGTCCCGATTCCAAAAAGTCACAAGAGACTCCACATATTCTCCCACTGGACCGGCTTCGTACCGCTCAACACCCGTGATTTTGATGCGATGGTAACTTTTTTCCAGATCCAAGAGGCATGCGCAAACCTGTTCCAGTAGCTGGTTGTCACTCTGCGTTTTTTCGTCGGCGTGTATAGTCAGCCAACTTATTACCCCTTGCAGCGTGACAAGGCATAACAACACAACTCTTACCCGAATCTTACATTCGAACATAGTTGTCCACCACCTGGCCACCAAGCCCGCCATTTAGGTTTTCAGCATCCCGAAAGATACAAGACATACACGGACTATCGTCCAGTGATGCGCTCGTTACCTGACGCTCAATAAATAAGGTCGCACGAAGTCCCCCCAGCACGTAAGGTACAGATACAGTTCACAGGACAGTTCTCCCCATTGGCAGTGTCGCACCGGGTGCCAGGTTCACATGACCAGTTACACCCGGTACATGATTTAGGAACCTCTGCACAATTACCAAATAGGTTGCGAATATCTCGATTTGCCATTGTGCGTGATACTGGAGGATTAGATTCTATTACCAGATAACTTTCTATCTTGCCCAGTTGGCCTGATTTATCGCCTCCGGCCAATCTGGGCGCGCAAGGGGAGCGCCCTAAGCCGGGGAAAGTGCTGCCGTCTTTTCACTCAAGACCCTCCGGTGGATGTAAACATTTACGGCCGCTGCTACCCCATAGGCATACTGAAGATTCTTCTCTATCCCCCGATACCGGACCTTCACCCATCCAAAGATGTGCTTGATCACCCCAAACACGTGCTCCACCCGACTCCGTATCCGACTCTTCCAGCGATTGCTCCGCAACTCCTTCTCCCCCAGAGGAGCGTTCCGCCTCGCCCGCGGGGCCTTCTTCCGAATCGCCTCCTTTTGCCCCACATACGCCTTGTCCCCATACACCCGCCGCTCTCCCCCATGCAAAAGCTCGGACAACATCTGACTATCATGCACATTCGCCGGCGTCAAACTCACCGAATGGATCACCTTCGTCCGACTATCCACTCCCACGTGCAATTTGGCCCCAAAGTACCACTGGTCCCCCTTCTTCGTGCTCCCCATCTCCGGGTCACGACTCTGCCTCTCGTTCTTCGTCGAGGTCGGGGCTGAGATCACTGTGGCGTCCACAATAGTACCCTTCTTAATCGTGATCCCTGCTCGCTCCAAATGCTCGTTGACAGTTTTCAGAATCTTCTCGCCCAACTTGTGCTCCTTGATCAAATTCCGAAACCGGTTGATCGTGGTCTCATCCGGTGGACGATCACGCCCCAGGTCCAGGTTCAAAAAACGCTGCACAGCCAACGAATCGTGCATCAACTCCTCGGCCTCGGGGTCAGAAAGGTTAAACCATATCTGGAGAAAGTAGATCTTGATCATGAGTACCAAAGGCGTCACCGGTCGTCCCGGCTGCCCTTCCTTGGGATAGAACGGCGCGATGAGACCGATAAGACTGTCCCACGGCATCGCTTTTCCCATTTGCTGCAAAAACCGGTCACGCCGGGTTGGACGACGATAGACATCAAACCTTGCCGAGGCAAAAGTCAGTTGCTCGCGATTGGCCATCTGGGCAATTCCCCGCAATTAAGGCATCCTCCGTCCTTACCTTCGCAAAAAACTCCACTCCATTATAATACGTGGGAGTTATGCAGAGGTTCCTTAATAATGTGCCGAGGACCTGGATATGACCAAGGATTGAGCCACCACCACGCGCTGCTGTCCTCCGAATCCGCGCCCTGTTGCTGTGAACCAGATTCCTCCGCGGCCGTCACGATCGGTTCAGCCGTACCGTCCCTGGAGAGATGGCCTACCCTTGCATCCGCCCCAAAAACCTGCTCGGTTGCAAGGCGGTCCGCGTTGGGTAAGGCAACCGCCCGTGGACTTGTAGCCGACCTGCGCGAAGCACGCGGTAGCAAGTCTTCTTGTTCTCCGGTCGAATTCGCAACCGCGTCGACGAGGATGGCGTAGTGCCCGCCGCCCTCCGCCTGTGCAAAGAATGGGTCCTCGCCGCTGCAGGCGAACGGGAAGAAACCGGTGTCGCTGCCGGGGCTTTCATGGAAAACGTCGCCCACGTAGGCGATGTGGTCCTCCTCCCCGGAGCCGCCGCCGTAGTCCCGGCCGTAGTAGCGATAGTCGTAGAAGCCGGGATAGGTAATGGTCTCGTCGTAAGAGTGGCTCCACGGGCTACCCCAACTGGTGTTGGACGAAGAGCCCGTGCCCGAGCCGCTCCCCTCCGGCACCGTGTGCGTCCACCAGCCGCTCTCGGAGCCGTTCTCCAGGCCGGTCACGTGGTTGCTCGCCGAACTGCTCACCGCACCGTCCCCCTGGCCCTGCCAGGTCTTGGTCCACCGGTACTGGTAATTGTAGTCGTCGTAGGTGGCGTTCTGGTAGGTCCCGCCGCTGGCCCAGGTCTCGGCATCGAGCCACCAGTGGTCCTGCCACTGGCGGTGGTAGAAGGAGTCGGCCGAGCCCGTGGCCGAGGCCGAGCGCAGATTCCTCCGAGAGGAATCGCCCTGACGCCGTTGTTTCGGGGACGGTGTCCCTGAGGTGCGGCCGGCTTCCTTGGCACAGCCTGGCCGCACACCCGAAATGCGGGCTTGGACTCATGCCGGACCCCGCATCTCGCTTGCTGCCCTCTGCAGCTGCCACCTGTCGGCTGGCCCAAAGGCAGACGGGAGTAGGCTACTCCATCATCTCAACGAGCACTTAGTCACGTGCGCCGGCTTGGCCCCTTGGGCTTTCTCACGTACTTCGCGTACCAGGGAGCGATTAGATTATAATAGGCGTCATGTGCGGCGTCTCCTATGGGGTCGATTTTTCCCTCAAAGCGCTCCCGCAGCTCTTCAAGCCAATCAAACTTGGGGTCTGCCAGCACGTACTTCCTCATCTCCTCCATCGCCTCCACATAATCATCCAATCGCCCAGCCCTGTTCATGGTCCGCAGCACGGCCAACGTCTCTTCGTACTTCCGGATGTCCCAGTCCTTGGTCTCATGAGGATAAAAGTCGTAACCATACTCTTCCACTGGGATCAAGAGCGCGTTAGTCACCCCATGGGCCTCACAGACCATCTTGAACCGTTCGGAGACAATGATGTCACCCGTGCAGCCACGCGGGAAAAAGACATCCTCTCCCGACCACGTTCCTGGCTGGATGACCAGTTTCTTCCAACGCTTTCGATTAGACCCTATCCGGCATACCGGGCAGACCGGCTTGTCCGCAGGGGGATCGAAACCGGATGCTTCAGGATCCACCACGGCTTGGCTCCGCGCCACGAAGACGCGAAAATACGCAGGAGGCGGTTCCTTGGCTCGCCGCTTGGGTTTGATCTTCACGATCTCCACAGGGTCAAAACCGGAAAGCCCGGTTAGCCCTTCGGACTCATAGATCTGCTTGAACCGAGAGGAGACGAGAATGTCGTTCACCGGAGGAAATACAAAGTCACAGTACCCGTCCCGGCAAACCTCGAAGTTGACCCGCACCGGCGGCAACCAAGCGCGCATTCCCACGGGATGGCCGCAAGCCTCACAACGCGGCGGCTCGCCGATCACCGCGTCGTCGGCCTGAATGGCGTCACACCCAAACAGACCGGGCCCGTTGTGGAGAACGTGAAAACGAACAGACGGACGCTTCATTTTGGTAACCCCCCGGGAAAACGTTTCCTCAGATCATCCTGGCTATAACGCCACCGCAGCCAGGCTTCGAACTGTTCCACCGTCGCATCCCGGTTCCGCTTAAGCCATGCCACGACTTCATCATCTAGCTCTCTGTGCCAGCGTTGGTAGCCGTAATGGGCCTGCTTATCCGCGCCCCGGGTCACAAGCCGCGGGTCCCGCCGCCGATACGCGCCGCTTAAAGTGGGATGGTCCTCGAGAGCTTTATGCACTTTCGTCGAGATGGCAGGATGCAACTGTCCGGTGGCGGCACGCGCAGCCCGTGCGGCGTCTCCGACTCTGTCCACCGCCCGAGCCGCATCCACGGCCTTATCGGCCGCTTTCGCGGTAGCTCGGGTCGCCTTGATCCCTGCGCTTGCCCCGCCGGGGACAAAGGGAACAAGTGTCGCTGCAACATCGACCGCAAGGCCGCCTGCGTCAACTGCTGCCTGCCTCCACTGTCCCTCGTATAGGTCCTTGGCAACGGAAACAATCCCCAAGCCGATGTTTGCCTCGTCCCACAGTGTCTCAAGAAACAACCCCGAGGGGTCAACGTAAATCGTCTGAGAATTGCGGACGTGGCGGTAGAGATTGGCATCCCCCGCCGAGAAACCCAGCGGGTCCTCGCTCAGCCAGCGACCGACGGAAGGATCGTACCAGCGGTTGAGGTTGTTCTGGAGGCCGGTGTCGGGGTCG
>Ga0209608_1003361_pt1 | contig 10043 bp, 9 predicted proteins | sample AD_UKC130_MetaG_FD_184428 | JGI IMG/M metagenome (GOLD analysis project Ga0209608, IMG submission 184428) | Active sludge microbial communities of municipal wastewater-treating anaerobic digesters from Canada - AD_UKC130_MetaG (SPAdes) (version 2) | ecosystem: Engineered > Bioreactor > Anaerobic...
CCCACGGCATATGAGATAAGAGGAGCGGTCATAGCACTTCGTTCCGAAGAAGCATCGAAAATTCTCGTTGAAATGCTCTGAGCCGGCGGCAGCCTTTTGCCTGCTGCCCGGCAGCCGGCTCAGTTTCCCGCCCGCGCATATTTCCCGGTGAGCTTTCGTCTTCAGAGAATTTACACCCACCAATGGGTCCAGTCTGTAATCTAGCAGTTCCAATAACATGTCATGTTAATAATCCGCCGCATCTCAGCCGCAGATCCTGGTTTCAGTGTCTGTCTGCCTGTTTGCCCTGCTGCCGCACCTCCGTCCACTCCCGTCAGTATCCGATCTGCCTCCGGAACCCTGCCTCAGTATCCTCAGGTAATGGTTGGCCTCACGCAGCACATGGTCGCCGAGCAGAGGTACCGCTATGGCCTTTATGCTGCAGTTCAGCAGGCCCTCGGTGCCTGCATTCTTGAAATCCCTGATGCCGGCAGTGGCATCAATGCTTTCCCTTGTCATTCCGGGCAGCAGAGCAGCCTGTTCGGATGCCGCAATGGCTTTCCTGGTCAGTTCGGCGAACTCGTTGCCGAAATCATTGGCGGTGTTGATCAGCTCTCCTTCGGTAGGATCCAGGAGGCCTCTGATAAACAGCGCATGCTCTCCCATGATCCTGTTCCAGAAAATCTCCTGTCCGGCCAGTTCATTGGCGCTGCCCACACTTTCCCTGTTCTGCAGCCTGTTGAGCGTCCTGAGGTACAGTTTGGCCTCCCTGAGGATATGGTCCAGCAACAGCGGATAATTGAGCGTGAACAGCCTGCAGGCAAGTACATTGCTCAGTATCTTCGTCTTGAAATTGATCAGCGCCGTTGCAAGTACGATCGCCCTGTTGTTGAGGTTGAACACCCTCCCCTCCAGCAGCGGTGACGCAAGATTCCCGCTGTTTCCGGCAAGGCCTTCTTCCATCTGGGTCAGCCTGAAGTTGATGGGAATCCCGGTGTAGAACTGGGTTGCTCTTTCCGCCGCAAGAGTATGGGGCGTGACGAATTCTCCTGATTCGACCGAAGCCCGGCTCACCACTCCGTTGGACAGCGAGATCGTCTCGGCCAGCAGCATTTCGAACTGGTTTTTCAGCATGTCGGCTTCACGGGCCAGATCGGCGTCTTTCGGGGTAAACGCTCCCTCGATGAAAATAGCGTGCTCTTTTGCGATCCTGGCAAAAAACAGGTTGAGTTCGAGCGAAAGCCGGATGTATTCTTCTCTTGAAATCATGAAATATCACCCTTTACAAAAAAATGCATTAGAAAACCCAGCACATTACATAATATGGCTGGGTTACATAAAGAGTGATAATTCAGAATATGGTAAACTAAACGGAATGCGCGTATTTCAATACCCCAACTCTTCGCCTACTATAATTACCTTGATACGGCCCTTGACCCTCTGGTACCCCGACACCACGTAACTGCAGCAAATACGCTGCGGGCTGCCGCATCCGGCAGCCATGCCGGTTTCCCCCTGTGCCAGCGACATGCATTCACCTTTTTCCCTGCAGTATGTCTGGCAGCCAAGCCTTACGGTATTGGCAGGCGCTGCGGTCCTCTTTACCCTGTCTATGGCTTCATCTATATCCTTGACGATCTTGTTGTATCCTGCGACGATAATGACCGATTTCGGTCCGTAACAAATCGCAGCCACCCTGTTGCTGTTTCCGTCCACGTTATACAGTTCGCCGTTCTCAGTGATCGCATTGGTGCTGCTTATATATGTGTCAGCAAAAAACGATTCCCTGTATATTTTTTCTATGTCCTCACGGGACAGTCCATCCTGATAGCGGTCCAGGAAACGGTAGCTGCCAGAACGGAGAAGGTCGATGATGCCGCATTCGAACAATGTCATGGAACCTCCCACGGCAACAGTCTGCCCTTCGCTCATCAGCTCCCTTACCTTGTCCGCGACGTCGGCTTTGCTTTCAACATAATAAGCCTGCATATTGTTCTTCTCAAGGTTCTTAATCGTTTTTTCGATCCTTTTTTCGATGATGGTCTTCAGGTTGCTGTCCATAAGCCCTCAACTCCCCGTCCGGAAATATTATGCCGGTGCGTTTGCACCTTACCGGTACGTCCGCACCTTACCTCTATAAATTATAACATGAGTCCACCTGAAAGGTTATCGTTCTGTGAGAATTTCTCCGGCAAAACGAAACCGGCGCCGGCCCTCCCGAATGATCGGGAAACGACCGGCGCCGGTCCCGGCTTATTGGTCCATGTGTCCGCGGCAGACCAGCCGCAACATCTTGATTTACCAAACCTATATACTGCTGAGTGGATCCAATGCAGTGAGACAAATACCGATGATTATTCGACAGTCAGCACCACTACAGACTTCGGCGGCATCACTATCCTGAGCGCGCCGTTTTTCAGTTCGGCCCCGTTGAATTCCGCAGGCTTGACGTTCTCCGGAGCGCCGAACGTGTTATGCGCATTCATCGCAGATGCAGTCAGAATGGTGCCGCTGACACTGGAAGCATTCCTGCCGCGCAGCTGGCAGTCGATTTCGGCTTCCTTTTCGTGGCTCAGGTTGCAGATAGAGATATGTATTTTGTTGTCCTTGTCTATCGATGCCGAAGCGCTGACCTGCGGGATCGTATTGCCGCCGAAGCGATAATCTTCGTTTTCCAGTGCTATCGGCAGCAGGTCCGCCTCCTGGTGCACCTTGTACATGTCGAATACGTGGTATGTGGGCGTCAGTACCATCTTTTCGCCCTCTGTCAGTATGATGGCCTGCAAAACGTTGACCATCTGTGCTATATTCGCCATCTTCACCCTGTCGCAGTGGTTGTTGAAAATGTTGAGGTTAATGCCGGCCACCAGTGCGTCCCTCAATGTGTTCTGCTGGTACAGGAAGCCCGGGTTGGTGCCAGGTTCCACGTCATACCATGTTCCCCATTCGTCTACGATCAGGCCGACCCTCTTCTCCGGGTCATACTGGTCCATGATCACCGAATGGCGTGTCACCAGTTCCTCCATGAACAGAGTCTTCCTGAGCGTTTCGAACCATTCAGCCTCGTCGAAATCCACAGCCGAGCCTTTTGCGTTCCAGTCGCCGGGAACCGTGTAGTAATGCAGGCTCAGCCCGTCCATCATGTTGCCGGCCTCCCTCATCAGGACCTCTGTCCACCGGTAATCTCCGGAGTTTGCTCCGCAGGCGATCTTATATATCCTGTTCCCGCCGAAATTCCTGATGTATGTCGCATACCTGCGGTATTCATCCGCATAATACTCGGGCCGCATATTGCCGCCGCATCCCCAGTTCTCGTTTCCAACGCCGAAGTACGTCAGCTTCCAGGGCTCCTCTCTCCCGTTGGCTCTCCTGAGGTCAGCCATCGGTGATTTACCGTCAAACGTTATATATTCTACCCACTGCTGCATCTCCCTCACGGTGCCGCTGCCTACGTTGCCGCATATGTAAGGTTCGGCGCCGATAAGCTCACACAGCCGCATAAATTCATGTGTCCCGAAATGATTGTTTTCCGTAACGCCGCCCCAGTGCGTATTGATCATCGTCGGGCGGCTCTCATAAGGGCCTATGCCGTCCATCCAGTGGTACTCATCAGCAAAGCACCCTCCGGGCCAACGCAGGACCGGTATCTTTATGGCCTTCAGCGCCTCGATGACATCATTGCGGATTCCGTCTGTATTTGGAATTGGAGAGTCCTTGCCGACCCATATCCCTCCGTAGATGCATCTGCCCAGATGCTCCGAAAAATGGCCGTAAATGTTCTTGCTTATTTTTCCCTTCCTGACCTCAGCGTCCAACACCATTTTTGCCATGTCGTATCTCCATCCTTCTCCGGTTTGTATAGTGTTATGTGGTAAATCGTTTTACACCATATAAAAATTATATGCTCATAAAGTCAAAGTGTCAATCATGATCGATTTTGCCCGGCAACGGCCTGAACCTCTGCCTCATCAAAAAAGCGGCTTCATCGCGAAATGCGATGATCCGCGTCTTTTCGGCATTTGGAGTCATCCGATCTTCTTTACGGAATCCCGCTCGATGATCTGGCACGGTATCTTCAGGATTTCCGATCCCGGTCCGATCTCATATTCTTCATTGAGCAGCTTGATCATGAGCTCCGCAGATTTTGTGCCTATCTGTGAGAATGGTATCTCATTTGTCGTAAGAGATGGTTTCAGGTAGCCTGAAATCTCCATATTGTCGTATCCGACAACGGATATGTCCTCTCCTGCCTTCATATCGTGTTCATACAGGTAGTCATAGACGCCTGCTGCCATATCGTCATTCAGGCAGAAAATCGCCGTGACGCCTTCCCTGATCAGCCCGCCGGCTTCCCTGTAGCCTGAATCCCGTTTCCAGTTGCCATACCTTATCCAGTCCGGATTGAACGGGATCCTTTCTTCATACAGCGCCTTCTGCAGCCCGAGTATCCTTTTCTGGGTATGCAGGTTGTCGGCAGTCCCGGCTATCACGCCGATTTTCCGGTGCCCCCTGGAAATGAGGTACCGGGTCATATCGTATCCGCCCTTTTCGTCGTCGATGACGACGGAGGCGAATTTCGGCAATTTTGAATATGCGTACACGACGATCGCCGGTATCTCGAAATCTTCAGGGAAGCAGTTGATAACCCTTCCGTGACCGGCAACATATATGATCCCGTCGACCTTTATGGAAATCAGTTCGCGGATCGCAGGCTTCAGTACCGACTGCAGCTTTTCCTCGTCGTCATACCACGTATCTTTCCATTTGTCATACATGCGCAGGTTGATGAGGATAGTCCTGTAATGCATATCCTCGCAATATGCCATGATCCTCTCGATTATGGGAGGAGAACTGAACTGGATCAGGTCCTCGGCAATTATCCCAATAATGTTCGTCTTTTGCTTTCTCATTCCCTGCGCAAAGTAGTTCGGCTGGTAACCGGTCTTCTTCACGGCTTCCAGCACTTTCTGCCTGGTGGCCTCGCTGACTTTTCGCTTTCCGTTCAGGACATTCGATATGGTCGACGTCGAAACACCGCACATGCGGGCGATTTCTTTCTGCGTAATCAAACTTCTTTCCTCTCTCTATCCAGGATTTTCAAATCGCATAATACCTCGGCTTTATCATAATACCCAAGTAAAACGCTTTGGTAAAGTGGCAGAATAGATAAAAATAACATTCTGCTATATGACATTTTGCGGTATCGGAAAAACAGACGTTATCAGATCAAAAGCCACGCTGGTTGAAATCAGGTGGCTCAGGTCTTGATCTGTAATCTTCATTGTATATCGATCTTCCTGCCCTTTGATTTCGACGGCTCCGACTTCGGCACAGTAACTGTCAGGATGCCGTCCTTATACTCTGCCCTGGCCTCATCGGGCTTCACTTCAGCCGGCAGAGGAACGGTCCTTGAGAAACTCCCGTAATATCTCTCCGACCTGTAGGTGTCGTTTTCACTGTACTTTCCTCTCTCCTGGTTTCTCCGGAAATACGGACCGACCTGTCATCGACGTAAAGGCTCAGATCTTCCCTCGAAACACCGGGAATCTCGGCCTTGACCACCACTTCGTCTTCAGTCTGGTAAACATCTACCCTCGGGCTGTGGCCGGCAAACAGTTTGGCAGGATAATCAAAAAAGCTGTTTATTTCCCTGCCGATATTGTCGATGTCCCTGAATGGGTTCCACGGTACCAGCGACATTTCGACTCCTCCTTTTGAAGTGTTGTCATGGTTATTTTTCGCTGATCAGAAGGAAAATATGACGCTTGGATATTTCACACAACGTCAGCATTCCTTATGAGGCTGAAATAATGGTGATGATAAGTACATTGGCTTCATATGTAAAGTCCGGCTATATTATTTTTATCTGCTGTAAGCGGGATTGCTAAGGATTATAATTATATAAGCAATTTCATACACGAAAACGTATCAAAAACAGACTTGCTTCGGAAGTATTATGTAAATTTGAAAGGATGAATTAAATAATGGTTCAACTTCGAGAAATTACAAAGGAAAACTTCTGGGATTGTATTGAACTTTCTGTTAATGAAGAACAGAAGGACTTTGTGGCATCTAATGCAGTTTCAATTGCACAGTCAAAGGTTCAGCCGGAGTGTAAAAGCCTTGTCCAGGCTTTTGGAAATTATTGGGGAAGATAAAACGCACAACCGGGTTTTTCTTGGTGTACGTAAAGAAAACAACGTGCTGTGAAGCTCTACAGAAGTTTTGGTTTTGAATTTACCGGACAATCATTGGGCGATGAAGATATAATGGTGTTAAATTACTGAAGCTGTAATCATGCATTGGTTAAATACACTGCCACACAGAGTCATTTGAGAGGTAATACAATGTATAAGAGGATATTATATAAAAAAGCCTATAGACTGCTGAAAAGCTCAACCCCGCTGAAGTTTGACTGCGGCCTCATCTGCAGCAGGAAGTGCTGTTCCGGGGACAATGAAGCGGGAATGTGCCTGTACCCGGGTGAGGAAACACTGCTGAAAGGCCATGACGGGTTTCTCGACATACGTAAGGACAAGATGCGGGATACGGACGTCCTTTTTGCTGTGTGCAACGGAAAATGCAACAGGAACTACAGGCCCCTGGCATGCAGGATATTCCCCTATGCTCCATATATCGATAAGAACGGAAGGCTTACCGTTATAGAAGACCCCAGGGCGAAATATATATGTCCGCTATTAGTGGAGTCATTCGGTCTGAAAATCGACAGAAGATTCAGAAGGAATGTAATAAAAGCATTCCGGATCCTTATCATGGATGAAGAAATTAAGAGCTTTATCAGCCTGCTTTCGGCCGTATTGGACGATTACAGCAGAATGCTGGGTATCCCGCGCCATTGATATGCCGCTGCATGTGTGGGTATTCCGGCATAGAATCAATGGGCCTTGCCCCGTTTCATGCAGGTTGGAATGATATCTGTACCTCAAACAAATCGCCGTTTATATTTATATCGAACCGTCCTCCCATGGCTTCGGTCAGGCTTTTTGCAATATAAAGCCCAAGCCCGTTGCCCTCGGTGAAACGGGCGCGGTCTCCCCTGACGAATTGCTCGGTAAGCTCGTCGGCAGATATATTCAACGGGTCTTTCGAAATGTTCTTCAGTGTGAACACATACATGTTTCCCGCTGTCATATCGCCCGTACTGCCTGCGGATGTACCGGCGGCCGCAAGGTCAGCGTACACCCGGGTACCGTTCATAGAGTACTTGGCCGCATTGCTGAATATATTCTCGAGCACTCTCCATAAATATCTCCCGTCAGCCTTGATAAATACGGGCGATTCGGGAATCTTCGCAATAAGCTGGAGCCTGTTTTTCTCCATCTGCTCGTCGAACTCGCCCATTATCTGCCCCAGAAGTTCGCCAAAATCGATAGTCTCCGGCGTCATCCTGATGTTGCCTGTCCCTGCTTTGCTGGCTTCGATCAGGTCCTCCATCAGGGACTTGAGTCTCAGCGACTTCCTGCGGATAACCGATGTATATTCCTTCAGCCGCTCATTCTCAGTGTTTTCACTGCTGATAAGGTCAGCATAGTTTATTATGGAAGTGATAGGCGTTTTTATATCATGAGAGACATTGGCGATAAGCTCTGTCTTCAGCCTCTCGGCTCTCAGCCTTTCCTCGGCGATTTTCTCGAACCGGTCGGCCATGGTTTCAGAATACCTCGACAGGTATTCTGCCAATGCCGTTACCAAAGCAAAATGGGATAATGCCAGGATATACGTACCAATGCTCAGATCCAGCAGCAGGTAAACGGGCGACATCAGCAAAAGGCCCGTAACAAAAACAGAAATCGGCTGATTTATCGGAAACCGCATGTAAAACTTATACCAGGAAAACCTCCTGTATTTGCCGCCTGTCTGCAGGAATGCGGCCAGCCTGGCAAGCCAGAATACTGTGAGAATGTAAGCTGCAAAAGGCAGTATGAGGATCCTCAGTACCAGATGCATGAACCTGTCATATCTCACAAAATAGTAAATCATTGCGATGAGCGCAGTTACAAGGACTGTAATGATAATGAATTCAGGTTTTGTCGATCTCCAAAGGACCAGCCTGCCGTTTTTGACCTGTATCCATATCGATACGGCAAGCATGGGGAGCAGGACGATGCCCGATATGAATGCTGCTGTCGCCCAGCCGTCAATATCCCAGCTCATCTTAAGCAACTCTATTGCATAATATCCGAAAGGCCTCAATATACTGCACGCTGTTAAAAAGGCACAGCAGAATAATGCAGCCAGCAGCAAAACCAATAACAGATATGAGTCAAGAAGCTTCTTCAATCAATTTGCACCACCTTATATCCAAGGCCATAGACGATTTTCAGGTATCTTGGCTCTTTCGGATTGATTTCGATTTTTTCCCTGATGTGCCTTATGTGTACCGAAACGATCTTGCCGACATTGAAAGCTGGCTCGTTCCAGACCGCTTCGTATATCTGGCTGGCTGAAAAAACCCGCTCCGGGTTGCTGATAAGCAGCTTCAGAATGTTATATTCCGTTGCGGTCAGCTGTACTTCTTCACCGTCAACAGTAACCTTCTTCTTGTTATCATCGACCACAAGGCCGCCTGTTCTGTATACATTCCGGCACTCACCAGTCTGTACAGCAAGGCCGCCGAGCCTGGCATAGCGTCTCAGATGCGCTCTCACCCTGGCGAGCAGTTCGACAATATTAAAGGGCTTCGTGACATAATCGTCGCCGCCCATATTAAGGCCCAGAACCCTGTCCGTATCTTCGCTTTTCGCGCTTAAAAAAATGATCGGTATATTGATGTTGCTCTCGCGGATTTTAACGGCAGTCATGATGCCATCCATCTGCGGCATCATGACATCGAGCAGTATCAGGTGTATAACAGTGGTCTTCAATATTTCCAAAGCCTGTACGCCGTTTGAGGCCTTTATGACATTATATCCGTCCAGCTTAAGGTAAATTTCCAGTGCATTTAATATGTCCTGGTCATCGTCACATATCAATATGTTATAATCCAAAATCTCACCCCGTTACAACTACAATATACCCGCCCGTGTTGTCTGACGAGACCCTGTATGTTTTATCCTTCGGAATATCGATGAAACCGGCGTTTTCAGTTGCATAATATACAGTATAGGTTGTTTTGTCAATAGACACGGAGTAACTGCCGCCATTTGCCAGAAAGCTGATATATTCCTCAAGGCATAGATTATTTTCATAGCAGTAATATGAATGCGGAATGCCGACATACCGGTAATGCCATGGTTCATAACTGATTTTCGTTATATCGGTCTTATCTTCAGGGTATCTCAAAATAAAACCGTATTTATGAGCGTTTTCAAAAAGCCATTTTCCCTGCGGGGATTTGCCGAATGCTTCACCGCTCAGCCCGATATATGCTATATCGACGGCATATCCCGTCTGATGCTCGCTGGCTCCGGGCTCCTGCACATAGCTTTTGTCTTCTGCACTGTCGTATATCTCTTTCTGCTTCTGAAAGGATCTGAACCCGCTATTGACGAAAAAATCTTTATGCCCCATTTTTTCTGCATCCGCGAACAATCTGTCGACTGCTTCCAGGACAGTGCCGTCTATCTTTATATCACTTGTTGACAGCAGGATTATCCCGTAAGCCGGAGTCAGATCGGCAGCAAAATCTTCATCGCGTCTGTGATCGGCGTTTACAAGCATGAGTTCATCCGATATATCGATATCAGATATGTGAACTCTCCTGTATTCGGTATCTGTATGTTTCCCGGCAGGCATCCCATGCTTCGGGACCGGCTCACCGGCGCTATGTACGCTGATGCCGGCATAAAAACGGTATACGGCAGCAGTAATAGCCATGACCGTAATGAGCAATACCGTAAACCTGCTTCTCCGTTTCGTCCTTTGTCCTGATCTTCTGTCGTTACGCAACATATAAACACACCTCTTCATTGGTTTTATTACATTATGAAGAGGTGTGTCGAAGTTGAAGGTCACAAAAGGTTAAGAATTTTCAAATATTTCTGTTGCCATCACAGGTTTTCATTCCTCAGAGCGTCTATGATATTGTCATTTTTCAGTTTGCT
>Ga0209608_1003384_pt1 | contig 9977 bp, 8 predicted proteins | sample AD_UKC130_MetaG_FD_184428 | JGI IMG/M metagenome (GOLD analysis project Ga0209608, IMG submission 184428) | Active sludge microbial communities of municipal wastewater-treating anaerobic digesters from Canada - AD_UKC130_MetaG (SPAdes) (version 2) | ecosystem: Engineered > Bioreactor > Anaerobic >...
GGTGTAAAATGTCTTCTCTTTTCCATAGTTCCATTCTAACTTATTTTAGCTGTTTTGTCTGTCTTAATTTCTGGTATCATTATAACTTTTGTAGACATTATATCATATTATTGTAATAAATTTTACAATTACTATATACCAACAAGTATGTACTAAAAGTAATTTATTGGAGAAAACTTATAAGGGCAGGGAAGGAGTTATGCACAATGATAAAGTATTGCCAAGCTCTGCTTTCCTTCTAATGATAATTATAATAAAGAGATTGCTTCATCACTTCACTTCTCGCAATGACATAAACGGAAGGAGATTGCCGCGCTCGTTTTCACTCGCTCGCAATGACATGGGGGAAAGGTTCGCAATAACAGTTAGTAAAGCAAAAACAGCAGGGAAACCTCCCTGCTGTCAGATTGTAGACAAAAACGGTTGTGGTTTTAGGCCATAACCGTTTTTTCTAAATACATCAACGGTTTTTCTCTAAATACTGGTAAAAATTCAATAAGAAATTGCAAAATAGGGTTCATATCTGGATTTAGCTTTTTCCATTTCGCTAGCTTTTTCAAATTCATGCATGCAAAAATTAGCGTCACCTGCATTTTTAGTTTGGCCAAGCCTCTTAAGTGTGTATATCTCATAAAGTGTTTTTCTTTTGCGTCTGCAAATACCCGTTCAATGGTTTGACTTCTTAAGTTATAGAGTTCTTTGCCTTCTGGTGTATGCCTAATGTCCTCGGCTCTTTCTATATATTCTTCCCAAACATGTCGCGTAACTATCTTCTGATAGTTTTTGCTTTCAGTGCATTGGCTTCTCATTGAACAGTTTGAGCAAATATGGGGGTTGCTTTTGTATTCTCTGTATCCTTCACGATTCGTTGTGGAATATTCCAGTACCTGGTTATTGGGGCAAATCACACAGTCATAATACTCATCATAGACATAATCATTTTTGCGGAAGAAACCTTGTTTTGTCATAGGTCTTTTGTAGGGAGTAACAGCTATTTTGTTATCATCAAAAACCTGCTTACATATCCATGGAGTTTTGTATCCGGCATCTACTACAACTGCTTCAACTTCTGGGAAAGCCTCTTTTACTTGTCTATACACCCCATCAAACATGACACTGTCATGAACATTCCCGGCTGACACATCAGCCTTTAAAATGAAATTATTTCTGTCACAGGCTACATGGGCAGTATAGGCAAAACATTTTTGATGCTCCCCTTTATGAAATTCTCCACAATCAGGATCCGTCGTACTCTTCTTTACACTCTTGGTTGCTGGGGGATCGTCATCGTCATCTTTATCATGTAATGGCTTTTTACCATGTTTTTCACGATCAGCATTAATCTCTTCCATAAGCTCTTTATGGTAGTGTTTTGCTTCTATCTTTACTTGCTCATTGATAGACTTTTTTCTATTTGCACTTGCCTTAATATGGGTTGCATCAATAAATACTGCTGAAGGGTCTACAAATTTACATCTGACCGCTTCAAGAAGGATTCTTTCAAAGATCTGTTCAAACACATCTGAATCAGAAAAACGCCTTGCATAATTCTTTCCGAACGTTGTAAAGTGTGGTATAGGCTCTAATAGATCGTATCCTAAGAACCAACGGTATGCTATGTTTACTTCAATTTCTTTAATGGTCTGCCTCATGCTTCGGATACCGAACAAGTGCTGTATGAATACAATTTTAAATAACACGACCGGATCAATACTGGGCCTTCCATTATCCTCTGAATACAAACCTTTTACTAAATCATAGATAAAAGAAAAATCAATAGCTTTATCAATATCTCTTAAAATGTGGTCTTTAGGTACTAGGTCATCAATACAAAGATATGTTACTTGCTTACGATTATCTTCCGTTTTTTTATTTAGCACATAATCACCTTGAAATCCTTATTACATGAGCGTTTCATGTATTTATATTATACCATGATTGTTATGTCCTTAACTACTCTTTTAGATAAAAAAAGCCCACTTTTCAGTGAGCTTTGTCTTCAGTCTGAAGCAACCATTATGGTTGCTTTGCTAAAAAAACTTATTAAGATTGCTCTTACTTGTGTTTATCTTGTATGTAATTCATACCCATATACCAGTCACCGATCCGCAGTTCCTCGATCATCTATGCTATGCGCTTCTCCCTTGTTTCCGCCCTCTTTGCTTTAAAGATCCAACCTAAATAATCATTCTGCTGGTATGGAGGCCTTCTTCTATATGCATCCATGAGGTTTTCCTGGATAAGCTGTTTCTCTATGTCCTTGGGCATGGGGTTTATCTTTCTTTATAACCTGGAGAAATCCATCATATATTTCTCAATCCCCTTTTTCTTCAGCTACAGCGATGGCATCTATCTCAATCAGGCACAGAGGGTTTGCAAGGCCAGCTACTTTGAGAACTGTAATCAAAGGCGGGTTTTTTAATTCACCCACGGTCTCCATAAATGCTTTAAGGCCCACCGCCGGATCGCATCCATCAGCTATGTAAATATTAAGCTTTATGACATCATTGAAGGTAGCGTTTTCGGATGCCAGGGCTATTTTAGTGTTTTCCAAAGCCTGTTTTGTCTGCAGTTCGAAATCGTCCTTTCCTACCAGCTCTCCATTGTTGTTAATGGCGTTTTGGCCTCCGATATAGATAGTCTTTGCATTACCGCTGACCGTGACCAACTGGCTGTAAAACCTTGCAGCAAATAATCCTTCCGGGTTACTGTGCTTAACCATAAAATTACTCATCTTATCTCTTCCCCCTTATAGTTATTGCGTTTAAACTTCACAGACAACTATTTACTGTTCATTGTCATACTATGATGCATTATGAAATGATTTGTAGTCCGGTTATTCTTCATTCATCATTCCTCACCATCAGGTTTTCGGCGAAATGAAAGAAATACTTATTTTTTGCAGTCTTCTTTTCTTCTCAGCATTATCCCGGCACAAGTCAAGTATATGCCATCATCGGCTTTATTTATCTGTACCATTTCCCTTGCCATTCTGCCGAATCCCTGGGTTATTGCCATGCTGTCATCGATTACTTTCAGGTAAAAGCATAGCTTTATATCATTGAGTTTTACATCCAGCCTCAGCTTGTCATCTTCAATTCTTAATGAGCATTTTATATTCAGCTTGCTTAAGTTCTGATTCGTTACTTCATAAAGGCCGCACGCCTCGCGGAATGATTCCGGGATCTCGGTTTCCGAATACCTGCATCCCATTGTGGTCCTGGTTTTAAAGTACCCGGATGTCTGTTCCAGGACCATAACCTCATCGCCGCAGTAATTTATCAGTTTCAGCCGGATGCCTTTTATCCTCCTTTTTATGGGTGGCAGCCTGTGCAGCCATTTATCGGGATAGCACTGCAAATACCCGTCTTCGCAGGGTATAAGCCTGACAGGGAACTTAAGTATCCTGGTTGCCAACTCGTTCTTTTTGTTCTTCCTGATATCCATGAGGCCAAGCGCGGTCGCATACTGTCCCAGGTATTCATCGCAGCTATCCTGCACATGTTTATGCTCTATGGTCAGCTCGCTGCTTATATACCCCTTTGCTTTCAAATACGCGGCTAAAGCCTTATGTCCTATTGCCCTGGACAATGCGGTGGCCTGCTCGCTGTTGGTGAGGGTAATGACGCCTATTTTCAGGCTCGGGATATAGTTGAACATTGCATGATGGCAGGTCGTATTGCCGCCGTGTCCCAATACCTTGCCCACGGATTCACCATAATCGTACTGGTTATGAAACAGGCCATACCCGACATTTTGAAGCTCATTGTCAATCTGCTCGGAAACATTCAGCCTCTCCATGAATTCAAGGGTTTCTTTTTTAAGTATGGTATTGTCTTTGTTCAGGAAGATCTGGCCGACCTTCACGAAATCATTCATGGACATGTATGTATTTGACCCGGCCGGAATCATGGTCTGGGTCGGTTCATTAATCATCTCCTTTCCGTCTTTGCCATAGCTCAGTGAAATGATTGATGAGTACGGCTTTTTCTCCTCGCTTGTCCTAAGGAAATGAATCTTTATTCCCAATGGCTCAGCAATGGTTTTTCTGATATATTCCGTATATGGCAATCCCGAAACTCTTTCAATGATGATCCCCAGCAATGTGTAGCCTACATTTGAATATGAAAACATCCTGCCAGGGACTGAAGTAAGATATGTTTTTCCCAGTTCCTCAATAACCTCATGATAATCCCTTGACTGGTCAAGGATCAGGTTATATAGATCTGAAACTATCCCTGACCTGTGCATCAGAAGGTTTTCAACCGTAATTTTTACATCTCCGAAAAGGGAGTTTATTTTGAACTCGGGTATGTATTTCCTGATATCATCGTCCAGCGAAATCATATTGTTTTCTATAAGCTTGAAGATTCCCAGCGCGGTCAGGACCTTGGTGTTTGAGCCTATCATGTACAGGCTGTCGTTTGTGCTTTTAATGTTCGCATCCTCGTTTATGCAGCCATAATTGTATGAATACAGTATCTTCTCGTTATCAAACAGCGCGACATTGGCTCCGACCACTTTGTTCTTCCAGCACATCCAGGCGATTTCTTTATTTATCTTTTTGACTTCACTTTCAAATGCATCCTGCATGATAGCATCCATCCCCCTGACCGCCCGAATGCAGGAATAATGGCTTGGTCTCCTTAATTTTATCACATGGGATTAAAAAATGTGTGTTTTGAAACGATAAAAATAAAGACCGGGTAATCCCGGTCAAATGTTTGTAACTCAGCGGCAGAGATCGGGTGATAAGCTAAAAGAACCGACCGTTTGGCTTGAAATGCTTGTAATGCAGCAACGGGGAACGGTGAAGATCGGACCAGAAGAACCGTCCCCCTGGTTTGACCGTCCCCCTGGTTTGCTGGACAGGGCAGCCCCTTTGAGAGCCTTATATGGACCGGCTTGCCGACAGAGACTTCTCTTTCTTCTGCATTTCTTTCTCGATGGCCTGGAATGCTTCCGATTTTCTTCCGGTGGTGGACCTGATTGAGAAGGCGATGTTCACGATATGATCCGCAACCCTCTGAAGTGAGAACAGGACGGAGTAAATGCTCTTCGAAACCTCAACAGGGTACATCCCCGAGCTCAGGCGCGCCACGTTCTCGTCCCGCGTAGCTTTAATCAGTTTTTTAACATCCTTCTGGATATTAGCAATAGTTCTCAGGTTCTCGGTCCTGCGGTTTTTAAACGCGTCAAACCCCAGGTCGAACATCTCGGATATGAGCGAGTAGATATGGTTGAGTTCATCCCTGGTCTGGTCCACGAACATGACTTCGTTTTTCTTCATGTACTTTGTTTCCTTTGCCAGAAGCACAGCGTAATCGCCCAGGCGTTCTATATCGTTGGTCACATGATGCAGGCCGCCGATCAGTTCTTCGTCCTCAGGCAGTTTTGTAACTGACGAAATCTTTATAAAGAAGCTTGTGAGCTTGCTTGTCAAAATGTCAATACGGTGTTCGGCATCGTCGATCGCCTTTCTTTCGCTCGTATCACTGTTGAGCAGGGATGAAAATGCCCTGTCAAGGTTCTCCTTTGCGAGAAGGGCCATATCGCACATTTCCTTTAATGACTGTTCAATGGCAACAGCCGGAGTCCTTAAGAAACGCTCGTCGATGTATGACACTTCCTCCAGCTCCGCCTGCTTGTCTTTAACCATCTTTGTAACGAGATTGACCAATGGATCGATAAGCGCAAGCAGCACCAGTGTGTAAATCGTATTATATATCAGGTTATAGGTTGCAAGGCTGAACTGGGGTTTTCCGGGGAACAGGCTTTCAAAGAAGCCGACGATTGGCTCCCTGAAAAGTACCAGGATAACCGAAAACGAGGCTGCGCCGATTATGCTTGTAATCAGGTGGAACAGCCCGATGCGTTTGCCGTTGGCGTTGGTTGTCAGGGAGGCCATGATGCCATCACTGCATGTTCCGATATTTGCGCCCATTATCAGGAAAAATGTCTGGTCCACATTCTGGATGACTCCCGTGCTCAATAAAGCGATGAAAACACCGGTTGCGGCCGTGGATGACTGTATGATGCCTGTGAAAACAATGCCCAGAATCAACAGCAGGATGGGATTCTGCATGATTTCATACCTGAACAGCTTTGTGAGTTCAATGCTCAGCGTAGAATCCGCTCCGCCGATCGCGCTTTCCATCACTTCCATGCCGACAAACAGCATACCGAATCCAATCAGGAAAGGCGCGATATTGTTGAGCGTTTCATTATCTGTGGCGAAAGTTATGAAGACGCCGACGAACGCAACCGCTGCGAAAACGTAGCTTATGTCAAAACCGCCTTTGCTGATGCCTGAAAGGGCGAACAGGAACGCCGTAAGAGTTGTTCCTACTTTTGCTCCAAGGATAAAGCCCGAACCTTGCCTGACTGTCACGATATTTGCATGGGCAAGCCCGACTGTCATGATCGAAGTGGCTGAGGAAGACTGGACAAGCGCGGTAGCCCCGATTCCGATCCCGTAATTGACTACCCTGTTTTTGTCCATCTTTTTGAAAAGGTTTCGTATTCTTGATCCTGCGCTCCGTTCCAGGCCGGAGCCCATCTGCTTCATGCCGAACATGAATACTGCGACTCCGCCCAGCATAAGCAGCAGATCCATTACAATTTCCATAGCATTTCTCCCTTAATCCTGTGTTCGTATCTTGCTTCGTCTTATATTGCAGAGCGTATTTTCAGGGATCATAACCATTATATATTATATTAACAATGGTTTGGAATACACACGTCGAATAAAGATCCCTGCAAAATCCAGGTGTAGACTGTCAAAATGACCGTACCTGTGACAAAGACCGTTAAACTTTAAGTGAGAACACCGGGATGCCCTCACGTGAATTCATGTCAGCAGTATTGAACCCGCTTCCCCCTGATTAACATCTTGAATCAGATGTCCTCCGGCCTTGAAATTACAACACAATTCCGGCCCTTTGCTTTTGCCTTGTACAGGGCATCGTCCGCCATTTTCAGAATATCTTCAAGATCGCTGGTATCATTCCTGTTGTCTTGTACTCCCGCCACCCCGATGCTTACGGTAAAGCTGAGAACATGTTTACCGTAAGCAACCTTCCTGCAGGCTATATTATTCCGAACCTTTTCCGCCACCATTTCCGCTTCGTCCAGGGAAGCGTTCCTCAAAACCACGGCAAATTCTTCTCCTCCCAGCCTCCCGGGAATATCAGTCTTTCGGAAACTTGTCTTTATGATGTTTCCTATTTCACGTATTATTTCATCTCCAGCAGCATGGCCAAAGGTATCGTTGATGGTCTTAAAGTTATCCACATCCATAATCAATATTGACAGTGCCTCATTATCCATTTTTTGCCAAAGCAAATTCCTTCCGGGCCAGGTTCATGAATTGCGCCCGGTTATTGAGGCCGCTTAATGAATCCGTAGTAGCCAGGTACTTAAGTCTCTCCTGGATTCGTCTTTCTTCTGTGACATCACGAATAGACTTAAGCAGTTTTGTGCTTTTATCACCGGAATCTCCCAACTGCAATGCGTCAATCTCAAAGAAGCGTTCTTCCCCGTCTATCACCGTGGAATAGTCCTGGTTGGTATCGCTTTTGAAAATTTCCAGCAATTCCGTTTCATGACCAAGAAGCTGTTCTATGGGACTATTGGTCAATGAAATGTCAAGTGACTTAAAAAACTTCTCGGCTGTCCTGTTATAGTCTATTATCCGTTTTCCCGGACCCAAAACCACCATTCCTGCCACGTTGTTCTCAAAGATTGTTTCCCGGGCCAGGGTCCTTATTTCCAGAAAATCATGCTTCAAAATCCCATAACCAATAGTCAACAGGGATATAGGTATTACCAAAGCGGAATAATCAATGCTCCGTTCGTTGAAAACGAAAATAACCAGCACGGTACCAATAAGGGGCAATAACGAAGCGAACAGGAATATTAGAAAGTGGGATTTGGTAAATGCAACCTTATTCTTCAGGTATCCTGCCAGGTAGATAATAACGGTCAGAAGCATGCACAATATCGTATATGTAATGTTCACATAGTACCAAAAACCTCTTTCCATATTCAGGAAGTAATAACCAAAGACCTGCCTCACCTCCCATTTTGTATAAAAGAGATGGTGCCATGAGTTGGTCAGCCTCACGAAAAAGGTTATTACGGGCACGACAAACAGCACATACTCCAGCCGGAGTTTCAATGGAAATGTTGCTTTCGTGTAAAGAAATGCCACCAGCAGCCACAAGACAGAAATAAAAGGCAGTCCCAGGTATTGAAACTGGTTCCAGAATATCATTTCCTGCAGATCGTTACTGTTAATGATCATTAAAAAGCCGAAGAGATAGATGCTGACACACATGACCATGGCAGAGAATGCTCTTCGATAGTTGCTCTTGCCTTTTGAGAAGAAGTACGCGGCAAAAAACTGGGCCAAAATTACCGCAAAAATAAGGTAAAGACTCAGTAGCATTCTCATGGTGACACCTTCGTTGCACAATGGAGTTACGCATTATGCTCATTTTGGTTTCTTTCATTCTGCTTTATTTGCAGCTGTTGTAATTTGATGCCCCATGGAGCTTTTCTCTGCCGAATGGCAAGTGGTATATTCAGGATATCATATAATAATGCCAATGTACATCCTTTATCTCATAATCGGTATCAGAACGGCAGCCTTATGTTCTTTCTAAGGACAAACAGGGGTATGTCCGGGTCCTTTGCCAGGTATTCCATGCCTTCCATGACCGAAACCGCCGCGATGGGGATGCCGGTTTTTTCAGATACCTGGCGACTAAGTTCCAGGCCATGCCTTACATCATCCGGTGTGGTCTGGTCAAGATAGTGAGTATTGCTGATAAGCTTTGTGACTTTAAGCCGCGATGCCTCCTGGATGGCTTCCATGTATTGCAGCGTGTCCTCCAGGTCGCCGGTCAGGGGCCTTGCCCGGTTTATTACAAAGAACATGTCGTACTCGCCATCCTGGATGTCGCTGCGGTAACGTCCCGGGACCCTTGCTCCGTCTTCGTCCCCGCCCACGTCCAGGATGACGCTGTTGTTCCTGTTCTTTATGGCCGCCGCTATCTCGGGGATCAGGGCGGGAACATCCACGTTGGTGTTGGCGAAAAGGGGCGCCAGAACGCTTATCCCCCTTGATTCAAGGATGTTCTTCGCGTCAAGGCTCCTGAAGAACGGGTTTACTATGTCCATGTCGGCAAGGACTACGTTCTCCCTTTCCTGCTTTATGCTTACAGCCGCGTTTACCGCGATCTCGGACTTTCCGGTGCCGTAATGGCCTGTGAATATGTTGATTCTCTTATCGAACATGTCGTTATTCCTGCCCCTTTCTTTCATACCTGGCCCTTCCGGTTATGTATAGGTCGTTGCCCCTGGCGTCGATTATGACCGTGCAGGGCATGTTTTCAACCTCAAGCCTTCTTACTGCCTCGGTGCCAAGGTCCTCAAAGGCGATGACCTCCGCTTTTTTGATGCAGGACGCTATGAGGGCAGCCGCTCCGCCCGTTGCGCCGAAATACACCGCTCCGTGTTTTTTCATGGCCTCAACGACCTCCCTGCTTCGGGCTCCCTTCCCTATCATGCCCTTAAGCCCCATTTCAATGAGCTTCGGGGTATAGACGTCCATGCGCCCGCTGGTGGTGGGCCCTGCGGAGCCGATAACCTTTCCCGGGGGCGCGGGGCACGGCCCCACGTAATAGATGAATTGTCCCCTTATATCGAAAGGAAGGGGCTTTCCGCTTTCCATCAGCTCCATCATCCTCTTGTGGGCGGCGTCCCTTGCCGTATATATGGTACCGCTGATGAACACTTCATCACCGGCTTTAAGGCTGCTTAAAACCTCCTGGTCCACGGGGGTTTTCAGGTATATCGCCATGGTTTCACCTCGCATCGTCAGGTGTATCGGCCTTTTCAGGCAGGTTGTATATGGATCTTGCCTCGATTGTATAATTGCCGTCGGCATCGTATATATAAAGCGGGGAAAGCAG
>Ga0209608_1003390_pt1 | contig 9964 bp, 7 predicted proteins | sample AD_UKC130_MetaG_FD_184428 | JGI IMG/M metagenome (GOLD analysis project Ga0209608, IMG submission 184428) | Active sludge microbial communities of municipal wastewater-treating anaerobic digesters from Canada - AD_UKC130_MetaG (SPAdes) (version 2) | ecosystem: Engineered > Bioreactor > Anaerobic >...
TTGCCGCGGAAGTGCCCAAAATGCTGGAGGAACACGGCTTGAAGCTCATCCCTAAAGAGAACTTCAACCCCCGCCGGGAAGGGATAGTGCGCTTTCGGGAGCTGTCCCGGGCCGAGCAGGATGAGCTGATCCGCCAAAACCCAGCCTTCGGCCGGATTGTGTGCCGCTGCGAAACGGTAACGGAGGGGGAAATAGTGGATGCCATCAGGCGGGGAGCAAGGACGCTGGATGGGGTGAAATTTAGAACCAGGGCCGGCGCGGGCCGCTGCCAGAGCGGATTCTGCCAGCCTGTGATTATGGAGCTGCTCAGCCGGGAACTGGGCATTCCCGTGGAGCAGGTAACCAAGCGGGGAGCTGGTTCGGAACAGGTTCGCTATGCAGCCAAGGAACTGCTGGCTAGGGGGTGTCGGAAGTGAGAAAAATGCAGGTTGATGTGGCTGTAATCGGGGGCGGGCCAGCGGGCCTGGCTGCCGCTTTGGCTGCCCGCCAGGAGGGAGCAGCCCAGGTTTTGATCATTGAACGCAATCATGAGCTGGGGGGGATTCTCCAGCAGTGTATCCATCATGGTTTCGGGCTGCACCGCTTCAAGGCCGAACTGACTGGTCCCGAGTACGCCCAGCGCTTTATGGACGAGCTGAAGGAAACGGACATTAAGGTCCTGCTGAACACCATGGTGCTGGAGCTGACCAAAGAACGCACCATTTACGCGGTGAACAGCAGGGAAGGGATGCTGGAGATCCGGGCCAAGGCCGTTGTTTTGGCCATGGGCTGCCGGGAGCGGACCAGGGGCGCCCTGCGCATCCCAGGCAAAAGGCCAGCGGGCATCTTTTCTGCGGGGACTGCCCAGCGCTATGTGAACATCGATGGGTACATCCCCGGAAAGAAAGTGGTCATCCTCGGCTCCGGCGATATTGGCCTGATCATGGCCAGGCGCATGTCCCTAGAGGGCGCCCAGGTGCAGGCAGTGGTGGAAATCCTGCCCTATGCCGCCGGGCTGGCCCGCAATGTGGTGCAGTGCCTCGAGGATTTTGACATACCACTGCACCTTAAGTCCACCGTGATTGAGATCCACGGCGAGGAGCGCTTAGAAGCGGTCACCATCGCCCAAGTGGATGAAAACTGGCAGCCCATTCCCGGGACCGAGCGCAGGATTGAATGCGACACCCTGCTCCTTTCTGTGGGCTTAATCCCCGAAAACGAGCTTTCCAGCGGGGCGGGGGTGGAACTGGACCCGGTAACCAACGGGCCCAAGGTGGATGACACCTTGATGACCAGTATCCCTGGGATCTTTGCCTGCGGCAATGTGCTGCATGTGCACGACTTGGTGGATAACGTCTCCAAGGAAGCGGAACGGGCCGGGGCCTATGCGGCGCAATATGCCCTGGAGAAACTGCCCGCGCCGAGCCGGCGGGTGAAGGTGGAAGCTGGGGCCAACATCCGCTACGTGGTGCCCCAGGAGATTGCCTTGGATAAGCCGGTGGAGTTTTTTATGCGGGTGCAGCAGCCGGAGGAAGATGTGTACTTGGATCTGGGGGGACTGCGCCGGGTGAAAAAGCAGTTTGTCAAGCCCAGTGAGATGCTGAACATCACCTTAACGCCCGAGGTGCTCAGTAAACTTGAGGGCGATACGCTCACTGTGCGCATCGTGTCCCAGAAGGAGGTGGGTGCAGATGCGTAAGACCATCACCTGCACCGTCTGCCCCTTAAGCTGCCAGGTGGTCCTGGAGCTGGGGCCAAGGGGGGAGATCCTCTCCCTAACGGGCAACCGCTGCGCCCGGGGGAAGAGCTATGCCACCAAAGAGCACACTGCCCCCGAGCGGACCCTCACCACCACGGTGAAAATCAGGGGAGGAGTACATCCCCTGCTGCCCGTGCGCACGGATCGGCCCATTCCCAAGGACAAACTTAGGGAGGCCATGCGGGCCACGGCAGAGCTGGAGGTGGAAGCCCCCGTTAAGATGGGCGATGTGCTGGTGGAGAACTTCTTGGGCTTAGGAGTAAGGCTCATCGCCAGCCGCAGCCTAGAGCAGGTCCAGTAAACAGGATACTCTCAAGAAGCGTCATGTTGATTTGGCGCTTCTTTTTTTGTGTCTATATTCCAAAAGCTGAGGCTGGGAAAAATACGTTGAAAAAAGGAGGGATTTCACATACTCCAGCGAAATAAAGGAAGTGTATGTGCAAAAGTATTTGGGATGATCAAAAGTGCAGGCCCGGCGTGCCGCAGTGACCCGAGGCCTTCAGGACGGCTTGCTTAGAGTTGGGCAGAGGCGGCGTTTTTGCTTGCCCACCCGGAGTGCAGCAGGGATGAGCTCAGCCAAGGAAGGGGGGAGAAGGACGCACAAGGAGCTGTAAAAAGAAGGAAGTAGTTGGCACACATTGAATAACGCAAGGAGGAATCTAGATGTCAGCCAAGAAACTGGTGGTCGTTTTTGTGCTAGCCGCGCTTCTGGCCGGTTCTGGCCTGGCCAGTGCCCGGGTGCAGATTGACTTCTGGATGTCCATGAGCGGTCAGCTGGGCGAAACCGTTGAGGCTTTGGTGCAGAAATTCAACGAAAGCCAAGACGAATATGAAGTACGGGCCTTCTTTAGGGGGGCTTACGCCGAATCCATGACCGCAGCCATCGCCGCCTACCGGGCAGGTAATCCCCCCCATATTCTGCAGGTGTATGAAGTGGGTACGGTAACCATGCTCCTTTCTGGCGCGGTGTACCCCGTGTACCAGCTCATGGAGGATTATGGCATGGATATCAACTGGGATGATTTCATCCCCGCGGTACTGGGCTATTATCTCCATGATGGTAAGCTGTATTCGCTGCCCTTCAACAGCTCCACTCCCATCTTGTACTACAACAAAGACATCTTCGCCGCGGCTGGCTTGGATCCGGAGCGGCCGCCCCAGACCTGGCAGGAGCTGGAGGAGGTCAGCCGCAAGGTGCTGGAAGCCGGGGCAGCCCGCTATGGCTTTACCACCGGCTGGCCCTGTGGCTATCTGCTGGAGAACACCCTGGCCTGGCACGGGGTGCCCTTCGCCACCTTGAACAACGGCTTTGACGGGCTCGAGGCGGAGCTGCTGCTCAATGAGGGCTTCGCACTGGAGCACATGGAACGGCTGGCCAAATGGCATGAAGAGGATATCTTCCGCTATGGAGGCAGGGGCGATGCGGCCAACTGGATCTTCTTAGGCGGAGATGCGGCCATGATGATCCACTCTTCGGCCCTGATCGGCACCATGAAGCAGAGCGGCCTGAACTGGGGAGCCACCTACCTGCCCCACTACGGCGATCCCTATCCCAAGACGAACACCATCGTGGGCGGGGCGACCCTCTGGGTGATGAAGGGACACAGCCCCGAGGAATACCGGGGTGTAGCGGAGTTCCTCAAGTTCGTGTCCCAGCCCGAGCAGCAGGCCTGGTGGCATCAGCAGACTGGTTATGTGCCCATCAGCATTCCCGCCAGCGAGCTGCTGGAAGCCCAAGGGCATTTTGAGCGGGAACCCTACCAGAAGATTGCCATCGAGCAGCTGAACTGGTCTGAACCCACGCCCATAACCCGGGGAATCCGCCTGGGCAACTTCTTAGAGGTGCGCAATGTAATTGAAGGCGAGATGGAGAACATCTTCGGCGGCCGGACCAGCGTTAAAGAGGGCATGGACAATGCTGTCCAGAAAGGCAACGAGCTGCTGAAAGAGTTTGCTGAGATGTATCAGTAGTCGAAGCTAAAGCACGGTTTGGAGCCTGCTCCAAACCGTGCACCCTACCCTTTACGTTTGGGAGGAGGAAGAGCCATGTCCCAGGTCACCTTCAAAAACAAGTGGCTTCCCTATCTACTGGTTTTGCCCCAGATCGTGATCACTGTAGTTTTTGTTTTTTGGCCCGCGTTCACTTCCCTGCGCATGGCCTTTTACCGCACCTCGCCCTTTGGCGATCGGGTCTTTTTTGTGGGCTGGCAGAACTTCCAGAGGCTCCTGCAGTCCCGGGAGTATCTGGCCAGTCTGCGTATTACCCTGTTTTTCGCCGGCTGCGTAACCTTTTTCGGCGTGGTCATCTCCTTGGGCATCGCCCTGCTGCTCAACCAGAGCCTACGGGGCCTGCCCTTTTACCGGACCGCAATTCTCTGGCCCTATGGCATTGCCCTTCCGGTTGCCGGAATTCTGTGGATGTTTCTCTTTCATCCCAACTTCGGCCTGATCCCCTATTGGCTGCGGGGTATTATCGATTTTGATTTTGACTGGATTCTCAACGCGGATGCCGCCATGCTGATTATTATCGTTACCGCGGTGTGGACCAACTTAGGTTACAACGTGGCCTTTTTCCTGGCGGGGCTGCAGTCCATTCCCGGCTCCCTAGTGGAAGCGGCTCTGGTGGACGGTGCAACTTCGTTTAAGGCGGTGCGCCATGTGACCATTCCCCTGTTGTGGCCCACCACGTTCTTTTTGATCGTGATGAACCTCATCTACGCCCTGTTCAACACCTTCGGCCTGGTGGATGCCATCACCAAAGGGGGCCCGGGCCGGGCTACGGAAATACTGATCTACAAAGCGTATAACGACGGGATCATCTCACTGAACTTGGGTTCCTCTGCGGCCCAGTCGGTCATCCTCATGATCACGGCCATCTTGCTCACTGTGTTCCAATTCAGGTTCATGGAAAGGAAGGTTTCATATTGAGCCGCGCGCATACGCCTTTGCTGAACAGGAAACGGATCAGAAAGCTGCTTCTGCACTTGGTGCTGCTGCTCATCGTGTTGATCATAGGTTTTCCTCTGATCTTTGCCTTCTGTGTTTCCACCCAGAGTCTGCCCGAGATCATTTCCGGGCCGAAGGTGGCCATCTCCAGCTACCTGGTGCAGAACTACCGGGGTGCCTGGCAGCGCACCAATATGGGCCGGCTGCTCTTTAACAGCACCTTTGTGGCTTTAGCCACCACCTTCGGCAAAATTGTCATGTCCATTTTGTCTGCCTTCGCCATCGTGTTCTTCGATTTCCGCCTGAAGAGCGTGGCGTTTTGGACCATCTTCATCACTTTGATGCTGCCTGTGCCCGTGCGCATTGTGTCCACCTACCAGGTGATCAGCGACCTGGGCTGGCTGAACAGCTATACCGGCTTGATTGTCCCCCTGATTGCTTCCGCCACCGGCACCTTTATGTTCCGCCAGTTTTACCAGGGCGTCCCCGGGGAAATGGTGGAGGCGGCCCAGATCGACGGGGCAGGCCCGCTGCGCTTTCTCTGGTCCATTCTACTGCCCAACTCCTGGCCCAACATCGCAGCCCTGTTTGTGGTGCTCTTTATTGGAGCCTGGAATGAGTACCTCTGGCCCCTGATGATCACCCACAAGCGGGAAATGCAGGTTGTGGTGGTGGGAATCCGCAGCTTGATTCCGGGCGGCGGCGACATCCTGCCTGAGTGGAACATTGTCATGGCCGCGGCCATCTTTGCCCTGCTCGTGCCGGTCTGTGTGATCCTAACCATGCAGAAGTGGTTTGTGGAACTGGTCATTGAGCCGGAGAAGTAGCTGGGGAGCCGAAAACAGGAGGCGACCATCGGTGCTGCGCCGATGGTTTTTTTGCGGCTGGGAGCAAAATTTTGCCGCCGGCACGGCAGGTATTTCCCCACGGTTCTCGAAGAATATCCTTGCACAAAAGTATCGTTGAGTATCAAATGTGCGCAGAACTGAGCCCCAAGCGGGGGCGTGTTCCAGGGGTTCTGTTGTCTTATGCCGCGCCAGCGCTGAACTTTTGTAAGGAACTCATACATTAACAAAGAACTGAAGAAGAGGTGGAGATGGGTCGATGAAGAAAATGCGTGTAGCCTTAGTGGGCTGCGGAAGGGTTGGCACCGTCCATGCCGAAATCCTGTCCGCTTTGGAAGAAGTGGAACTGGTTGCTTGCTGTGATATCAAGCCGGAGCGGGCGGAGGAGTTCAGCCGCAAGTACGGTGGGGTTCCTGTGGTGGACTACCGGGAGCTGCTCCAGCGCAGTGATGTTGATGTGCTGCAGTTGGCCACGCCCCATCATCAGCACGCCAATATAACCATCGCTGCTGCCCAAGCGGGGAAACATGTCCTGACGGAAAAACCGATGGCCACAAGTGCCCGGGATGTGGAAGAGATGATCACCGCGGCCCGGGAACATGGGGTGACCCTTGATGTGATTCTGCAGAACCGCTGGAATGACACGTCCCAGGCGGCCAAAAGGGCCATTGAAAGCGGGCAGATCGGTGAGGTCAAGGCGGCGCGCTGCTTTGTCACCTGGAACCGGGACGATGCCTACTACGCCGAGAGCGACTGGAAGGGCCGCTGGGAAACGGAGGGGGGCGGCGCCTTGATCAACCAGGCCATTCACACCATTGACCTCATGCAGTGGCTGGTGGGTCAAAAGGTCACTGAAGTGCGGGCCCACTGTGGAACTTGGGCCCATAAGGCCATTGAGGTGGAGGATGTGGCCATGGGCTTGCTTACCTTCGAAAGCGGAATTCTGGGCACCGTCTATGCCAATACCGTGTACGCCTACGATCCCCCCAACTTCTTGGAGATTTACGGAACCAAGGGTGTCATTCGAATTGAGGGCACCACGGCCACCATCAGGACCGGGAACCAGGTCACCATTGTGGAAGAAGGCGGGGGCGATGCCGCGGGCGTAGATTACATTAAATCCACCGGCGTCGGCTACTGGGGCTTCAGCCACAAGCGGCAGATCCGCGAGTTCTATCAAGATCTCCTCGCAGGCCGCGGGCACCGCATTGATGGCGATGTGGGCAAGATTCCCACCCTTTTGGTGTTGGCCATGTACGAATCTTCCAGGCAAAACGCGCCAGTGGCTTTTCCCGATGGGTTGAAGTAAAGATAGCTCAACACTAAGCTGGAAGGGGACCAGAGTTGACCAGTATTGTGGACATTGCCCGGCAGGGACTGGGCGGATTATTAAGGAAAGAAGGATTATCCTGCAGCTGCGGTAAGAGGCACCACACCGAGCTGCGGGAAGTGGTGATGCAGGCAGGAGCGCTTCAAGAGACTCCGCGCCTGGTGGAAAAATACGGAGGCTCGAGGGTCTTTCTCATCGCCGATCAAAACACCTATCAGGTGGCGGGGCAGAAAGCAGCTGCCCTGCTCGGGGAGGCTGGAATCGACCACGAGGTCTTCATCTTCGCAGACGATTACGTCCAGCCCACCGACGCCTCTTTGGAGCAGGTTCTGGCCAAGTTTTCTGGCGACTGCGACATGATCCTCGGGGTGGGGAGTGGCACTATTAACGATATTTCCAAACTGGCCGCCAAAGAGCGGGGCGTAAGCTACATCTGTGTAGCCACCGCCCCTTCCATGGACGGGTTTGTTTCCAACACTTCCTCCATGGTGATGAAGGGGATCAAAGTCTCGATAGAGAGCACCGTTCCCCTGGCGGTTGTGGCGGATTTGGACATTTTGGCTGCGGCCCCGGAACGCCTGCTGCAGGCCGGCTTTGGCGATATTCTGGCCAAGTACACCAGCATCGCCGAGTGGCGGATCTCCAACCTGATTACCGGGGAGTACTACTGCGAGCAGATCGCCGAGCTGATGCGCATGGCTGTGCGCAACTGCGTGGCCAACGTGGAGGGCTTGGCCAAGCGGGAGCCGGAGGCAGTTAAGTATGTTATGGAAAGCCTGATTCTCTCCGGGATTGCCATGGCCTTTGCCGGTTTTACCCGGCCCGCTTCCGGTGTGGAGCACTATTTCTCCCATACCTGGGATATGCGTTATCTGGAGTTCCATACGCCCAAAGACTTCCACGGCATCCAGTGCGGCATTGGCACTGTGCTCACTCTGGAGGTGTATGACCAGATCAAAAAGCTCACGCCCAGCAGGGAAAAGGGCCTATCCTACGTGGAGTCCTTTGATCTGGCCAAGTGGCACCAGTTCGTCCAGGAGTACCTCGGGAGAAGTGGAGCGGGCCTAGTGGAGCAGGAGCGCAAGGAGCGCAAATATGACCAAGCTGCTCACCGGCAGAGGCTTGAGGTGATTGTGCAGAAGTGGGGGCAGATTCTGGAGATTATCCAAACGGAACTGCCCAGCGTTGCTCAGGTGCGCGGCTATCTCCAAGCGGTGGGGGCTCCGGTGTCTCCGACCGAAATCGGGATTTCTTACGCAGATGCCCGCAGAGCGTTTAAGGTGTCCAAGGATATCCGCAACAAATACAATGCCAGCTGGCTTTTGTGGGATTTGGGCTGTTTGGACGAAGTGGCGGATAGCTTGTGGCAGGATCGGGAATAACAAGAACCCTTGGGACAAAACCTCCGCATCCGCGGAGGTTTTGCGCGCCCCAAATCGGCTGGGCCGGCCAATTTCGGTGCGGATCCCGACTGAACTTAACGAAACCGATAACTTTGTTCCCGTTTTCGGCACAAAGGATGGCAATTCACGCCAGACAAAAGTGCAGATCAGATACAAAAGCGCAGAAACCGAGTGCGGGCCGCCGAGGACAGTTGGATCTTTACAGGGAACGCCTGTCATGCCATAATGAGATCGTAAGAGGCTCCAACTTTCGCCAAATAGTGGGGCATAAACAGCAGTTGCCGCACAGCGGCTGCAGAGCTGCCCGGGGCTGCAGCTGGGCTTTTTGGCGCGCTGTGGTCCTCGAAAATACTTGCACAGGATGAACATATTTGCACGGTCTTTTGCGCGACAATCCTTAACATATGCAAAATTATTCACTAACCTTTCCCCTGGAGGGACGGCGCTTGTGCAGAAGGTAAGAGGTGGAGGTGGGCAGATGAACAGGGAAGCAAAGACCACAATGACCGCCCAGGTGGTCATCGTGGGAGGAGGTATCGTGGGCACCCTTACAGCCCGGGAGCTCAGCCGCTATGAGCTTGATGTTCTGCTTTTGGAAAAGGAAGCGGAAGTGGGCTGGGGCACCACCAAGGCCAACAGCGGGATTGTGCACGCGGGCATTCATGAGGAGCCTGGAACGCTCAAGGCCAAATACTGTTTCCCCGGCAACCAGATGTTCCCCCAGCTCTGTGCGGAGCTGGATGTGAGCTTCCGCCAGAACGGCATTTTAGTAGTGGCCCTCAGTGAAGAGGAACTGGAAATGGTGCACCTGTACTACCAGCGGGGCCTGGAGCGGGGTGTGCCGGTGCGGCTGCTCAGCCGGGAGGAGGTTTTGGCCCAGGAACCCAATTTGAACCCTGAGGTGGTGGGGGCAGTGTTCGCCCCCAACGGCGGGGGAGTGATGCCCTTTGAGCTTGCGGCCGCGGCCATGGAAAATGCGGTGGCCAACGGGGCTAAGCTGCTTGCGGAAAGCCCGGTTATCAAGGCCTGGGTGGAGGGTGAGAAAAAATACCTGGAGACCCCAACCCACATTATCGAAGCGGATGTGGTGATCAATGCCGCGGGCCTCTTTGCCGACGAGGTTGCCCGCATGTTTGGGGACGACTACTTTACCATCCAGCCCCGCAAGGGCGAGGAATACTTGTTTGATCTGAGCATGCGGAACTTGGTCAACAGCACCATCTTCCCCGTGCCCACGAGTAAAGCCAGCAAGGGCGTTTTGGTTATCTCCACCGCGGACGGCAATGTGATGATCGGGCCCACCAGCGATCCTGTACCGGAGAAAGATGATCTGGGCACCTCCTACGAGGGTTTTGAACGCATTTTCAGCGAAACCCGCCGCTTAGTGCCTAAACTCGATCCGCGTAAGATCATCACCCAGTTTGCAGGTTTAAGGGCTTCCAGCGACCGGGGCGATTTTATCATCGAGTTCTCGCCCAAGGTCCCAGGCCTGCTCCATTTGGCGGGCATTGAATCCCCGGGCCTGACCGCGGCCCCGGCCATTGCCGCGGAAGTGCCCAAAATGCTGGAGGAACAGGGCTTGAAGCTCATCCCTAAAGAGAACTTCAACCCCCGCCGGGAAGGGATAGTGCGCTTTCGGGAGCTGTCCCGGGCCGAGCAGGATGAGCTGATCCGCCAAAACCCAGCCTTCGGCCGGATTGTG